>Ga0302269_1000194_pt1 | contig 37885 bp, 25 predicted proteins | sample III_Bog_E2_2_FD_194560 | JGI IMG/M metagenome (GOLD analysis project Ga0302269, IMG submission 194560) | Peat permafrost microbial communities from Stordalen Mire near Abisko, Sweden - III_Bog_E2_2 | ecosystem: Environmental > Terrestrial > Soil > Wetlands > Peat | place: Sweden: Abisko...
GAAAAAGCGCGAGACCTGGGCGGTTGTTGAGATTACTTCATTTCCGATTTTGCTGCATGGGCGGCTTTGCCTTTTAGTTCGATTACAATCACATCCATCCCTTTGTCGCTGGTGTTCTCCGGCAGGTGGGTTTCGGCGACGCTATATTGCGCGTCGCCCGCCTTAACCATAAAGTCTTTCTTCTTCCCGTCCGGATAACTGAACGTCCCGTTGGCGTCGGTTAGAAACACGGCAACCGTGTCGGGATGGTGGTGCATGACCGACTTCTCGTGGGGGCCGTAGTGCACTTTCAAAATCCTTACCTGGTCGTTCTCGCTGATTACGGTGTAATGCTTGGCATCCACCTTGGCCGCATCTTGCGCCGCGAGGAATGGGACTAGACAGACAGATAACGCAACACCATACAGCGCGAGTGGCAATCGCATTTGTTTCTCCTTAGTGTTTGGGGAATGGTTGGAAATGCGACCCAACCCTACGCTGGTGTCGGCGCGGATGTCAATCGGGATTGCAGGTAGCGGGGCAGTTTGAAAAGTGAGCGATGCAAGGAGTGGGATTGCTACGGGCAAAAGCAGGTCCTTCGCTTCGCTCAGGATGACAAGCCTTCGTGATGACGACCAACCTCCACCACAAAGGGCACGAAAATACACGAAGGGTCGCGGGCGCACAACGGCGGCACGATAGCGCAACCCATCAGTCTGGTAGGTTGAAGGTCAGGGTGACATCGGTCTGGAACTGGGCGCGATGGTCGTTTTGGCGGTAAGGCAGGTAGCGCCAATTGCGGACGGCGGCGCTGGCGGCGGCGGCGAGGAGCGGGTCTCCGCTACGGACGTGGATGTTGGAGACGGAGCCGTCTTCGGCCACCTGGACTTCGAGGACCACGTCGCCGGCGCGGTGGGCGGCTTTGGCTTCCGGGGGATAGCTGGGCTCGGTGCGGTTGAGGAGGCGGTCTGCGGCTTCGGCGGGTGAGATCCAGACGATGGGGGCGGAGGCGCTCTTGGTTGCGGGGAGCTTGGTGGAGGGGACTGCCGTGGTCGAGGCGGCGGGCACGATCGAATCGCCGACTTTTCTGGTGGAATCGCGACCGGCATCGAGCTGGGGTTGGTTGTTCTTTCCCGCGTCGGTGGTCGTATCCGACTTCATGCGGAAAATGACTTTGCCTTTTTCGTAGACGACTAACTCGCCGGCGGCGGGGGCGGCGGGAGTTGGCTCGGACCGCCGGGATGTTTTTTCCGACTTTGTTACCGACGAAGGGTGACTTGCCGGACGGGCTACGACGGGAGCGACCGCGACGGGTTCGGCGGGCTCGGCGGGAATTGCCGCTGCTGGAATCGGTTGCGCAACTTCCGCCTGAGGCGGCATGAGGTGCAGCCATCCGACGCGGGAGGCGATCAGGAGTCCAATGGCGATGAAGGCGAGAATGGCCAAGCTGGGGAGGACGAGGGTCCACGCGGCATAGTTGTGGCCGTGGACTGGCAGAGGGGTGAATGCGGCGAACTCGCGTGGCAGTAATTCGGGATCGACGGGTTCGGGGTCGACGGGTTCGGGATCAAGGGGCTCCAGCGCGATGGGTTCGTCGGGCCACGCGATCTCAGGAGCAACCGGTTCGGACGCAAGGAACGGGGTGGCGGGTCGGCGCTGGCTCCGTTCGAGCTCGGCTTGGACGCGGGCGCACTCGCTGGCAAAGCCTTCGAGCAGTTTTTCGTCGAGATCGGAGAAGGCGCCAGTCGAGGTGGAAGAGACTTCCAGGACTCCAACGACATGGGCGCGATTGTTCGGATCGAAGACGGGAACGATGAGGATGGAGCGAATCCCGAGGCGGCCCGGCACAGCGGGGTCGACGCGGGGATCGAACTCGGTGTCGACGGAAAGCTGCGGTTGATGGCTTTGAAGGCAGGCTCCGAACAGACCATCGCGAGTATTGATGAGGACGCCGAGCTCTGGGGCGAGGTAACCAGTGGCGGCGCAGCAGACCATTTCGCGGTTGCGGAGGAGAGCGAGAGCCGCGGCGGTGGCGTGGACGGCTTCGGCGGCGCGGACTACCAGCTCACTTAGGACTAAGTCGGCGGCTTGATCGAGTGGAAAACCGGCGAGGAGGTGCTGTTCGAGGATTCGTATCGGGTCGGGATACGAATCGTCATGGCGAATCTCGGACCTCGACATAGTTTGCGGGAACATAGTTTGTTCCGCAGCCTGCGCTGATTTTTGGGGAAAGCAGGCCTAGAGCGAGTTTCCCGCGAAATGGCGGGGAAGTCAATGGGGCGATCATGCGCCGGGAACAGACATCGATGCAACCGTTTGCGGGACAAAGCATGGGCGTCACACAACCTGGTAACAACGCTTGCGGTGATGGCAATCACGACTTATTGTGAGGATTGGATTCCCATTCCTGAACGGCGCGGGCACGGTACCTCTTATGGAAATGCCGCTCAGGATGGCAAGACTGCTACAGTGGAAAGTGCACGCCGACGAGCCGGAGGTGCACAAAATCCGAGGAGAGAGTGCTCGCTATGCGCATCGCGGTGGTTGGCTCAGGATATGTGGGATTAGTGACGGGCGCGTGTTTTGCGGACCTGGGACACGAGGTAGTCCTGGTCGATAACGACGAGAAGAAACTGACGGCGCTGCGGGACGGCGAGGTGCCGATCCACGAAAAGTTCCTGCAAGAGTTGCTGACGCGGCATCGGGGAAAGCGCATTCAGTTTTCCGGCGACTTGCAGGCGGCGACGCGGGCGAGCGAAGCGGTATTCATCGCGGTCGGAACGCCGCCGACTGAAAGTGGAGACGCCGATCTCTCGTATGTGGAGTCGGTGGCGCGGGAAATCTCGGGCGGAGTTGAGGGATATAAGGTTGTCGTGGAGAAGAGCACGGTTCCGGTGTATACGAGCCAGTGGATTCGGACCATCATCCTGAGGAATGGGGCGGCACCGTCGCAGTTTGATGTGGCTTCGAATCCGGAATTTCTGCGGGAAGGAACGGCGGTTACGGATTTTATGTATCCCGACCGCATTGTGGTGGGGGTGGAGAACGAGCGGGCGGCGGAAGTCATGCGCCAGATCTATGGGCCGCTCACGAGCGGGTGGTACTACGGGCGGACGGAGGCGATTCCGCGGCCGGAGGCGGCGAAGACGCCGCCGCGATTGATCGTCACCAGCACGAAGAGCGCGGAGCTGATCAAGCACGCATCCAACGCGTTTCTGGCGATGAAGATTTCGTTCATCAATGCGGTCGCGTCGATCTGCGAATCGGTGGGCGCGAACGTGCAGCAGGTCTGCGACGGGGTGGGGACGGATTCGCGCATCGGGCCGCGATTTTTGAATCCAGGGATTGGGTATGGGGGGTCGTGTTTCCCCAAGGATCTGATGGCGTTTCGGGCGGTGGCGAAGGAAAACGGATACGATTTCCGGCTGCTGGAAGAAGTACACCGTATTAATGAAGAGCAGCGGCACCGTTTTTTGCGCAAGGTGCGGAGCGTGCTGTGGACTTTCCGCGGCAAGCGGTTGGCCGTGCTGGGGCTGGCGTTCAAGGGCGGGACCGACGATATCCGGGAGTCGCCGGCGCTGCTGCTGGTGCAGGAGTTGCTGCGCGAGGGATGCCATGTTTGCGCCTACGATCCGGCGGCGATGGAGCGGGCCAAGGAGGTGCTGACGGCGGGGGTCGAGTTCGCCTCGGATGCGTATGCGGCGGCGAAGGGCGCGGATGCAGTGCTGATCCTGACGGAGTGGGAGGAATTCGCAGCGCTTGACCTGGAGCGCCTGCGGGCGCTGGTGAAGTATCCGATTGTGCTGGATGGGAGAAATCTTTATGATCCGGCGGTGATGGTGGAGCACGGATTTTCGTATTACAGTGTGGGGCGTCCTGCGGCGTTGACGGAAGAAGTGCCGGCGGCGGTTTTGAAGAAAAAGGAGCGGGCCTAGGGAGACCTTGATTAAGTGTCGGCAGAAAGCATAAACCACAGGGTACACGGGGGTGCACGGGGGAAACCGGAACTCCTCGGTTCAGTTTTTCGGCAAGCTGTGAAAACGTGAGTTCGGATTCGGCAACCTATGAAGACACTACGAGCGCTGGTGACCGGCGGGGTGGGCTTTCTGGGATCGCATCTGTGCGATGCGCTGCTGGGCGAAGGCTATCGAGTGGTGGCGGCGGATAACCTGCTGACAGGGCGTCTGGCGAATATTGAGCATCTGCGGAACGATTCGCGATTTGAGTTTGTGGAGAAAGACGTTTGCGAAGCCGGGGAGTGGGGCGCGTTCGATTATGTTTTTCACTTTGCGAGCCCGGCGAGTCCGGTGGACTATGCCGCGCACGGGATCGAGACGCTGCGAGTGGGATCGTATGGGACGTTTGAAGCGCTGGAGACGGCGCGGCGGTGTGGCGCGAAATTCATGATGGCATCGACCTCGGAGTGCTACGGGGATCCGCTGGTGCATCCGCAGACCGAGTCGTATTGGGGGAATGTGAATCCGATCGGGCCGCGGTCGGTGTATGACGAGGCGAAGCGATTCTCGGAGGCGGTGACCATGGCATATCACCGCTATCACCGAGTGGACACGCGGATTGTGCGCATCTTTAACACGTACGGGCCGCGGATGCAGATCAACGATGGGCGGGTGATTCCGAATTTCATGTGGCAGGCGCTGCGCGGGCAGAATCTTACGGTGTATGGCGACGGCAGCCAGACACGCAGCTTTTGCTATGTGAGCGATGAAGTGGATGGGATTCTGCGTCTGGCAAGGTCTTCGGATTTGGAGCATGAGCCGGTGAATATTGGGAATCCCACGGAGTTCACGATTCTGGAGTGTGCGCGGCAGGTGATGGCGACGACCGGATCGGCGAGCGAGATCCAGTTCGAAGCGCTGCCGCAGGACGATCCCAAGCAGCGGTGTCCAGATATTTCGAAAGCGAAACGGTTGCTGGGCTGGGAGCCGAAAGTGGAGTTGGCGAGCGGGCTCAAGCTTTCGCTGGAATATTTTCGGCGGGTAGTGGCCGAGAAAGAACGAGTCGCGTAGGGCGATTTCGTGGCGGCGCGCTCGGTCCCTGGAAAACGTGCGCCACCGGGGATGGCGACTGCACCACAGGCATTCAGCGCATCGGTTGGTCGAGCGACGAACTGGCGGAGAGCACGGCGACCAGGCGCATCACTTCTTCGCGTTCGCCGGAATCGCGCAGCACAAAGCGCACACCCATGCCAAAACCGGGGTGGGTGCTCAACACTTGACCGGTCATCCTGAATTTTGCGCCACCGGTGCGGACCAGAATCTCCACGCTTGACTCCCCTTCGAGCGGGAATGGCATTTCCACGTAGCAACCGCCCTCGCTGATATCGGACAGGCTGCAGTAGTTGGGCACAGCGGCGCCAGCGCGGTGAAGTTCCGCGCCGACTTTGCAGGCAAAACGAGGATCTCCGCGACGTTCGCCGGCACGGGTGGATTTTTTTCTGTCAAACCCGGACCGTGTCGTCGTCGGCAGGGGTGTCGCAGCGGCGGCGGGCGGGTTTTCCGGCACTCCGTCGCCGAGCTTTGGAGTGTTTCGTTGCAACCAGGTCTGCATGATACGGCGCGAAGCCTGGGGCACATCGAGGAAGCGGACCCCGGTGCGCCCGCTGGAGTCCTGCCAAGCGACCTCGCCGGACACGCGGACCGGTTGCGGCTGACCGGGAAGCGCGAACTCGAAATAAATCTTGTGGTCGGCTGGAAGACGGCTGGCGGTTTGGATCAAAGTTCCGCCTTCGCTGAGGTCGCTCAAGACGGCGTTGGTTTCGGGAGCGCCGGGGCAAGCGACATTCACAGTCGAACCGACGGCTCGGCGCGGCGCGCGGCGGCGTTCGCGGCGTATGAGGCCGCGGGCGGCGCGCAAACTGACGCGAGTGCGTTCAGAAGAGAGCGGGCGATAGAGAACAAAGCTGGCGCCGAGAACGAACACGAGGCGAGCGTTGTACTCGCCATCGACCACGGCAATCAGCAAACTGTTGCGATTCCTGGCGGAGTGGCGCAGATGCGCAACGAATTGCTCGGAGCTTTCGTCGGCCCGATAGTCGAGGACGATGGCGTCGAAGAGCTGGCTGTCGAACAGTTCCATTCCGCGGGAAATCGAGGACGTATGCTCGGCCGCCATTCCCATCTCGGAGAGGATGAGGGCGAGCAGGCTGCCGGAATCCTCATCGGGGCACACTACAAGGGCGCGTTGTTCCATATTGCCTGCAGAATAGAGGACGGCCCACAGCGGAGCCAAGTTACCTATGTCACGGTGATGGCAGGGTTGACTTAAGATTGACGTTCTGGGTTTTGCCGTCCTTTGCCTGCCACTTCGCGGTTCCCTGCCGCCCTGGAAAATACTCGATGGTAACCACCATTCGTCATCTTTCGCTTTGTGCTGGCAAAGGCTAGGCTGACTGAATATCTGCGAGGGTTCGGTTGGGACGCGGCGTTTCTTCGCCGTTGCTGCGCCGGACCTGCGTGACTGGCGGGGAAAAGGAGTATCACATCCGCCGCGAGCGAGCGGTGGAACGAATCGTAAGTCCGGTGGAATTGCGTTACGAGGGGCCAATGTACGAAAGGCCCGTGTACCCCGGTACTTTGACGCACCACGAGACAGTTCCTACCATCGAGGTATTCAGACCGGTCGAACGGCAATCCGCTGCGCAACGCGGGAGATACCGCGTCGACCAAATGGTAGTTACACGATGATGGACAACCGATCTTGCTTTTGGGGCGGGGAGCCTCCACGACGGCACATGCATATGAGGAGCCGGAAGACAAATACGAGGCATGGGGCGGGCGGTTTCAGCTTGCTGGAAATGATGATCGTGCTGGCACTGATCCTCATCACGTCGGTGATTTCGGTCGTGAACCTGGTGCCGGTGATGCAATCGCAACATGTGACCAACGCGTATAACACGACGCTGTCGACGTTGCGGCAGGCACGCGACAACGCAGTGTCGCAGCGGACCGCGTACTCGGTGACGTTTTCAAACGCAGCCATACCCAACACGATCACGGTGGCGCCGACGCTGACGGGATCGTCGGCATTTCAGGGCGATCAGAAAACGGCGATCTACTCCTTGCCGACGGATGTGACGTTTCAGACAAATTCCGCGATCTCGGCGAGCACGGCTCCCGACAGCAGCCCGGGTTCGAACTTCGGAACCGGGGCGAACCCAATTGACTTTGGCTATACGGGAAGCGGGGGCTCGGGCGGAGCAACGACGATCTACTTCTGCCCCGACGGTTCTGCACAGACCGTGTCCAGTTGTGCCGGAGCGAACTACTGGGACGATGGCGTGGTGTACATGGCGCAAGGGACAAATTTGCTGAGTTCGCGGGCGGTGGATCTGTGGGGTGGAACGGGCCGCATTCACGGGTGGCGGCTCTATGCAAAGACGGGTGGAGGCTATCAATGGCTTCGTCAATAATCGGCAAATCCAGGATGGTGTGGTCGACCACCGGGGGCAGCGGCAATTTCCGGTCGCGGAAGCAGGCGGAGGAAGGATTTTCGCTGATTGAAGTCTTGATCTCGATGGTGATCCTGACGGTGGGAATGGTGAGTCTGCTGGGGGTGTTCGGGCTGGCGATGTCAACGACGCAAGCCTCGCAGCAGAACATGATTGCCAAGCAACTGGCGAACGAAGCGTACGAGAGCATCATCACGGCACGCAATACTTCGCAAATCAGCTGGGACGAAATCCAGAATGCGAGCGCCTGCTCCGGCAACACCGACCCCGGCACCGGAGGAATTTTCATGCCGGGGCAAACGCAGATCTACAACTCGGGAGCCGACGGAATCTACGGGACTTGCGACGACACCGGTTCGACGCCGCTGCTGGAGGTTTTGGCGGATCCGGGGCCGGATGGAATCTATAACACGACAGACGATACCATCGTCCCGCTCACGAATTACCAGCGCACAATTTCGATCTACGCACTCTACGACGCGAACCACAATCAGATCTCGTCGTTGCGCGGCGTGACCATCACCATCAGTTATTCCACTCCCCAGAATTCGCAGGCGACCTACGTTCTGAACTCGTACATTTCGCAGTACCAGTAGAGGACATATGAGCGATCGCAGGAAAAAACGCGAGGGTGGATTCAGTCTGCTGGAAATGGTGGTCGCCATGGCTCTGGGGACAATTGTGCTGGGCGCGGCGGTGTCGATTTACATCCAGGGTGTGAACGCGACATGGACGGTTTCGCAACGGGCGGAGTTGCAGCAGGATTTTCGCGCCGCCTCCAACTTATTGACGAACGACCTGAGTTTGGCCGGCGCGGGCCTGGGTCAAGGCGCATCGATCCAACTGCCGACGTCGGCGACGCTTCCGTTGTACGGTTGCGCGCAAACCACGGGAACGTGTTACATCAACAGCGGCGCTGGGGAGACGTACCCCGTGCAGGGCACCACGCCATATCTATACGGTCTGCTTCCCGGATACCAGGAAGGGCCGACGGTCAACACCATGGCAACCGATATCGTCACGGTGGTGTACACGGACCCAACCTTCGCTTTGGATTGCTACACCGCGAGTGTAACGAATTCGACAACGGTTACGTTCACGCTGCCGGGAACACTGAGTTGCACGTTGCCGACGAACATCAGTACACCGCAGGCGGTCAACGATGCGGGTGTAGGACTTACGGCGGGCGATCTGGTCTGGTTCACATTTGGCACGTCTAACGTGGTGGCGGAAGTAACCACCGCAGCCACCAGCGGAGGGGTTGTAGTCTTTGCCAGCGGCGATAAGTTGAAGATGAATCAGGCATCCAGCGCCGCGCGTAGCTTAGCCAGCAAGACCACCGGGACCACGGGAACGGCCGAACGCATCTTAGTGATTACTTATTACCTCGATAGCAGCGTGACGCCAACGCGACTGATGCGGCAGGTAAGCGGACACACGCCCATGCCCGTAGCGGAAAATGTCGTGTATCTAAATTTCACCTACGATCTCTTCAATACCACCACCACAACAGCGGCGGTGGGTTGTCCCAATCCTGGCGCTATTACCCCCGCCTGCGCTAATGGCAGTTCGAGCGGGCTCTTCCCCAATCAGATCACCAAAATTAACATTATGCACATGGACATGGATAGCTCGGTGAACGGCTCGGGCTTCGCGCAAAAAGGGTATTCCAGAATGGACTTGCAAACATCGGTGAGCGCGCGAAATTTGACTTACGTCAACAACTACTCCAATTAGCGGCGGAGATGACCAAAGCGAGTGGCACGATGGGGAGCAAAGCGAAGGGGATTGAAACCATGGGAATTCAGGGCATGAAAAGAGCGCGACTGCACACGAGAGGGTTCACGCTGATTGCGTCGTTGCTGATGCTGTTGTTGTTGTCGGGGATCGCGATCGGGTTGCTGATGATGGTCAACACCGAAGGCAAGGTGGGCGGAACCGATCTGCAGAATAACATCGCGTATCACGTGGCCGAGGGCGGCATTGAGAAAATGTCCTCCGACCTGGGATCGGTGATCCAGAACGCGCAGTCGCCCTCCACCAGCGCGATCTGCAACGTGGGCAGCACAGCGAATCAGCCGTCGATGACGGGTGTCACCTGGACCCAATACCTGGTGCAACCGACTTCTGGTTGCGGAACGTCGGCCCCGTCGAATCCGACATCGGTTCCAGGAACCGTCAACGCCGGGCCGTATCAAGGTTTGTGGGCTCAGGTGATTCCGATCAGCATGCAGGTTACGGCCGCATTACCGGGCGGGCAGGAAGTGAGCATGATGCGGAGCGCGCAGATCGCGCTGATTCCAGTGTTCCAATTTGGCGTATTTTCGGAAAGCGATCTCTCATATTTCGCGGGCTCCAACCTGGACTTCGTCGGCCCCGCGCACACCAACGGAGACTTGTATCTGTTTGCCGGAACCGGCGCGAATCTGACTTTTCACTCCAAGGTGACGGCCTACGGCAATGTGGTTCGAACCCAGTTGGCCAACGGATACGGCGCAGGCACAAATTACACCGGAAATGTGTTTATTCCGAGCGCCGACGGAGATTGCTCAACTCCGGGAACGGTTGTAACCGGTGTCTGTAGCCAGATGGCGGCCGTGGGCACGAGCTACGGCGACGGCAGCGTGACGGGAGCCGGGTCGTCCACGGCGCAGTCGTCTGCAAACTATAACGGTACCGCCTGGAACAGTTTCTCCTCGAGCACGAACAACGAGCTCATCAACGGGAACTATTGGACGGCGACCGCCACAACGCCAGCAGGTACGGGTGCCACGAAGCTTTCCATGCCATTTGTCGGAGGAGGAGCCTTGCCCAACGAAATCATACGGCGGCCCCCTTCAGGCGAGGCGTCCACGTCGGCGATCGGGCAGTCGCGGGAATACAACATGGCGCAGATTCGGGTGCTGCTGAGCGACGATCCAAACGATCTGCCGGGAGGCGCGTCGGACTCGAACAACATCCGGCTGGCGAACGTACCGGCAAACTCGGCGGGCACCGGATACAACCTGCCTTATGGAATCGCAACGTCAACGCCTGCGACTGGAACCACGATTCTGCCGGCTCTGGCATCGGGGAGCACCTACAACATGTACTTCGCCACGGCGTCGAATGCGATTCCAGCGGGCACGTGTACATCGACTTACAACGCGAGTTCCCCTAACAATCCGACGGTTGTGTGCCCGGCGGACTGGCCTTTTCCGCCCGCGCCGTGGACAAGTACGGTGAACAGCCCGAGCCCGCTCTTAGTGCCAAACGGATCTCCTTACATCTATGGCAGCGATGCGGCGATTCCGAGCACCGCTCCGGTCGCTCCGGCGCTCTCTGCCGGCGCCAGTACGGTCGTCCCGCCGACATTCACGCCATGTCCAACGCCAACCATGAACTATTCAGGCACGAACTATGCTCCACTAGCGGCGGCTGTTTCCTCTGTGTGCCCAACCAGCCCTTATAATTCGGCAGGTCCGTATTACTACCTGACCGGGTATGCGAACGGCGGAAGCACCAGCAGTTCGGCTCTTGGGAGTAACATAACTCCCGAGACCTACTTGAGCTCAACTTGGAACTTGATCGACGGCTGGCTGCGGGTGGAATACAGTCCCGGAGCAGGCTCCGCTTTTGTCCCGGTAACCATGGAATGGCTGCAACTGGGATTTGCACGGGGCCCGTTGCCACCAACTTCGCCGGGAACCAACCCGATCAATCCGAATGCGATTCTGCTGCTGCAGGAACCGGCGGATCGCATGACCGCGATCCCAGCCACACCCCCTACAATTTGTACCTCGGGAACCTCCTGCTCGGGCGCAGTTCTGTCGAGTAGCGCAACTGCCCCGGTATGCACGGCGACGTCGGGCTCTGGAGCCTCCACGAAGTGCGCGGCGTGGTCGAGCACGCCGCCGCAACTTCTCGCGGATCCCGCGAGCCCATCGCCGACCGCGACGGCAACGATACCGGGCATGTCGTGGACTTATGGGGTGACGACTTCCACGATGAAATCAGTTCCGGGGAATGCAGCATCCACCCTGCAGTCGCAGAGCCCTACCCGCTTTAACTGGTATCCCATCAATTTCTACGATGTCCGCGAAGGCGAAGTTCGGGACAACACGGTGGCGGATAACAGTTGCTCGACCAACGGAGTCATGAACGCGGTCGAAATCGATGTGGGCAATTTGGCCAAATGGCTGGCGGGCTCGATCACCGGTACGAGCGGATCGAGCGTCGATTTTAACGCACAGAATGGATACATCCTGTACTTCTCGGATCGCCGGGGCATGCTGCTGAACCCGCACCCACCGCTGGGCGGGTCTGCCACCAAGACCGGAGACGCGGGCACGGAGGACGTAATCAACCGCGCCAGTGGGCCGGGCGTGCCCGACGGCGCGTTGGAAGCGATCCCCGCCAACCGAACCATTTCTCCCGAGGACGACAATGAGAACGGGTACCTGGACAATTTCGGGCCGGGAAACATGGGGTTGGGATTTTATGGAACCATCGCCAGCCCTGGCACAGCGACAACCTCGGGCAAGAACCAGAACACCCAAATCAACAGCGGGACCAGCCCCAATCCTTTTGGCGCCGACGCGGCGGGCGACACCAACAATCGAATTGCCAGTTGCGGCACGACGGCACGAAAGAACTGGGTCAGCGGGGCCCGCCACGTATTGCGACTGGTGGATGGGTCGCTGGGCAACGTGCCCCGCAGAACGGACTCTGGTGCGACTCTGGATAGCCCCGGAGGATTCACGGTAGCGTCGGAAAACCCGGTGTATATCTGGGGCGATTACAACACCAATGCCAGCGACGCATCGGGTTGGGCCGGCGACACAACTAAATTTCAGGGCGATGTGACCGGCCACTCGGCCGCTTCCGTAATCGCGGACGCGGTAACTCTGCTCTCGGTGGACTGGAACGACCTGAGCAGCACACTTGGCAGCACTGCCGGGAGCAACCAGGTCACCGACCAGAACAACCGGAATCCGAGTCACGACGGCCACTTCCGCCTGGCGATCGCGGGCGGAAAAAACATCAATTTCCAACAGCCCACTTACACCACTCCAGCGGCACCCGGAAACGATTTCGGCACCGATGGCGGCGTCCATAATTTCTTGCGCTATCTGGAAAACTGGAGTGGGCAGACCATGTATTACAAAGGCTCGATGGTAAGCCTGTTCTACGCAACCTATAACACGGGCACGTTCAAATGCTGTACGGACGTTTATGGGGTTCCAGCGCGAGCGTTCTACTTCGACCTGGACTTTACGTCGCCGGGCGGCCTACCACCGGGAACTCCCATGTTCCGCGATGTGGAAACCTTGTCCTATCGGCAGGTGTTTACGCCACGCACCAGCAGCCAATAGGAGAGGGCACAGCGTAGTTCACATCACCCCCCGGTCCCCAAAGGGCCGGGGTTTATTGTTGGCGGGAGCAAGTGGCGGAGCAGCGGGCGCCTCGCCCGTCACAGTCGGTTGGCCGGGCGGGGACGCCCGGCGCTCCACCCGCGGCAGAGAGTTCAGCGAGGCTTGCGCGGCGGCGGGATGGGTTCGGTTCCCTGTCGGGCGGCGGGTTCGGGCGGCGGGGCGCTGACCGCGGGATCGGAAGCCCAGCAATCGGCGAGGATCTTCCACGTGCCGGCGGGCTGTTTGACGAGAACGACCAGATATTTTCCGCGCTCTTCGCGGCGCTTTCCCATGGCGACGGGCACGAGCATCTTGCAGCGGCCGAGATCGAGCGCGATATCGCCCATCACTTCGAGGCGGAGCGATTCCATCTCCACATCGCCCAAGCCGGCTTCGAGCAGCGAGATCAGAAATTCGCGGATGGCCGGCAAGCTGCGAACGGGCGGAAGGCTGGAGCGGATAAGAGTGGCGTCGGCGGCGTAGAGCTCGAGCAGATCGTCGATATGGCGGGTGTTGCAGGCTTGGGCCCAGTCCTGGACGACCTGGCGCGCGGCGGCTTCGGCGCGTCCTCCGGTGGAACCCGGGGCGCCGGGAGCGCGGCCGCGGTGAACGGAAGATGCGGAAGGATCGGAGTCGGCCAAAGGCGCGCCAGACGCTGCGCCAGGGCCGGGGACAAAATGATGATAGTGATGGTGAAAGTGATGCTGGGCGGAATTGGACCGGGAGGGAGCGGCAGCGCCAGCGACGGGTTCGTTGGAGATTCCGCACCAGACACAAAAGCGAGCACCGGGGGGCAGCGAACCTCCGCAGGCGGAGCAGATGTTGGCCGGGTCATCCTCGGCACCGGGCACCGCGACGGTTTGCGCGGCGGCGCTGCCCGACATGCGTTGAATGGCCTCGACCGCAGCGGCCACGGCCTCATCGTTCGGCTTGGGCCAGCGAAAGTTGGAGGGGAGACGCTGAAAAAAATCTGCGACCTCCTTGCCTTCGACCGGTTGCTCGTTGTGCTGGCGGGGCTGCCCCGCCGGACGATCATCCTGCTTGGGGCGGGCCGGGTTCGGATTGTCTTTGGTCACGGCATCCTCATCGCTGACATTGTAGGAGAATTCGCCAGTTAGCGGACGGTAAATCGTACGCGAACTTCGGAATCGGTGGGAACGCCGTTACAGAGCGCAGGACGATAGCGCCAGGCGCGAACGGCGTGCAGGACCACCCGATCGGCGTCGGGGGTGCCGCTGTTGAGGATGAAGGGGCTGAATACGCGACCGTCGGAACCAACGATGAAGCTGACACGCACGTTCAACTCATCCTGACCTTGCAGTACCGGGTCGGGGGTGAGCAGAGCTTCGGGCGGACGAGTGTTGCCACATTTGGGCAGCGCCAGGGGCTCGGACACAGGAGAAAATTCGGAAATGTGCGCGGGGACGCGGCGCAGTTTTTTTTCCAGTTGCGAGAGTGGTGCCGGATGCACAGCGACACTCGGCGTGGGAGTTGCAGCGCACCATCCCAGAACGCTGAGGGCCAACGAGACAGCCGTCGCGAGTGACTTCCTGCCCATCGTCCTACCGATCATCCGACTGATCAACTGCGGGCTGGCCGAGAGACACAGCATCGGGAGAATACGGGCAATTTAAACTCCACGGGCAGCGGAGCCAATAGGTTTATTATCAATTACTTGGAAACATTCAATCCATGTTTACTTGAATTGTGTGCAATCGCTTGCAAAAGAAGCGAATGGAATCGCACGAGCGGAATCTGCGCCGGAACTGAGGGGAGGAGGTACGTTCGCCGTGCTTAGTCGTCGTCGGGCGGATCCATGGGACGCTTGGGATCGAGGAAGAAGTCTGGCTTGAAAGGGGCTTGAATACTCTGGAAATCATTCGGCGGTTGGCTGAACTGGAAGAAATCGCTGAGATCGCCGTTCGACCACTGATCCGCGAAACTGCCCAGGTCACCCGAGTTGATGTTGCTCAGATTGAAAACTTCCTCGATGAATTTGAGAATGGTGCCGAAGTCAAGTCCCGCGGTGTTGTTGTCGACCGTTCCGGCGGGAGTATAGGCGGAAACCACCAGCAAGGGAACGCGAAAGCCGTAGGCGTAGGAAGAAGCGATGGCCGGGGCTGCGGCGGGAAGAGGTGGCGGGTGAACGTGATCGTACCAGCCTCCCCAATCGTCCCAGGTAACGAGGATCACCGTGTCCTGCCAATAGGTGAGCGGTTGGCCGTTGACCAGGTCGGTGCATGGACTGTAGCCAACAGCGTTGATGATCGACGAGACCCAGGAGGGTCCGGAGCCGTCGGTATATGCGGCATGGTCGGATTCGAGGCCGGTGGGAATGACCCAGTCCACCTGATTTAGATTGCAATTGCCGATGTCCCGCAGCACGTCGGCGGGGTTGGGGTCGACGAATCCGTTGGACGCTCCTTTGGTCCAGTACGGCCCCTCGCAGTTCTTCCCCACCGGGTTGCAGATTCCCTGAATCGCATTGGGCGCCGTCCATGGGTTGGACCCGCCGGGGGTGTAGTAGGTCCACGTGACCGGAATCGTGGCGGCGGCAAATACATCGACAATGGTGTCGTGATCAAAGCAAGGAAAGGTCTTAGTTTTTAAATCCTGCGTAAGTGGATTCACCAGAGCTACGCTCGCAGTCGCCGCTGAGAGACACCCGCTGCCCGCACCTCCCTGCTCCTCGGCAGCGAACCAAGCCGGTTCTAAGCCGTTGCCGGCCTGCGAAGTGCCCCCAATGATGAACTGGTGCGCGGGAAAACTGGAACCCTGATTGGTCTGGAAAAAGTAGTTGGCGTAACCATACTGCGAAGCGATCTGGAAGTAGGGAGCAACGTCCTGGTATTGAACATAGGAGTACGCAGGATAGGCAGTTCCCGGGCAGCCGGAGGCGGCGGTTCCGGTGTCGCACTTGGGCTTGACACGGTTGAATCCGTCCATGGCGCACATGTTGCTTGGGTCGATTTTGGACGGAGCATCGCATTCGATCTGCCACACCAGATGGTCGTGGCCGATGTCGTAGTCGTACTCCGCCGAACTGTCTCCTTTGCCCAAGTCAGATGCCAGCGGGATGGAGATGGATTGAACCGAGAAGACGTTCTTTTTCTTCTTTACAATGGTGTATGCCTGACCAGTGGTGGAGACATCCAAGCCCGGAAGATAAAACTGATTATTCGGAGAATTGCTGCCGAAAAGGTTGTCGACGCTGCGGTTCTCCTGGTCGATCACGATGACGTGATTGATCGGATTGGGATAGGGGACCTGAGCATGGGCCGCAGTTGCCATGACTCCGACGACGAGAAGCAGCGAAAATCTGATATTCAGCTTCAAACAGGATCTCCCCATCGACCCAGCAATGTAGACTATTGTCCCCCGCATCCTGGTTCGCGTCAATGTGAAAACTTTTCGGCAGTGGCGCAGTCTGAGAGTGAGCTGCCCATAAACTGGGCGCTGGTGCGGACAAAAGGCAGGTCCTTCCCCTTTAAGCTCAGGGGCAGGATGACAAGGCTTATGGTAATGACGACCAAACTGCTCCACTGCCCGCTTGCCGCCGGATTTCCGATTTCTGGCTGTGTATGGAACAATGAGAGGCTGGGCCGAGCCCACGATTCCTCCATCATCCATGACCGGCACACCGAACAGCCTTCAATTTGCGCTCTTGACCGCGGCGATCCTTGGATTCCGCCACGGCTTCGACTACGACCATATCGCGGCCATCTCCGACATCACCAGTGTGCAGACGAATCGCTGGCGTGGGATGCGATTGGGCCTGCTCTACGCGATCGGACACGCGGCCATGGTCGCGGTGCTGGGGACTGCGGTAATCGTGTTTCAACTTTCGCTGCCGCATGGCATTGATCGCATCGCCGAGCGACTGGTTGGGCTTACGTTGCTGATCCTCGGAGTGTATGTGCTGGGGTCGATCTTCACCGGAAGGCCCGCGCCCCGGAGCCGCTTTCACCTTATGGCGGGGGCGATACGCTGGCTGCAATGGAAAATGAAGAGTTATTGGCATGATCATGACGTTCCGCGTCCCGACGACAAGACGTGGAACTACAGCTCGAAATCGGTGCTGATGATCGGAGTTGTGCATGGACTGGGCGCGGAAACACCCAGCCAACTGATGATCTTCTTACTGGCAGCGAATCTGGGCGGAATCGGCAAAGGCTTTCTTGGACTGGCCATGTTTATCGCGGGCCTACTGATCATGAATACAGTGATGACGGCATCGGCGGTGGGACTTTTCGGCTTCAGTTCGCGGCTGCCCCGATTTCAGTTTGTAGTCACCGCGCTGACGGCGATCTATAGCCTTGCCGTAGGCGCGCTATTTCTTTTTGGATCGTCGGGATTGTTGCCGCCCTTGGGATGACACTGCGGGCATCGTACTTCGAAGGTTGCCGCGTATCGTGGGCGCCTCATCGTCCGAGCAGTGGGGTTGGGCATAATTAACGGTCGCGCTGGCAGGCCGTAGCGCAGTTTGCTAAAGCGTCCACCACTAATGGCACGAAAGGTACAGGAAGGAAAAGCCAGAGGACAGGAGCCTTCCTGGAGTCCGTGTCCCTCGTGGTTCAGGAGTTTCTTCGGCCTCATCGGCAAAGTGAGCCACTACCCGCTAGCAATAGGCCATGACAGAATCGGGAGTTAGTAATACAATTGCCGACGGTAACTCACCCGAGGGGGGATTTGATGACAAATATTGCTAAAGCGATTGACCGACTCCGCGAGGAACGCCGGGACGCACAAAACCAGGTCCAAAAGCTTGGGGAAGCGATTTCGGTTCTGGAGAAGCTTACCCGTGGCTCAGGCTCAGGTCTGCACGCGGTGGCGTCACATCGAGCCAAACGCGTTCTTTCCGCAGCCGGGCGCCGGAGAATTTCTCTGGCCCAGAAAGCACGTTGGGCGAAGATACGAGAGTTGAAGAAAGCAGCCTAACCGCCGGGCGGGCCGCAGGCTGCGCGAAATCCTAGCGCGAGACCTAAGCCCGCCGGATTTTTGCCTAGGCGACCCGCGCGGGAAAGTGTCGCTCGCGCGGCGGCCCGACCTCAGCGGCTGAAGCCCTGAAAGCAGCCCTGCATTTATCGCAGCGGTGAACCGCTGTGCCATCCAAGAACCAAGGTCAAGATCGAGGCCTTCCGCAAGCTCTAAAGGCACGCCCTGATACGAACCCCACTTCTACTGCGGACTTCTAGCCGTGGCCTCCGGCGAGTTCGCGCACGATGCTGCCGACAAAAGCCTTGGCGTCTCCGAACAGCATGAGGGTGTTATCGAGGTAGTAGAGCGGGTTGTCAATGCCGGCGAAGCCGGGATTCATACTGCGCTTGATGACCATCACGGTATGAGCCTTGTCGACATCAAGAATCGGCATGCCATAGATGGGGCTCGTAGTATCGGTGCGGGCGGCGGGATTGGTTACGTCGTTGGCGCCGATGACCAGGGCGACATCGGTCTGAGGAAAGTCGCCGTTGATTTCGTCCATCTCAATCAGTCGGTCGTAGGGAATATCGGCTTCGGCGAGCAGCACGTTCATGTGGCCGGGCATGCGTCCGGCAACGGGGTGGATGGCAAAGCGCACATCGACGCCGCGTTTGGTGAGCGCATCGTAAAGTTCGCGCACTTTGTGTTGCGCCTGGGCCACGGCCATGCCGTATCCGGGGACCACGATGACGCGGTTCGCAGCGGAAAGGATGGCGGCGGCTTCTTCGGGAGTCGCGCTGCGGACGGGTTTCGCTTCTTCGCCGCCAGCAGCCGCAGCTTGCACCTGGCCGAAGGCTCCGAACAAGACGTTCGTGAACGAGCGGTTCATGGCCTTCGACATGATGATGGAGAGAATGAGGCCGGACGATCCGTCGAGCGCGCCGGCGATGATCAGCAGCTTGCTGTTGAGGACGAAGCCCATGGCCGCGGCCGACAGTCCGGCGTAACCGTTCAAGAGCGAAATGACGGTGGGCATATCCGCGCCGCCGATGGGGATGATCAGCAACACGCCGAAGGCGAGCGCGATCAGGATCATGAAGGGGAAGAGCGAGCGCGATCCCGGATGCAGAACCAGAGTAACGGCGATCACCAGGGCGCCGGCGAGCAACAGAAAATTGACCAGGTTCTGGCCCTTGTAAGTCAGCGGACGCTGCGGCAGAATTTCCTGGAGCTTACCTGCGGCCATCAGGCTGCCGGTCACGGTCAAGCCGCCGAGAATCACCTCTAGAGACAGCACCGACATCATGAAAGGCGAGATATCTGGCGAGCGCAGGTAAAACTCGGCGGAGCCTACGAGGGTTACGCAGAGCGCCCCAAAGGCGTGACTAAGCGCGGTTCGCTGCGGGACGGCCGTCATGGCCACGCGGCCGAGGGGAACGCCGATGATGGTGCCGAGCACCAGACCAATCGCGATGAGGTGGTAGCTCATGCCGTGGTTGAGCAGCGTGCCACCGATGGCCAGCACCATGCCGATTTCGCCAGCCCAAATGCCGTGGCGGGCGGTGGTGGGCGAACTCATCCACTTCAGCGAGAGGATGAAGAGCACGCTGGCGACGAGATAGAGAAGTTCGATGACGATCTGGGTGGCTCCAAGTTCGGGCGTCATTGTCCGCCCACCGATTTGGCCACCGGCTTCGCCGCGGGTTGGGACGCGGGGCGACTGGACTTGAACATCTTCAACATGCGGTCGGTAATGACGAAACCGCCGACGATGTTGCTGGTGGCGGCGACCACGGCGATGAACCCGAAGACCGTGGCCAGGTGGCTCTTGTGCTCGCCCACGAGCACGATGGCGCCGACGACCGCGATCGCGTCCAAGGCGTTGGTGAGCGACATCAGCGGAGTGTGTAGCAGCGGCGAGACTCGCCGGATCACTTCAAATCCGATGAAGCCGGCGAGCACGAAAATAAAGAGCGCGTTGATCAAGGTTGAAGTGCTGTTCATCTTTCCTCTTTCTCTGTCCGATCTTTTTAGCTGTGGAGCGCCGAGCGTCCCCGCCCAGCCTCCGTCGGCATACCCACGGACGGGCGAGACGCCCGTCGCTCCACGGTCACTTCGCCAGAGCGGGCAAAGCCAACAACTCGCGAACCCGCGCCTGCACGATCTCACCGCCGCGGGTCAGCAGAGTCTCGCGAACAATCTCATCTTCGAGGTTCAGATTCAACTTTTGATCTTTGATTAGATGAGTCAAAAAGGCAGTGATGTTGCGGGCATACATCATACTGGCGTGATACGGAACACCAGCGGCGAGGTTGATCGCTCCGACGATGGTCACGCCATGCTTGACGACGGTTTTGCCCGCTTCGGTGATTTCGCAATTGCCGCCGCGCTCGGCGGCTAAATCGACAATCACCGAACCGGGCGCCATACCCTTCACCATATCCTCGGTGACCAGCACAGGCGCTTTTTTACCCGGAATCACCGCCGTTGTAATCACTACATCGCTTTCCTGGACGGTTTTTCCGAGCAACTCGCGCTGACGCCGGTAAAAGTCCTCGCCCTGCGCGGTGGCGTATCCGCGAGCGTCTTGCGCGTCTTTCGCCTCGATGGGGAGTTCGACGAAGCGTCCGCCAAGACTCTGCACCTGCTCCTTCACGGCGGGCCTTAAATCGTACGCCGACGTTACCGCGCCCAGGCGGCGCGAGGTGGCGATCGCCTGTAGTCCGGCGACGCCGCATCCGATCACGAACACGCGCGCGGGAGTGATGGTTCCCGCCGCGGTGGTGAGCATGGGGAAAATGCGCGGGTGAGTATCGGCGGCCAAGAGCACGGCCTTGTAGCCGCAGGCCGTTCCCATGGAAGAGAGCGCGTCCATGCTTTGGGCGCGGGTCGTGCGCGGCATCAGTTCCACGGCAAACGCGGTGACGCCACTGCTCGCGACTTCCTGCACAACGTCTTTCGCGCCGAACGGGCGCAGAAAGCCGATCAGGATCTGGTCGCGGCGATAGAGCGGTACGTCCTGCTTGCCGGTGATGTCGTTGGAACCGTAGCAAAGAATCTGCACAACAATATCGGCGGCGGCGAACACGGCGGCGCGATTCGGAGCGATTTTCGCGCCCTTGTCGGCATATTGGGAATCGGGATAGCCGGCCTCAATGCCCGCCCCGGACTCGATGTGAACTTCGAAGCCAGCTTTGGTCAGCGTCGGGAGAACTGCGGGTACAATTGCAACCCGCCGATCGCCCGGATAACTTTCTTTCGGAACACCGATGATCACGAACACCTGCCTGTGTAGATTCTTGATGCTGCGATGATTTGGATTCGCGTTGCTCGCATGAATCCTACTCTTTAGTGGCTGTTCTTAGGGAAACTTGGATTTTAGTTCAGTGGATGGGCATGCGCAAATGGCGCCGGCGTCAGGGCTCAGGTTTCAGGTCTAAGGAAGTCCCTGCTTTGACTTTCCTGACACCTGAGACCTAGCACCTGAGACCTAGCACCTGAGACCTAGCAGGAGTCTGTCGCCATCGCACGATGCGGCGATGTCAGCACAGTTTTGTACAATCCAATCGGCGCCGGCGTCTTCGAGGTCGCGACGGAGCATGGTCGTGAGGAGTGCGATCACTCGGGCGCCAGCGGCCTTGCCCGCGCGCGCTCCCGCTGGCGCGTCTTCGACCACGATGCAATCGGAGGCGGCGAAGCCGAGCTTGGCCGCAGCCTTCAGGTAAGGTTCGGGGTCGGGCTTGCCGATCTTCACGTCACTCGATGTGATCATAGTGGCGGGGATGGGCAAGCCCGCAACCCGCAGGCGAACCTCGGCCAACCGGCGTGTGCAGGAGGTCGCAATCGTCCAGCGATCTGGAGGCAGAGAGTTCAGGAGATTCTGGGCGCCGGGCAGCAAAACCACGCCATCGATGTCTTCGATTTCGCGGCGTTCGACTTCGCGATCTTCGCGGTCGATATCAGAGTTGGGCAGAAGCTCGCGGATGGTGCTTCGACTGGGGCGGCCGTGCGCCATGTAAACCACGGCCTCTGGATCAAGGCCATGCTCCACGGCCCAGCGATGCCACACCCGCTGGACCGCGGGAGTGGAATCGATGAGCACACCATCCAGGTCAAATAACAAGGCACTGCAATGAATCGCGGGCATTCTATTTACAGAGTCTATTTACAGAGTCGGCGGGGCTTCCAAGGCCAGCTTGCGAATTCCGGCCGGGTGGAAATGGTGAGCGCGGCAGGAATCGAACCTGCGACCCACGCCTTAAAAGGGCGTTGCTCTACCAACTGAGCTACGCGCCCTCACCATGCTTCATCTGCTTGCCAATAAAATACTTATCTGGAACCTCCCGTCGCCACCGCGAGAGCGTTTTTTGCTGCGGTGTCAGTAGTGGTGTCAGTCGGTTTTTCATGGCCAGCGGAGAACAGTATAACAGCTTCCTGACGCTTTCTCTCCACCGCATTGAACGCGGAAAGCTTCTTGAGCGCGTCCGCCTTATGCGCCTGTGCCAGATGAGCGTAGCGCATCGTCATCTGGATGTTGGCATGGCCCATCAGATCGGCGACGGTGCGCAGATCCACACCAGCCATGACCAGACGGCTGGCGAACGTGTGCCGCAGGCAGTGCCAGGTGAAGTCCTCGACCTTCGCCTCGATTACCGCATCTTCGAACCAGTGACGTGCGCCCTTCAGCGCCGCCTTAGAGCCACGCTCGGCCGCGAAGATCGGGCCTTCGCCCTTGGTCCGGACGTGAAGCGTCTGGAAGGCGCCCAGCGCTTCGGCGTTCAAATTGACGTATCGGCTCTTGCCGGTCTTGCTCTGAGGAACGAAGAGATGTTCGTGCAGGAAGTCCACACAGGACCAGTCGATGCGCACATACTGCTCTTTGCGGCGCATTCCGGTATTCACGGCGATTTCAAACTCGGGAAGATGCTGCGCGTACTTCGCCAGAATGACATTTCGCAGGCGGATCTCTTCCGCCGCACTCAGAAAGCGGATTCGGTTATCGGCGACCTTCCAGCGCTTCAACAGTGGCACGGGGTTGCTCTCGGCTTTCTTGTTTTCGATCGCCAGCTTGTAAATCGACCTGAGCACGGTTCGCCAGCGGTTGAACGTCGATGGCTTCCATTCCTGCGCGTTGAACCATTCCCGCAGATCAGCGATTGGGATTTCTGCCAGCCGATTCCCAAAAGCATCCTTCAACGTCGCGATGCGGTCCTTGTCGGCCTTCCACCCTTCATTGTTCGCCTTTGCGTGCGCAAGGTAATCGTCGGCGATCTCGCCAAAGCGCACCTGGCGCGCCCGCAGTTTCCGCGGGAGCTTCTTCCCTTCCATCGCATCTGTCTTACGACTGCGGTAGAGCTTAATGGCCGCACTCTTCGATCCAACTTTCTCGCGGCGCAGAGCGCCTTCCGCATCAATGAAGCGAATCCACCACACACCGGAACCGGGCTCCTTCTCGAATACGCCGCGCTCTCTCTTGGTGCTCCGTTGACTGTTCATTTACCCCGTCCCTTCCGTTGCTTGGCGTCCTTGCGAGGCCGCCCGCCCATCTTCGCCCACTCTCGCAACTGCTCAGCCGGATACTTCTCCGCCCGCGCCTTGCCGCCCTTTCGGGCTATCTCGGTCATTACCAGTCTCACCATTTCCTCGGTCACTTTCTTCGCCATGCTTGCAATAATAAAACTTGCTAGCCATGTTTTCAAGTGCTATTCTATGCGCACTAATGAGCACACGAAAGCAACGAGCGAATACCACCATTCGAGAGCAGTTCATCGCGAAGGGATGCGACCCTCATATGCTCGACTCGCTGCTCGGCGAATATCGTCGGAGAGTCTATGGCCCGAGCTATGGAACAGAATCGCGTTCGACCATCAAAAAGCTCAAGACCCTACATGAGCGGTTGAACACGATAGCCGCTGAGATCGAGCAAGTCCAAGCAAAACCGTTGAAGTTCCTATGCGGCCACTCATTGACCCGATATTGGGTCCGGAGCGGCTTTCTGGTCGACACGACTCTCATCCGTTCCGAAGCCAAGAAACTGAAAGAAGCTGCTAACAGCCTCAGCCGTTTGACTACCAAGCGGAAGGATGTCCGGAGAGAAGCGATCAACCACCTTTACGTCTGTTGCTGCTGCGTTCCCGGGGAGCGCAAGAAGGCGAGAGCGATCACCTATAGCGATGTCGCCGATCTGTTGGACGAGTATGAGACAAAGAAGGGCATCGCCAACAAAGACAAGCCTGTTGTGGAAAATGCGGTCGGAAAGGCCGTCACACGGGTCATTGCCCGCAGAAAATTGAAAGAGGAGCAACGATGCCAACCAACCATAGCCTCGAAGATCGCTTCCTGATCGCGCTCTATGCGCGTGTTTCCACCGTCAACGGCCATCAAGATCCTGAGATGCAACTGCGCGAACTGCGGGAGTATGCCAAACTGCGCGGCTGGGAGATTGCCGCTGAGTACGTTGACCACGGTGTGAGCGGTTCGAAAGAATCCCGCCCCGCGCTCAATCGCTTGATGGCTGACGCGCACGGTCGGAAATTCGATGCCGTGCTCGTCTGGAAGATTGATCGCTTCGGCCGTTCGCTCAAGCATCTGGTCAACGCCCTCGCGGATCTCGCGGCACTCGGCGTCTCGTTCATCAGCTTGCGCGACAATTTGGACCTGACAACGCCCTCCGGTCGCCTCATGTTTCAAATCATCGGCGCAATGGCTGAATTCGAGCGTGCGCTGATCCAAGAGCGCGTGAAGGCCGGTCTGCGCAATGCTCGCTCCAAGGGAAAGACGCTCGGAAGGCCGCGACGCATTGTGGACGAGGCTAAGATCGCCTCGCTGCGCTCACAGGGTGCGTCCTGGCGTTCGATCTCTGACGACTTGGGCATCGGCATCGCCACTTTGTACCGGGCGAGCGCCAGGCGTTCCGAAAACCCATCAGCGGGCCTTGCTGCAATCGGCTGATACCACGGAACCGGGTGCGCCGCTTTCCAGCGTTCCGCAATCACCTCTTTTTGCGAAAAAGGGCATCTCGGGCGTCGTTAGACTGATTCGAACCGCCCTGCTTATACTTGCTTTTGCAGGCAAGAACGAGAAATCGGGGGAGTTCCCTCGGATGGAGGACTCATCATGCAGAGCAAGCGACCCACTATCTTGTTCGTTACTGCTTTCACCGTGGTTTTCGGATTTCTAACGATAGCAACTCCTCTCTTTGCAACCAGCAAAGACGAGTTGTGGTACAGCTTCAACGGAACCGACGGGTCCGACCCCTCCGGCAGCCTTATTCTTGATGCATCTGGGAACTTGTACGGTACGACCGTTAGTGGGGGCGTTTATGGTTGCGGCACTGTCTTCCAATTGACACCGCTGCCGGACGACACGTGGACAGAGAACGTGCTGTACAGCTTCAACGACAATGGTACAGACGGGTGCACGCCCATCGCCTTCGGCGGCTTGGTGTTTGATGCTGCCGGAAACCTGTACGGCATGACTGCAAGCGGCGGCACTGGAACAGGATGCGTGAAAAGACCCTGCGGCACCGTCTTTCAGTTGACACTTGGGCCCGACAGCACGTGGACAGAGAATGTGCTGCACAGCTTCACCAATAACGGTACGGACGGCTACGGACCTGCATCCGGTCTAATCTTTCAAAGCGGCTGGTTGTACGGCACGACGGAAGAGGGCGGCACTTACGATTTGGGCACTGTCTTCCAACTAGTGCCAGGCACAAAAAACGGCACATGGACGGAGACCGTCCTGCACAGCTTCAACAATACCGGCGAGGACGGTAACTCACCTACAGGAAGCCTCATCTCGGCGGGCGGGAAATTGTACGGCACCACACAGGGGGGCGGCGCTTATAGCTGCGGCACCGTCTTCGAGCTGACACCGGGAACTAACGGTACGTGGACGGAGATCATATTGCATAGCTTCAACGGGGATGAGGAAGGCGCATATCCGTGGGCCGCTCTAACCTTCCGAGGCAGGCGGTTATACGGCACGACCTCGGACAGCGGCCCTTATGGTGGCGGCACTGTCTTCCAGCTGACGAGGAACGATATTAAAACAAAAAAGCGGAGAATCGCGTGGACGGAGACAACGATATACGGCTTCAATGGCAGCACCGACGGGTCCGACCCCTCCGGCAGCCTTATTTTCGACGCGGCTGGAAACTTGTATGGCACGACCTCACTGGGTGGGGCTTATGGCGGTGGCACTGTCTTCCAACTCACGCCCGGCGCTGGTGCCACGTGGACGGAGACTTTGCTGTACAACTTCAACAACCATTCCTACCCCTTGGGCAGCCTGATCTTTGATGCCGCCGGGTACTTGTACGGCACTACGGCGGGAGGCGGCACCTATACTGATGGCATAGTCTTCGGATTCATGCCATAAATTAGACTTATTTTGCACGGAGCGAGAGACGAAGCCCGCTTTTTTCCATGGTGTGATCGAATCCGTCCAAATTTGGACGGATTCGCCGCCAGCCAGTTTTGCCCAGCCCCCTTACGGGGCTCGCCGCGACAGGGTTTTTGGCGCACGACCGCCGAACCGTTCCTTCCCGGCTCCCGACTCCCGCACGAGGTGGAAAATCACTGTGGAAAGAGCTCAAGGCAGCGAGTCTGAAGAATGAAAATGAAGGATGAACTCAGGACGAAAGCGGTTGGAGCGAAAGCAAGAAGCGGAAAACAATCACGCCGCAAACCTTAGAAATTCCATCAGCGAACATTTCTGCCACTACCCGCAACGGTCGCGCAACGGTAGCGTCATTGACCGCTGGCCGGCATCCGGAGGACAATTCTCCGTTCTCGGACTGCCGCGAATTTCCTCTTTGCAATCCCGAAGGACAGACCAAAGCGATATTGTGTCGAACAAGGAGAGAATCTTAGTGAAACCTATTTTGTTGGTTGTGCTCCTGACGTCTTTCGCGTCCGCTCAGACGCGTGTGTTCCTGGAGGCTGGCGCTGGGTATACCACTGTTTCAGGAGTTGATCATGCATTTCCCCGCGCTGATTCGGCTGGTCACAACCAGTTTATGGAGCTGGCAAAGACGTTTCTGCAACGCTGCCCAGAATTGACTCCGACAGTGGATAAAGAGAAGGCTGATTTTCTCGTCACGATGAACTGGGCTCCAAAGACTCGGTTCTTTCTTGGGGGAAAATTGATTCACAAGCCTGATCAGATACTCGTCACCAACAAGGAGGGCGATATCATTTTTTCAGGAGTTTCTAGAAGTGTTGGCGGAAACACGGAGGATGCTTGCAAAGCTATCATGCGCAGCATATCGCAACAGGCTTTGGCCAACCATGCCGAACATGCCAAGGAAGCAGCGTTGAAGCCGATACCCGTTGACGCCGCGGGGAGTGCACACATAACCCCTCCCGAGGCCGGCGTGACCTCAACCATCGGCGACCCTGCCCCGCCCGCTCATTTGTCAGAGGGCATGGCAGCGGAAGCTCGAATCGGAATTTCGTTTACTGGTAATCCGACGGCCAAACACGATGGAGTTGAAATTGCTGGTGTCCAGCCAGGGGGGCCTGCAGACAAGATTGATCTCAAAACCGGTGATGTAATCATCTCTATAGACGGACACTATCTCTACACCTTCGACGATCTCCGCACGGAACTTCTACGGCACGAACGAGGGGCGCGGCTGGCAATACGATATCGACGCAACCGGCTTACCTACGACAACTACGTGGACCTTAGCTCTCAAGACGAGGCTCCTCGCAGATGATTCAAACTGACGCAAACGGTGGACTAGTCCTGACGGTTAGCCGAGGCGGGCTCATCTACGAGATGCTCAGATGCAGCAGGGATGATCCGAAACCGCAGCCACCAGATGGTTGTCACAGCTCCTGGTGATCCCCGGCCTGTGCAATCGGCCTGGTCTCATGTTAGGCTTTCTGCCGCGAGTGAAACGCTCATGTACGTTGGCTCTGCGCTCTAGGTTGAGACCCCTGAGTTTTCAGTCTCGGATAGTTTTTCAAATCAGCAAGGGAGACTCCTCATGTCGTCGTCCCGCTTCTTCGTCCACCTCTCTTTGAGCCTTGCCCTTTTAGTAGCAGGTGCCAGCGCCCAGAACTCTTCCTCCGCCGACCATGTCAAGAGTCAACAAGCGGTCGAAGCATACGGCAAGCTGCCGTTGGCTTTTGAGGCCAACCGGGGACAGACCGACAAGCAAGTTCGGTTTCTCTCTCGAGGCGAGGGGTACACGGCCTTTCTCACCGATTCCGAGGCGGTAATGGTGCTGCAGGACGGATCGAAGCCACAAGGCGTTTCCTCCGGGAACAAGATTGAGCCAAAGGAAGCTCCAGATCCAGGATACTCCTCTATTCTCCGAATGAAGATTGAAGGTGCGAGTCCGAATCCCAAGGTGTCAGCGTTGGACGAGCTTGAGGGGCGCAGCAACTACTTCATTGGAAACGACCCGAAAAAATGGACGAGTGATGTCCCACTGTACAAGAAGGTGCGATTCCAGTCCGTGTATCCGGGGATCGATCTGCTCTATTACGGCACGCAGGGGCAGTTGGAGTATGACTTCGTCATTGCGCCGCACGCCGATCCCGAGAAGATCAAAGTTGCATTTTCAGGCGCCGAGCACATGGGAATCGACAAGAATGGCGACCTCCAAATCAATGTGGGCAGCGGGCAGGTCACATTCCACAAACCTGTGGTTAGGCAGGACAAAGACGGAGTTGCTACACCGGTCAGCGGGACGTTCAGGATCAGCAACGGCAAAGAGGTATCATTTGACCTTGGCCAGTACGATCGAAGCCGCGAGCTCGTCATTGATCCCAGCCTGGTTTATGCGACGTACCTGAGCGGGAACACATATGATCAGGCTCAGGCCATCGCTGTTGACAACTCAGGGAATGCATACATCACCGGCTGGACGCAATCGACGAATTTTCCAACAACATCTGGAGCGTACCAAACAACAAATGCTGGAACTTACGATGTGTTTATTACCAAGCTGAACACCACGGGCTCGGCGCTGGTCTATTCCACGTACCTCGGTGGCTCCAGCTATGACTTTAGTTACGGCATCGCGGTGGATAGCGTGGGCAATGCGTACGTCACGGGTAATACCCAGTCTTTGAATTTCCCGACAACGTCTGGGGCCTTCCAGCAGTGTTCAGAGACCAATGGTTTCGGATTTGTCAGCAAGCTGAATAGCTCCGGTTCAGAACTTGTGTATTCAACGTGCATCGGCTCCTATGTCTACGCTCAGTCGATCGCCGTGGACAGCAGCGGATCGGCATACATCACGGGTTATACAGAGGGCTCCATTCCAGTTACACCTGGAGCCTTTCAAATGTTCCCCGGCGGATCACAAGATGCCTTTGTGACCAAATTCACTCCCGATGGGACTGGGCTCGCCTACTCTACGTTTCTTGGCGGGAATGGGGATGATTATGGCCAGGGAATCGCGGTGGACAGTTCTGGGAATGCTTATGTTGTTGGCACTACGACATCGCAAAACTTCCCAATAACTTCTGGTTCATTTCAAACAACTTTCAGAGGGTATTCTGATGTTTTCGTTACTAAGCTGAATGAGACTGGTTCTGCTCTGGTTTATTCCACATACCTGGGCGGATACTTGTACAACTACGGCTACGCGATCGCAGTCGACGGGACAGGGGCGGCATACGTCGGGGGCCAGACGTATTGGACAGCGGACGGTTTCCCAATTACGTCGGGCGCGTACCGAACCAACTACTCGGGGGCCTTTCTGACGAAGCTCGCTCCTGGTGGTTCGGCCCTCGACTACTCCACCTACCTAGGAGACGGCAGCTCTAGCTGGGAAGTGAACACACTGGCGATTGACAGTAGTGGGAACGCGTACGTTGTTCAGGGTCAAGGCAATGGTTGCTGCGGCTATCTCGAGACAATTAGTACCGACGGCTCAACACTGTTATCGGAGACATATGAGCCGGTCTATTTGACAGGAATAGCAGTTGATTCGAGCGGGGCATCTTACGCGGCCGGATTTGCCTATTACGGTAGCGGGTTCGAGACGACGCCAGGAGCTTTTCAGACATCGCCTCAAAATACTAGTGCATCCGGCGTGGTCTTGAAATTGGCTCCCTTTGCCGTTCCTGTCGCCTCTCTCTCAAACACAAGTCTCAATTTCGGCTCCCAGGTTGTGAACACGACGAGCAACGCTGTTGTGGTTACGCTGACCAATCATGGCGATGCGTCGCTAGCAATCAGCGGCATTGTCGCGAGTGGGGACTATGCGGAAACCAGCAATTGCGGCAGTTCTCTCGGATCAAGCCTGAGTTGCACGATTTCCATCACCTTCACGCCAACCCTAGTTGGAACCAGAACCGGATCGGTCACAATCACGGACAATAACAACGGAACTGCCGGAAGCACGCAGTCGATTTCCATGAGCGGCGTTGGCGTTGCACCCATCGCCAGCCTGTCCACAAACAGTCTGACGTTTGGCAGCCAAGCTGTGGGAACAGTAAGCGCAGCCCAGAACGTTACCCTGAGCAACACTGGAAATGCGACGCTCACCATCTATGGCATCGTTCCAACCGGCGATTTCTCGGACACAAACAACTGTAGTGCGTCCGTTGCGCCAAGCGGGAGTTGCACGATCTCGGTCAAATTCGCTCCCACCGCAGCCGGAACACGAACGGGATCGATAGCGATCTCCGACAATGCGGCCGGCAGCCCACAGTACATCAACCTCACCGGAACGGCAACTGGCTTCTCGCCCATCGCAACGCTCTCGACCAACAGCCTGACGTTCGCTGGGCAAGCGGTTGGTACAACCAGTTCCGCGCAATCCGTGACCTTGAGCAACACCGGCACGGGCAGCCTGAACATCAGCAGCATCGCTTCGAGCGGGGACTACGCTCAGACCAACAACTGCCCCGCTTCGCTGGCAGCAAGCGCCAACTGCACCATCTCGGCTACCTTCACGCCGACAACTACGGGGACGCGCAGCGGCACGGTCACGATTATAGATAATGCCTCGAGCAGCCCGCAAACCGTCGGTCTGACCGGCACCGGCCTGGCACCAGCAGTGAGCCTTTCGGCGACGAGCTTGACGTTCAGCGGCCAACAGGTCGGAACATCTAGCTCGGCACAAAGTGTCACACTGACTAATACAGGCACCGCCACCCTTACCGTCATCTCGATTGTGGCCGCTGGGGATTTCGGACAAACCAACAATTGCGGCACTTCAGTTGCGGCTGGCGCGAACTGCGCCATTGCAATTACGTTCGCACCCGAGGCGCTGGGTCTGCGTCTTGGCTCGGTCGCGATTACAGACAATGCTTCCGGCAGCCCGCAGTCGATTGCCTTGCAGGGAACTGGCGTGGCGTCATTCGTAAGCCTTTCGGCGACCACACTTAGCTTTGGCAACCAGGTCCTGAGCACGACAAGCGCCGCCCAGACGGTCACGCTGACCAATACAGGCACCGGGACGTTGCTAAACATCAGCTTTTCAACTACAGGCGACTTTGCACAGACGAATAATTGCAGCTCATCGCTCGGTGCAGGACTGAGCTGCACAATCTCAGTCACATACACCCCGACCATGCTAGGCAATGAAATTGGGAGCATTTCCATCTCGGACAGCGCAGCGGGTAGCCCGCAGCAGATCACTTTGAGCGGCACCGGAGTGCCCGCAATCGCTGTTTCGCCTACGGCGCTCTCGTTCACGCTCCAACTCGTTGACACGACAAGTGCCACCCAGACGGTCACACTAACGAACTACCAAACTGTAGCGGTCAATGTTGGCGGTATTTCAATATCCGGTCCGTTTACGGAAACCGACAATTGCGCCAACACCCAAGTCGCAGCAGGAGGTACTTGTTCCATTTCCGTGGCTTTCGTTCCGACGGCCAACGGATCGGCAACAGGTACCTTAGTTATCAGCGATAGCATTTCCGGAAGCTCACCCACAGTCCAGCTTGCGGGAACGAGCTCAGGAATTGTGCCCAACGGTTTTGTGGGCGTCTCCAGCATGGGAATCCCTCGCGCCCAACATCAAGCGACACTGCTCACGACGGGCAAAGTGCTTATCACCGGTGGCGCATCCACGACAGAAGCGCAGCTTTATAATCCGACCACGACAAGCTTCACTCCGATTGCCAGCCCCATGTCCACCGCTCGGTACTGGCACGTGAGCCATCAGATAGCAGGAGGCAACGTACTCGTGGCCGGAGGTGCGGATGCCAATGGAAACTATTTGGCCAGCGCGGATTTGTATAACTACGCGACGAACACCTTCTCGCCAACCGGCAGCATGACCACGCCTCGGGCGCTGCCCACAGCGACCTATCTGAGCGGTCAGGGCGAGCTTCTGGTGACCGGAGGTAAGAACTCGACGGGACCGCTGGCCTCAGCCGAATTCTACAAGGGGACAACGGGAACTTTCTCGCTGACGACCGGGAGCATGTACACGCCTCGGTACAACCACGCGGCGGCAGCATTGTCGGGTGGTACCGTCTTGATTACCGGCGGCAGATGCGATCCAGAAACGACTCCGAGCTGCGCTTCCGACGTTGGGATCAGCGCCGAAATCTACACTCCGAGCACCGGCACGTTCACTCGGCTCACTAACAACATGAACGTGAGCCGATACCTGCATACCGCAATCACTCTGTCCGACGGTACGGTATTGATCGCCGGCGGATGTGGATCTTGTCTTTCATCGAACGGGACAGTAGTTACTGCAGAGATTTACAACCCCACTACTCAAACCTTCACCCCGACGGCGACGGCGATGGTCGGAGGTTCAGTATGGGGGCATCGCGCCACGCCATTAGGTCTTGATACAAGCACTACGAATCAAGTCCTGATCACGGGTGGGTACAACAACCTGGAAGGACCCGTGGAAGCTGAAGCTCAGTTGTACACCGTGGCAACTCAGACCTTTACGGCAGTGGGCAACATGACAACTCCTAGGGCGTTTCACACGGCGACACCGATCGCAGCGGGGGTAGTCATCGTGACCGGCGGGTGTCCTGTGACGTCCGAGGGAGATCTATATTTTTGCCCACAACCATTGGCCAGTGCGGAAACTTTTGTACAAACGCTTACCGTAACTACCTCGTCGACATCACTCTCGTTCGGAACTCAGTTGGTCGGCACAACCAGTAGTCCGCAAAACGTGACCATCACCAATACCGGCAAGGCCCAGGTCGACGTGGCCAGCGTCGGGATTACCGGAGATTTCTCGGTGCAGACGAATGGATGCCAATCCGCAATCCAGCCAGGGAACTCTTGCACTCTCGGAATCGTCTTCGTTCCAACCGCAATAGGATCTCTAAGCGGAACCTTGACGATCACGGACAATGCCACGGGCAGTCCCCAAACCGTTGCCTTGTCGGGTACGGGAACTACGACAACGACAACCTCTCTCACGTCTTCCCTGAACCCTTCGACTTATGGACAGGCTGTGACGTTTACGGCTGTTGTGGTGCCCGCGGCCTCGGGGACGCCAACCGGAACGGTGCAGTTTGCGATTGACGGCAGCGCCTTCGGTTCGCCGGTGACGTTGGTTTCCGGTTCGGCCACTTCTGGCAGCATCTCGACGCTGGCGGAGGGCACGCACACGGTGACTGCGGTGTACTCAGGTACCACGGACTTCGTAACCAGCACGGGCATGCTGAGCGGAGGCCAGGTCGTCAATCAGGCGAGCGCAGCGACAATCGTTAGTTCCGGTCTGAATCCGTCGGTCTTCGGGCAGTCGGTAACGTTCACGGCGACCATCAGCGGCCATTACGGGCAAGTCAAAGGGCGGAAACCACAGAACGTCACCGGGACGGTGGCGTGGAGCACGAACACGGGATGCGGCACGACATCGGTGACGTCAGGCAATCCTGGAGTCGCAACCTGCGCTACATCCACTCTCCCCGTGGGGACGGACACGATTACGGCGATCTACTCGGGCGACAGCAACCACGGCGGGAGCACGGGCACGTTGAGCGGCGGCCAAGTCGTCAATAAGGCAAGCTCGACGACGACGGTTGCTTCCAGTCTGAATCCTTCGAAGTATGGCCAAACGGTGAGTTTCACGGCAAATGTGACGGCGGCGGCGCCGGGAGCAGGGACGCCGACGGGAACGGTGCAGTTTGCGATTGACGGCAGCGCCTTCGGTTCGCCGGTGACGTTGGTTTCCGGTTCGGCCACTTCTGGCAGCATCTCGACGCTGGCGGAGGGCACGCACACGGTGACTGCGGTGTACTCAGGTGCCACGGACTTCGTAACCAGCACGGGCACGCTAAACGGAGGACAGGTAGTTAATCAAGCGAGCACGACCACGACGGTTGCTTCCAGTCTGAATCCTTCAACCTATGGGCAAGCCGTCACCTTTACGGCCACGATTACGCCGCAGTACGGTGGGCAAGCGTCCGGCACAGTTACCTTCAAGGATGGAAGCACTACGCTGGGTAGTGCTGCCGTCAGCTCCAATGCAGCAAGTCTGACCACAAGCAGTCTTGCTGCTGGCACGCATTCCATCACCGCGGTTTACAGCGGCACTTCCAACTTCACGGGAAGCACCTCCAATACTCTGTCGCAAGTTGTGACCGCCCAGACCGCAACTACTACCAAGCTGGTTTCTTCAATCAACCCTTCGGTGTCTGGGAAGCCGGTTAGCTTTACGGCATCCGTCTCGTCATTGGCTGGAACGCCCACGGGCAAGATTGAATTCCTCAATGGAAAGACAATCCTGGCGACAGTGACGCTCACATCTGGCTCTGCCAAGTACACGACGTCCAAATTGCCAGCGGGTTCCAACAGCATTACGGCGGTTTATGAAGGCGATTCAGAGTACAACGGGAGTACGTCACCGGCCGTAAACCAGATCGTACTGGTGGCGACCACAACGACACTCTCGTCCTCCCCGAATCCGTCGACATATGGGCAGGCAGTGGTGTTCACCGCAAAGGTCAGTTCCAGCAGTGGTGCTCCGCCGAATGGAGAAACCGTCTCGTTTATGAAAGGCACGACTGTGCTGGGGACAAAGGCGCTGAGCGGCGGATCAGTTAGCTTTACAACCTCGACGCTGAAAGTGGGTACCAACGCGATCACAGCGGTTTATGCCGGTGACCCGAACTTCGCCGGGAGCAAGTCGAAGGCAGTCAAACAGGTAGTGCAGTAAGTCGTTCAGCGGTAATCTACCCGCCCAGAACCACTTTGGGCGGGGTTATAGAACCGAAAACAGCCCCGAGATTTCGGCAGGCGGCCGGGTGATCGTTTCATATTGGGTTGCCCTGTACCCGCAAGTTTTAACCAGCGGTGCGGGATGATCGGTTCAGATGCTACCCTAGTGCTATCGCTCGTTGGCCAAGGATGGTTCTATGAGCATCCACAGCGGCACCAGATTGTCCCGTATTCTCCTGTTTGCATTTCTCTTCGTTTTCTTCCCGCTTGCGCTTGGGCAACAACAGACTGCTCCCTCCGGTATCCAGAAAATCAGCCACGTCGTCTTTCTTATCAAAGAGAATCGCTCCTACGACAATATGTTCGGCGCCTTCAATGCTAAGTACGGCACGAAAACCTGCAAACTTTCCACCGGGCAGGTGGTGCCAGAGGGGCGGGCTCCCGACCGCTACGAACACGACATCGACCATGGATGGGCCGCCGCATTGCAAGGTATGGACGGGGGCAAGATGGATCAGTTTGATCTCATTGGATTGGGAACGGGCGCAAGCGGCGACGACAGCGGCGACCTTCTTACCTGCCATCAGTTCACCTCCGCCGACATTCCCAACTACTTCGCCTACGCGCACAACTTCGCACTCGGCGCAAGCATGTTTTCTTCGCTGCACGGACCCAGCTTTCCCAATCATCTATACACCATCGCCGCCGACTCCTTTGGCGTGATCGATAATCCCTTTCACCTGCTCAACACCTACAGTTGGGGCTGCGACGGTCCAAACGGCGAAACGGGTCAGGAGCAAGTAGCCATCCTACAGCCGAACGGGGTCATCAGCGTTCAGTTCCCCTGTTTCACCGGGGTCACGACCATGGCGCACACGCTCGATAATGCAGGCGTGAGCTGGAAATACTACGCACCTCCCAATACCGATCCCGGCTATATCTGGTCAACTTTCAACGCGATCAGCGACGTGCGGTACGGATCCGACTGGAACAACGTCGTGGACACCTCGAACTTCATCTCCGACGTTCAGGCCAATCAGTTGCCTTCCGTGAGTTGGATCATCACCCCGTTCTGGCAAAGTGAGCATCCGGATTCGAGTACGTGCGAAGGCGAGAATACCAGCGTCACGGAATTGAATGCACTGATGAATAACCCGTCTCTTTGGGCCTCGACGGCTGTCTTTTTGGTATGGGACGACTTCGGAGGCGACTACGACCACGTTGCACCGCCGCAGACGGACACTTTTGGTTTTGGGCCGCGGGTTCCACTTGTGATTATCTCTCCGTATGCTAGAAAAGGGCACATCTCGACCACGCAGTACGAGTTCTCCTCGGTGCTGAAGTTCATCGAGGAGCGCTTTGGACTTCCCGCACTCAGCGAGCGTGACGCGAATGCCAATGACATGACCGATAGCTTCAACTTCAACCAGAAGCCGCTCGCGCCGATCGTCCTCACGCCGCGCCAGTGCCCGCTGGTTTCGGCGACGACGTTAAACATGGGAACGGCCGTGAAGGGCGTGGCCAGCACGGCGATCACGCGACGCCTGGATGTTTACAACTCCCGATCTACGCCGCTTACCATCAACTCGATTGTCAGCAGCAGCCCCGAGTTTTCTGTGACTGGGCAGAGTTGCACACCGGTGGCGGACTGCTCTACCGGCAAAACAACGTACTGCACTGCTGGTACAGTCCTGAACCCACAAAGCACGGACGGAAGTTGCACCGCGGATTGTGGGATCTGCGTCACGTTCAGCCCCAGCGCGACGGGAAAGATAACCGGAAAGATTACGGTCACGGACAGCGACGGCAGCAGCCCCCAGACAACGGCAACAGTCGGGCTCGGTACCCTGGTTGAGTTATCGCCGACGCTGCTGGATTTTGGCAAGGTGGCACTGGGATCGGCGGCAGCACTCCCGCTGACCTTGAGCAACGTCGGCAAGAAGGCTGTGAACATCACTTCGATTGCGGCGAATACGGATTACACCCCTTCCAATAACTGTGGTGTGTCGGTTGCAGCCGGCGGGACGTGCACGATCAACGTGACCTTTACGCCGTCCGCTTCGGGTGCGCGGACTGGAGCGCTCAGCGTCGTGAGTAGCGATCCAGCCAGTCCCGAGCGCGTCGATCTGGAGGGGCAGGGCGTGGGGGTAGTGTCGAGTCCGACACATCTGGCTTTTGGCTCTCAGGCCGTCGGCACAAGCAGCGCCCCGATGACGGTCACCATTACCAACCAGAACACGGCTGCGATTCTTGTAGGGGCGGTGACGGCTACGGTCGAATTCATCGTCTCGACCAATAATTGCCCTGCGAGCTTGGGATTCGGACAGAGCTGCACGGTCCAGGTTGAGTTCGCACCGAACGAAACCGGTTCGACCACTGGCACGCTCTTCATCAGCGACAGTGACCCCAGTAGCCCACAGCAAGTGCCTCTGTCAGGCACAGGGAAATAGTGTGGATTGTACGCAGCAGACGATTCGATGATTTCAACCCAGACGTGGGTGTCCGCGTCGGTGCGCTTGGCGAGACTCATCACTCGACTTCGACCGTGATGACGTTATCGTGATCGCTGGACTGTAGTGTACGGCGGCGACTCGAACTTCGCCGCCAGCACGTCGAAGGCGGTGAAGCAGGTAGTGGAGAAGTTCCTGCGTTGCCTTATCACCTCAGTGCCCCTTCTTTCTGTAGTCGGTCGCATGGTGCGAAGTGCGGACACGCAAGAGGCTCGCCCCCAGTCAACGGGAGGCGCTGAAGAAGGTGCTCGCCAACCGAATCGTGGTGATCACGGCTGAAGCTCGTGCATACTGTGCTTCGCAAGGGCAAAGCGCAAGCGAAGACGCTCGAAATGGCTCAAATCTGAAACTCGGTGAATCAATTTGGGACTTTGCACGCCTTTTCTATGGCCTCCAGTCCGAGAGTAAGTTTTCTCAGCGTTTCAGTTAGATCCGATGTATCAATGCCATCTCTTTTCCTTGGCTCCAATACATGTTCGTCGAGAAACTTACGCTGT
>Ga0302269_1000204_pt1 | contig 36770 bp, 31 predicted proteins | sample III_Bog_E2_2_FD_194560 | JGI IMG/M metagenome (GOLD analysis project Ga0302269, IMG submission 194560) | Peat permafrost microbial communities from Stordalen Mire near Abisko, Sweden - III_Bog_E2_2 | ecosystem: Environmental > Terrestrial > Soil > Wetlands > Peat | place: Sweden: Abisko...
GTAAAAGGAGCTAATATTGCAGGCTTTATGAAAGTGGCGAAAGCAATGATGGCACAAGGGGTACTTTGATAGGAATGAGGAATGAGGAATGAGGAATGAGAGGTAAGATCAAAGATCAAAGATCAAAGAACAAAGATCAAAGAACCAAGATCAAAGATCAAAGAACCAAGAACCAAGAACCAAGAGCCAAGAGCCAAGAACCAAGAACCAAGAACCAAGAGCCAAGAGCCAAGAACCAAGAACCAAGAGCCAAGATCAAAGAACAAAGATCAAAGATTAAAGAACAAAGATCAAAGAACAAAGATCAAAGATCAAAGAACCAAGAACCAAGAACCAAGATCAAAGAACAAAGATCAAAGATCAAAGATCAAAGAACCAAGAACCAAGAACCAAGAGCCAAGAGCCAAGACCAAGAGGTAAGATCAAAGAACCAAGAGCCAAGACCAAGAGGTAAGAACCAAGAACTAAGAGACAATAGACAAGAGTAATTAACTAATTATAAAGATAAACGATTATTGACTTTGTGTCTTTTGTCTTTTGTCTTTTGTCTGATGTCTAGGTTCTTGGTTCTCCCTGTCAAATAAAGAACAAACTGGCCCCGATTATACTGATAACGGCTCCAATGACCTGCTGGGGTCTTATTCTTTCTTTAAACATAATAGCTGATGGTACAATAATAAAAATGGGTACCATTGCCATTAAAGTGGCTGCAATACCCGTATTGGTCTGTTGAATGGCAAAAAGTCCTAATGCAACGCCTAAAAATGGACCAAAGATGGCACCGACAGTCACTGATTTTAGGGCACTTCCATGTTTAATATCAGTTCTTAATTTTCCCCATCGGCGAAGTATGGTGATCAATATTCCAAAACTCAATAAGCCAAACATAGCACGGATTTGAGTAGCAGCCAACGCATCATAATGGCCAATCCCTTTTTTGCTGAGTATTAATCCAACAGCCTGACCTACTGCACCACCAAAAGCAAATAGTAACCCTTTTGCAGGATAATTAAGTTTCATCTTCCGGCTCGAGATGGCAATCATGATTCCTGCCACACTCAATACAATGGCAGTAATATCCTTCACTGCAAGTGTCTCTTTTAAAAAAAACCACCCGATAATTGCTGTAAGCATGGGTGCCAGACTCATCATTAGTGCAGCAGTACGCGAACCGATAATGCTGTAGGATTTAAAAAGGAAAAGGTCTCCCAGAAAGAAACCGACAAAACCGGATAAACCCAACCAAAACCATTGATAACCTGTTGCATCTGTCGGAAAAAAGATTCCACGTGAAAAGAATGTGGTGATTCCTAAGAAAACGATTGCGAAAAGTAACCGTATAAAATTAACGGATAATGAACCTATTTTATGTCCTGCTTTTTCGAAGTAAAGGGCACTTAATGTCCAGCAAACAGCAACTCCCAAGCCTGCAATTTCGCCAATATGTGATTGAAACATGGATATGATGATTTTCGCGCAAAGATACTGCAAAATTTTACATATTTATTTCATTTTATTTATAAAACAGGACCTCAGAAAAGATTTCCTGTCAAAAGTCTAACAGTCAAAATGTAGTCTATAAAATTGAAAAAAAAGGCGTACCTTTGCACGTTTCAAAAAAATCTTATCGACATGCCTAAAGAAGACTATTTATTAAAATATCTTGAGAAGCTTAGCCGTGTAATAGCAGCAATGCTTGGTTTTCGCGATAAAGGGTTTCCGGAAGATGGATTGCATCTGGCAGATGAAACCTACAGGGAGATGCTGGATATTAATCTGGATAAACTGGCAGATATGCCCGTGGAAATCTTTATTGAAAGAGTGAGAAAGGAAAATTATACTGCAACGTATCTACAGGCGTTAACAAAATTGACACACGAAACTGCTAACTCATTTTCTGCTATGGGAAATGAAACGAATGCACAAATTTTTTACATCAAAACCCTTCAATTATATTACTTATTGAATGAAAAAGACAGGACTTTCTCTTTCGAACGTGAATTGATAATAACAGAACTAACTGAAATAATCAACTAAAATTTTATCAATTAAAGTTTCTTAAGCAGTTATTTTATGGAAAAACGCACCATCGGAATTCACGAAAAGTTACCAATCCTTCAAAGTATACCTCTCAGTTTCCAACATTTGACAGCAATGTTCGGAGCTACTATACTGGTTCCGATTTTATTGGGAGTTGATCCATCCATAGCATTATTAATGAATGGTATAGGAACGATCATCTATTCACTGGTAACGAAAGGAGGCATTCCTGCTTATCTGGGCTCCAGTTTTGCATTTATTGCTCCCGTTTTGCTTATAACCACCAAGTATGGTGGATTTGCCCATGCACAATCCGGATTTATTTTCTTTGGATTGTTTTTTATTCTCATTTCATTTGTTGTCATGAAATGGGGAATCAGATGGATTGATATAGTTATGCACCCGGCAGTGATGGGCGCAGTAGTGGCTATTATCGGACTTGAACTTGCTCCTGTTGCCGTTCAAGAGGCCGGCCTGGCACCATGGCCAACCGCAGTGGGCCAAATAGTTCAACCTTTTATCATGGATACTTATATTGTGTTCGTATCATTGTTTACCTTTATAGTTGGTATTGCAGGTTCAGTCATGTTCAGGGGTTTTATGAAAATTATCCCCATTTTATTTGCAGTGTTGGCAGGTTATACTTTGTCATTTTTTCTGGGAATGGTTAATACAACTGCGATTGCCAATGCATCCTGGCTGGCATTACCGCATTATCAGGCTCCGGTTTATGATATAAATGCCATTATGATTATTGCTCCGGCTTGTATAGTCGTGTTGGCAGAACATATCAGCCATCTGATTGTTACCGGAAAAATAACCGGTGAGGATTTAATGAAAAAACCCGGTTTGCACAGATCCTTGTTGGGCGATGGAATAAGTAATGTCATTTCCGGATTTGTGGGTTCTCCTCCGAATACAACCTATGGAGAAAACATAGGAGTGATGGCCATTACTCATGTCTATTCAGTTTGGGTAATCAGGGGTGCAGCCATTATGGCTATTGCATTTTCATTTGTTGGAAAAATATCCACTACCATTTCAACAATTCCTACCCCTGTATTGGGAGGGATAACCATGTTACTTTACGGGGTGATTGCCGTTCAGGGATTCAGAATGTATGTGGAACAAAAAGTAGATTTTAGTAAAAACCGGAATATGGTTCTCGGGGCGGTAACTTTTGTAATCGGAGTGAGCGGTGCTGCTATCAACATTGGTACGGTTCAACTCAAAGGTATGGCTTTTGCTGCTGTAGTGGGAGTAACACTATCCTTGATTTTCTGGATATTTGATAAATTTAAATTGATGAATAATAACTAATCTGAACGAATCTGACTTTTATAATAGATAAATGGTTGCAAATGTTATGAATAATAGAAAATAATACTTTAGTATAAAAATGATAAACTACAAAAATAAACAACGTCCCGAAAAGGACATGATATTCGGAATTCGTGCCGTGATTGAGGCAGTACAGGCAGGTAAAGATATTGACAAAATATTGATGCGCCGGGATATGACCAGCGAATTGTCACGTGAGCTTTTTAATGCTCTTACGGGGCATAAAGTTCCGGTGCAATATGTTCCTATTGAAAAGCTTAATCGCATAACCACCAAAAATCATCAGGGAGTAGTAGCTTTTATTTCACCTGTTACCTATCAAAATATAGAAGATATTATTCCCGGTATTTATGAAGAAGGTCGAATGCCATTTATTGTCGTACTGGACGGTGTAACAGATATCCGTAATTTTGGTGCCATTGCCCGTACGTGCGAATGTGCCGGTGTCGATGCCATTGTTATCCCTATGAAGGGTGGAGCAGCCATTAATGCCGATGCAGTGAAAACTTCTGCAGGAGCATTGCTTACTATTCCGGTTTGCCGGGAAGAAAATCTTGGAAATGCACTGAAATTTTTAGTGTCATCAGGAATTAAATTAGTTGCAGCAAGTGAAAAAGCAACAATAAACTATACTGAAGCTACTTTAAAAGAACCTATTGCTATCGTAATGGGAGCGGAAGATGAAGGAGTAAACCCTGACCATTTACGCCTTTGTGATGAAATGGTCAGTATTCCTATGTTAGGTGCCATTGGTTCGTTAAATGTGTCGGTAGCAGCCGGTATATTGATTTACGAAGCAGTACGTCAGAGGGGATTGGCGGTTTAAAACGTTCCGCGTTCCGTGTTTCGTGTTCCGCGTTCCGTGTTTCGTGTTCTGCGTTCCGTGTTCCGTGTTCCGTGTTCCGTGTTCCGTGTTCCGTGTTCCGTGTTCCGTGTTCCGTGTTCCGTGTTCCGTGTTCCGCGTTCCATGTTCCGCGTTCAGGGGTGATGAATCTGTATTGGTTAATTGGTTAATCCCGTAAACGGGACGTCACTTCGTTCCGTTGGTTAATTGGTTAACAGGTTAATTAAGAGCAAATCACTTTTGTAACCGACAAATTGTAAATTGTAAATGAATAAATTGTAAATATAAATGACTATTCTCTACGAAGATAACCATATTATCGCTGTAAATAAAAGCACTTCTGAAATTGTACAGGGTGATAAAACAGGCGATCAACCTCTTTCGGAAACTATCAAACTTTATCTCAAAGAGAAATATAACAAACCGGGTGAAGTCTTTTTAGGAGTAACCCATCGTCTTGACAGGCCGGTAAGTGGAGTAGTGCTGTTTGCAAAAACAAGCAAAGCATTAACACGATTGAATGAAATGTTCCGTAATCAGGAAGTAAAGAAAACATACTGGGCGATTGTAAAAGAAAAACCGGCATCACAGGAAGGACGACTTGAACATTACCTTATTCGAAACGAAAAGCAAAACAAATCTACTGCTTTCGACACCGAACGGTCGGATGCTAAGAAAGCAGCTTTGACCTACAGGTTGATTGCTCATTCAGATACCTATTATTTATTGGAAGTGCAACTCGAAACGGGTCGCCACCATCAAATACGTTGCCAGTTAGCAAAGATGGGTTGTCCCATAAAAGGAGATCTGAAATATGGTTTTCCCCGATCCAATCCAAACGGGGGTATAAGCCTTCATGCCCGTTCAGTCGAATTTATCCATCCTGTTTCCAAAGAAAAAATTTATCTGACAGCTCCTGTTCCTACCGATGATAAATTGTGGAAAACGATGGAGAATTTACAACAGAATATCCTTTAAAATCAAATGAATCTTCTCATTGTAGTTCTATTTGATCATTAAATGACTTAAAGTCTTAAGAAGAATTGAAAATACATTAAGGTGAATTTTGTTTTCATTTAAAATTGATTTACAGTAACTATTCTTGTTTTAGAATGAAATAAAATAATAAAGTTGAATAAAAATATCAAATGATTATTTGTTTGTATAATTAAGTACGTATATTTGTACTTAATTAAGTATTTAGAAATAGAATAAAATGATCGCAACCAACTTTTCAGAGTTTAGAACTGATCTTAAGAAATTTCTGGACAGTGTAGAAGATAATAATGAAACTTTAATAATCAAACGTAAAACAGGGAAGGGTACTGTACTTATTTCACTGGAGGAATACAATTCCATAATGGAGACTGTGCATATTTTGAGTTCAAAGAAAAACGCTGACCGACTTTATGAATCCATCAAACAAATGAAAGAAGGTAAAATTGTTGAACCTAAAATAGAATTCTAGATGGATATTAAATTTACAATAAACGCATGGGAAGATTATTGTTATTGGCAATCAATCGACAAAAAAATTGTAAAGAAAATAAATGATTTGATTAAAGATATTCAAAGAAATCCATTTGATGGAATCGGAAAACCAGAGGCATTGAAATATGACCTAACTGGTTATTGGTCGAGACGGATAGACCATGAACACCGGTTAGTTTATCAGGTAATTAAAACAGATTTGTTAATTTACAGTTGCCGTTATCAATATGATTAAAAAGCAAATCTTGTTGATGAATAAATCTAAATTATAAACAAAGCTCTTAATCCCGGAAGATTAAGAGCTTTGTTATTTTATTTTCAAAAGAAATTTAAATCAATTCAGCCTGTTTCAGTATAATTTCCATTTCTGATTGAACCTGTAGAGCTTCAGCCCTGGCAGCTTCCGCAAAGTCTTTTTCAGAAGAAGCATAGATAATCTGGCGTGATGAGTTTACAAGCAGTCCACATGTGCTGTTTAAGCCATATTTAGCCACTTCTTCCAGGTTTCCTCCTTGTGCTCCGATTCCGGGAACCAACAGAAAATGTTCGGGAACAATGGCACGTACATCAGTAAGCATTTCGGCTTTGGTAGCACCAATTACATACATCATATTTTCGTCAGTTCCCCAATTCAGGGATGTTTTTAATACTTTTTCATACAGACGGTCACCGGTTGCTTTATCTTTCATCAACTGAAAATCGTTCGCACCTTTGTTTGAAGTTAATGCAAGCAACGTTACCCATTTGCCTTCGTATGTCAGGAAGGGTGTTACCGAATCTTCGCCCATATACGGGGCCACCGTTACGGAGTCAAAATCCATATTTCCAAAGAAAGTACGTGCATACATGGCCGAAGTGTTGCCTATGTCGCCACGTTTAGCATCGGCTATGATAAACTGGTCGGGATAGTTCTCACGAATATAATCCACGGTTCGTTCAAGTACTTCCCAACCTTCGAGACCAAGGCTTTCGTAAAATGCCAGATTTGGTTTATAAGCCACGCACAGATCGGCAGTAGCATCAATAATCGCTTTATTAAACTCAAAAATTGTATCTTCCGATTCGTCGAATAAATGTTCCGGTATTTTATTTATATCCGTATCTAATCCTATACACAGAAACGATTTCTTACGTTTTATATTTTCGAAAAGTTCTTGTTTGGTCATTGTTATGTTAGAGTAATAATTATTTTATTTTAGAAAATCTCTCACTTTTGTTGAGATAGCTGACTTTATGTCTTCCCACGTTAATGGCTTGATAGGTATTGGATCTTCACTTTCATCTGCATCAACGAAATAAGTTAATGCTTGAGGAATAGAGATCCCCAACATTTGAGATGGATATTTGGCTTTGTGGTAATCCATCATTTCTTTAATTGTATAGTGCTCCAATAATTCAGCTATGTCCCAGAAATCTTTTTTCTTTCCCCGTCCTAAGATGGCTTGAATTTTCATTGCAATTAAATCATAGTCATGATATAATCTGATTTCAGAATGTTTTTCAATTGAATGAATAATTGCATGTGGATAATAAACAATATCTACTTTTACATTGTCTATATGACAAAATATTCCCCATTTAGTGTAATTTCCACGATATTCGAATGCTTTACCAAATGTATTTTGTAATAATTCAATGATCGTTTCATGCTCAAAGTTTTCAGTCGAAAATAAATCTAAATCGATTGAAGTGCGATGTCCGTATTTCAATGAAAGAGCAGTACCGCCGACTAAACTGAATTGATTCAATTCAGTCAATTTCATTAAGTTATTTAATACGGATAAAGTCCCGGGTTCAATTGTCTGAGTTTGTAGCATCTGAATTCCTTTATATCTTTATTAATAACTGCAGCCGCTAAATACATTGTATGCTCAGGTAAAAAACGTACATTCAACAATACATCCGATATCTTTTCATCGCCATAATACCGTCTGCAATGACGAATATCATCTATATCCCCACGTTCAAACACACGGGCAATAACAAAATCGGCTTTTGCGTCAAAATCAAGTTTGTCGTAATCAACATCCCAGAATATCCGTCTTTCAAATACAGGCTTCATTTATATGTACAATTTATTCATTTACAATTTAACATTTGACAGAAGTAAGAGTAAATTCATCATTATTCAATCAACCAATTAACCAATCAACCAATCAACCAATCAACCAATCAACCAATCAACCAATTAACCAATCAACCAATTAACCAATCAACCAATCAACCAATCAACCAATTAACCAATTAACCAATCAACCAATCAACTCCCTTACAATTCGCTTTCCTTCAATCTCTCCGCATTTTCAGCCACAATCAGTTGATCGATTACACCCTGAATATCACCGCCCATAAAGGCTGTAAGGTTATAAATGGTGAAGTTGATCCTGTGATCGGTAATGCGACCCTGGGGATAATTATAGGTACGGATTTTAGCAGAACGGTCACCCGTAGAAACCATGGTTTTACGTTTTGAGCCTATTTCGTCGAGGTATTTCTGATGTTCAATGGCATACAAACGTGAACGAAGTTCATTCATGGCTTTCGCTTTGTTTTTATGCTGCGATTTTTCATCCTGGCATTGCACCGTTGTACCCGTTGGAATATGTACCAGCCGGATGGCTGAATAAGTAGTATTAACCGATTGTCCTCCGGCACCGGATGAACAGAAAGTATCCACTCTAACGTCCGATTCCTTCAATTCATAATCGAATTCTTCCATTTCAGGAAGTACGGCAACTGTTGAAGCAGAAGTATGAATACGTCCCTGCGTTTCAGTCTGTGGTACCCGTTGAACGCGGTGTACACCCGATTCGTATTTCAATGTCCCGTATACATTATCGCCTGTAACAGTAAAGATGATTTCTTTAAACCCTCCTGATGTACCTTCACTGATATTGGTAACTTCCACTTTCCATCCTTTTGTTTCACAGTATTTTGAGTACATACGGAACAGATCACCGGCAAAAATAGCAGCTTCATCTCCTCCTGTTCCACCACGAATTTCGACAATAGCATTTTTGTTATCTTCAGGATCAGCAGGAATCAACAATAATTTAATATTTTCTTCCATCACTGGAATTCTCGGTTCAATTTCATCAACTTCTCCTTTTGCCATTTCGCGCATTTCTGGGTCATTTTCTGTATCAAGGATTTCTTTTGCTTCTGCCAAATGGGATAATGCCGTACGATATTCCTTTTGTGCATCCATGATTCTTTCCAGTTCGCGATATTCCTTGTTCAGTTTAACGTACCGCTTCATATCCGATACCATTTCCGGGTCGGTAATCAAAGTCGAAATCTCGTCGAACTTATGTTGTAATCCTTCTAATTTTTCTAATAATGTTGTTTCAGCCATATTGTGTTGAATCGTGTAAATTTGTAATCGCTTACCTGTCGAATCATGAAAGGTTCGTGATTTAATGTCTTCCTTGTTCTGACTTTCTTTCCCGTCGTTCAGCTTCATCCTTCAGATTATGAACAAACTTTTTTAATCGCCATTCCATGATCTTTTTAAAGCGGTTTTGAGTAATAAATATGTTGAAAAACCAACCAAAACGGATGTGAGTTTCCAACGTGAATAGTGAGGCATTATTCCTTTTTGGAATAATAGTAAATCTTCCAAACATTTTTTTCAGAAACCCATCCGAATAAAGCAAATCGATATTGATAGTACTCTTGCCTGTTGTAAATTTTCTTTCTGAAAGTCTGCTGTCAATAATAATATTGGGGAAAGTAATAATTCCGGGGACTATTACATCGCCAATACCCCTGATAATATGGCTTTCTTTATTGTATGATGTTGATTTAAAATAAAAAATCATCAACTCATTCTTTTCCTTTCGCAAGTTCATTCCTTTTAATGCCCAGCCAAAGAGTTCGTCAAGGTTGTAATGCATTTGGTACACAAAATCATTCGATACCCTGTTACTTATGCTGTCGGAGGCATTAACCCAAACCTGACTGTACGTAATAAATTCGCCATCTTTATACACTGTCGAAATTGAATCCTGGGGAGTTGCCTTTGTTTTAAAAATAATTAATAAAAATAAGAATAACAGAATGGTTCGGTTTTTCATCTAATATATTGAATGGATTCTTTAACAGTAGTATTCTAAAGACATAAAATTATCAATTGTTTAAAATTATATTTTGTCTCTGTTCACATTCTTTTTTCAAATTCTCAGTAAATTTTTTTATCCGCCATTCAACAATACTTTTGTAACGATTTCTGGTGATAAAGATATTGAAAAACCATCCGAATTTTATGCTCACATTCGTTATAAAAAGAAGTTCATTGTTTTTTTGTTTTAAAATAGTTACAGTGCCTAGCGCATATTTTAATAGGAAACTCGAATAAATAATATTGGCAATAATTTTCATTTCACCATTATTATATTTGGTCATTGAAACGATAGCATTTACTTTTACATTTTTGAAAGTTGTAAAATATGGTACAATAATGTCAAATTGTCCATATGTAATTCCGGTTTTTGTATCTGTTTTTGATGACTTTAAAATAAATATTATATCATTCTTTTTTCTATCCTGCAATCCGAGATCTTTCAATGCCCAATTAAACAGATTACCAGGTGTATTATGAAAATCATTTAATAAATAGTTTGCCATTTCAGAAGCTATAATTTCCGAAGCTTTGACTCTTATTTTGTACTGAGTCTTGAAATGACCATCCTGAAACACTGTTTTTATGGAATCATCGTTGATAGCCATCAATGGCATTAGGAATGATAATAATATAAGTAAAAGAATAAATTGTTTTTTCATTTGAACGTCAACTATACAGATTCACTTGAAATCTTAATTTATTTTAAACAAATGAATCGTTTTAATGTTCGACCGTTAATTCCGGGTTGCCAGTATAATGCAAAATTAGCATTAATTTATCTCATTAGAAAATTATAAGATGAATTAGGGCAATTCTGATAAAAAAAATAAACTCAATTATCAATCTTTCATGTTCTGGAGTTTTTGACAGAGTTTTGTTGTTATCCGATTTTAACAGTAAATATAATGTCAAAATAGAAATTATTTTATAGCTTTTCTAAAACAAGTCACGGCCTCACTCAATGTGAAGCCGTGACGTAATAACTACCTGCTACTTTCTACCTACCGGTAACATTTTTTTCAACCCATTTCCGTGCATTTACAAATGCTTCCATCCAGGGAGTGATTTGATCCTGAGCTTTTCTGTCAGATGGGTAATAAGCCCATTGCCAGGGGAAAATGGCACGTTCAGGATGTGGCATCATTGCCAAATGACGTCCATCTGCCGAACAAATTCCTGCTACACTGAAATCAGATCCGTTTGGATTACCGGGATATGAATGATACGAATAACTGGCAACAATATGATAATCTTTTTCATCCTTTGGTAAATAAAATTTCCCTTCACCGTGAGCTACCCAAACACCCAGTTTGCTTCCAGCCAACGAACCAAACATCACTGAATGATTTTCAGGTATTGTTAAGCCAATGAAGGCCGATTCAAATTTCTGTGAATCATTGTGGAGCATGTGGGCTTTTACATCATGTTCAGGATATACTAAATCAAGTTCCATCATTAATTGACAGCCATTACAAATTCCTAAACTCAGGGTATCTGTTCGTTTATAGTAATTATCAAGTGCCAGTTTTGCTTTTTCGTTGAATAAAAACCCTCCGGCCCAACCTTTAGCTGAACCCAATACATCGGAATTGGAGAATCCGCCACAAAATACTATCAAATTGATATCTTCCAGTGTTTCACGCCCTGTTGATAAATCAGTCATATGAACATCTTTTACATCAAAACCGGCAAGGTATAATGCATATGCCATCTCACGATCACCATTTGTACCTTTATCCCTTATTATTGCAGCCCGTATTCCGCTTGATTTGCGGTTTTGAGTCAGATTGTACTGTGATAATTTTCCATTAAAAGATTTGTTGAAATTAAATTCAAGTGCCTGGTTTTTATAATTATTAAAACGTGCTTTGGCACAAATTTCACCACTTTGTCTACGATCAAGTAAATAAGATGACTTGAACCAAACATCACGTAAATCGTTTATGGAGAAAGAATAGGAATCACTTTTCCTGTGAATTTCAAGTCTTCTTTCTTTAACCGGTGTAGCAATGCGGGCAAAACCAACACCATTTGCTTCTAATACTTTCTCAACAGATCTTTTTTCTTTTACCTGAATCAATACTCCCGGATTTTCAGCAAACAGGATATTTACCAATGAATTTTCGGCAATACTATCCAATTTAACTTCCAATCCACCGGATGAATTTGCAAAACACATTTCAAGTAAAGCTGTTATCAATCCACCTTCCGAAATATCGTGACCGGCAAGAATTAATCCCTTGCCGATTAATTCCTGTATACTTTCAAAAGCAGCTTTAAAATATTCTGCATCCTGTACGGAGGGAACTTCATCTCCCAATCTGTTAAGGGTCTGGCCAAGTACCGAGCCACCTAATTTATGGGAGTCGAATGAAAAATCGATATAATATACAGCCGTTTTCAAATCGTTAACCAGAACGGGGCCTACAGTTTTTTGAACGTCCGATACTTCAGCACCTGCTGAAATAATAACAGTTCCCGGTGAAAATACTTTTTCTCCATCATACTTTTGAGTCATCGACAAGCTGTCCTTGCCGGTAGGGATATTGATTCCCAACGAACATGCAAAATCGCTGCACGCTTCAACAGCTTTGTATAAACGGGCATCTTCACCCGGATTTTTACAAGGCCACATCCAGTTTGCACTCAATGAAACACTGTCTAATCCGTTTTGCAATGGAGCCCAGACAATGTTGGTCAATGCTTCGGCAATCGATAACACTGATCCCGCTTCGGGGTTAACCAGTGCTGCCAGGGGTGCATGCCCTATTGAGGTGGCTATCCCTGCTTTGCCATGATAATCAAGCGCTACAACACCCAGGTCATTCAATGGTAACTGTATTTCACCTGCACATTGCTGATGGGCAATCTTTCCGGTAATTGAACGGTCGACTTTATTTGTCAACCAGTCTTTACATGCTACCGATTCAACCTGTAATACATTTTGAATATATTCCTGTAATTTATCTTCCCTAATTTCTACCGGAGCAAAATGGTCGACAATTGTTTGATCGGTAATCACGGTTCTGGGTGGTTTACCTATCATGTAAGCAAGTTTCAAATCAATTGGTTTATTCCCATCAGCCTGTTCGAATACAAAGTTCATATCGCCGGTTGTTTCACCAACCACATACATAGGTGCTCTTTCACGTTCGGCAATAAGGCGTACTTTTTCTACATCTTTTTCTTTGATCAACATACCCATACGTTCCTGACTTTCGTTTCCGATTATTTCTTTGGCACTCAAAGTCGGATCTCCCACAGGTAGTTTAGACACGTCTATTTTTCCACCTATAGTTTCCACCAGTTCCGACAGGCAATTCAGGTGACCACCTGCACCATGATCATGAATAGAAACGATAGGGTTTATATCACTTTCTGCCAATGTTCGTATCACATTTGAAACGCGTTTCTGCATTTCAGGATTTGCACGTTGGACTGCATTTAATTCTATGGCATTGTTATATTGGCCTGTTTCAACGGATGAAACAGCTCCACCACCCATTCCGATACGGTAATTGTCACCGCCCATTACAATCACTTTTTCACCTGTTTCAGGTACACCTTTCAAAGCATCACGCCGGGTACCAAATCCTACGCCGCCTGCCAACATGATTACTTTATCATAACCGTATTTTTTTCCGTTTTCTTCGTGTTCGAATGTCAGTAATGAACCGCAAATTAAAGGTTGGCCGAATTTGTTTCCAAAATCGGAAGCTCCGTTAGATGCCTTTATAAGTATTTGTTCAGGCGTTTGATATAACCATTTGCGAGGCGTAGTTGCTTCTTCCCACGGACGTTCTGTGCCATTAGCCGACCCGCTTAAATCAGGACGTGGGTAACTGGTCATATAAACAGCTGTTCCTGCTATCGGCAGACTGGCTTTTCCTCCACCAAGGCGGTCACGGATTTCACCACCGGTTCCTGTTGCAGCACCATTGAAAGGTTCAACTGTTGTCGGAAAATTATGTGTTTCTGCTTTGAGGGATATGACTGATTCTATTTCTTTTGTAATGAAAAAATCAGGTTTATCACCGCTTGCCGGTGCAAATTGTTCTATTTTTGGTCCTGCATTGAACGCAACATTATCTGTGTAGGCTGATACGATACGATTCGGATTTTCTTCCGATGTTTTCCGTATCATTTTGAATAAGGACAATTCTTTTTCTTCACCATCAATTACAAACTGACCGTTAAAGATTTTATGCCGGCAATGTTCTGAGTTTACCTGTGAAAAACCGAAGACTTCACTGTCCGTAAGTTTTCGTCCGATTTTTGTACTGATACCATTCAGGTATTCAATTTCATCGGGACTTAAAGCCAATCCTTCTTTTGAACTGTAACTTGCAATATCATCAATTTCGATGATCGGCTCCGGAAGTTTATTCACTGTAAAAATATCTTGTCCGACTCCGGTATATATCCGTTGTAACATTGGGTCATACGCTAAACCTCCCTTTACAGAAGGCGTTTGAGGCATTGCAGTGAATTCTTCAATACGAATAATGCCGGAAATTCCCATATTTTGAGTGATTTCAACGGCATTTGTACTCCAGGGGGTGATCATTTCACGTCGCGGTCCAACGTAATTTCCATCGACAGATTGTTGAACTTGAAGAACTGCTTCTCCAAAAAGCCATTCTAACTTTCGTACGTCTTCTGCAGAAAGCAACTGATTTGATTGTACAGCAAAGAGATGATGAGCGTTTGTTCTAAAAAAATGAATCATAATTTATTTTGTTGTTACAGTAGTTTCAGAATTTATTTAGATTTGGAAGTGACAGATTATAAGCTTTATAACTATTTATTAAGTGCTATTCCAATTTGAACACAAAGATAGTTATTTTATAGGACGTATGAAATAAGGGTTTTACTAAAAATTGTAGCAATAAGATTTTATTAGGGGGAAAATAGTCGGTTTAATGATTGTAGTTTTATCTGTGATTTTTTGGAAACGATCAATATAAAGATGAGAAAGTCTATCCAGAAAAATTTTCATTTATTCCATTTAAGGGTTAAGATTATCATTTTCCAATTTTAAATGAATAGATAATTCAACCTGTAATCTTTTCTTATATACCTGATTAAAATATAAAATAAAAAAAGAGCCTTACTTTAAGTAAGACTCATTTATTCTTTTACTCATAATGATAGTATTAATATCAACAAAGTTACGTATCCTTGATTTCAATTATTTTATTTAACCGACTTTTGAATTTTCAAGAAATATATGTAAGAAACTGCAAGAATTATGAATGCTATAACAGGATTAACAATAACCTTAATTGGATCGTTACTTGAAATATGAGCAATAATTGCTGAAATGAACGTAATTGTAAATCCGGAATAAGCAAACTCCTTTATTTTTGAAGGAATCAATGGTAGAATTAATGCTAACGATCCTATTATTTTGGCGCTTGCCAATTCCAGTCTGAAATAATTAGGAAAACCTAAATGAATAAATGCGGATTTTATCATTGGACTTGTAAAATAGGCATATCCGGCAAATAACATCATAATTGTAATTAAGGTAGTACTAACCCAATAAATCACTTTGTCAGTTTTCATATTTCCTAAGTTTATTAATTATTAAATTTTAGGACTTTTTACAGTCTTAAAATCTGTGCTGCATGCTCTTTTGTATTCACTTCTTTAGGCAAAATTACCCTTATGATAGTGCCGGTTTCATCAATTAAAAATGTTGTTCGAAGCATTCGCATATACTGTTTCCCATACATTGATTTTTCACCCCAGGTACCAAAAGTTTCGGATAGTTTCTTGTCCGTATCGGCAATCAGATTGAATGGAAGATTTTGTTTTGATATAAACTTTTGATGGGAAGAAGCACTGTCAGTACTTACACCTATGACTTCATAACCTTCTTTTCGTAATTCATCATATCCATCCCTTAAACTGCAGGCTTCAGCAGTACAACCAGGAGTGTTGTCCTTCGGATAAAAGTATAATACCACCTTTTTACCGGCATAGTCAGCCAGTTTAATTTCTTTTCCATCCTGATTCACTCCCAATAAAGAAGGAGCTTTGTCGCCAACTTGTAGTGCCATAATTTAATGTTTAAATGTAAAATTGTAAATTTTGATTATCATCAATTACTAAAACACGAAATGAGTAAAAGAGTTTATGAATGGTTGCCTTTTTAATTTGAATTTGTCAATAACCTCAGACAAGGTTCTCATTAGCGTTTCTGAATCCTTTGCCAGTGCTTCTGTCACTTAAAAATTATTTGTTCTTTTGTGCTGTTTCATATTTCGCGTGAATTTAGAATGTGTTGTGTAACTGGCTCAAATATAGTTGCTTATATATAAATATTCAATATTTTACCAACTAATTCATTAAATATCAGGTGTTAGCTCTGTTTAACTAATGGAAAACAATTGCTATCTTTCAGGCGTTTACCTCCTTCAAAATGTTAGTATACTTATTGAACTTACATTATTGAGAGTAGTTACTCAATTATAAGTTGGTAAAACCGAATAATCTTTTGAATACCTTAAATTTTGATCGATATAGTTTTCGTCATATGATATGGCAACATCAATAATTTCCCCTTTTCCATTCTTTACCAATGTGTAAACAGGATTTACAAATCCACAATAAGGAGCAAGATGAAGCTTTTTGTAGCGTTCCAACATTTCGGCATGGAGGGTTTGATTTACTTTCACTCCGTATGTTTCGACTAAAGTTTTACTGCCGGCAAAGTCACCTGTTGATTTAATACGTTGAATTTCGGCCAGTAATTTTCCGAATAACATACGTAGTTTTTCATAATTATTAATTACTACATAGGTTTTATGATCACGTTTTATCATTTCAATTACTTTGTCAGCTTTACCTTTTTCATATACCCAGGAAGCAATAAGTTGCCGGTTACGCATATGGGCTTCTTCTAAGTTTTTACCCGGTTTTACCCTGGTAAGTTGAGTCATTAACCCATTCATAATATACGAATAGTATTCAGCTTTATAAGCCTCTTTATCAGGGAGAAGATTCAATTCAGTCATTTTAGGGTCACCCATGTAATATAATCCAAACAGGTCGGCGCGGGCTTCTTCAATTGTGGAACCGTAAGCTTTCAGTGCGTCCTGATCAACTCCCGGTAACAATTTACCTGATCCATGACCTAAACATTCATGAAGATCGGTATGCAAATTGTTAGTTAACGAAGCATAGTCTTTAGCCCGTTGTTTTTCCACTCCGCTCCACATAAATTCCTGTGCAAATCCGTTATCAAGTGATGCCTGGTCGTAAGCTTCTGTAATGTTTTCAATAGTCACTGATTTTGAACCATGTTCATGACGTATCCAGTTAGAATTAGGAAGATTTATTCCAATAGGAGTAGAAGGATAACAATCACCACCTAATATAGTAACTGTGATTACCTTAGCTGAAACACCTTTCACGGTATCTTTTTTGAACCGTTTATCAACAGGTGAATGATCTTCAAACCATTGAGCATTGGCACTTATAATTTCGGTTCTTTTGGTAGCTTCTACATTTTTAAAATTAACAATTGATTCCCAACTCGCTTTTATTCCCAACGGGTCACCATATGTTTCGGTAAAACCATTTACAAAATCAACCTGAGAATTTATATCTTCCACCCAATTAATTGAATACTCATCATATTTTTTTAAATCACCGGTGCGATAAAAATCAATTAACGAACTAATCACGTCCAATTGTTTGTCATTTTCAGTGACTTTAGCTGCTTTTCCCAACCAGTCCACGATCCTACTTATAGCAGAACCGTAAAGGCCGCCTACTTTGTATGTTTCTTCAACTAATACTCCGTTTTTTTTCACAAGTTTACTGTTTAATCCATAGGAAACCGGAGTGCTGTCGTTCGGATTTTTCATCTTTTTGTAAAATGCTTCCACTTCCTGTTGTGAAACACCTTCGTAATAATTATTGGAAGAAGTTTTAATTAAATCAACCCCTACAGACTGATTCGAACGTTTAGGATAAACTTTCTGATTAAATAGTATCGGAGTAAGTTTTGTAATTAGTTTCTTCACCGATTCACCTTTTGAAAGAGGTAATTTTGCCGGATCTATACTTTTAACCACCTCTGCAAAGTAAGAAGAGGAAAATTCAGGTATAAATTTATCCAGTGAATAATGATGATGAATTCCATTACCCATCCAGACTTGTTTGAGATAAGTAGTTAGATGTTCGAATTCTTTAGAATTCCTGTCCCCTTTATAATTAACATATACAGCTTCAAGGGTACGTCGGACACATAAATTATTTTTATTGTTTTGATCATAAAAAATATCCCTTCCTTCAAGAGCTGCCTGGTTTAAATAATATACCAGTTCTTTTTGTTTAAGATTTAATTTTTCAAAATCAGGAACACGATAACGTAATATTTCTATATCGGCAAATTTATCCACTGAATAACTGAAATCTTCAATCTTAGGAGTAGTCGCTTTTTCAGCACCGCAAGCCATTAACATAGTTGACATACAAATTAGGATTATATTTTTCATAAATTATGAATTATATGAATTATTCGAATTAAAGAACAAAAATAGATATTATTTTTACCTTTAATACAATACTGAATTATTAATTGTTCATTATTAATTATTAATTGCTTATGATTACCTTTGCAGTATGTTACAGAATTTTATTTCTTCCGGTATTCAGGCTCAACTTCCGTTTATACCCAATGAACAACAAATTCAATTATTGGATGCATTAGGTACTTTCCTGATGTCTACTGAAAAAGAGAAGTTGTTTTTGTTGAAAGGGTATGCCGGTACCGGTAAAACATCTGTTGTCAGCGCATTGGTAAGGGCATTAAATGATTTGAAACAAAAAACTGTCCTTTTGGCTCCGACAGGACGTGCCGCAAAAGTGATTTCCGGTTATTCAGGATTCCCTGCTTTTACCATTCATAAAAAAATATACCGTCAGAAATCGATATCAGAGTTTCGGTTCCAGCTGGCTGATAATCTGAATACCCATACGCTTTTCATTGTAGATGAAGCTTCAATGATATCAAATTCAGGTGCCGAAACTACTTTTGGATCGGGCCGGTTGCTGGATGACTTAATTCATTTTGTTTATGGCGCTGAAGGTTGCAGTCTGTTATTATTGGGTGATACGGCACAATTACCTCCTGTAATGCAACCTAATAGCCCTGCATTGGAAACTGAAAATCTGATGGGTTACGGATTGAAAGTGTATGAATTTACGTTGACGTATGTTGTTCGACAGGCATTGGAAAGCGGAATTTTACACAATGCAACATCCCTACGTCAACAAATAACTGATGGACTAACTTCAGAGTTTCCCTGTTTTGATATTGCAGGTTTTGATGATATTAGAAAACTGAATGGCATGGAATTAATTGACGAGATACAAAAAGCATACGATGGAGTAGGAGTGGAGGATACAATTGTAGTGACCCGTTCGAATAAACGGGCCAATATTTATAATAACGGGATTCGTGGACGCGTCATGATGAAGGATGAAGAATTGACAAATGGTGATTTGTTGATGGTAACCCGGAATAATTATTTTTGGAACAAACCTTATAAAGAGATTGATTTTATTGCCAATGGTGATATACTTCAAATTGTAAGAGTCCGGAAATATCATGAAATCTACGGTTTCAGATTTGTTGATCTGACACTACGTTCACTTGACTTTGACTGGGAAATAGATGCCCGTATATGGCTTGACTCACTGCAATCGGATTCGCCGGTTCAAATGAACGAAATGACAAATAAATTGTTTGAAGCTGTTGGAGAAGATTATCCTGAAATAAAAAATAAACGTGAGAAGTTTAAAAAAATACTTGAAAATGAGTATTTTAATGCCATCCAGGTGAAATTTGCTTATGCTGTAACCTGTCATAAAGCACAGGGCGGACAATGGAAGAAAGTATTTATTGATCCTGGTCAGGTTCCAGAAGATAAAATAAACAGCGATTTTTACCGTTGGCTATATACTGCGTTAACCAGAGCTACAGAAACAGTGTTTTTAGTTAATTTTCCCGATGCCTCCTTTGAATCCGGGAAATAATTAATAACTGATTGATTAGTTGAGGTAAACTAATTATCTTTGACGGTTCTTAAGGAATCGTAATCAGATTTTAAATTTTGATTCTTTATAAATTTTCCGAATTAATGTATATTAAATTTATTTTTTCAATTTTAGTTTCAATCTTTTTTATCTCGTGCCAGGCGGATATAAATTTACAAAATATTTCTGATGAAATAAGTTTGCACCCGGATTTGATCGTTCCTGTAGGTAGTGCAAGTATGAGTTTAGAGCAACTTATCACCAATAATGATTCTACCGGAGCATTCGAAATCGGGAAAGATGATGAGATTAATTATATCATTTTTGATAGTTCGGAATTCAAAATTTCCGACTTAAATTTACTTGATAATTCCAGGGAATTAATTGAGCGACAATATCCTTCGCCGAATAGTGCTCTGTTTATTAATCCTGAAAGTCCAATCCCATCTGTCACTAATACCGATTCCGTCAGGCTCGGAATTAATTCCAATAAACAGGGTGACAGGATTGACAGCACAAAGATAACTTCAGCCACATTCAGTGTAATTGTTGATGTTACCCCCGAACTGATTTCAATTCCTCCTTCGGATATGAAATTTACAATTCTTTTCCCGAATGGAAAAATAAGAATGTTGGATGGAAGTTCAAACTCAATTTCATTTACACCGACAAGTTACGGTACTGTAAATAATGTGATCCTGAAAAATTTCATGTTGATTACTTCCGGCGGTGCAACAGGAATTCCAATTATCATCAGGGTGGATGCAAAGAGTGGAAATTTACCTTTAACATTAACTCCGGCTTCAATCATTACGAGCAGAATTAATTTTACCCAACTGGATTATTCAGTTGCTTATGGAAATATTAAATCAAAATTTAATGTAACCAATGCTTATGTACAAGCTGTTGATTATGAAAAGAAATTTCCTACTTCAGTATTAAAGTTTGCTAACCCTCAGGTTTATATAACTGCTGTAAGTAATATAGGAACTTATTTAAATTTCAAAATAGATTCTATTAAAGGGTATCAAAGTATAAACCCGCAATTAAACCCTGTTTATGCCAATTTTAATGGGGTAAGATCAACCACCATCGAATTAAAAAGACGGTCTAATGTACCGGGGGATACCGTAAATTTCAGACTGCCTGTACTAAATAAAGGCAATGGCGGAATAGATCGGATATTTGCAGACAGTCCTATGCCGGATAAGTTAAAATACCTGTTCTCGACTACTGTTGATCCGGTAATGAATAGTCAACATCAAACGCCATGGTTTATTACTTCGGACGCAGAGATAAAAGTTAACCTGAAAACTATTCTTCCTTTGGATTTTACAAAGGACAGTTATTATGAATACCAGAATTCGATTCAAAATGTATTTAATACAATTGAGAACACATTGAATTCGTATACAAGTATTACCTATATAAATTTAATATTAAATGTCACAAACGGTCTTCCGTCAAAAGTGACATTTTCGCTATATCCTATCGATTCTACAGGAAATGCACTTCCTCAAATCTTTGATAAAAGTTATTTAATTGCTGCGGGAAATATTGATGCAAACGGAATAGTACAACCGGGAAAAGAAACAAAACAAACCATAAATGTTACTTTATCTAAAGATCAATTGATAACTTTAAGAAAAGCAGTTTCTATAAATTATAAAATCAGGATGGAAGGCGATGACATTTCGAATATACATTTTATTAAATCAAACATTTTTGATTTAAAAGTCGGATTGTTTGTAAAAGGAGATATAAACACAACCCTTGGGAAACAAACTCAAAAATGAGCTATCGTTGATGAAAGTAAAAATAATACTTATTCAGTTATTCATGCTAAGTGTTATACCGCTTTCACTGAATGCACAGCAAGTGAATACGCTCTATTTTATGGAAGGTGTACCTATCCGCCACTTTTTGAATCCTTCATTTCAACCTGTTGATGATTTCTATTTAAGTCTTCCTGTAGTTGGGTATACTCAGTTTAGTATTGGTAATAATTCGCTTTCACTACACGATATAATCTATAACGTAAACGGGCAAACGGTTTTATTCTTAAATCCTCTTGGAAGTTTATCCCGGTTTTATAATACTTTGAATACTAATACGTTGATTCAAGCAGATTTACAAACTAACCTATTGTCATTTGGATTTAGAAATAAATCAGGCTACTGGACTTTCTCACTCACAGAGAAAATTGATGGTACTATTAATTTACCAAAAGACTTATTTAAAATTTCTTTATTCGGCACATCGGACTCCCTGAACAATTCATTTAATCTTTCAAAACTGGAAAGTAATATAAGTGTGTATACAGAAGCTGCTTTGGGCTATTCAAAACAACTGAATGATAAGTGGAAATTAGGCGGAAAGCTTAAGCTGTTACTTGGATCGGCCAATGTATCAAATAGTAATAACAGTTTTTTACTGGATGCCGGAGTTGATAAGTGGAAATTAAAAGGAGAAGGTACTGTAGGTTATTCAGGTCCTGTTCAGATAAATAACACAGGTAGTAATTCAGGTACCTATTCATTCACAATGCCAAAAACTATTACAGATCTGTTAACACCATCCGGAATTGGTGCAGGGATTGATGTAGGCTGTGAATACCGTTTAAATGATAACATAACATTATCAGGTTCAATTAATGATTTAGGTTTTATAAGGTGGACCGGAAATACGCATACCTATCAGTATAATGTTGATTATTCATTTAGTGGAGTAAATTTATTTGAGAGTAATTCAACGATAAAATCTTTTCAGGATGTTTATAACAAATTAATTTTAGGAAATGGATTGGCTGATACATTGAATAATGCTTTCAGTTCATCAAAAAAGTCTAAATTAACTTTAAATCCCTATACAACAGCCACCACTGCTAAAACGAATATAGCTTTCGAATATAGTATCTTAGACCATAAAATGAGTTTCGGAATTCTTTCCTATTCCCGGTTAATTAAAAGTATACTTATTGAAGAGATAACAGGATCGGTCAATGCCCGACCTTACGACTGGCTGAATACAACCCTTAGTTATTCAATAAACAACGGAAGATTCAGTACGTTGGGTGCAGGTCTTGAATTTGAATCAGGTATGTTTAACTGGTTCGTTGCAGCAGATTATATTCCATTTCAGACAGCTAAACTGGCACTTACGGATTTAAGTCCCGGCTACCCCAACATAAATATTCCAATCCCTTACAATTCATCATTTTTTAATTTTTCTGTCGGGATGAATATTGTCATTAATAATAAAATAATAGCATCTAAAAAGCGTGAACGTTTAATTAAAAATCAAAAATGCAATTGTGACTGGAACTAGAATTTAATTAATAATTAAAAATTAATAATTATTAATTGGCAGGATGCTGAAATTTAAGCTTTTGTAGATGATCAAACAGATCTTTAAATATCTATGATTACTTGTATGATGAAAATGAAATTAATGTTCGTTTCGGATATTGTCAATAGATTATTCCCCCGACTTATAAATGAATGATTATTCCAACAAAATTCATTAGAATATCAGTAATTTGATGATTATATTTGATTTATTATTGATGAGTTGAATTTCAAAAAAGATTAAAATTAAACAGAGTTTTATTATACAATGATATACAAAAATTCCAACAAACAAAACATTAAAAGGAGTATTGAAACGGGTGTAAAAAATAATTGAAACAACATAATGTAACTATGAATTTCTGAAATTAAGAGAGTTGCGTAGTATGTACTTTTTTTTATTCTAAAAAATATGAAACTTATGATGGAATAATGCAAGTGTTTTAATACTTTTGTGCACCGGAAACGGTTCTGTTTTATAAATTACAAATTCAGAGATAATTAAATTAAAATAATAGTTAGTTAAATATAAATATGGGAAGAGCGTACGAATATAGAAAAGCTACAAAAATGAAACGTTGGGGTAATATGGCCCGTGTTTTTACAAAATTAGGGAAACAAATTACAATAGCAGTCATCGAAGGTGGTCCTGACCCCAGCACAAATCCCCGCTTACGAATGGTAATTCAGACCACTAAGAAGGAAAATATGCCTAAGGAAAACGTGGAACGTGCTATTAAAAAAGCAATTTCGCGTGATGAATCCGATTACAAAGAAGTGGTTTATGAAGGATATGGCCCTTATGGAATTGCGATAGTGGTTGAAACGGCAACTGATAATCCAACCCGCACTGTAGCTAATATACGTAGTTATTTTAACCGTAACGGAGGTTCATTGGGTATCACTGGATCTTTACAATTTTTATTTGATCGTAAATGTGTATTCAGGATTTCCCCAAAAGAAGGAGTTTCTCTTGATGACCTTGAATTGGAATTAATTGACTTTGGAGTTGATGAATTAGTAGAGGATGAAGAAGGAATCATACTCTATGGCGATTTTCAATCATATTCTTCCATTCAAAAATACCTGGAAGAAAATCATTTTGATATTTTAAGTTTTGAATTTGAGCGTATCCCAAATGATATGAAAGTACTTAATGAAGAACAAAAAGTACAGGTTTTGAAATTAATTGATAAAATTGAAGATGATGAAGATGTTCAAAATGTATTTCATAATATGATGGAATAGGAAAACATAAGATGATTAAATGATAAAATCCCATTGAATAGATTCTTTTCAATGGGATTTTATATGTTTCCGGTAATTTCTGTTCTTTTAATACTGTTCTTTTTCACTTGGAAAATCACCCGATTTTACATCTTCTACATAATGTTCGATAGCTTCGTTCATAATACTTTGTAAATTTGCATACCGGCGTAAGAATCGGGGTGAAAAATCTTGTGTCAGTCCAATCATATCATGTAAAACCAAAACCTGACCATCCACACCCCCACCTGCACCTATGCCAATTACAGGTATCGTAAGTTCAGAAGCAACCTGTTGAGCTAATTTAGCTGGTATTTTTTCTAAGACTATCGCAAAACAACCTGTTTCTTCGAGTAAATGAGCATCACTTATAAGCTTTTCGGCTTCCGTATTTTCTTTAGCACGAACTGTATATGACCCATATTTGTTTATAGATTGAGGCATTAAACCTAAATGCCCCATAACAGGAATGCCGGCACTCAGAATTCTTTTTACAGATTCTATTATTTCTTCACCACCTTCCACTTTCAAACAATCTCCATGAGTTTCTTTCATGATACGAATTGCTGAAGCCAGTGCTTCTTTAGAATTCCCCTGATAACTTCCAAAAGGCATATCGATGACTACTAATGCCCGTTTAACTCCTCTTACAACTGATTTGGCTAAAAAAATCATTTGATCTAATGTTATTGGTAATGTGGTTATATTTCCACACATAACATTCGATGCTGAATCACCAACTAAAATAATATCTACTCCAGCCTGATCAACAATATTTCCCATTGTAAAATCATAGGCAGTGAGCATACTGATTTTTTCTTTCCGTTGTTTCATTTCCAACAACCGTTGGGTAGTTACCCTTCTTGAATCTTCACTATGTATTGACATGATATTCTGTTTTATTATTTGATTGTACAAAGATAGATATTATATTTTCTCAATATGTAAAATAAATCTCATTTTTAAAAATGAAAATTATTTATTGCAGAAAATGAACCATTTACAAGAAAGTAAATTATTTTAAATCTATAAATAAAATTATTCCGTAATTTTTTCGCATTTTAAACTTATCTTTGCAGACTAAATACATGAACAATACCGACTTTTAATATAATCGACATGAAAGACAGATTTACTTTTTTGTGGAGTTCGGATGTCTTTTCGCACCTTACTAATCTAAAATATATTCCGCGATGGCTTATATTATCTTTCGACATTTTTCTATGTCTGGTATCCTATTATATTTCTTTTTATATCAATTCCAAAATATTTATTAATTCGTTGGATGTGAGAATACTCTCTCAATTTCAAAGATTAGGGATTGTTATTATTCTTCAGATATTTTTCTTTTGGTGTTTTCATACCTATTCCGGCGTTTTACGCTATTCAAGTTATGTAGATTTAATAAAATTACTTTTGGCAGTTTTTATTAATATCGGGATAATATCTTTGGCCAATTTTATTGTTTACCTTTCTACATCGAACGTCATGTTTTATTATTCAGCCTTGTTGATCGATGCTGTTTTATCATTTCTGCTATTATTTATTTTACGTTTAGCGGTTAAATCAATCTATGATTATTTCACACAAAATTCAAATCAAATTACTCCTGTGATGATTTTTGGTACTCAGTCAGCAGCCATAGGGATAGCTAAAATGATTCGCTTTGCAGATGATAATAAATATAAGCTTGTGGGTTTTATTGATGATGATAAAAATGCTTCTAAACGTCTTATAATGGGCGTTCCTGTTTACCATTTAGATGAAAAAACCTTAAAGAAGTATATTATAAATAAAGCAAAAGCTATAATTGTCTCTCCCAATATAATGAACCAGATCAATCCCAATACAGATTTGGATATATTTATTAACAATAATCTTTCTGTTCTTACTTCTCCGCCTATGAGTATTTGGCAAAATGATATGCCCTCAATAAAACAAATCAAATCTATACAAATAGAAGATTTATTAGAAAGGCCTGAAATAGATATTTCCTATGAAAAAATTGCTAAACAGTTAAAATCTAAAATTATCTTAATCACAGGAGCAGCAGGTTCCATCGGAAGTGAAATTGTTCGTCAGGTTACAATGTTTAAACCTAATCTGATTATTTTACTCGATCAGGCGGAATCGCCTATGCATACCCTTAAACTGGAATTGGAAGAACAATTTCCGGATCAAAATTTCATTGCTTTTCTGGGCGATATTAGGAATAATGAACGAATGGAATACCTGATCGAAATGTTTCGACCAGATTATATTTATCATGCAGCAGCATATAAACATGTACCACTTATGGAAGACAATCCTGTTGAAAGCATACAGGTAAATGTCAGAGGAACAAAAAATTTAGCAGATTTAGCTGTTAAATATAAAGTTCAGTATTTTGTGATGATTTCAACTGATAAGGCAGTCAATCCAACAAATGTTATGGGTGCTTCAAAAAGGATTGCCGAAATATATGTACAGTCATTATTCCGTAAAATACAGGCCGAAGGAAATACAACAACTAAATTTATAACTACAAGGTTCGGAAATGTATTAGGCTCGAATGGATCAGTAATTCCGCATTTTAAAAGCCAGATTGAAAAAGGAGGTCCTGTCACTGTCACTCATCCTGATATAATAAGATATTTCATGACTATACCAGAAGCATGTATGCTGGTTCTGGAAGCAGGTTCTATGGGACAGGGCGGTGAGATCTTTATTTTTGATATGGGAAATCCGGTTAAAATTGTGAATTTAGCCAGAAAAATGATCCGTTTGGCGGGTTATATTCCCGAAATTGATATTAAAATTGAATTTACAGGTTTACGACCGGGGGAGAAATTGTACGAGGAGCTTTTGAATAAAAAAGAAATTACAATAAAAACGTACAATACAAAGATATTTATTGCAAAAGTTCAAGAATATGATTTTTCTAAAATATCTCCTCAGATTGATGAATTAATCAGGTACAGTTTGATGTGCAAGAATTTCTTGACAGTTTCATTAATGAAAAAAATCGTACCTGAATTTTTAAGTAAAAATTCACAATTTGAACGTTTAGATGTATAAACATTAATTTTATTAAAATGCTTTATTTGAATAACTTTATACACGTATTTCCATATTTCACCATTTTGTTCTCATTTATTATTGGTTTATGTTTTATGCCTTTAGTAATTGATATCGCAAAAAAAAAGAATTTTGTTGTTAAGCCTAATAAACGGACATCTCATGAAGGTATTATCCCAAATATTGGCGGTATTAATATTTTTATTTCCTTTCTATCAACAGTTTTTCTGTTTAGTTATGGAATTATAAGTGAATTGCAATTTACGATTGTTGGTGTTTTTATTATTTTAATTATCGGATTTGTTGATGATTTGATTGATATTAAACCGTCTTGGAAACTTTTGGGAGAGTTGGTCGCAGCATTTTTCTTGATAGTAGTTTCTGATGTTCGATTATCCCATTTACATGGTTTTTTAGGAATAAATGAAATCTCAATAGGTTGGAGTTACTTGTTGTCTTTTTTTGTATTTGTGGTCATCATTAATGCGTTGAATTTGATTGATGGCGTTGATGGATTGGCTTCAGGCTTAGGTATCCTGTATTGTTTGTTTTTTGCAATCTATTTTGAATTAACGGCTAATGTCAATCTGGCTATTTCAGGGTTTGCAATGTCAGGGTCATTATTTGTTTTTCTCCTTTATAATGTTTTTGGCGGAAAACGTAAAATCTTTATGGGTGATTCCGGTTCATTACTTCTTGGATATATGATCACATTATATGTATTTGAATTTTGCGAAATGAATGCATATAAGAGTATACCTGAACAATTTCAAATGTCAGCCGCACCCGCAGTAGCAATTTGTGTGTTATCTATCCCCTTATTTGACACATTGAGGGTCATGTTAACAAGAATAAAAAAAGGTGTTTCTCCATTTCATCCAGATAAAAACCACATTCATCATTTATTATTGAAAACAGGTTTAAAACATCGTCAGGTTACTTTTGTTTTGTTAATTGTATCCATTTGTTTTATTGCATTGGGAATTATCGGGCGGCAATGGAAAATCGGAATATTGGTAATCATAGCTTTCTCCATTGCCTCCATTCTTACTTATATTTTGTGGCGAAGCGTAGATAATAAAGTATATTCAAAAATCAATAAGAAATTCTGATTTCAAAAATTGATTAAAATTTATAGTTTTTTGTAAGGTAAATATATGATTTCTGTAGAACAACTTACTGTTGAATTTGGTGGATCACCACTCTTTGATGAAATTAGTTTTTTGGTTAATCCCAAAGATAAAATTGCTTTGGTTGGTAAAAATGGAGCCGGTAAAACTACTCTTTTACGTATTTTCTCAGGGAAACAAGTACCTACAAAAGGCAGGGTAACTATTCCCAAAGACCTGACAATAGGGTATCTCCCTCAACATATGATTCACAACGAAGGCACTACAGTAATGCAGGAAGCCGAAAAAGCCTTCGAGCATATCACTGGTTTACAAGCTGAAATTGAACAGATGAATATTGATTTAGCTGAACGTACCGACTATGAGAGTGAAGATTATCATTTACTACTGGAAAGTTTAACTCATTCAAACGAGCACCTGCAAATTATCGGAAACGGTAATTTCCATGGTGAAATTGAAAAGACTTTGCTGGGCTTGGGATTTATGCGCTCAGATTTCGATCGCCAGTGTTCAGAATTTAGTGGCGGATGGCGAATGCGTATTGAATTAGCAAAGATTTTATTGAACCGACCGGATGTTTTGCTTCTTGATGAACCCACCAATCACCTTGACATTGAATCCATCCAATGGCTTGAAAATTTTCTTTCATCTACCGGAAGTGCCATTTTATTGGTTTCACACGACCGTGCATTTATCGATGCGGTTACTACCCGTACGATTGAGATTTCACTGGGTAAAATTTACGATTACAATGTGCCTTATTCAAAATATGTTGAACTTCGGAAAGAACGTCATGAACAACAGGTAAGAGCCTTTGAAAATCAGCAAAAACTTATTCAGGAAACCGAAGATTTTATTGACCGGTTTCGTTCTAAGGCAACAAAAGCAGTTCAGGTTCAGTCAAGAATTAAACATCTTGAAAAAATAGAAAGGCTGGAAGTCGATATGGAAGATAATTCCCGATTGAGTCTTAAATTTCCGCCTGCTCCACGTTCAGGCAGCATACCTGTTGAAATTGAACATTTATCCAAAACATATGGTGATCATTTAATTCTGGATAATATTGGTATGATTATTAACAGGGGTGAAAAAGTCGCTTTTGTAGGCAAAAACGGGGAAGGTAAAAGTACATTGGTAAAATGTATCATGGAACAGATTGAATATGCCGGAATCATGAAATTAGGACATAATGTCAAAATAGGATATTTTGCCCAAAATCAGGCATCTTTATTGGATGAAACTAAAACTGTTTTCGAAACAATCGATTATGTGGCTGTCGGTGATATCCGGACCCGAATCAGGGATATTCTCGGAGCATTTATGTTTGGAGGTGAAGCTTCCGATAAAAAGGTGAAAGTACTTTCGGGAGGAGAGAGGAGCCGTTTGGCCATGATTCGTTTACTGCTGGAACCTGTTAATTTGTTGATTCTTGATGAACCTACCAATCATCTTGATATGCAATCAAAAGATGTTCTCAAAGAAGCAATAAAAGCATTTGATGGTACCGTGATTCTGGTATCGCACGACCGTGAATTCCTAAACGGACTTGTTAGTAAGGTCTATGAATTCGGCAACAAAAAGGTACGTGAGCATTTAGGAGGTATTTACGATTTCCTACAGTATAAAAAAATGGATTCTTTGCGTGAACTGGAAGTTACAACATCTCTGAAAATCACTGCCGAATCACCTGAAAAAGCTGTTTCCGATAATAAAATGAGTTACGAAGCACGTAAAGAACATAGTCGTAAAATAAGAAAAGCTGAAAAAGCAGTAGAAGAAATTGAAACTGAGATTTCAGGTCTCGAAACTGAAATTGTTGAAATAGAAAAACTCCTTGAACTTCCAAAAAATGCTTCGGATAATAAATTTATAATGTCTTACCAAAAAAAACAACATGATCTGGAACAAAAAGTCTATGAGTGGGAAATTCTCAGTGAAGAATTAGTCACAATTAAAGGCGTAAATGACAACTAAATTGATTAGGTTGAACAGTTTTATAGAACCAGGAACCAAGACAATAGAACCAAGACAATAGAACCAAGACAATAGAACCAAGACAAAAGACAAAAGACAAAAGACAAAAGACAAAAGAACCAGGAACCAAGAACCAAGACAAAAGTCAAAAAAATCAAGAACCAGGAACCAGGAACCAGGACATAATTTAAAGTAGTTTAATGTTTTGCAAATTATTATGTCAGTTTAATTTACTAGTTGTATATAAACAAATCGAAATATATAATCCCGGATACCCTGCATAATCTTACAAAATGCGGAATACCGAACGCGGAACACTGAACGCGGAACGTGGAACATCAAACCTTTCAAACTCTTCAAACTCTTTACACCAATGTCAACACTCTATTTAATTCCAACATCACTTGGCGATACAGATTTTAATCGCATTTTACCGGCATTCAATACGGATATAGTGTCAGAACTACGTTTTTTTATTGTTGAAGATGTTCGTTCAGCCCGTCGTTTCCTTAAAAAAACGAGTCAGGCTATTGATATTGATAGTCTCACTTTCTTCATTCTCAATCAACATACTACTCCCGAAGAATTGAGTAGTTTCTTGCAACCCATGTTTGATGGAAATAATATGGGAATTCTTTCAGAAGCAGGTTGTCCTGCTATTGCCGATCCCGGTGCCGACGTGGTTGCAATGGCTCAAAAGAAAAATTTTAAAGTTATTCCTCTCGTTGGACCTTCCTCTATTCTTCTTTCGTTGATGGCTTCCGGATTTAACGGACAAAGTTTTGCTTTCCTTGGATATTTGCCGATTGAACGTACAGAACGGGCAAAAGCACTGAAAAAACTTGAATCAAAAGCTTATTCCGATGACCAATCACAGATTTTTATTGAAACGCCCTATCGGAATATGAAAATGTTAGACGAAATTTTGCAGACTTGTCAGTCGAATACACGTCTTTGTATTGCAGTGGATATAACACTCGATACAGAATTCATTAAAACCAGAACCGTAAAAGACTGGAAAACCCAACTGCCTGATTTAAATAAACGTCCCTGTATCTTTTTAATTTATAAATCATAATTTATTGACAGGAATATTCTTGCTTCTTCCGAACCGGACAATTCAATTTATTGATGAAATACGTTCAACCTTCCTAATTATGAATTATTAATTATTCATCTTTAATTATTAATTTGTCATTGCTTATCTTTACATCAATTTTAGTATTAGATATACTTCTTTGATGAAAGTAAATAAATGATTAAAAAAATTGTTCCAAATCCGCTCACACTTCAATCGATACTGAATTATTCAACAGAGCATTTTGCAAATCAGCCATCTGTTTCGTTTGTTGATGGTACACCAATTACCTACTCAGAACTCAAGATTCAAATTGATCATGTTTCTGATGTCCTGTTTTCTCTTGGTTTGAAAAGAGGGGATAAAGTTGCTCTGTTAAGCCACAATATGCCCAATTGGGTGATAGCTTATTTCGCCGTTGTCTCCAATGGATTGATTATTGTTCCCATCTTACCCGATTTCAACCGTGAAGAAATTGAAAATGTGCTGACCCACTCAGAATCAAAGGCAATATTTATTAGCGAAAGATTGTTATCCCGAATTGAAGGTCTTGTCTTTCCACTTTTAGAATCCAACATTTTACTCGATAATTTGACTGTCCTGAATGGAAATCAAAATATGGAACTAATAAAAGAGAAAATAATTGTCAAAGAAGAAGATACAGCTGCCATCATCTACACTTCAGGTACAACAGGTAGATCAAAAGGTGTTGTACTTTCGCATAAAAACTTGACATTTACGGCAATGCAATCGTTTACTTTTCATCCGATTTCAAGTTCGGATATTTTTCTTTCATTACTGCCATTATCCCATACCTACGAAAATACGATTGGGATGATTTATCCAATCATTTATGGAGCTTCAATTTATTATTTGAAAAAACCACCTACTGCTTCTGCATTATTACCTGCTTTAGCTAAGATCAGGCCTACTATGATGCTATCGGTGCCACTTATAATGGAAAAATTATACAAGACTCAAATCCAGAATAAATTCACCGGAAACCGGTTTAAACGAATGATTTATAAAAATTCTGTTTTCAGGAAAATTATACATCATATTGCAGGGAAAAAGCTGTATGAAACATTTGGAGGACGATTGGCTTTCTTTGGAATAGGTGGTGCAAAGCTCGATTCACGGGTTGAACGGTTCATGAAAGAAGCACATTTTCCTTATGCAATTGGCTATGGATTGACCGAAACTTCACCTTTACTGGCAGGTGCCGGAGTTAATCAGACAAAAATCCAATCAACAGGGTTTGCAGTTCCGGGAGTTAATTTGAAAATAAATAATCCTGATAAAAAAGGAGTAGGTGAGATTTGGGCAAAAGGGCCTAATGTTATGAAAGGCTATTATAAAAATCCGGAAGCTACAAGTGAAGTACTCTCTCCGGATGGTTGGTTTCGTACCGGTGATTTCGGGAAATTTGATTCAAGTAAAAGGTTGTATATTAAAGGAAGGATGAAAAGTACAATTATAGGTGCAAGTGGTGAAAATATTTATCCTGAAGACATTGAAAATGTGATAAATAATTCGCAATATGTAGTTGAATCACTTGTAATTGAAGAAGATGGATTTTTAGTAGCAAAAGTGCTTTTAGATTTAGATGATCTTGAGAAAAATATTGAACATATTAAATCGGCCTATGAAGAAAAGAAAGAGATAGGTCGACAGGCTATACGTGAACTGGACGAAAAATACCATGCATGGAGTCAGAATTTCATGAAAGAACTGAATGGAAAATTAAATAAAGTTTCGCAGATTAAACGTGTTGATATTATGGGAGAACCTTTTGAAAAGACAGCTTCACAGAAAATCAAACGTTACTTATATGAAAAAAAACAGAAACATATTAAATTGCATGAAAAGAAAAAGAGTTAACAATTAGAATTGTCATTAATCCTTGTTGATTATAGAAACTTCAGAACAGGACAAGAACTCCAACCCTTTCAAACTCCAACCTTTTCAAACCTTTCAAATGGAGTATGCGATATTCCGGTTTATCGGAACCTTTCAAACTTCAAACTCTTCAAACCCATAGCACTGTACGGTCAATGTTTAATGCTCAATGCTCAATGCTCAATGCTCAATGCTTCATAGCCCTGTCAATACTTCTTTTATCCTCTTTTTCTTTAAGTGTCTGGCGTTTGTCATACGTTTTTTTACCTTTTGCCAGTCCGATTTCTAATTTTGCCAGTCCTTTATCATTGATAAATAGCTTAGTTGGAACAATCGTATTTCCTGTTTCTTTTGTACCCCGAATCAATTTGTTTAATTCCCGTTTTGTAAGCAGAAGTTTTCGGTCACGTCTTACATCATGGTTATTATAGGTACCGAAGAAATAAGTAGCAATATGCATATTTTTTACCCACAACTCATTGTTGATAAAAGCACAATATGTTTCAGTCAATCCCGCTTTCCCATCCCTGATTGATTTTATTTCGGTGCCGTAAAGCTGAATTCCGGCAACATAACGATCAAGAATCTCATAGTTGAAAGTCGCCTTTTTGTTGCGTATAAGTATATTCGATTTTTTAAACATCGTTTTTTTTATTTGTCAGCAAAAGTAAGTATATTTTTTGTTTCTGAATCTATTTTGTGTCAAGTTTGAATTCATAAAGAACTCATTTTACCTGGAAATTCTAACAATCTATGCTTCCATATGTTTTTCTTAAAGCCATTCATCTCACTTGAAGAGTAAAAAATTATCGCATATTTTCAACTTTTTATAAAATATGATTTTTCCTTTTAAAAATTGATGTATATTTGTTGTCCTTTTTAAAACTGTTGATTTCATCAATGAATTCAAAAAATAATTACTTTTAAGAACCTGATTTTACACGTATGAAAATGGATTCAGAAATAAAATTAACGATTACAGGCTTGGTTTATAATCAAACTGTTGTTGGAACTTATGGTCTGGTGTTGAGTGAAGAAAATGGAAACCGCCGGTTCTCAGTGATGATTGGTGAGCCTGAAGCACAATCTATAGCACTGAAGATGAATAATAAAAAATCACCAAGGCCCTTAACTCATGATTTAATAAACAGCATTTTAAATTCATTTGATGCCATTTTACAAAAAGTAGTTATTTACGATATGGTAAATGATGTGTTTTTTTCGGAATTGCATATTCTGAAAGAAACAAAACCGATTATTATCGATGCTCGAACGTCTGATGCTGTAGCATTAGCTGTCAGGTCTGATTGTCCTATTTTTATTAAGTCTGAAATTCTCGATATAGTAGGAACAGAAGTTGAACAACCTGAACCTGAAGAGCCTAAAACAGTTCTCCCCGAAAACGATGAAGATTTATCTGATGATGACCTGGATTTACTCACTGTTGAAACGTTGGAAGAAATGCTTGATCTTGCTTTAAGTAATGAAAAATATGAATTGGCAGTAACCATTCGTGATGCTATTAAACGAAAAAACAAAACTAAATAAATAGCTTTGAATTTTGAGCATTTAGTAAAGAACCAAGAGCCAAGGATCAAGAATAAAGTAACAAGTAACAAGAAACAAGAATGTAAGTCGTGTTTTAAATCGTCTAGTGATTTTACAATTCACAATGCCTTCTCCGACCTTTTCCGTCGTGCAGACACCTTCTCCTAAAAGAGCAGGAAAAAGGAAAAGTATTTGAGAGGGCATTATGTTGAAATAGATAGATGTTTATTTAATTATGACCTGCTTTATTTCTTTTAAGCCTGATAATATAAAATACGTACTAAATAATAAATCTAATAATCATGGGATTAAAGCTTCGATTGACAATTATGAATTTTCTCCAATATGCCATTTGGGGTGCATGGCTTATTTCACTGGGTGCATACCTTGGTGGAAGTCTGAAATTTGAAGGATTTCAAATCGGAAGTTTCTTTGCTACTATGGGTATTGCATCATTATTTATGCCGGGAATTGTAGGAATTATTGCCGATCGTTGGATTCCGGCTCAAAAATTACTGGGTATTTGTCATTTCTTAGCAGCTACATTTCTTGTCTTTGCGGCACCTCAGACAGATTATAAAACTCTCTATTCATTGATTCTGTGCAGTGTCATGTTTTATATGCCAACTATTGCATTATCCAACTCAGTTGCATATCACGTTTTAACTAAGGGTGGTTTTAATATTGTAAAGGATTTTCCACCAATACGGGTATGGGGTACAATAGGATTTATTTGTTCAATGATATTAGTTGATTTGTTGGGCTATGCTCATTCTTCTTATCAATTATATATGTCAGCCGCATTGGGATTTGTTTTAAGTTTTTATTCTTTTACCCTTCCAAATTGTACGATCAGTTCCACTGTTAAAAAGAAATCATGGGTTGATTATATGGGATTAAGAGCATTTGCTCTTTTTAAACAGAAGAAAATGGCAATTTTCTTTATCTTTTCCATGATGCTGGGTATGTCTCTTCAGATAACAAATGCATTTGGGAATGAATATCTTACCAATTTCTTTGGTAAGAATATACTTTACAAAGGTACTTTTGGTGTAGAGCATGCCAATATTTTAATTTCTCTTTCACAAGTTTCAGAAACGCTGTGTATCCTGCTCATTCCATTTTTCCTGAGGAAATTTGGTATAAAAAAAGTAATGCTGATCAGTATGTTTGCATGGGTTTTGCGTTTTGGATTACTTGGAGCCGGAAACCCCGGCGGTGGAGTATGGATGTTGGTTCTTTCGATGATCGTTTATGGTGTTGCATTTGATTTCTTTAATATCTCAGGCTCCCTTTTTGTAGAGAATGAAACTGATTCTTCTATCCGTTCGAGTGCTCAGGGTGTTTTTATGATTATGACAAATGGTTTTGGAGCATTTATAGGCTCTTATGTTGCCGGTTGGATCGTTGATAAAGCAGGTTGGCCAAATTCATGGTTTATTTTTGCCACTTATTCGTTAGTCGTTGCTATAGTATTTGCGTTAGTATTCAACTATAAACATGATGCAACCCAACTGAACAAAATCAAACATTGATATATACAGTAACTAAAAAAGCGGAAAGTATAAGACTTTCCGCT
>Ga0302269_1000208_pt1 | contig 36599 bp, 39 predicted proteins | sample III_Bog_E2_2_FD_194560 | JGI IMG/M metagenome (GOLD analysis project Ga0302269, IMG submission 194560) | Peat permafrost microbial communities from Stordalen Mire near Abisko, Sweden - III_Bog_E2_2 | ecosystem: Environmental > Terrestrial > Soil > Wetlands > Peat | place: Sweden: Abisko...
GGCTTCACGCATCAGGACCCAGGATTTCTTGACCACGTCATCAACAAGACAGCCAGTTTCGTGCGCTGCTACCTTCCGGCCGATGCCAACTGCCTGCTGTCTGTCTTCGATCACTGTCTGCGCAGCCGCAACTACGTCAATGTGGTAGTTGCGGGTAAACATGCTCTGCCGCAGTGGCTGACCATGGATGAGGCGGTCGTGCATTGCACCGAGGGCATCGGCATCTGGCAATGGGCCAGCAACGATCAGCAGAGCGAGCCCGACGTGGTGATGGCCTGCTGTGGAGACACGCCCACTCTGGAGATTATTGCTGCCGTCTCCATCCTTCGCGAACATCTACCCGAACTGAAGATCCGTGTGGTCAATGTCCTCGATCTGTTGAAGCTGCAGCCGAGCACGGAACATCCTCATGGACTGACCGAACAGCAGTACGACTCCCTCTTCACCAAGGACAAGCACATTGTCTTTGGGTTCCATGGATACCCGGGGCTGATCCATCGCTTGACCTACCGCCGCACCAACCGCAACCTGCATGTGCGCGGCTACAAGGAGGAAGGCACAATCACAACGCCCTTCGACATGCGCGTGCAGAACGATCTCGACCGCTTCCACCTGGTAATGGACGTCGTTGGTCGTGTACCGAATCTCGGCTCCAAGGGCGACTACCTGAAGCAGCAGATGCAGGATAAACTCATCGAGCACAAACACTACATCGATGCTCACGGTGAGGATATGCCGGAGATCCGAAATTGGAAATGGAATGAGGGCAAAGCACAAAAGGGGCACTGAAGTGGATTCTGGAAGTTGAAAGATGCCAATACAAATCGATGAAGAAGACGGCGGACAGTGAGTTGCACTGCGGGTCGCTACCATCGTGCCAAATGCGATCGGGCGGCTCACCGCCAATGCGACGCGGCCGTAGAGTCGGATCGTAGTGAAAGCGCAGCAAATCAAAGGATATCTAACATCTACGCAAGGAGCGCGGCATGAAGACGCATACCAGTCAAAAAGTTGTCGTCGGAAATTGGAAGATGCACACAACTTCAGTTGAAGCGGAGCAGTTGACAAAAGGCATTATCGATGGCTTCGACAGCGCCGAGCATGTCACCGTTATTCTCTGCCCGCCATTCCCTTATCTCGCGCTTGTCGACGAAATGCTCAAGGGTACCCAGATCGCGCTCGGCGCTCAAAACATGTATCCCGACAAGGAAGGAGCCTTCACCGGCGAGGTGAGCCCGACCATGTTGCTCGATCTTGGCTGCAAGTACGTCATCCTCGGACACAGTGAGCGCAGGCACAAACTGGGCGAGTCCGATTCATTCATCAACCAAAAAGTAGAGTGCGCACTGGCCGCAGGACTGAATGCGATTCTTTGCGTCGGGGAGACGCTGGAGCAACGCAATGCGAAGCAGACTGAGGCGGTGCTTGACAGTCAACTTTCGCAGGGATTGGCGAACGTTCCGCCAGAGTTTTTCTCCCGGCTCAGTATCGCCTATGAACCAGTCTGGGCGATCGGCAATTCACTGCACCATGAGAATCCACAACAGGCGCAGGATGCGCTATTACTGATTCGCAAGAAGCTCAGTCAAATCTGTGGAGATTTCCGGGCCCAGCAGATGATTGTTCAATACGGTGGCAGCGTAGAACCTGAAAATGCAACTGCGTACCTCGGTCAGCATGACATAGATGGAGTCCTCATCGGGGGCGCTAGCCTGAAAGCCGACAAGTTCCTCGCAATCGTCCATGCCGCAATTGCTGAAAACGAAGTAGAGATGCAGCCGGTTTGAATTGAGCCAGGAGTTCGAGATTCGATCCTTGCGACCGATTCGGCTTCGTTCAAAGACCCCAATGTGCAGACAGGTCGCAAAGGTGCTTTACTGCGTTGTATCTAGCATGGCCTTGGATACGTCAGTCACGGCTCTTGACCCTCAACTGGGTGGGGGTGTTCATAGGCTCACTCGGTGAGTTTGCTGTGACCAGGCCGGCCCGTCCGTCAAAGGGCACAACCATCCGCGAGGCGAACGGCATTCCAGCGAAGGCGATGTCAACTAGTTGTGCAATTGGGAACAACATTGCAAGTCGACAATGCCCAAAGTGGATTCTATGTTGCTTCGTGACATGAAGTTGTCCAATTCTTACTGCTTTTGTCGAAAACGCTCCATCAGCAAAAGCAAGTGACATTCAGAAGGCAACATTATGAAGGCTAGGACACGACAACTCGACGCGCTACCGGAGACATCTGAAGAGCATGAAAATAGACCTTCCGTCCCCAATATCTTGGGAGAAGACGAGATAAAGCAAATCTACCTGGACAGGGGAGCAGAGGACCACCTCGACGAATCACAGGATGAAGCCACTGAAGAAGATGAGTTGGAGGAGGAAGATGCAGTAGGTCGGGCCGCGCAGGGAAATCGGAGTTAGACTCCTTCATTCTATCGGTGAGCAAGCACAAAACAAGAAGGACGGGAGAAGTCACGATGACAAAACTTACGTTTGTGGAGCGGAAGGAACTGCCCAAAAGGGAGTTTGTCTTTCCGAAGACGCGGCGCTACCCGATTGAGGATGCTGCGCACGCACGGGATGCGCTGGCCCGGTCCAGCGGAAAGCCGGAACACGCGACGGTGGCGGCGGCGGTCAAACAGAAGTATCCAGAGATCGATGTAGAGAAATAGGAAGTGGACTGCTGCGGAGACGCGGGCCGGACATTTTGGTTCGTGTCCTGTTCCAGATGACCGGCAAAGCCGCCCGTGTCTTTATGGGCTTGGGCTATACCACGCGCAAGATGTCACGCTTGCTGGGGTAGGGTTGGGATACGTGTAAGAATTGGTCTCAGGGCCATCGGCAGTGCTTCAGCATCATCGTCATCACTGCCTGCCATCGAGTTCCGAAGGTCCTGGCTCTGGCTGCTCAGCCTGAGGCCTCTTGGTGTTGGGTAGGTTGAAAGTGCCTCCAGGGACTCTTCGGGGTTGCCAAGTTATTCCGTATGCGAAGCCGGAGCAATCCGAAAACAATAGGCGCCCCTGCCAGATAATCTAGGACTGAGAAGTACGTTGCCGGCAATGCGAGGAACTTGTGCCTCGTGCCGTGGCCGATGTCCATGCACAGTTCGTTACCTCTTTGCCGCGTTTGGCTCCGAAGGTTGGCGCGCCCGATCTTTTCAAGCAGCAGATTTTCAGTGTGGCGGGCGGCGTTCTTTTACGTCTGCGTTTGAGCAGAACAGAACAGTCTTTTTTATCCCCTGACCGGATACTCTCAGTGAGCCGGAATCCATTGCTGAATTATCTTGGCGCCCAAAGACCTTTCCCGTTTGCGAATCTGCGGCTAACAGTCCATGCACCATGCAACCATGAAAAGACTTGAGACCACGGAGTAGAAGTGCGGTCGAGAGGGCGATGACAGCACCCGATACGAATTCTGCGCTAGAAGAATCAGCCGTGAAAAGCGGCCCGGCGGGTGTTGGCCCCGAGGGAACTCCGGTACCTCCGGACAAGTCTTCGCCCGTTGCGAAGGCAAAGAGCCACAACATCCGAATTTCGACTGCCGTGCTTGACGCTGCAGCCAAGGACGGCGATGCGCTGCTTCAGTCGCTGCACACAACTCCCGAGGGCCTGACGCAAGCGGAGGCCGAGGTGAGAGCGCGGACCGCCGGCCCGAATGAAGTTGCGCAAGAGCGGCAGCGAGGCTGGTTCATCAGTCTCCTGATCATTATTCGAAACCCGCTGGTCATTCTGTTGGCCGTTCTATCGTCGATCTCCTTTGCCACAGGCGATCCTCGCGCTGGTAGCGTCATGGCGGGCATGATCGTGTTGAGCGTCACGCTCCGATTCCTGCAGGAAGCTCGTGCTGGCGCCGCTGCGGCCAAGCTCAAAGCGATGATCCACGTGACCGCCAATGTCTTTCGGGATGGCGAGGCTTCGGAGATGCCGCTGCGCGATCTGGTCCCCGGGGACATCATCAATCTGCACGCCGGCGACATGATCCCCGGCGATGTGCGAGTTCTCTCCGCGAAAGACCTGTTCGTGAGCCAGGGCACTCTTACGGGAGAGTCCTATCCTGTGGAGAAGTTCCACGATCCGGACCCCAAAGCCTCCAATTCGCCGATCGACCTGAAGAACATCTGCTTCATGGGAACGAGCGTTGAAAGCGGCACGGCAACCGCGGTGGTGGTGGTGACGGGAGTAAACACTTATCTCGGCACCATGGCCGGTTCGATCACGGAGGATGCGCCCCCTACCAGTTTCGACCGCGGCCTGAGCGGCTTCACGTGGCTGATGATCCGTCTCATGGCAGTCATGGTGCCTCTGGTTTTCCTGATCAACGGCTTTACCAAGCACGATTGGAAGAGTGCATTCTTCTTCGCGATGGCCGTGGCCGTGGGTCTGACCCCCGAGATGCTGCCCATGATCGTCTCCGTGTGCCTGTCCAAGGGCGCCATCGCAATGAGCCGCAAGAAAGTGATCGTCAAGCGCCTCAATGCCATTCAGAACTTTGGCGGGATGGATGTATTGTGCACGGATAAGACCGGCACACTGACCGAGGATCGTGTGGTCCTGCAGCGGCATTGCAACGTTGCGGGACGGGAAACCGACGAGGTGCTGATGGACGGTTACCTCATCAGCCACTTCCAGACCGGCCTCAAAAATCTGCTCGACACGGCGATTCTGAATAGTTCGGATTTTCATCAGCAAGCACTCATCGAAAAGTACAAGAAGCTCGATGAGATCCCTTTCGATTTCACGCGGCGCATGATGTCAGTGATGGTGGAAACTCCTGAAGGTAAAGCAGTCCTGCTGACCAAAGGCGCGCCGGAAGAGATCTTCCATCAGTGCTCTCAATTCGAGTTGGACGGGAAGCTGTCGCCGATGGATCCCGCGCTGATGAAAGGGTTGCGGGACGAGTATGCGAGCCTCAGCAGCGACGGCTTCCGGGTGCTGGCCGTGGCCGTCAAGGAACTACCGGGCAAGCAATCTTGCTCCAAGGAGGACGAGCGCGACCTGGTGCTAAAGGGCTATGTTGCATTTCTCGACCCGCCCAAAAGCACGGCGGCAATCGCAATCCAGGCGCTGCACAAGCACGGCGTAGGAGTGAAGATCCTCACCGGCGACAACGACTTGATCAGCCGCAAGGTGTGCCGGGACGTGGGACTTGAGCCGGATCCAATGCTCCTGGGCGAGGCCGTGGAGAAAATGTCCGATCCCGAGTTGGCGGATGCGGCGGAAAAGACAACGCTCTTCGCGCGACTGACTCCCGCTCACAAGCAGCGGATCGTTCGCCTTCTCCGCAGCAAGGGACATGTGGTCGGATACATGGGAGACGGAATCAACGATGCTCCTGCGTTGCATGCCGCGGACATCGGCATCTCGGTAGATACAGCGGTGGACATTGCCAAGGAGTCAGCGGATCTTATTCTCCTTGAGAAAGACCTGATGGTGCTCGAAGGGGGTGTCATTGAGGGGCGAAAGGTATTCGCGAACATCATTAAATACATTCGGATGGGAGCCAGTTCCAACTTTGGCAATATGTTCAGCGTTTTGGGAGCGAGCGCCTTTCTGCCGTTCATCCCAATGGCCCCAATCCAGATTCTGACGAACAACATGCTGTATGACTTCTCTCAAGTCCCGATTCCGACGGACGCAGTGGACGGAGAACTGGTGGCGCGGCCACGGCCCTGGGACGTCGGGGAAATCAAGCGGTTTATCCTCTGCATTGGTCCCATCAGCTCGATCTTCGATTACACAACCTTCTTTGTTATGCTCTATCTGTTCAAGTGCTGGGATCCATCCCGCGCGCCGTTATTTCAGACCGGCTGGTTCGTCGAGTCCATCATGACGCAGACACTCGTCATCCACATCATTCGCACCAACAAGATCCCCTTCTTTCAGAGCCGCGCAAGCTGGTCTCTGACACTGACAACAATCGCCATCATGGCCTTCGGAGCTTGGCTTCCGTATTCCCCATTGGCATCTTCACTTGGCCTCGTGCATCTACCGATGCTTTACTGGCCGATTTTGCTCGCCACGCTGCTTGCCTACACGTGCCTTACGCAGGGGGTCAAGGTCTGGTTGCTGTGGAAGAAATGGATCTAGGCAGTACGGAGTGGTCGGCAATACATGTGTCTGCGTCCCATCTACGGATCATCGCTGCCGGAGGATTCGCACTTCTTCCAGCGGGAGGTCAACGCCTTCGAAGTGGGGGATCGCTCGCGCCGTGTAGTCCGCCGCCGACCGGACCGTGGAAGCAGCCGCGCTGTATACGTGGCTATCATTGCTCAATTCCAGCGGACAGAGCCTATTCGAAATTAACTCAGATTACGCCCAATTTCTGAGATCGCAGCGGACTATGCGGCCCAGTACAACAGACGGGATGGGGAATCTCAAGCAGGAATTAGGCGGGCGTCGAGCGAGCCTTTTTTCAATTACGCGCTAAATGCTGCGACCTGCTCAAGGAAAAGGCAACTGCGATTCACTGATGGTATCTGGGCAACGCGCTACATGTCTTAAAGAGTACAGGCCATGTCATTGTGATTCGAGGAGAATAATACTCCAGGCGCGTTTCGGAATGGTGGTAGCGAAAACAGCGCTAGAGGTGCCTCATAATGAGTGCAAGGGTCGGCGTCGCTTCCTCGCCTTCGAGTCAACCGACAAAGGCAGTTCAGGATAGCGTCTCGGAAGGGCTTACGAGCGATGAGGCCCATGCTCGTCTTACAAAGGACGGGCCAAATGCAATGCCAGATACCTCGGCTCATCCGCTACGAAATGCATTAACAAAGTTCTGGGCACCGGTCCCATGGTTGCTCGAAGCCTCCGTTGTGCTTGAGCTTGTACTGCACAAGTATTACGAGGCCGCGGTCATTGCGGCCTTGCTGGTCTTCAATGCAGCGCTTGCCTACTTCCAGGAGGCTCGCGCCCAGGCCACCTTGGCGGCACTGAAGTCGCGGCTCGCTCTCAATGCCTCTGTCCAGCGCGATGGCCAATGGAAGACTGTGCCCGCCGCGGATTTGGTCTGTGGCGACTTGGTGAAGCTGTCCCTTGGCGCCGTTGTCGCTGCCGATGTGCATTTGACTGGCGGATCGGTTCAACTCGATCAGTCGATGCTCACCGGCGAATCCCTGCCCATTGAGGCCGGAGCAGGCGTAGACAGCTATGCCGGAGCTCTCGTCCGGCGCGGTGAAGCAACGGCCGTAGTTACGGCTACGGGAGCACGCACGAAGTTCGGTCGCACGGCGGAACTCGTACGCACCGCGCATGTGGTAAGCACGCAGCAGAAGGCTGTGCTCAAGATCGTGCGCAACCTTGCGATTTTCAATGGCTCCTTGATTCTTGCTATGGGAGCATACGCCTATTTTCATGCGATGCCGTGGAGTGAGATGGTTCCTCTGTTGCTCACGTCGGTCCTTGCAGCCATCCCAGTTGCGTTGCCTGCAACATTCACCCTTGCGGCCGCAATCGGAGCTCGCGCGCTGGCGAAGCTGGGTGTGCTGCCGACACGTCTCTCTGCGGTGGACGAGGCAGCTTCGATCGATGTGTTGTGCTCGGATAAAACCGGAACTTTAACCCTCAATGCGCTTTCAGTGACAAGCGTTCGCCCATTGCCCGGATTTGACGAAGCGCACGTTCTCGGCATGGCAGCCCTGGCGAGTTCGGAGGGCGGTCAGGATTCGGTCGATGCGGCAATTCGCTCTGCCGCCTCGAAAAAGCCGGCGCAGGACCTGCCAAAGCTGGCCACGTTTGTGCCGTTCGACCCAGCCAAGAAGACATCGGAGGCAACGGCAACAGATGCAAAGGGGGGCGCAGAGCGCATCGTCAAGGGCGCCTATAACGCGGTCGCCGCCCTCACGGCCTCGTCGCCCGCTGCGGCTGCGATGGTCGATGAACTGGAGAAGCAAGGCTTCAGGGTTTTGGCGGTCGCCGCCGGGCCATCGGCTTCCCTTCAGCTTATCGGCATGATCGCCCTCAGCGACCCGCCGCGATCGGATTCGAGTTCACTCATCTCAGAATTGCATGCACTCGGTGTGGCCACGGTCATGGTGACGGGAGATGCCCCGGCAACGGCGGCAATTGTCGCTCACAAGGTCGGGTTGACCGGGCCTGTTTGCCCGCCCGGAAAGCTTCCCGAGGGTATCAAGCCGCAGGATTTCGCAGTATTCGCAGGCATACTTCCAGAAGGCAAGTACGACCTTGTCAAGGCCTTCCAGAAAAGCGGGCATACGGTTGGGATGTGCGGCGATGGCGCCAATGACGCACCCGCGCTGCGCCAGGCGCAGATCGGCATTGCCGTCTCGACGGCTACCGATGTGGCGAAATCGGCGGCAGGGGTTGTACTCACCCAAGCTGGGCTGGGCGGCATTGTTGCCGCAGTGAAAGAGGGCAGGGTCACGTTTCAGCGCATTCTCACCTATACGCTGAACTCGGTAATAAAAAAGATTGTGCAGGTGCTCCTGCTGGCAACCGGCCTGATCATGACCGGGCACGCGGTCCTGACACCCATGCTGATGGTGATCGTGATGATCAGCGGCGATTTCCTCGCTATGTCACTGGCGACCGATAGAGTGCAACCGTCGAAGATGCCGAACTCATGGCAAATCGGCAGGATCACGATCGCTGGCGTCATCCTGGGGCTCTGTTTCCTTGCGTTCTCTACAGCAATCTTGGCTATTGGTAAATTCGAAATGCATCTCGGCATAGACGCACTCAGAACCCTTTGCGCTGTCGGTATAGTGTTTGGAAGCCAGGCCACAACTTATGTGATACGCGTGCGGCAGTACTTGTGGGGATTGCGCCCCAGCCTGATCCTCGTACTATCTTCCGTAGCGGACGTTCTCATCATCTCAACGCTGGCAATTTACGGAATCGCCATGGCTCCCTTAGCCCTTTCGGTCGTCACCTGCACGTTTGCCGCCGCAATCGCGTTTGGGTTGGCGCTGGACGTAGTGAAGGTTCCGATCTTTGCTCGCCTCGGCATCTCATGAGTTGAGCGCAATATGTTAGCGGTTTGGAAAGATCACGGCGAATAGAGAAGCGCCTGCCGTTCCAATTCCTGTGGTTGCTCTGAGCCTGGTAGCCCTAAAGGTGAATCCAGCCCCTGAGGAGAAGCGAAAGCGATCCCACCGCGACGAAAAGCCAGAGAAGGACACCCTGGAGGAAAGGGCGAGCACCCACTTCGCGGAGAGTCTTCATGGAGAGCCCTGTTCCAATCAGGTAGAGCGTGACGGTCAGGCCAATAACGCCAAGATGCTTCAGGATCGGATAAGGGCCTCGATGGAAACTAGGCAGCCTTGAGGGACTACATCGCATATGCGCTCACGACAGGGCAGGATGTGGCCGAAGAACTTTACTACGCGAAACTGCCGCCTCCCGTTCAGCGTCAAGGCCAAGCACTTCTCTCGCAACTTACCGAAAACGGACAGCCACTCAAGTAGCCTTTGGAGCCACAGCACGATTCTGGCAAGGTAATTGGGCAAATTGATCATCTCGCAAGACCAGTGTCTGGGATTGCGGCTGTCCTTGTCGGCTTCTGATCTCCATCCGAAAAGGACTTTCGGCATGAATCCGTGGCCCTCGCCGTAGGGCAAGGGTTCGTGGGTGGCTGAAGATGAGTCCGACCCCTTTGGGTTCAGCGCTGATACGCCGGAAGTCGACCCCCAGTTCCACGGAAGAAGCATTCAGCACCACGAGTCCACCTTGACATCGGAGCAGAGCGGGGGTGATTGCGATCGCGCGATATTGTTCATTTGTGGAGGTGCCAGGTTTGGGAATCAATGTCCCCCGGCTCTCCGTGAATACCCCTCGGTATTTTGCGGGTAAAGTGTGTGCGCACCATGCGGCAAATGGGCAACGCCATTTCGTTGATCATCGTCTTGATCGACATGATCGCCTTCCTCCTCCTCATCACCGTCCATACCGTAGTCTTTCAATGGGATGATATCCGTACTTGTAACCTTGAGGCGCTCGCTGAGCAGGTGAACAACGCATCCGAAGAGCGGCTGGCTCAGGTGATGCCTCACGTTTTTGACGTATTTCATCGCACCTGCGATGCGGCGGGCACAGGTGCGGATGCCGGTGGCCGGCCTTTCAGCTTTGAGCTCTACCTGGAGGGACTCGAACGAATTGAGCTCCAATTTGATCGGGAAGGCAAGCCAGAATTGCCGACATTGGTCATGCATCCCTTGATGGCCGAACGTCTCCGTTCTTTGCCGCCCATCACGCCCGCCCAGCAGAAAGCGCTGGATGAACTGATCGAAAGGAAGCGCACGGAATTCAATGCTCGCCGCCGCCATCGGAAACTACATTGACTCCCTCACAGAACGGGAGTTCGACACGCCTTTTATCGCCCTGCTTCGACTTCATGGGTTCACCTTTATTCATTTCCTGCACCGGTCCTTCGAGTTCGGCAAGGATTTCATCGCCAAGCTGAAAAAGGATGGAGTCGAGTACCAGTATGCCTTTCAAACCAAGGCAGGCGATCTCGGCTTGTCCGACTGGAGGGCATGTCGGGGACAAATCGACATGCTCCGCACCAACGCTCTCGCACATCCGAATTTCGACAAAGCGATGCCGAGGAAAGCCCGCTTCGTCACCACAGGAAGGCTAGTCGGCGGCGCCGCGTTGGATGCTCAAGAGTACCGAGAACATCTGGCTCAGCCCAGGGAAAGTGAGTTTGTTACCTGGGACAGAGACACACTGGTCGAGATGCTGGCGGTCAATCCCGTCAGCCTCAGTGGCTCCCCTCTTTCCCTGCTGCAGATTTTGGAAACCGAAGGAAAGGACCTCAACTTCGATGTTCTCGAAGTTCATTCGAGAGGATGGATTCGGTCGGGAAGCAGTCCATCGAATCTGCGCGATTTACTCGAAGCTGCCGTGATCGCCAGCCACTGCCGCAAACAGAGACGGATCGATCTTGCCTGTTACCTCGCTTTGATGTCGCTCCATTCAACGTTTGCGACGGTTCACGGAACAAGCCAGCTTCCGGAGACCGCGGCAGTGGCAATCGACACCGCGAGGGCGCTGTTCCGTTACTACGCCACTCAACTATGGGAATCCTGCCGCGGCAGATTCCTTCAACCGGACGAACTGATTCAGCAGGACCGCACGCCCGCTAGTTTCCTCAGTTATCCGGTACGATGCCTCACGCTGCTCGAAATAATCGCATTGCTCGCACTGCTCGTGGAGTCCACAGAGCCACTCCTATGCGAAACAATCGCAGAATATTTGACCCAATTTGTGCAGGCGAATGCTGGCGCTGCGCATCCCATTTCGGATCGTTGGGCAATCTCGCTGGCGCCAGTTACGTTGCTGCTCGCACGACACGGAGAGGCCGATGTCGTTCACTCTTTCCTGCTGTCCGCGGTAACCTGGATTGCCGATCGATATGACGAAGGGAATCTGGGTCTGGCCGGGCCGTATTCTTCGCCAACGGAAGAAGCAAACCGACTCTTGGGACCGCCCTATGAACACGTCTCTTTGCGGCGGAGATCAGAGAGTTACGTGGCTTCGCTGATTCTCGATCTGGCGAGCGTTCTCGAAGATCAGGAGCTCTACGACGCGGCGAGAAACGAGTTCCTTGCAGTGGACATCGTTCTTCCAGTCATGGAGGTGGACAACGATCTCAGCCAATTTGGACGGCATCTGGGCGAGCCGCGATTTGAACCCTACATGCCATACGATGAATACTGGACACCTCAAGAGAATTGGAAGACTGCCCCTCACCACAAGCGTGGAGCCACGATGTTCTTCCCGGAGCAAGTCGCTACGGCATGGGATCAACTCGCTCTAAGCTCCGTCCTGAGAGACCGGCATTTTGTTTACGGCTGGCGTCGGATTTTGGGCAAAATCGCCTAGCCACAGAATCCTGATGGTCGATGGCGCGTTGCCACGGACCAAGCTTCGGGCGCCGCACAGGCTTCTGCCGCTGGTACGAGTGTGACGAGTCGGCAAGAAGGGCCCAATCGGCGCTATTTGCGACAAACTTTTCGGTCGCGGCCACACATCTGATCGTGTGGAATCAAACCAACCTTTTCTCGGCACTTCATCCCGCGGCAAACTTCGGCAATGGACAGGCACATAAAGAGAGACTGTCGGGACAGGAGGGATCCCGCGTTCGGTGCAGAAGCAGTGACGTTCCCCGTTGAGCCGCCACAACTTGAGCAGTATTCGAGCACGGTTGCGGGTGGCATAATTGGGATTAAACCCACCGGGTTTTTGGGACTGGGATGTAAGTCATTTATGTTAAGCGACTTAAGTTCGGTGGAGGCGGAGGCATGTTGGCCCCCCAGGCCTCTGCTCCCAATGCACAGAGCGCCCAATTGAACGAATTCTGGGCGCTCCGGACAGGCCAATAGCTTTCAATGCACCGCCTGCTAGGCCGGCACGCCGATGAGTTTGATGCTGCCATTCTCCTTCTCAACGCTGACGATACACTTCTGGAGCCTGTAGTAGGGTACGCGGGTCAGATGCGCCTCCAACACGGCCTCGGGCTCGTCAACCAACTTCTTGGTGAGCTGGGGAAGGCCGTTCTCCCCCGGTTCCGTCGACGCGAGCGCATAGATGAAATCCGACGATGGCGGAGTCTCTTTCTTCCTCTCGGCGCGCCTCCGGCGAGCGGGGCGTGCTTCAGATTGCGGTCTTTCAGCGTTTTGATCCATCACGTTCCTTTCCTATGGCTGGGGCGCGTTGTTGTCCGCGCTGATTTGTTGGGAGTGAAACTCTGCGATCATCAGGCCACTCGGGTCGCTGATTGACCTTATGCCTTCCACAAGTCGTACAGTGTAGGCCTCGGCAAGCTTCTGGTAAACCTCGCGGCGGTCGACCAGATGTGAGACATTGCGTGTCGCGTAAACGTGCCAGGTAAGGGGATCCGATGCGTCGGGTTGCGCCGAGGTGATTTTGACCACAGAGCGGGCGTGCTGATCCTGAAGCTGTCCCACGGTGTTGTCCTGTCGCATCTTTTCGAGGACATCGAGCTTGAGGTTTGCCGTCATCATGGACAGCGCGTCGGCCCAGTTCTGTCCTAGCGTGTGCTCGTCGTAGCCCATGTACTCATTCACGAAGCTGACGACGAAATGCTCTTTTTCCAGTGCGGTTGGTGCTTCCCCGGCGTGGATATCTTCGAGCTGTGCTGGCGCCGCTACGCCATGCGTTTCAGGTGAAATCACCGTCGCCTGTCCGTCCGCCCCGATGCGTATCACTGTGGGCGGCTTCACGCGAGTGATGATCACCTCGCTCGCTAGCCCCGCAACGGCAAGCGCCAAACAGCAGGCGACAACTGCCATCCTGTTGGCATAGGCCCGAAGTGCTCCGTCGGCTTCCCAAAACGGCGGGGCCTTAGACATGGATGCCATTTAGCTATTCCTCCTGTGCATACCCTTTTCAGCGAGTTGTTTATCCATTGGCACTTCCTGGAGGCGCGGACTTCATGTTGGCATTCTGAACTGTAGATGCGGGCGGCCCTCCTCTATCAGCCGCTGGCGCCTGTGCAGCTGGAGTATTTGGCGGCGGTGCAGTGCTTCCGGTTCCGTTGCCGCCACCGGCTTGAGCGGTCGCGCTGCCAGCCATGGATTGCGCGCTGCTCTCGATGGACCTCGCACTACTAGCCATGGATTTCGCGGCGCCGGCAACGGCACTTCCTCCACCAGTGGCCGCCATTGCAGCGACATTCTTCACCATCATGGCCAGCCTCGATAATCCCTGAACGGTCCCACCGAAGTCGCCTTTCACGAGTGCGTGAGCTATGAAGGGAATCAGGATCATGAAGATGATGTAGATGATTCCTATCACGATGGCCTGCAACTGATTGACGCCGGACGCGATGGCACCGCTGACGCCGCCACCGTTAAATGTGCCTGCTGTCAAGGTATTCAGGCTCACGCTGAGTTTAGCCATGATCGCGTACAGAATCGGCCATGTCGCCCATTCGGCCATCGATTGCAGGTAGTGCTTGGCTGCCGAGGCGGTCGCATTGCTCGGCAAAAGGGCCACGAGTAGCGGCCCTAGCGCAAACAGCATCAACCCCCAGCAGGTATACATGATTTCCAACAAAAGCATTGCTATATAGAAGAGGAGGACAGTGAGGAAGATTACAACGTTATTCAGCAATGCCGCTAAGTCGATGCCTGTGATTGACATGACATTGGACTGGTTTTGCCCAACAATATTGAGGAGCGATTGCTTGTACGCCGTAGCAAAATCCACACCTCCAGCTATGGTTACGGCAAGCTGGGAAAAGCCGTTGCTGACGTCCTGGAAGAATTGCTGCCAATACTGAAGGATCAGGGCGCAAGCTGCACACTTTACAAGGCTGACTATCAGGTCGCGGGCGCTTCCACCTCGCGCAAACGCTTCGTAAATGCTGAGCAGGAACATTGTGGCAAGGATGACGAACGCGATACCTTGAATGGTGCCAAGCATCCCCGCGCCAACACTACCCAACGCCTGGTTCCAGACCGTCATGAAAAAGAAGCTCACAGCTTGCCTCGCCCATCGCCCGCGCCTTCCGGCTCAGGCTGTTGACTCAGTGTTGGTTGAGTATCGTTTGTATCGACTGGTTGGCGTTCTGATGCGAGGCGCTCATGTGCTTCATCTCATACCCGGAATACGCCGTACCTGCAGAATCGAGGCGCAACAGTTGTGCAAACCCTCCTTGTGTGTACCCTTGGGCCTGGAGATTCCAGGCTGCTGCCTGGGCTGAAATCAGAGAAGCGGTGCCGGGCGCTGCGGTCGCCAGTTGTAACATCAACTGCTGCGATACTTGTTCTTCTTGGTTCGCAATCCCATCCAGTTGAACAGCCTTCTTCATTGCGGCCTGCGCCTGGGCGTCCGACATGTCAACCACCATGCGGGTATCGGTTGGAATCGCGGTCGTGGCTGGCAAGACACCGAATACCCTGGTGTAGTTGGCCGGGATTCCGCCCATGTTGCCTGGGAGCGAACCTATACTGCCCGTGGTCCCCCCAAGCAATTGCTGCTCAAGTGCCATGGTCTCTGGCAAAGTGGCACTATTCAGTGGTGAATGGAACAGGTTTTGGCCGGATTTGATGACCGACAAAAAACTATTGGCCATCATCTGTGCCTGTTGGATCTTGGCCAGAGGGTACATGACCGTCTGTTGGAACATGTTCACAGACTTAACGATCGTATTGACGTTGTTCAGGGGTACACTGACCGCTTTCATGATCGTCTGATTCAACTGATTCAGCGTCTGCATGATGACGGCCATCTCTTCTCCGAACTGTGCGCGTGCAGGCTGTGCCAGCATGGCAAGGAACAGGACGGCGCCGGCCGCTGTCCAGATCGAGCGATGGACAATATTTCTGCTCATTGGTGGACTCCATTCAGCAGCTGTTGGAAGTTTTGGATCGAATTCCCATGGCCTGCAGCGGATTGCTTGACCTGCGATATTTGTGCTGCAAGCTGGGTCGCGCGTTGACGCAGCATGGAAGCAAGCAGCCGGTGCTGCACCGCCTGGGAGTGAAGCTGCACTACCGCGGACTCTGCTTGGATAAAGTCCGCTGTTCCCGGAGCCGCGCCGGCAGCCGACTTCTGTAATTGACCAGCAACGTTGACGACTGTTGTCTCGTACTGGTCAGATTTGCTTGCCAGCACCAGAGCCTCGTTTGCGCTCGCATCCTCCATGTCAACCTGCCTGGCGACAGCCGGCGGAACTGTGTTGACTGCGAGGCGAGATCCGTAGACTGTGAGGTAGTTCGGCAGGATCGCCGATGGTGAAAGAGCGGTCGATGGCGGGCTGCTCAATGATGGCAAGTAGGGGATCATCGGCAAGCGGCCGTACATACTGTTTTCCAGGGTGACCGTCTGCGGTATTGACGCGCTTTGGATTGCCACGCTTCTGAGCGAATTCATCAGTCCCCAGTAGGTCTGATACATGTTCAGTAGCTTCATCCCTATTTGCAAAAGCTGGGTCGCCGGCGCAACAACCTGCTGCAGGTTTGCCTGCATCTTCGCTTCTTCCTGGAACAGGGTGTTCATTTCCTGTCCCAACTGGTTGGCTGAGCCCAGGATTGCCGAGAAGATGTTGCCGTCGTCTTGGGCTCTCGCAAAAGACGGTATAAGCGAAAGCATGCCTGCTAACAGGCAGATGGCTGTGACCGCCATACCCAACGAGCGGCAGCCCCGCCGTTGGTTACGGCCGGAAGCAGGCCGCACTGCGATCAAGCCGCTGTTGCGTCTCTCGGCGTAGCGCGCTGCGGTGTGCGGATTCTTGAAGTTGCGTAATGTCATAGATCCCTCTCAATGGACCCAACAAGTTCGGGAAAGATTGATGGCGTGCTGGCGCGGTGAATTCCCCGTTTGCCTTTCGGCCCTGAACCATTGGAATTGCCATCCTCCCCAATGCCCGATGCCAGCGTGTAATCGGGTTCCGGAGGAGCGGTGGTGCGGTTTACCTCTCCCGAACGTTCCTCCGGCAATTCCGCCAGCCGTGCGAGCCCTTGAGGATATTTGGCGCCTAATCGGCGGATTGCCTCGCCAAACTCCAAATCGGTGTGAGTGCTCAGCCACCAGGTGCGATACTGTCGTTCCCGCGGGAACGATGTTGCAAGCCAATACTCAGTGGGGGTGAGCTCGACATAGAGGCTATGGGTGTTGGCTGACTGCTCACCAAGCGAAATCACGAACTCGCTGCGACGGCCTTTTTCGGTCATGCCCAGGTTCTTGATACGTTCAATCGCAGCCGGCGACAGATGCAGGAACTCGCTCAGGACATCAACATTGCCTTTCTGCCGACCAATCAGGCGTATGGCAGTCGTCGTCAGAATTGCAGCTCCGATCCGGTTCGGCTTATCGGGCGTTCCTGTGAAATCCTCCACGGCCTGGCTGATGCCCCACACGCAAGCGTTGCGCTTGCGTGCAGTGCGGAAGAGCTGCTCGACCACCGGACCCAGGCTGGGGGACTGGAGCAGCGCCCAACACTCGTCAAGAATCGTCATGCAGCGGGCGCCGCCGCCGCCTTCGGCACGCTTGGTCGTTGCATAGGCGATCAACAGGCTCATTGCCGTCTCGAGCTTCGGATCGTCCTTCAGCTTTTCGATGTTGAAATAGAGCCACGGAGCATTCATGTCAACCGTAGTCTGACGGTCGAACAGCTTGGCATAAATCCCATCGTCAACCCATGCTCGCAACTTGACGGCAGCGATGCGCGCCTCCTTCATGACCAGCTCTTCCTTATTCTTGTCCAGGTAGTTTTCCAGTTCGTCCCGCACGTCGCTAAGTGTGGGGATACTCACCGGGCGCATGCGCGCACGCGCATAGGCATTAAGGATGGAGGTCTCGATCACGTTATTTAATATCTCGATGTCGCTCGAAGCGGAATCACCGATCATGTGCCGAATGAGGTTGATCAGAAACGAGCGATGATCGTTCGTCAGCTCTGTAACTCCCGTCTCGAAGTCGAACGGGTTGATGGTCAACTTCGAGTCCAGCGACATGGTGATCATCCTTCCGCCCATGTACCGAACCGTGTTCAGGTAGCTATCGCCCCGCTCAAGTATGGAAACCTTCACATCCTGCCTGCCTGCCGTCAACAAGATCTTCTGCACCAGCATGCTCTTACCAGTGCCCGATGTTGCTGCAACGATCGCGTTGGCGTTTTCGAGCGATTGATCGAATGGGCTGAAAGGAAGAAGTTGTCGATATGGGGTGGGGAACAACATCATAGGCGAACCGGGAGTACCGCTCCATGGCATCTCAACCGGTGACAGATCCGCCGCATTTGAGCTCAAGACCTCCATGTCTCGCAGATCCTTCTCTGTCTGGCCGGGCAGCGTTCCGAACAGTATCCGCTGCTGCGCTCCAAGCGATTCTGGCAGGCCAGTGGCGCCGTCCATGCGGCTTATTACGTGCAGTATCTGTTCCCGGCGATCTGCAATCTGTTGCTCGGCATCTGACAGTTGTGCCGTTGTGGTAAACGGCTGCGACGTCCGGAACGCAATTGAAAGCGATACGTGACAGGCCTTGGTAGCGCTGCTCATGATGCGCGCCTGGATTTCCCCAAGATCCGCCGCTGCAACCTGCGCACTCATGTCCAGCCGAAATTCCCCGCGGTGATTCACTTGTGCAGCGAGCATCTTCTTGTGGCGCTGCTTGTATACCGCAAGGACTTTTGCCTGATTAGGGATGAAAATGTTGGTGCTGACGATAAGGGGAAAGCCCAGCGTCTGCAACTCGCGGACCAGGCCTGGCCAGGTCTGTTCCGGCAGGGACTTCAATGTGACCACACTCCAAAGCAGATTGTTAATGCTCACATAGCTTTCGGCCATTCCCTCTATCCCGGCGTTCATCAATTGCTCGCGGGCGGAAACATAGCGCACTGAGAGCGGATGGTTGCGAAGTTTGGCGCGGACAGGGCAAAAGGGTGAGATGGTTGTTTGGATTTCGAGGAACATCTCCTCGTGGCTCATACGTACAGGTTCGAAATCCGCCGCGACCATGGAAGACTCCACACCGCGAAGAATCGACCCAAACTGGGCAAGTATGGCTTCATGTTGCGCACGTGCGCGGGTAATGCAGGTCTTCCGCGACAGCGAAAAGGATTGCGAGAATGTTGCCGCTCCGGTCTTGGGCCCGCCGGCAGAAGCCATCATCCGGCGGTGGGTCTCTGGGTCCCAGATAAAGTAGAAGGTAAGGCTGCGCGTAAGGAACTCTCCATCTCTGGCGCGCAGCTTCCAGTCCTTCACGCGTTCTTCGTCGAGGGCGACAGCGGCCGGATGTGAAGTGCGGCGCGCCTCCTCGTACATGCTGAGCGTGTCCCCCATCTGATCGTTGACCTCGTAGCGGATCTGGACGCGTATGCTCTCCTCCGGGCAGGTGCGAAGCAGAGCATCGATCCGGGCCTTGAGTTCGTTGCGCTCCTCTACCGAACCGAAGTACGTCAGCGATCCCCGCACCCTGAATCCCGCGACGTACGATCCGTCCATGCGGACGATCACGTTATCGAGGAAATCGCGCACCTTCAGCAGCGAACATACAGCGGGCTCCATCTTGCTCTTCTCGTGCTGGGCTACAGTCTCAGGCACGCGGGTTTGCTCCTTTGGGATGCTTCGGAAGTTCGTCGTTGTCCTCGATGATGTATGGCCCGGTGATTTCACGATCGCGCGCCAGGGCGCTGTAAGTGTGCGGCTTCAGATGCCACGCCAAGAAGTCTCTTAAATATCCGCGCGGTTTGCCGTATTTGAAAATCATCAGACCAGGAACGCCTACCATGACAACCACAAGAAAGCAGAACCAGTTCATGGGCAACCCCAACACAACCATGTCGTGAGGAAAGATGAACTGACCGATAATGAGGGCGAAGACCGCAATCACGCCAAGGGCCAGAAGGTCCTCGATGTCCAGACCCAACATGCGCACGCTGGTTCGCAGATTGCGGGAGATCGGGGTTGCATTGAGCGGCATCAGTGGATGCCCCCCGCGCCGGATGTTACAAAGAATTCGAGTAACCGGAGGCCGCCGGAGACAGCGAGACAGCCTACCCCGACAAGAACGTGCCGTGCAGCATTACCTCCCATGCTCGTCAGTTCGAACATCCCGCCATTGGAAACAGACAGAATGGCACGAACGAAATTGACGCCGGCGTACAGCGGCATGACTACGTTGCCAACCCAGTTCGTAAGAGACAGAAATGCATAATAGAACTGGTCCTGGCTGCTATTCTGAGTTGAAAAATACTCGGCCAACCTGACGAAGCCGGATGCCGACAGGCAGGCCACAGCTGCTGTCACGTAGCGTTCGCCGGCGCGCGCGTGATGTGCCAACTGGTAGATTCCAACGCAGAGCGTCAGTCCAGCGCAAACCGGCAAGATCACATTCCCGATGTATGAGGCCATGCTGGTCAGGCCAGTGTCGAAAGAGCCGCTAACCACGGGACACACCTCCATGAAGTGCTCGCCCTCGGATGATCCGGGCTCTCCGCGCGGGAGGCTGGGGAGGGGTTGTCACGCGCCATAGGAATTGGAGAAGTCCGCCCAGCGCCCATGCTCCGCCAAACAAAAGGACCCCACAGACCACGACAATCCCAGCCCGCGTAACAAGATTCTCGTTGTGCATGAGACCTGCGACGATGAGGGCTCCTGAAACGTCTGCCAGCAACAGTGCAAACAGAGCATGACCCCATCGTCTGTTTTCAGAGGTCCTCAAAGCCCACTTGCGAACGTTTCCCCAGGCGAACGCAAGAGCGCCCATACAACACACGGCGATCATGGAGAGTGCAGTAAGGAGCCGCGCTGCACCGGATACGGGGAGCGGGGCCATTCCGACAACAGGAACCGCCAACAGAGCCAACACTGAGGCTGTGAACCGAGCAATATGAACAACGAGCAAATGCTGTGACCTTATCCCCATGACTTCACCAAGAGCCAGATCCCCGAAAAACACATCATTGCAATGGATGTAATCGCCAGATGTCCCCAAGGCTTTCCGCGCACAAAGTTGACCACAGCACCTATCACGCACAGTGCGCCCACGGCCGGACAAACATTACTTCCAGCCCAGTTCACTAAATTCATCAGGCCATCGGCCACGCCGTACTGGTCCGAAGATAGGTTCCAGGAGTTGGCCATCGTCCAAAGAGCCTGAACTGAAAGAACGAGCAGAGCAGACACGAGCGAAGGAATAGGCGTATTGCCTTCCGCGCTGTCGAGCAGCGCCTTGAGTACAAGGGCGGCGGCGACGACTGGGACCAGATGGCTTACAAGGTAGTTATTCGTGAAATACTGGACCAGATTCAACAAGCCAGAGAGGTATGCCTGCGAGACTGAGGAGCTTCCTGGAGGTTGCCACGGAATGCCAGCCGCTTTGAGAAACAGTGGAATTGACGGAAGAGCCAGGAACACCATGCCCCAGAATATCCAGTTGGTGAAACCGCCTCCGATTTCGAAGTTGGCGCCACCACCTGACCTGAAAGACACAGCTGCTGCTACAAAACAGCCCAGCCCCATGTAGGGAGCCGCTCCAATGAGCAGTCCGTATAACCCGGTGAGAAATGGGGGCGCGTCCAAGATGAATGCTAGGCTCAACTGCGTCTCCGAGATCACAATTCCGGCGACGTAATTCGCCGGCAGAAGGCGGGAAGGGACGCATTGCAATATGGTGTGCGTCCCTTGGTGGTTGATCTATTCAATGAACGCCAGCTTGACCGGTGTTTACGAACCATTCGGCCAAGCGCAGAGCCTGCGAGACGCCAAGCAGTCCGACTCCGGTGAGTACTGACTTCATGGGCTTGCCACCGTTATGCCAAGCTACTAAACCGTGAAGAAAGAATGCGCCGGCGGCCAGCGGGCCGAGAACGTTAGAGATGTAGTTGACCCCGGTCTCGAGTGTGCCTTCTATACCAGAGGCCGACTGGCCTTGCACGGCCTTACCAAGAACCGGCGAGTTGCCGGACTGCTGGGCGAGGGCGCTCGCTGGCAACAGGATGATTCCCATGAACAGGTGAATGCCCAGCGTCCACAGATAGGCGCGCACCCAGACCTGCTTCCGATTGATTTGCATGCGATCTTTCCCCGATTCTGCTCCATCGCGTGAGGGCGTGGGGCAATGAAATTGGCTTCAACTTAACGTGTCCAAAGTTGAGAGGGAAGACCTAAGTCGAAAGAATTTTTTGCCGTCAGTATGGGTGAGATCGGAGAGTTCATCTCGCATCGGCGCAGTGGGCAGGGCGCCTGAGCAACCCGAGGATGGTCCCCTGGGGCGAGGGGACCGAGTGTCACATGAGCAGTTCGGGAGGGAAATAAGGCGTGGAGAACCTCTAATGATCGTCGTCTAAAAGCAGGAAAAGTGTGTCGTTTTCGCGTTCGCGGCAGTTCCAGCAGTGACAACCGGAGACGCACCAGAAGTAAAAGATGACAAAAGGGAAGAACATGATGGCCAGCACCCTTTTGACGGGGTGCCAGCTATAGAATCCGCTGTCCCTTCGCGGAAAGAAAAGCAGTATATAGAGCAACGCGACTTGCAAGACCAAGCCAAAAACAACCTGTATCCTGACGTCGAACGGCAAATGGACGAAAAATAAGAGAGCTTTCATCGTGCGCTTTCCACAACCGGCTAGCCTGAAGGCGCTGACCGGTTAACACGATTCTAACCCGATTCCAAACAAGCAAGTTGCGCAGAAACACGATTATCTGGCTCACGCCTTCCCGGCTTCGGGAGCGAGGCAGCTTGCCAGGTCAATTCTGAGACCCCGACTTCTTCTTGCTGGGTTCGGTGAACATCATCTGCACTTGCGTCCCAGCTGGGACAGTCACAATCAAGTGCTCGCTCACTCCTAGCTGTTGAATCTGTGTGTCCGCTGCCTGACCCATGTTCTGTGCGGCCTGGGCCCGCATCATGTCCGCTTCGCTTAGGGAGCCGCTCACATTGTTGCCGGCAAACATCGCCGTGGTCGAACCAAGGCCGCTAAGTGCCGCAAGGAGGAATTGCTTTCCGCGGTTGCGTCCTGTCACGGTGCCTTTCAGGGCACTCATCCGCTGATCCAGTCCAATCGCGCTTATGGAAATATCCTCGCCATTCGGTAGATGAATCGAATTGAAATGAATACCCACAATCCCCGTTGAGCTTGCCTGCTCGATTTCTCCGATGACGCGGGAGCCTGCTGGAATGATGACGATGCCGTTGCGCCGGTAGTCGTAGTCGACGACTCCAATGACCGGGGCCTTTGTCGCTGTAGTGGCGACCAACTCCAGATGTGTGGCTATGTGGTATCCAGGCTGGTATCCGAAATTGGTGATCAGTGGCTCCTCACTGTCCGATGAGAGATGCGCTTGCTCTGCTGCTTCAGGGGTGTTCAGTACGAATGTCAGCGAGGGTTTGGTTACCTGGGCAAGCCGAAGTGAAGCCATATTGTTGTTTCTTACTCTCCCACCGCCTCCCGCCGAGGATGAATAGTCTGGCGCAGCCCATTGGCCATTGCCTCCAGCTTGCTGCTGATTGAAACCCTCAATCGATCCGAGAGGCTGCCCGGTCTGATCGGCGTTGCGTGTATGCTGGATGTCGTCCGCGCTTGTGTCCTCCTTATTGATCTGCTGCGGTTGCTCCGCTTGTTGGTCGGTCGGCAGATTGCTCTGGTTAGTCGCCGGCGCAGGGCCGTTGGCTGTCGGCTGTGCCAACGCTTTGGGCTCATCCTGCTTTGATTTGGCTGCCGGATGATGAAAGAACATCGAAAAAAGCACGATAAGGCCAATGGCCCCTACGATGGCGATGAGCGGCTTGCTGGCCTTCTTGTCCGAGCCCAGAAAGGACCGCTTGATCGTGGGCTTTTCCTCCGGTTCGGGGATTGGGGCCCCTGCATTCGGGACCTCTGAGCGGTCATTCGCTTCCGCTGGCTCCGGATACGCCTGGTGTGGCCTTCCGTTTGAATCTATGTCTTGGGGCAACTCGATCTGCACCATCTCGGACTCTCCTCTTCTGATTAGCGCTCTGCGGGTACGAACGGAACCGGCACCAACAAGGCGGTATCAACCTCGCTGGCATTTGCGATCTGCAACAGAAGTCGTTCCTTTTTGTACTTGAATCCAGGTCGGTCGAATTCGACGGCCGCATCCAGGCGTTCACCCGGTGCCAACTTGAACTTGCTCATCCTGTAGTCGGTGATGGGTAGCTGTTCGGCCAGGGCCTCTGGGTGCTTCTTATCCACCTTCCCCTTCTTGCTTGCCTTGGCTGGGTTATTGAATTCCAGCAGTGGTGGCAGCACTTCAATCCACCGGCCGCTGCGGTTGAGGACTGAATAAGACACCGCGACAGAATCGCCACGCTGTACAGACCGGCCAAGCGACGCGGACAGATCGGCGCTGGCATGCTTGTTTTCTGGGTAAATGCGCGCCAACTCATCCGCTGTGGTGTAGTGAGGCGCCGCGATCCGCTTTTGCTCCTGGTACAGGGCCTCGATGGAGGATGCCGGAGAGGATTTAGCAGGAGAAGGAAATGGAGACTCGGCTTCGGCTACTGGCGTTGAGTCGGTCACTACCGTTGAGGGATCGGGAGAGCGGTCGCGCTGCCGTTCTGTCTTTCCATTCCGCTGCGGTTCCGACATTGGCGCCGCTGCCACAGGAGCTGCAGGAGCGGTAGATGAGGCGGGCTGCGCAACTTGTTCGGCCACATCCGAAGCTGACGACCCCAGCAGCAGGCTGTGCGGCTGGCCGTAATCCACAACGAAATCGACCGGGTCTGTGCTTCCCTGGTCTCCTGCCGAAATTACTCGGATGGAGAGTGTGCGCCCGGAACGAAGAGCGATCACGACATTACTGTCTATCTTCTTTTGCGTCGTCGGCTTGAGAAACACAAGTCGCGGCTCGGATTTATCGTGTTCTGCCGCAATCAGCGTCGGCGCGCCAACCGCAAGCGAAGTGACCGGTTCCGGTAAACGCACGACTGTGGTGAACAGTGGCCTCAAATGAACCGTGTACACATCGTCCGTGCTCACGATCTCGTGGTCCACATTCGGCGTCAAAGGCGCCTGCTTGGGAACCAAGTCGTCGTCCTCGTCCGCTTGACCCTCCCCCAGTGCATTGGGGATGGGTTGGGCAGCGTCCGGTGAGGAGCTGGGAACAGCTGGCTGCTGGCCAGCTTGTGGCGCACCCGGCAACCCGGTGGTAGGAAGGTCCTGCCCATGAAGGAAGGCGCATGCCAACAAGAGCGCCACGCATGCCGCACCTTCAAGGGCGTAGCGTTTCGTCCTGATGCCGCAGAAGTTCGTCATCGTAGTACCTCCGGATGGTTCTCACGTAGTCGGTTACCGAACGGTTGGAATATGCCAGGCCGCGCCGTTCGAGTGGATGCGACCCCGCGTAATATGCGGCGGCCACTAGCCGCAGGTCGCCAAAGCGCTTGATAAGGTCAGCTAGATACTGCACACCTCCGCTGATGTTCTCGGTTACCGAAAACGGGTTGCGCACTCCATAAAAGCGCGCTGTGCCGGGCATCAACTGCATCAGGCCCATGGCTCCCTTGTCGGAGACCCTTTTGGGATGCCATTGCGATTCGGCACGGATAATTGCATGCACAAGCGGGCGCGGAACCCTGTAGTGATCGGCATAAGCATCCGCATAATATGCGGCCTCAGCAGGTTCCTGCGACGGGAAAGCGGCCGTACCTGCGTAGGCCCGCAAAGAGGCGAGAGCGATGAGGATGGTAGCGCCAGCTGAGGCGAAGGATCTAGGTGGCATTGGCAACCTCGGACAATTGCGGCTGTTGCTCCTGGGACTTCGCAGTTTCGACGGAATCAAAAGAAGACCGCTGTGGGTTCTCAGTAGTCTCCAGGGTCAAATCCGGGATATCTTCAAGGTTCAAACCTTGCAGGCTCTTTATTGCGGTAGCCAGGATTGACGCAAACTGGTCCTTCGTGCGCATCCTGCTCAGGTCTTTGGTGCGCTTCACAAGTAGTGGGTACACAACCTCGCTGAGCTCCGGCGTGAGGACCGGCCAGCCCATCATTTCCATTACCTGTGCCAAGTCGTTCATCTCGGAGATGCTGGGCGGCTTCTCAAGGTTGAACGCCCTCAGCGCGTGCGCGAACCCAGCAATGAACAGATGAGTGCGCGGAGACAGGGTAGGGGACTTGCGCGCAACGATGGTCGCTTGCTGCATCGCCGACGGATGCTCAAGGAGCAAGTACAAAGAACGCCGCCGCAACGGATCGCCGATCTCCCGTTCTGCATTCGAGGTGAGGATTGTGAACGGGATGGTCTTCGCGGTGATGGTTCCCAGGCCGGGAACCGACAACTGCCATACACTCAACAATTCCAACAGCATCGCCTCGAACGCATGGGGAATTTTGTCGATTTCGTCGATAAGCAGAATGACCCGCTCAGGGGCCTCGATCGCTTGAAGGAGAGGCCCGGCGATAAAGAACTCTCGTGACACAATCTCCTCCCGGAGTTGGCGCCAGTCCCGGTTCGCCTCCTTATTGATAAGAACGTACAGCTCCTGCATCGCGCGGTTGTATTCGCCAATGGCCTCCTTGTCGCTGATGCCGTCATAGCATTGCAGCCGAACCAGTGGCATTCCGCTTGCGCGCGAAAGCGAGACTGCCAATTCCGTCTTGCCGGCACCGGCCGGGCCTTCCTGGAGAATGGGGCGTCTAAGATGCGATGCGTAGAAGATGGTATGCGTGGTGACCAAATTGGTGATATATCCCACATTGCCCAGGGCGCGCTGAACAGCTTGATGCGACGCAAACATATCGTCGTCCCTGACCTGGACCAACCCGTTATTGGCAATCTGCGTTTCCATAGCTCCGATGACACCGTACAATAAGCCGACCTCCTGCCGTAACGTCTACACGGGACTTTTTTGTGAACCATGCAGAAACGTCCGTAAGGCCTTGAGTGCAGCGGATTGTTATCGCTCCAATATCGTGCGTCCACCGCACTTGTCGCAGAAATAGCTGCGCCGCCAATCACTCATACGCTGCGGATAGAAGCCAAAGTTGTTGACGCCAGCCGTCACAGCCAAGAGCAAGGCTCCCCAAGCGAGGTAGTATCCAGCCAAGTCGAACAGGCCGGAGATTCGAATCCACTTGTCCGCGCTCCATCGCGTACCGAGAAAGAACAGTGTGACGAGGAGTGCGGGCGACCAGGGCAGCCGAATTGGGGGGCTGCAATGATTGGCCAGAACCGATTGACGCTTGGTGCGCTCGTATCCGTGCTTGAGAATAAGGCCCTTGATGCGGGTGTAGAAGGTTGTGCCTCGCCCGTAAATCGCGGAGAAGGGGCGGATATACGGGTTGCCACAAAGGGCACACACAGGTGGTTGGAACTGAGATTGCGCAACGTCGGGTGTCCTCCTGCGGCGGAGGTTGCGATTGCGTGGGTAAGAAGAATACTGGATCTGGTCGCTCACGCAAACCTCGACTGAATGGACGCTGCGGATGCGGACGCGAGCGTCTCGGCTTGCGCAGTTGTCTGCGGCGCGGGAATTGGCTGATTGACCGGCTGTGCAAAGCCGCCGGATAGGGTCGCTCGCGTGGGGATCGCCGACGTCGTTGGAGCGGAGACTCGAGTTGAGGCCACCGCGGTGGCTGGGTCGGTTCGCGGTAGAACCGCCGGCATCGGCAGGATTTCGCCGTGAGTTCGCGGGTTCCACATCCAGTGCGCGTAGCTTGATGCTGAGGCGGAGGCTTCGACCTGCGCCACGTCCGCCGAGGACTCGGCGTCTAACACATAAAGTGCCACCGGATCGTTTCCGTGGTCGGTGAGCAAGAAGGTCGGCATTGGCGCAGCTGTCGGCCGGTTGTAGCGTAAGATTCTGAGGAATGTCCTCTTCTCGGCTACGAGCTTTTGGATTATGGCCAGTTCATAGATGTTGTCGTAAGGAATCCACTCTTCACTGACAAACATCAGACACACTTCTTCAAGCATTGGCGTGCCTTCCGGGGAGACACTGAAGGTTCCGGTCAGAATCATGTGGCCTGGTTGCTTGCCGGTCCACATGCGCATCTCCTTGCCAAAGTGCCGTAGTAGCCGTTCATGGAGTTTTTGCTCCATCACGAACGGACAATCGGGAAGATGATAGAAGACGGTGCGAAAACCCATCCCGGCCTGTTCAATATCCTTCACCTCGGCGATCACCAGCAAGAGTTGGTGGCCATTCTTGCCATCAGTTCCGGAGATTCTGGCGAAACGTTCACGCCGCCGGCCAGCAATCTCTTCACGGTGTTCCTTTGTCCATGCCTCGGGCAGGTAGAGGTAGTGCTGCAGGTTGTCTTGTTTGACGGTCTTCTGGTCGGCGGCAATTGTCAGGCTCTCGTTGACGAAGGTCCAATTTCGCCTCGCGTTCTTGCCTGGCCAATTGGTGAGACCGGCTTCATCCCAGAGGTAGTGCAACAGACTCCGCAGGGTAAGACGCTTGCCGTCGGCTTGAACGCTGGGCTTTTCGGCATTTGCCTTGGCTGTCGGGGGCGGCGACTGACCGCCTCGCCGTGAGAGCGGAAAGTTGAGACGCAGCTTGACCTCATTCTCTTCGTATGTAAAGCCCGAGCCATAGAGGTCGCTTCGACCGGAGAACTCTTCCGGCATTTCCCAAGAGGCACACCCGGTGGCGTGCTGGCGGCCGGTGTCGGGCATTCGCTTGAGCCAGAAGCGCCCATTGATCTGGGAAATATACATCGGGACGCCGGACGCTCCCACGCACAGGCAATTCGGCCGGAGTTTGGAGTTATATGCGCTTTGGAGCATCTGCTCAAAGTCAGGTTGGTCCGGCGAAACGGTTGCCTGTCCAATGCTGTATCGGGCCACAGCAACCTCCTCTTAAGCAGCTTCGCTGCCGGCGTTCTTATCTGGCTTGGTACCCGCGTCCTCGATCGCCAACTGGTCGCCTAGCTCAATTCCGAACTGCTCTGCTGTGCCTGCTGGAAGTTCGAGCACCATCCGAGTTCGAAACCGGATCGAGCCGACGCGCCACGGCTTAACAGCCGCATCAATCGCTACGACCCGACAGTGCTTGTCGAGGTAAAGGACATCGATTGGTATACGCATCCAGCATGTGTGAATGGTCGAACAGGGCCGCAGCAACATTCCCGTTCCGGGTACCAGGGACTTCCTCCCCATCAGACCAATTAGCTTGCCCAGAAACGAATCTGCAACCTGAATCCGGTCGCCCACAATGCAGACTTTGCGGGTCGAATCGACAACCGTGATCTCTTTCATCGGGAGTCACCAGGTCCTTTACGCGAAGAGGATACGCGCGGTGAATCATCGAAATCGCTCTGATTGAGATCCCCTGTGGTTGCGGCGACAACAGGCGCGAGCAGCATGCCAACAAATGCCAGTGCAATTATGAAGTCGTGCATCGAGTGTTTCCCTTTTAGTTCGTCGATATGAGGAGGACGGTGAGCGGTCACTCCGCCCACCGCCATTGGTATGGGCGCGGATGAAGGACTATATCTCCCTTTTCGTGCTACGGCGCCAGACGAGCAGGCCGAGCACGATGACGAAGAGAATGCCCGCAATGGCGCGAATCTCGGTCCCAGTCATCGATCGATCTCCTTTCTTGAAATCATTGGCCGAACGCACTGAACCCACGGATGATCGCAATCACGGCGGGCCCTAGTAGGACGACGAAAATCACTGGAAAGATGAAGCACACAAGCGGAATCAGCAATGTGATGCTGCTGCGTGCGGCGCGTTCCTCTGCACGCTGCTTTCGTTGCATGCGCAGGGAGTCCGCGAGAACGTGCATGGACTCCGAAATGGGAGTCCCGAACTTCTCTGCCTGGAAAAGCATATTGGCAATTTGCTCGATATCCTCCGACTTTGTGCGAGCCACCAGCTTTTTCCATGCCTGGACTCGGGTATCACCGAGCGACCTTAAGCGACCAAGATGCAGCAGTTCGTTGCATAGATCCGGGTAAGCGATATCAAGCACACCTGCGGTACGCTGCACAGCCTGGTCCACGCCGAGACCGGCATCCATACAGATGACGAGCAAGTCAACTGTGTCCGGCAGACTCCGGCGGATCTTATTCCGCCGCTTCTTCACCAACCTCTCCAGCACAAAATCGGGGATTAAGTAGCCGGCACTTGCCACACCTAGAATGATGGCGAAGCCGGTAGTGAAGAACGATACTAGCGCAACTGCGGCAACCGGCAACAGGACACGGATGCCAACATACATATCCAGCGCATACGCGTCGTAGAATCCTGCCGCGGACAACCGTACTCGAATTCTATTGCTGTCAGCAATACCCAGGCGCAAGCGAATCGAGTGAACAATATACGAAAAGCCGACGAGCGCACGCACAGAGGAGCCGGCTCGCTCTTCTAAGGCTCTGAGGTGCGGGTTGACGACGGCCGCGCTTCTCTTTGCCAGCTGAGCTTTTTCGTGGCGCATGAGAAAGAAGACAAAAGCCGCCATGGCCGCGGAGAAACTGGCAACGCTGATTAGAAAATAGAGAATCTGGGTCATCGCTTAAGCCTCCGGCCTCGTGATTGCGTATACCAGCGCACTGCCAATCAAGAGGGATGCACATGCGTAATACAGCAGATAGTGCCCCAACGGATCCGTAAGCAGCGGGTCCAACCATTCCGGGTTTAGGATTCTCATTGCCATAGCAAGCCCAATGGGCATACAGACCAACACAATGCCACTGATGCGGCCCTGCGTGGTTTTGACCCGTAGTTCTCCGTTGATACGAATGCGCTCACGGATCATTTGTGTAGTCCGGTCCAAGACCTGAGGAAGATTGCCTCCGGTCTCCCTTTGGACCATTACTGCGGTAACCATGAATCGCAAATCCTGTGTTGGGATTCGCTCGCTCATTTGCAGGAGAGCCTCGTTCTGCTGGAGACCTAACCTGACCTGACCGCCTAATACGGCAAATTCAGACCTCACAGGCTGGGTTGCCTCCTGCCCTGCAATCTCGAACGCTGCCTGTACCGAATGACCCGCCTTTACGGCACGTGAGATGAGATCCATGGAGTCGGGTAGCGCTTTATCGAACGCGGCCAGGCGGCGACTACGCATGAGGAGCAGGTACAGGTAGGGCAGTAACGCTCCCATGCTCAAAAAGATAAACTCGACAAGCAGGATTGGGACCAGCAACCAGGCAAGAAGAAAGCCGACCACCGCTCCGGCAAAACAAAACCCAAAGACCGTGGGCACGCTTAGTGACAAGGCCCCCTGCTGGATTAGCAAATCTATGTGCTTGGCAATTGATGTATCACGCAGCCCCTTATCAGCCTTGGCATTTTCGGCCCGTGCGGGATCGATCAGGGGTGGCTGATCCTCGGAGTCCGCGCCATTGCCTGCCGAGATGTGCTGCGCCCTGTTCAATGTCGCCTTCTCGGCTTTGGAGGAGCGCGTCGAGAGCAGAAAGACGACCAGCGTGACCACGAACAACCCAATAAACAGGCCGATAAACTGCATCCTTATACCTCCATCCGGTGATCGAATATGTCGCGAGAAAGGTCGCCCCCAGCAGTAGTAATGATTTCCAAGCAGCGGGGGCGCAGGCCCATTCCTCGAAATGCGCCATGAACCCGGCCTTGGCTATCCACGCCAGATTTCTCGAATGCGAAGATCTCTTGCGTTGTCAGCACATCTCCTTGCATGCCGGATAACTCTGTTATGTTTGTGATGCATCGTCTGCCGTCGCTCAGCCGGCTTGCCTGGATGATCAAGTGGATTGCGTTGGCGATTTGTTGTTTGATGGCCTTCTCTGGCAGGTTTGTGGACCCCATAAGGACCATGCTTTCCAGGCGCGTTATCGCATCGCGCGGGGAGTTCGCGTGAATGGTGGCAAGCGATCCGTCATGGCCTGTGTTCATGGCCTGAAGAAGGTCCAGAGCTTCTTCACCGCGCACCTCGCCCAAGACGATCCTGTCGGGGCGCATGCGCAGGGCGTTGACAACTAACTCGCGCTGCCTGATTTGCCCCCTTCCTTCGACGTTGGCTGGACGGCATTCCAGCCGCACTACATGCTTCTGCTGTAGTTTCAGCTCAGCGGAATCTTCGACGGTGATGATGCGCTCTCGCGGACCTATGGAACGAGATAGGACGTTGAGCAGTGTGGTTTTTCCAGCGCCCGTTCCACCAGAGATAAGGCAACTGAGTTTAGCCTTGACCGCGGCCTTGAGGAACTCCAGCATTTCAGGAGTGATGCTCTTGCTCGCTACGAGATTCTCTGCCGTCAAGGGGCGCACGCCAAACTTGCGAATGCTAATGATCGGGCCATCAAGGGCCAGCGGGGGAATAATTATATTGACGCGCGAACCGTTCGACAGACGCGCGTCGACCATCGGGGACGACTCATCTACATGACGGCCCACAGCAGAGACAATCCTGTCGATGATATGCATCAGGTGTTCCCTGTTATAGAACCTGACGTTGGTTTCTTCGATGATTCCCTTGCGTTCAACATAGACTGTCGTATGAGTATTGACGAGGATGTCGTCTACAGTTTCATCATCGATCAAGGGTTGTAGCGGGCCGTACCCGTAGACCTCCTGGAGAACCTGCTCCGCGAGTTGATCGCGTTCCACGCCGCTGTAAGGCATGCGCCGCCGCGCGATTATGTTGATGATGGCCTTGCGCATCTCCTCCTTGTCCTCGGGGCGCGCTTGAATGAGTCTCTCTGGATGCAATTGAGACAACAGCTCTTCGTGGATGGCTTGGGTATCTCTCGCGGGAAAGTGCCGGATCTCCGCGACGGCGCTCGGGCTCACGTGTCGGGGAGGAGCCGAAAACTCGATTGGGACGTCGATTGTAGCGCTCGATTGACCAATCTCAGTTGGATCGTTTGGTGAAGGCATGATGGGCTACCTTTTTATTCCAAAGAATGATCCCTTGCGGGGAGCTGGCACTGCCTCTTCATCTATGAGCCCAAGCACGACGTTCAAGCTGTCATGGAACCCATGCACCTGTTGAGGAACCTGATGCCCGGCATTGATGGCGGCAGAGATCGGTTCCGCGAGATCGGGGAAGGTAGTTGCAAACGGGATGCCTGCTGAGTTCGCCATCATTTCGAGTGTCAGCGGACCGCGTCCTGCGCGGGTTATGATCAGCTTCTGCCGGTCCTGGTTGCGGCCCAGCATGTCCAAATAGCGCGACACGTCGCGCATCGAGGCGATGTCGAGAGAAGAAACAAGAAATACCTGGTCGGCACGTTGCGCTATTGCTGCGGTCTCCGGGAGCGCCGGGTCGGCATCGAAGATTGTGAAGTCGCTTTCTGCACGCAGCAACGCCAGAACCCTGTCGATTGCTTCAACAGTGGGTGGTTCTGGCCGGAAATGTTGTCGTCTCATCGCATCCGAAAGCGAGGAGCAGTCATCAGGAGAGCACAACACAGACAGGCCCGTGGCGTGTCGCACGAGCATGCTGTGCAATAGAGCGCCATCGAGCCTGTGAATGTCTCCCAAAATCGTTGAGAACGAGTAGCCGGAGTTTGTCAGATTCAGATAAACAGCAACATGCCCCAACTGGCGTTTGAGATCGACCAACAGGATGTTCTTATCGGGCAGTCCGGCTAGGGCAAGCGAGGTATGAACGGCTAGGGTGGTGGCGCCCACACCTCCCCGAACACCTATAAAAGCTACCAGGCGCCCGTTCCGGCTGGATTCATTTTCGATAGCCGCGACGCGACGCAAGACGTTACCAAGCGCGGAATCTATCTGTGAGTCTGTCGCCGGCCATCGCAGGAACTCGCTGCACCCGGCGCGCATGGCACGCAACAGTGTGTCGTTATCGGATGTGAGGGAAACCGCCACCGGCCATATCCGCGGCGTTGCATTAGCGCTCAATGCCTCTGCCGTCCTGATTCCTTGTTCAACATCGGTGAAGTCGATGAAGGCAATGCAGGGCGCATCCGGGGACAATTGCGACAGGTCAATACGGCTGCCATTGGTGAGGTACTGGCTGATCTTGCCTACACCTAGCCCCTGCGAACCGGCAACGCGTTCAAGCAGTGTCACCAACTCTGGGTTGGCGCGGACAGCAAGTAGCAGTGGACGATTGGCCATCTTTATTTCTTTCCGGTGAGCGACTTGTCGAATGTGTTGGCTTCTAAAAAGGGCCTTGCGGGTGTGGGCGGGGTTGGCACCGGATCCGGATTGCTGACTTCATCGACGATGTGGGGAGTTACGATGACGAGCAGTTCGGTCGTTGAACGTTGCGTGCTTTTCGAGTGAAAGAGCGCACCGATGATGGGAATCGATGCAATCCCGGGCATGTGCTCGAATTGATCGGTAAGGCGCCGGTCGAGCAATCCGGTCAGCGCGAAGGTTTGGCCGTCCCGCAGTTCAATGTCTGTTTCCGCGCTGCGCGAGCTGATGGCCGGGATTGTATAGCCGGCGATTTCCACTTCGTTCGTATAGTCGAGAGCGGAAACCTCCGGAGCTACATGCAACCGTATGGTGCCGTCATCGAGGACTGTCGGCAGAAAATTGAGGCTGACGCCGTAGGGTTTGAACTCAACGGTTACAGCAACTTGTCCACTGACACCCCCTTCCACCATCGGGAACGGGAATTCCCCCCCGGCAAGGAAGGTGCCTGTGTGACCGGAGAGTGCAGTAATCGTCGGTTCTGCCAGGATCTGCAGAACTTGTTTCGACTCCATGTCCTGAATGGCCGCGCCGAGGTTCAGGCTCTGGCTGTAAAGCAAGAGATTGAGGGGTGTATTAATCGTTTCAGTTAGGGTGGAAACCGGGTTGCTGATGGTCGGGGCCTGAAACGCCTGATATTGGCTGGTTCCAGTCATGGCAACTGTGTTGCCCAGGGAAAGCAGGCTGAAGCCCAAATGGCCGGCCTTGGTGCGATCGACCTCCGCAAACTTCACCGCCAGGCGCACCTGGCGCAGGTGGGGTGGCGCAATGCGCAGCGAGTTGGCAATTGTCTTGCCGAAACCTCCGGCAAGCTTGGTTGCCAGTCCGAATTCTTCCTGGGAAGCGACATACCCGCGCAGGATGATGTTGTCCTGATCGGAGGAAACCAGAATCTTGTCCATTGGGAACTGGCTCTCGAAGGCTTCCTGTAGCCGCGCAACGTTCACATCGACGACGATGCTATATGCGGTATTGGCTCCCTGCTCATCCCAAAACACGATTGTCGCCATGCCGGAAACCAAGCCGCTCACCACGACTTGGCGTGGGCTGGCCGCATAGGATTGAAGCACAATGGGATTGTCGACGTACACCCGGGAAAGTGGTGTCGTTGTATCGAAGAACAGCGATTGACCTACCTTGACATGGAGTGTCTGACCAACGCTGCCGGGGACGACTGGAACCGTCGGGGTCTCTACGCGAATTAGCGAATCAGGCGGCGCCTGTTGTGCAAAGCTTACTGAGACGGCCAGCGCCCCGATGAGAACAGGAAACAGGACATATAGCGGTCGATGAGTCACTTCGAGAATCCTCCCACGGGCGGAGGCGCTGGTGCATCCCCAACCGGAATGTTGTTGCGGTACGTCTGTGTAGTTCTCTTCACTCCAAGAATGACTTCGAGACGCTGGAGATTGGGCTCGTCTGGCTTCGGCGCAGGACTCTTCGCCACAACCGGCCGGGATTCTGAAGCGGGTGGTCCGGTCAGGTCTGAGAGATAAGTGGCCCTGTGCAGAGCGCCGCCATGATCGGCGCCATTGCGCAAAGCAAGATGGACGATGCCCTTCTGCTGGGCCAGCGCCACCTTGCGGGCATCGTCCGGTGACACGAGAAGGGTTACAACGGATACTGACGTCGGCTTGCCGGAAGGATCGGGCACAATCTGCTTACCGGTTGCCAGCACTCCGACATCTTCGAGCACGACAATCGTTCGATCACGATCGACAACTTGCTCAACTGCCGGCATCATAGGTCCAGCAGTGGCAGCTTTGATGGTCATCAACACATCTACGTGCGCTCCAGGGAAGAGGAAGCCCCCGAAGTCCGCAACCTCGTCGGTCTGGATTGCGATTGCGCGCATGCCCTCGGGAATTTTTTGGGGAAGGCCAAGGGAGGAATCCGCCGACGCCAATAGCTTTTCGGTCACTACCATGCCGCTGGCCAAAGGGAAGGAGGAAATGCGTCCCACTGCTTTATCCGGTGAGTCGAAGGCACCTTCCACTGGCAGGGTACTGTTCCAGTTGATTGTGGTTAGCATGTCGGGGGCCAAGCGCTCGCCCGTAGCGATGTCGCGGGTCGTGGCGACATAGTGCCACTCGCGGGAGGTCTTGGCCCCATCATTTGTTCCCGTCTGAATCTTCCGGTAGACGATAAAGACGCACAACGTGGCAACGACCACAGATACGAGTACGCCTATGAAGAGCTTGCGCATGTTGTTCATTTGAGTCCTCGGGTGATTACGAGCACGGCGATGCTGCCAAGCGCGACGGCAGTGCCGTAGGGCATCTTCAGGGAATCGGGACCCTCTAAAGTCAGCACGGGATGCGGGGTAAGGCCTCCGTGGAAGTGGTGCAGCAGGATCATGAAGACATTGCCAAGCCGCTTGGCAACTTGGCGTTTCCAGATGATGATCCCCATGGCAATCACGCCGCCGGCAAGCGCGATGCAGGCCATCTCCATGAACACGTGCGGCATCGCCGCAAATGTCGCTATGGCCGTAATCAGCTTGACATCACCGCCGCCCATTGTGTGAAGACGGTAGAACATCGCCATAAAGAAGAAGGTGATGATGGCCGCCGCCATCGAGGAGACCAAGCCGCGCCACCCATCGAGCGCGCCGCGCAGGACAATGCCGCACACAGCAGAGGAGTACGAGAACCAGTTTGGGATGCGGCGCGAAGGGCGCAGGTCGAAAATTCCACCCACCATCCCAACAACAGCTGCTGATGCAAGGCAAACGTCGTCCGGACGAATATCCATAGAAGCACTATGGAGAAACGAAAAATGAGGGGGAAGCCCTAGATGCGGAGAAAATGAAAAATATTTTGCTCTTTGCGGAAAAGCATTGTGAACCGGCCGCTGCAAGGCAGCCCTACGGCGCAGTCGGCCGCGTGTGAATCTGGCGCGGTAGCTAAGAGGCGCTGGACAATGTCGTCCCGACGTTAGTGAAGATGGCAGCAATGCCGTTTGCGACTGTCCGCGCGGAAACGATCACACTCATGGCAAACAATGCCAGGATCATGCCATACTCGACCAAATCCTGGCCGGACTCGTTGGCAAACAGCTCGAG
>Ga0302269_1000215_pt1 | contig 36346 bp, 46 predicted proteins | sample III_Bog_E2_2_FD_194560 | JGI IMG/M metagenome (GOLD analysis project Ga0302269, IMG submission 194560) | Peat permafrost microbial communities from Stordalen Mire near Abisko, Sweden - III_Bog_E2_2 | ecosystem: Environmental > Terrestrial > Soil > Wetlands > Peat | place: Sweden: Abisko...
GGCCGTCGGCGCGTTCAAGATCGGCAAGGAATTGTTCGTCGCCGCCGGGCCGGACATCGTGCGCCGCGTGCGCGCGACCGGCGCGAGCGTGTTCCTGGACCTGAAATTTCACGACATCCCGAACACCGTCGCCAAGGCCGTCGCCGCCGCCGTGCGGCTCGATGTGCAGATGCTCACCATCCACACCAGCGGCGGCGGCGAGATGATGCGCGCGGCGGAAAAATCCGCGCAAGATACCGCGAAAGCGCTGGGCCGCCCCGCGCCGCTCGTGCTCGGTGTGACGGTGCTGACGAGTTTCAGCCAGGAAACGCTCACGGAAACCGGCTGCCCGGCGAACCTGGGTCAGCAGGTGGAAAAACTGGCGTCGCTGGCCGTCAAGTCCGGTTTGCGCGGCCTCGTCTGCTCGCCGCTCGAAATCGCCGACCTCCGGGAGTTCCTGCCCGCGGAGATCCAGCTCGTGACGCCCGGCATCCGCACCGGCGCGGAGAAAGCTGACGACCAGAAGCGCACGCTGACGCCGCGCGAAGCGATGGCGGCCGGCGCGAGCTGGCTGGTGATCGGGCGACCGATTTACGCGGCGGCCGATCCGCGCGCGGCGGCGGAGAAAATTCTGGCCTCCCTCGCCTGACCCCGCCAATCTGAAAGGAATCACGAAATGAAAACTGTCACCGTCATTGCCGCGTTTCAGGCCCGGCCGGGCAAGGAAACGGAATTGAAAGATGCCTTGATCGACCTGGTCGCGCTGACCCGCCGGGAAGCGGGCTGCCTGAATTACGATCTGCATGCGTCGCCGGAAAGCCCGGCGAAATTTCTCTTTCATGAAAATTGGACGAGCCAGGCGCACCTGGACGCCCATCTGAAATCCGCCCACATTGCCGCGCTCCTGCCGCGCGTGGATGAACTCTGCCTGGCGTTTCCCGAAATCCGGACCTGGGAACGGATCGCCTGAAACTCAGCCGACGAACTTCTTCGCCGCAATGGTCGAGTTGTGGCCGCCGAAGCCGAAGGAGTTGTTGACGATCACGTTCACCGGCATTTCCCGCGCGGTGTTCGGCACGTAATCCAGGTCGCATTCGGGATCGGGATTTTGCAGGTTGATGGTCGGGGGAACGATGCCGTGTTTGATGGCCAGCGCGCACGCGGCCATTTCCACCGCGCCGGCGGCGCCGAGCATGTGGCCGGTGGCGCCTTTGGTGGAGCTTACGACCAGCCGCTTGGCGTAGTCGCCGAAAACGGATTTGATGGCCTGCGTTTCGCAGATGTCGCCCTGTGGGGTGGAGGTGCCGTGGGCGTTGATGTAATTCACGTCGGTCAGGTTCAGCCCGCCGGAGCGCAACGCCATTTTCATGCAGCGCGCCGCGCCTTCGCCGCCGGGGGACGGTGCGGTTAGGTGATGCGCGTCGGCGGTGTTGCCGTAGCCGGCAATCTCGCAATAAATCTGCGCGCCGCGCTTTTTGGCGTGCTCCAGTTCTTCCAGCACGATGACGCCGGAGCCTTCGCCCATGACGAAGCCGTCGCGGTCCTTGTCGAACGGACGGGACGCGCGCTTGGGATCGTCGTTGCGCGTGCTCATGGCGCGCATGGCGCAGAAGCCGCCGATGCCGATGGGCACCACCGTGGCCTCGGCGCCGCCGGCGAGCATCACCTGGGCGTCGCCCATCTTGATGGTGCGCCAGGCCTCGCCGATGGCGTGGTTGGCGGTGGCGCAGGCGGAGCAGGTGGCAAAATTGGGGCCGCGCAAATTGAAATACATCGAGACCACGCCGGACGCCATGTTCGAGATCAGCATCGGGATCATGAACGGCGACAGCCGGCCCGGCCCACGCTCCAGCAACACCTTCAACTGCTCGCTGGTGGTCTGCAGGCCGCCGATGCCGGAGCCGAGGAACACGCCGATTTCGTCGCAATTTTCCGTGGCGAGGTCCAGGCCGGAATCCTTCAACGCGCTCCACGCCGCATAGACGCCAAATTGCGTATAGCGGTCCGTGCGGCGGATTTCCTTGGGCGACGGGAAGGCGGGCAACGGGTCGAAATTCTTCACCTCGCCGGCGATCTGCGTGTCAAACGCCGTCGCGTCAAACGCCGTGATCCGGTCAATGCCGCACTGGCCGGTGATGAGATTTTGCCAGAAGGAGTTGAGGTCGTTGCCGAGCGGGGAAACGACGCCCATGCCCGTGACAACCACGCGGCGGTCGATAGAGTTGTTTGCCATGGCAAAATCAAACGGGGCAGTTCGGGCTGTGGCTAGCCTAAACTGCCCCGCCGTTCAAATTAAAATTACTTGGCGGATTCCTCGACGTATTTGATGACGTCGCCGACGCTCTGGAGCTTTTCGGCCTGTTCATCGGGCACTTCGATGCCAAACTCCTCTTCCAAGGCCATGACCAGCTCGACGGTGTCGAGCGAATCCGCGCCGAGATCCTCGATAAACTTGGCCGCGGGCACGACCTGGTCGGGTTTGACGCCGAGCTGCTCGACGATGATGTCTTTTACACGCTGTTCAATAGGTTTGTCTGACATAAATAATGATGCTGTTTTCTAGCTTACAATCGCTAGCCGCGTCAAGCCTCGAATCCATTTTTTCCGGAGGCCGACCCGCCGGGTCATCGCCATGCGCCCAAAACCCCGGATTATTCCGGGAATTAGGCGGGCGACTGGACCGGATTAAATCACATCACCATCCCGCCGTCCACCGTCAAAACCTGGCCCGTGACGTAGCGTCCGGACGCGCCGGCGAGATGCAGCGCCGCCGCCGCGATGTCGTCCGCCTGGCCGAGTGTGCCCAGCGGAATCTTCTTCAAGATGTCCGCCTTCAACGCCTCGTTCAGCTCCGCCGTCATGTCCGTCTCGATGAAGCCCGGCGCGATCGCGTTGACCGTGATGCCGCGGCCCGCGAACTCCCGCGCGCATGACTGCGTGAAGCCGATCAAGCCCGCCTTGCTCGCCGCGTAATTGCTTTGGCCCGCGTTGCCGATCAGGCCGATGACCGACGAAATGTTGATGATGCGGCCGGTGCGCGCCTTGATCATTGCGCGGCTGAACGCCTTCGTGACGAGAAATGCGCCCTTCAAATTCGTGTCCAGCACCGTGTCCCAGTCCGCATCGCTCAGGCGCATCAGCAAGCCGTCGCGCGTCACGCCGGCGTTATTGACGAGAATGTCCACCTTGCCGGCTTCGGCCAGAATTTTCTCGGCGGCGGCGCTGACGGCGGCGGCGTCCGCCACGTCCACGGCGAACGCCCACGCTTTGCGGCCAAGCGCGCGGATTTCCGCCGCGACCTTCTCGGAATTTTCCGGCGTGCGCGAGACGACGACCACATCCGCGCCTTCCTGGGCGAATTTCAACGCGATGGCGCGCCCGATTCCACGACCCGCGCCGGTGACGACGGCAATTTGATTGGCAAGTGAACTCATAAATTATTTTTCAGCCACAGATGAAACACAGATTGAACCCAGATTCAAAGCCGTATTTTTCACATCTGTGTTTCATGTGTGAAAATCTGTGGCTAAATTGAAATTGCTTTCACCGTGGCTTCCAGGCTCGCCGCATCCGCGACGTTCAGCATCGTCGCCGTTTTATCAATGCGCTTCATGAAGCCGCTCAGGGCCGTGCCCGGTCCGAGTTCGATGAACCGCGTAAAACCCTGCGCCAGCAGCGCGCGTATGGATCCCTCCCAGCGCACCGAGGCGCAGACCTGCTCGACGAGCTTCGCGGAAATTTCCGCCGGTGTGCCGTGCGTCGCCGCCGTGACGTTGGAAATCACCGGGATGACCGGCAAAACCAGATTAACCTTCGCCAGTTCCGCGCCGAGCTTCGGCTGCGCGCTGGCCATCAGCGGCGAATGATACGCGCCGGCCACCGTCAGCGGCAGCGCGCGCTTCGCACCTTTGGCCTTGGCCAGTTCGCACGCCTTCGTGATTTTTTCCGCCTCGCCGGAAATCACCAGCTGGCCGGGACAGTTCAGGTTCGCCAGCACCACGCCGGCGGCCGCGCAGACTTCGCGAGTGGAAGCTTCGTCTAGGCCGATGATCGCCGCCATGCCGCCCTGGGTCACCTCGCAGGCCTCCTGCATGAATTTGCCCCGCTGCCGCACCACCCGCAGGCCGTCCTCAAAACTCAGCGCGCCGGCCGCCGTCAGCGCCGTAAACTCGCCGAGCGACAAACCGGCCGTTGCGTCAAACTTCAAATTCGGCGCCTTTTCCTTGAGCAATTGAAAGCAGACCCAGCTCACGAGAAAAATGCCCGGCTGCGCGTTCTCCGTTTTCGTCAAATCCGCTTCCGGTCCGTTGAAACAGATGCCGGCGAGATCGTAGCCGAGCGCGGCGTTGGCGCGGTCGAACCACGCCTGCGCGCTGGGGAACTTTTCAGCCAGGTCTTTGCCCATGCCGACGACCTGCGCGCCTTGACCGGCAAAGAGAAGTGCGGTTTTGCTCATAAATTTTGTATCGGAAAAATTTAACCACGAAATCCTCGAAACACACGAAAGAAAAAATTCTTTGAACCGCCGAACTTAGCTGGTTCAATTCGGCATCATGTTTTCACACGTTGTAATGTGTAATACTATAGTGACAATAATATAATTCCCCTTTGTTTCCAAGGGCTCTGTGGATTCCAGACGTAACGACACCCCCACGGACGACACGGAACGGCCAGACGCAAAGCCAGACCCCCTACCTGTCAATCCGGCCCCATGATGACCCATGAACGGTTCAACGGTCTTGGACGGGCCTTCCATTCTTCATCGGATTTTGACCGAACTGACTGGCTCAATGGGGTGAATGGTCAGCGGTTTCGTGCCGGAATACGATGGCGGCGTAAATTTGGATTCGTTACGACTGAACGAATCTATTTTTTCCCTAGAACTGAAAAATCATGGGCTTTCGTCAAAGTCCAAAATTTGCCAGCCTTTTCTGGGACACCAAAAATCCGAATTGCCCGCCCTTCTTTGTGTGCGTCACACGCCTCTTTGTATTGGTCAGGCGAAAGTGCCACTCGAATTTTAACGGTTTGACCTTTTTCACGTTCCCAAAACATTGTGATAATGTGCTCGAACTCGGCCTGTTCGTCTAAACCCGGCGGCATTTCGGATTTCAAAACAACGATTCGTCCCTCAATCAACGAATCAGTAAATGTTTCGGCTTTTTCCAACTCACCGGCAGCAATTCGAGCGATTTCGTAAGCCCGTCCATCAAACACCATCGGTTTCCAAACATGCTCACAGGCACTCTTAATTTGTGGACTCCAAGAGATGTCATACTCGATTCGACGGCCATCAGCTTTTTCGTAAATATCAGCCAACTTTCTGCACATATTCGCACTAAAACCAGTGAGATAACCCGCCAGCATCGGGTCTATGGAATCTTTTGCGATTGATTCATGTAAGGTGACAAGTCCGTTTGCTACACGCTCAAAAACCTGTCGTTCAATTGGCACAGCCGGTTCATTGCCATCCATCGGCAGAACTGGCGTAACAGCAAGAGGGCATTCAACCGTTAGCCCAAAACTTCCCTTGAACGTGTGTCCAAACAAACAATGGTCTGCGAATTCTCCACTGATTGCGCCAGCCTTATCGAAAAACGGACGTGGGTTGCTGTGCGTGTAAGCCGCATAACCAAGAAATTCTTTTAGACCTGAGACGGCTTCTGCCGCGATGCCAAGTGGAAGGGAATCTTCATGGCCAAGCATTTTGAAAAAGCGTGAACGTAAAATATCCCTGTCCCATCGCAAAACGTGGTCAACAATTTTTTCCAATGTGGAAGATTCGTAATTGGCTACCAAACGCACAGCTTCGTTGATGAGTCCGCCTGAATCTCGATATTCCGTTGAGCTTGGAATCGCAACCGAAGCATAACCGCCACTTTCATCTGGTTTTGTTTGGAGAATCTCCATGCGCTTGTTGGCTTGGTCAACCGTGAACCAACCACGAGACAAAAGATAACGTCTCAGATTTTTGAGGACGGCTTCGGATGGAGGGAGAATATTCATGGCTGCATCGCTCCTGATTTGACAGCCTGTAAAATTGCCGCAACGGATGTTGGCGTAAACACGTTAGCCACCGGTATCCGAACTCGTTTTGTTGCCTCGTTGTTCGTAAGCACTCCGTCCAATTGCAACCAGTAAGCACATTTCTGAAGAATCAACCTGTCCGCAGAAACGTCCAGCCAAACAGCTTCCTCTTTGGGTATGCAAAGCAAGACCAAGAGAAAGGGCAAAACGCCAGTGCCAGCCCGGCCCACCAAGTCGTTGTAGGCGTCAGCTTCAAGGTCATAAACAATTTCGCCACCTTCCTGCACCCATTTGGTAGTTGTTTTGCTTTGAAAATCAAACCCAAACCCGGACTCGTAGTGACGTGTGCCACGTTTTTCAATCATCCGCACATAACCGTCAACGCCGTAATCGTGTTCAGAATTCCAATTGAGTTTGTGCCGTGAACGCCCAACAACAGCCGTAACGTAAGCACGACTCAAACTTTCTTTGCAATGTGGAATCGTGAGCATCAGTTTTGTGACACATTAAGCATTTGGGGAAATCTCTCAAACTTTTTCACATTCAATCTCAAAGACTTGCTCATCCAAATTCTAAACGTGGCCGGGCCTCGTGGCTCGAAAGAGCCGATTATTTGTGGTTTTGCGACCCGTCTTGCTCCGCGTCTGTTGCATTGCTACGCTTTGCGAATGCCGAACGGCCAAAACGAAGCCTTCTCTCGCGTCTTGATTGACAAGGCATTGGAGTTTAGCGGGTGGAACCTGCTCGACCCGCACGAGGTGCGTTTTGAACTCAATAGCGAATCAGGCCGTGCTGATTACGTTTTGATGGCCCAACGTGGAATGCCGTTGTGCGTTCTGGAAGCCAAACGCGAGGACGTTGACCCTTACGATGCCAAGGAGCAGGCTCGCGGCTACACCGAAAATTTACACGCGCCGTTCATCATTCTTTCCAACGGCAAGGAGCATTGGTTTTGGAACTTCACCCGTAAAGACCAAGACGCCTACCGCATTGAACGATTGCCGTCGCGGGCGGATTTGGAACGGTTGCTTCTCAAAAATCTCCAGCCGCCGCGCCCATTGATGAGCGAAATCATTACGCCGGATTATCTGCGGGCGTTCAAATCAGATTTCAAGGTGCGCCGTTATCAAATCAATGCCTTGGATACGGTATCGTCGCAGTATGACGAACAGCGCAAACGAAAATTTCTGCTCGAAATGGCGACTGGCACCGGCAAGACGATGTTGTGTGCGGCGTTGATTCGTCGTTTTCTCCAGACACGAAACGCCGAACGTGTCTTGTTCATCGTTGACCGGATTGAACTGGCGAAGCAAACGCTGGAAGATTTCAACGTCGTCCTTGCCGAGTTCAAGCCGGTGTTGTTCAAGACGGCCCGCCGTAAGCCTGCCGAGTTGCTTGGCTCAAGTGTCGTGGTTGCTACGATTCAATCGCTGATGGTTGACCGCCGCTACCGTGAGGAATTCACGCCGTTCTTTTTTGACCTCGTGGTCAACGACGAGGCCCACCGTTCCATTTACGGCGATGCCCGCGAAGTGGTTCAATTCTTTCAGGCGACCCGTATCGGCCTGACGGCCACGCCCAAGGCGTATCTGAAAAACATCAACGTGGCGGCGTTACAGGAGGAAAACCCGAAGGCACTGGAAGCACGGTTCCTGCGTGACACCTACCATTACTTCGGCTGCGAACCCGGCTTTCCGACGTTCCGCTACGACATCATTGATGCGGTCAAAGACCCCGAAGGCCCGTTCTTGTGTCTGCCAAAGATTTTAGACCTGCGTTCTGACATCACCACCAAAGCCCTTGAAGAATCAGGTTGGGCCGTCGTGGTGAATGAGCAGGAGGAAAGTTTCAAAATCCAAGACCTTGAACGGAAGATTTTCACGCCGACCCGCAATCGTGTCATGTGTGAGGCGTTCTTGAAAGAGGCGCAGCGTGACCCGACCGACAAAATCGGCAAATCCATTGTGTTCGCGGTGAACCAGAAGCACGCCACCGCACTCACCAAAATCTTCAACGACATTCAGCCAGGCATCGCCGTCACCATCACCAGTCGGGTTCAAGATGCTTCATCCATCGCCAAGGAATTCCGTGACGGCAAACGCAGCGAACGTATCGCGGTATCCGTGGATATGCTTTCCACCGGCTACAATTGCCGTGATGCCCTTAACATCGGGCTGATGCGTCCGATTTTCTCGCCGACGGAATACATTCAAATCAAAGGGCGTGGCACGCGGCTTTTTACGTTCAAGGTCGGCAACACCGAATACGAAAAGAAGAATTTCTTCATCCTCGATTTCTGCGCCGTCGCCGAATACTTCGAGGAAAAATACGATTACACGCTGCCGCTAAAAATCCCTCGCGAGAAAAAAGAACTGCCGCCGCCAATTCCATATCCACCGCTCACTGGTGGCGGTGAACCGATTCACGAGCTGGGTGGCACCACTGAACCGCCGCCACCGCCGCCGCGAATCATTCCGACATGGGAAGGCGTGGACACACTGGTCAGCCGTGAAATAACGATTGTCGGGCCGGACGGTGAAAAAGTGGACGTGATGACATTCCGTGGCGGCTACGAACGTGACATCCGCGATTTCGTTGACCGCACACCGGATTTGAAAGCCGCCATTGAAGCCGAGGACGACGACACGGTTGAAACCATCGTCAACGAGCAATTTTATCACCGGCCAAAAATGTATTATTCGCCGGACAAACTCGTCCAGTCCTACGGTGTTCCGGCGAGCACACCGGCATTCGTGTATAACGCCGTCGGACGGAAACCGCTGCCGACCCGTGATGCGATTGTGACTGACACCGTGGACAGCATCGCCGCTCGGTTCAATCTGCGATACAACGAACAGAAGTGGGTGGACACCACCGCCCAATTGATTGCCGAGGATTCCACGGCGTTGCGTCGTTTTATGACGGGCGACATCACCGTTTTTACGGCCAATCAATTTCGCACACTCGGCGGGCTGGATGCCTTGGCACGGTTTGACCACCGCGATGAAGTATTTGAAGCACTGCGCCAGTCAACCCTTGTCCGTCAATCCATGCTCAACTCCTGACTATGCCTGACCCCATTCCGTCCAACTTCTTTTCTTCCGGCCTGCGGCAAAAGGTTGACCAGTTGATGGACATTCTTTATGCGGGCGGCGTGAACAACCCGATGGATTCCATCGAGCAATGTTCCTACCTGCTGTTTCTGCGCCTGTTGACGGAGAAAGACGATACGCTGGCACGGCTCGACAAAAAATACACCCGTATCTTTTCCGGCAACTGGTCGCGGTATGCTTGGGGGAATTTCGTCACGCTCGCGGGCGACAATCTTTTCAACGCCGTCCGCGATGCCATTGAAAAACTTCACGAACTCCCCGGCCTCACCGACACCGGCAAACTCTTGTTCAGCCGTGCCACGCTGAAAATTTATGACCGGCCTACGCTCCGTGCGGTCATTCAAGGCATTCACGAAATGGATTTGGCCGCACACGATGGACACGATTTCAAGGGCGATATGTATGAATATCTGCTCTCGAAACTCGCGGCGTCTGGCACGAACGGCCAATTCCGCACGCCACGCCACATCATTGACATGATTGTCGAGTTGGTGAATCCGCAGCCCGTCCAGCGTATCTGCGACCCGGCTTGTGGCACGGCTGGGTTTTTGATTTCAGCACTGTCTCACATTCTACGGCAGAACACCAAACCCGCCGACCTCAAGCGTGGCCTTGCGGACGGTTCCATGCTCAAACCGGCACAGTGGAAATTTCTGGAAGAACAGGCGTTCACCGGCTTCGACAATGACGCCAACATGGTCAAGATTGCCATTCTCAATCTCTACCTTCACCAGTTGGAGCGTGCCAAGATTGACCATTTCAATGCGTTGACCACCGGCTTTGGCGGCAATTATCCCGGCAAGATGTATGATTGTATCCTCGCGAACCCGCCCTTCTCCGGCAAGGTTCAGGACGAAAGCATTCTGGCCGACCTGAATTACAAGTTGGATACCCGTGCCACCGAACTGCTTTTTTTGAAATGGTTCGTTGACCACCTTGCGCCGACTGGACGGGCGGGCGTCATCGTGCCAAATGGCGTTCTATTTGGCTCAACCAACGCCGCGACCAAATTGCGGGAAATGCTTTTGACCGAATGTGAATTACAGGCTGTCATCAGTCTGCCGAGCGGGGTGTTCAAACCCTATTCAGGCGTCGGCACTGCTGCGCTCATTTTTCAAAAGGGCAAACCGACGCAATCCGTCTGGTTCTATGATATGACCGCCGATGGTTTCAGCCTTGACGACAAGCGGACGCCGATTGAAGCCAACGACATTCCCGACGTGCTGGCGAAATGGCCGAACCGTGACGAAGGCCCAAACAGTTACCGTGTGCCGATTGAGAAAATCAAAGCGAACGATTGGACTCTTGCGGCGGGCCGTTACAAGCCGGTGACGACGGAAGCGGTGAACCATGACAACGCGGCGGATATTCTTGGCGACGTGCTGAAATTGGAAAACGAAATCATTAAACTCGGTAAGGCTCTGCTCACACAAATCAGCAGCAAGAAATGAAACACTGGCCCATAAAGCCGCTTGCGGAAGTTGCGACCGTAGTTCGCGGAGTATCCTTTGACAAGTCACAGGTTAGTGACGTGCCGCGTGAGCATACGATTCCAATTCTCCGCGCTGGGAACATTCAAGGTTCACTTCTTACGGATACCGATTTGGTTTATGTCCCAGAAGAATTGGTGAGCGAGGAACAGCGAATGAAGCATGGCGACCTTGCCATCTGTATGTCGTCGGGGAGTCCCGCCATAGTCGGCAAGACGGCACACTTGACTTCGGACTGGCGTGGTTCAGTAGGTGCGTTCTGCGCTATTGTCAGATTCAACGCATCTTTTCATCACCGCTTCGGTTCGTTTTGGTTTCGTAGTCCGGCATTTTTACAATGGCGAGACAGTAACGCCAAAGGTGCGAACATCCAAAATCTCCGCCGAACGGATTTAGAGAATCTCCAAGTTCCCGTTCCACGGTTGGCAGAGCAGGAGCGGATTGTGAAGCTGCTAGATGAAGCGGACGAGTTGCGGAAGTTCCGCGCCCAAGCCGACAGCCGCACCACCGAACTTCTCCCTGCGCTATTCAACGAAATGTTCGGCGACCCGTCAACAAATCGGTTGAAGTTACCGGTGAAAGAACTCGGTTCTCTATGTAAAGTTGTCGGCGGCGGAACACCTTCAAAGAACCAGCCTGCGTTTTGGACTGGAAAAATTCCTTGGGTTTCACCGAAGGATATGTCGGGTGATGAAGTCCACGATTCGGAAGACCATATTTCGGAACAGGCCATAGAGCAAAGCGCAACCAGCCTGATTCCTGCTGGCTCGATTTTAGTCGTTACACGAAGCGGCATTCTCAAACATACGCTGCCCGTCGCTATCAATTCCGTCCCGGTCACAATCAATCAAGACATCAAGGCGTTTATTCCAAACAGCGAATGTGAATCAAAATTTATCGCCGCACATTTGCGTGTTTTAGCACCGAGAATTCTTGGAACGGTCAGGGTTGGCGCAACTGTCCAAAATCTTGAAACCGACGCCTTGAAACGGCTTCAAGTTCTATGTCCGCCCCTACCTACACAAAAGGAATTCGCCAAACGTGTGACGGAAATCCGCGAGTTGGAAGCCAAGCAAGCAGCCAGTCGTCAACGCCTCGAATCTCTGTTTCAATCCATGCTTCACCGCGCCTTCAACGGAGAACTATGAGGACTTCATCTTTACAGCAACTGGCAAATCTGCTTTGCTGAAACTCCATGAGCGAACAAGCACGCATTTTACTAACGGTTCGAGGCAACACATTTGAAATTTCTGGGCCAGAAACTTTTGTCACCGCTCAGATTGAAGCCTTCCGAGATACAATCAAAAAAACCTTTGAGGATGCAGCGACGACGCCAATCCCCACGCTGCATGTCGAATCTGCTCATCCCCCAATCGCCCCGCATCAGAATCCTGCCGAGAAAAAATCATACCCAAAGATTTTGCACATTGACGGCGAAAAAGTCCAAATTCTCAAAAGTCTGGATGGCACGACCAAATCGAAAAAGGCCGTAAATACGTGTCTGGTTTATCTTTGGGCAAAGCGACAATCAGGCGTTGATAAAGTTCCATTTACAGAATTGCGAGACGTGTGCGAACAGCACGGCTGTTTAGACCCAGCCAATTTTTCAACCACACTCAAAAAGGCCATTGCTTGGATTGTTGTTGATGGAACCAAGGGTTCGCCAGCGCAAACATGCACCCTCACAGTTCCCGGCGTGGAAAAAGCGGAAGGCATCCTCAAAGATTTAGATGGGGCTGCTGCTTGAGGCTAGAAAACTACTTTCAATGGCTGACACCGGCGAACTAGATAAATTCCTGTCTCGGGTAGAAAACTTCACGTCACTACCTGACGCACAGCAAAATTTAATCTTGGCGTATTATGTTCAGGCTGTCCGGGACCCTTCGGCAAATGGCAAACAGCCAATAGCAGTTTCAGAGATAAATTCGCTGAGGGAACATTTGTTGCTACCCGAATACACTACCGCCTCACAATTCTCAATAGCCACGGCAAAAATAGGTAGTGTCCGACCACAACTCGTGAAGGCGAAGATTGGTGGATACTTTCTTGAAAGAGAGACCTTTGAACGGCTTGCTAAACAATACGGACAACGTCCGGTAGCAGTTTCAATCAAGTCCGATTTGTCAAAGCACTTGGTCAGTCTCAAAAACGACCAGTTGAAAGAATACCTGACGGAGGTTATCAATTGCTTCGACAGCAAATTTTACAGAGCAAGCATCGTTCTGGCGTGGTGCGCCGCTTATGCCATTTTTAGAGAGTGGCTCTTTGCAAAACACCTTGTGGCATTGAATGCACAAATGGCAACTTGGAAAACCCCGCAGAGAATTTCCAAGATTGAAGATTTTCAAGACTTGGGCGAGGCCGTTGTAATCAATTCTGCCAAAACCGCATCGGTAATCACGAAGGAGCAGCACAAGCAACTCATAGCATTGCTAGACCAACGCAACTCTTTTGCACATCCGAGCGGACGCAAGATTTCTGCCCCAATTGCCGAAGCGTATCATACGCAGATTCTTGATGAGGTCATTGCTCACTTTGGGTGATTTTAGTTCGCATCTTTGGATGCTGCTAGGGTTAAGCACAAATGACAACCGACGACATCACATCCACTTGGTTTGACACCGGCCAGCCAGCCAGAAATCAGGTCAATCCCATGTGGGCGTTCGGTGGTCGGGACGCACGAATCCGCGTGATTCCCGTTCTGCGGAAGAAAGACCAGCCCGACCCAAACGGTCTTTACGTCTTTTGCTGTATTCGCGGCGATGAAAACGAACGCACGTTAAGCCCCATGTATCTTGGCCCGTGTCGGCTGTATGGAAATTTTACGGCGCGGAAAATGGAGAACGCATGGCAGTATTCCAAGGTATATCCGCAGCACATCGGCGCAGACGGCAATGACCCTCGACGGCTCCGACCACTCGACATGGTTTAACATACCGGCTTAGCCAGCCAGAAGCCCGCGTCGCATTTTCTAAATCACCTCGTATGCGAGGGCGTATTCAGTTTTATGAAAAAACGCTCTTCGCTTGTCGACTTTGGGATAGTCATTGTTTAGCAGTTTGAGCATCAATTCAATTTCCGGTTGCTGGCAACGAACTCCAAAGTCAATTGATTTGACCCATTCACGCTTAAAGTCCAGAAAACATTCTTGTTTGGAATCGGGCATCGTTCTGTGCTCGCAAAAATCTGGATGCGTCATAAGCCTGTATTCATCTTCGTATTTCCATGCAATACTTTTTATTTGGGCACTTTCAACAATCGCATCTCCAAGAGTCTGTTCCGCCAATCCCCGTGAAACATCAATAACCATTCGCTTCTCTCTGTAATCAACCTTGATGATTTTGAACGGGAATTTAATATCCGTTGGAAATTCAAATCCGACACGAACTCCCCTGTGCATATTAGCGTAATGTGACCAAAGAAGAATTTCGTCTTGCGGGTTGATTGTGGAATTTGAAAAACACACGATGCGAGTGCTCCCATCAGCCATTTCTTCCCGCATTTTAAAAGGAAGCTGCACTATGTCATCTGAGTGTTTGACAAGATTGGCGATTATCAGCGGGGTGATTTGTTCAAAATACTTCCTTGGGTCTTTGGACATGCGTAATTCGGGGAAATTATGGGCTACAATTTGAAGAAACTCCGGGTCATTTCGCCTCGATATAACATATTCCCGAGCCGCCTTCACGTTGAGTTTTCCTTCGACAACAAATAAAAACTCAAAAGGGTCGTTAAAACTCGTGATTCGAGTAGTTTTTAATTTCGCCTCTTTAAGAGTTTCAAAAGCGTGCGAACCAAAATATCGGTGCAACAACATATTTTAAAAATAATCCTGCTTAAAACCCGACTTGAATGACTGGATTGAAATGGTCTCCATCCACCCCGATTATAAGGTAACAGTGTAAAATCAATCAAATCACTCATCATATCTAAGGGAGACTCAATTTGCCGCAGCACGAACCCTGAAAAATCTGTTTGTTCCGGCTGATTCCCCATAGGTTCCGGGACTGGCAGCTGTCCAATTCACCAAATCCGGACTGGATTCCAAAATGATTTGAACATTTCCTGTCGCACTGGCCGGAATCACAATCGCATCGGCAGGAACATAATTTGAAACGGTGGTTGCTGTTGATGGCGTTTCTATTTTGAATGTGGCCCATGCATTTTGAATACCGAGAAAATAAATGTTTGTAACGCCAGTGAAAACTTGTGGAATCTGAGAAGACGATGCCATTTGTGATGTCACTTGAGAGCTGCTGCTGGAATAAATTGAAAACCCATAAGGGTTGATTCTAAGTGAATTCCCGTTCGGCATATCAGCCCATAAACCTTTATTGCTTAAACTCACATTGACATAAGCATCTGACCAATCGTATCCAACCAAAGAAATAATTTGGTTGGGTTGAACAATCAGATTGGTGTTACTTGTCAGGGTAACAATTTGTGCGTTTTGTGCTGATGCTAATGTTGCAATGCAAAGAGCAAGAATAGTGAACACCCAAAAATAAATCTGTTTCATAAATATTGAGTTTTTTTCTAAGAAAGTTGTGCTCCAGAAGTGGTGCCAAATCAAGCACTTTCCATGACGCCCCTCATAGCATCCAGAATCCAAACCATGCCTTCGGTGTCCTGACCGCAATACAGTTCCAACGCCTTTCGGACTCGTTTCCGTTCCGGCTCGGTGACCTCACCAAACGTCACCCGAATGAATTCACGACTGGCCGCTCCACCCTCTTGAATTTCCAATTTTGAATAATCTTTGCCCGTCAACGCTGGCAAAACCAATTTCATTGATGCACTGCCGCACTGGTCGGGATGATAAAAATTGAATGCCTTGAACGGATTCAGCAAATCCACAATCCGGCCATTCACCGCAGTCACCCAGGATTTGTATTCCGGCAACAGTTCCGCACATTCCTTCATCCGGCTCTTTTCAAACGGTGCATTGAAAACCACTATGGAACCAGACGGCTCAATTGACGATTTCAACCGGCGCATAAACTCTGCCCTTGGGTCACTCCGTCCATCGGCCAGAAACTTCCGGTGTTCCGGCTTCGTTCCGGCCTTGTGGACGATGTGGAGCGAGAATTGAAATGGAATTTGTTCGTATGGCCTCGTTCCGTCAAAAATCGGTATCGCCGTGCTGAATGTCTCGAAGTCCAAGAAATGAAGTGGATATTCCAAATTCTTCAGGAATGTCTGAATCTTGGTTCGTTCAACGTGAGGGGTGCCAGATTGCGCCACATTGCGTTGTATCGCTTGTTTGGGGGATAGTGGGTAGTCAGTGGGGATTTCAGCAATTTTCAACACACCACGTTTTAACAAATCCCAACCACGGCCTTTCGAGTCGAAATAAAGCTCCAAGACGTTCTGTGGTGGCAAGAATGACCAGCAGTGGTCATGGAGTGGACAGGTGTATGGGGAATCACACTGTTTGCCAATCTGAACGTCGGGACATTTCGCCAAACGGATTGCTTTTCCCATTTCACTGATTTGCCCTTCGATTTCACCGGACACCTGGCGGACTTCCGCCGTCACGTCACGGAGCGTAAAGAATTCCTTTGGGTCAATTTCACCGCGCCGAACAAACTGGTTGTTGATGTGGCAGAGGAAACAACGCCGGATTTTGATTCCGGCCTCGGTGAAAACCCACGTCTGGAATGCCAAGTCGGGAATATGAACATCCTTCAATCTGGTGGTGGATTTCACTTCAATCAAATCCCATTCGTTTTTACCAACCGGATTCAAAATATCAGCACGGGCGTATCCACCGTTGGCTGACAGTGTGGCCTCGAAAATCGGCCGTCGAGACGGAAGGAGTTTTTGGGTCAATTGAATTGCCCCCTCGAAATCGGCGGGGTCGGTGTCGATTTCAACGCCATTGGGGAACATTTTCTTGGCAAACGAACCGACATCGTGGCCTTGGTCAAAAACCGCTTGAAGGGCATCGTCAACTTCGGGGAAAAGGTGTTTGGCGTTGTAGTCAGACCACAACAATTTTGAACATTGCAGGCCGTGAAGATATTTCGATTTGGAAATGTATGGGCTGCGGCTCACCACGACATTGAAGGCGACAGCGTTTTCAAGGGCGAGTGAAATCCGTCACTGCATAACGTAACGAGCAACAGGCTGTCCCGACCGGCTCAAAGCCATTCCATCAAATCCTAATGAAATCAATGCTTAGCACTTCACTCACATTTGCGGGGATTTCATGTGACGTTCCTCTTGCCGGGTCGTAGGTTTTGCCATCCCAACGAAGAACAAAATGCGAACCGCCATTAACTTGAAGTCGTAAAACGCATCGGGAAGTCATCGTCTTGGATGATTTGCAGATAAACCCATTGGCTTTTAGAACACGAGCGATGTCTGAAAGAAAGCACCCAAGCCCGCTGACAGGTGCCAGTAATTCTCGACACTTGGGCATTGAATATCCGGTCAGCATGGATACCACCGCCGTTCCACAGTCAAATTCCGAACGTTGTCGTTTTATTTTTATCTGAAATTGCGTTGTGGGTTTTACCGGCTTCATAAATTACCATGTTCAGTTTTTTGGGGCAGTGGCAATCTTATTCAGTTCACTTCCTTCTTGGCTCTTGCTAAACAGTCATCACAGATAAAAACGGATTCCTTAATTGATTCACCGTCAAACAACCAAAAGCCGTGCGTTTTTTCCTCAAGGCATTTCCGACACACCTTTCGTATCATGTTTGGCCCGCGTTTCAAACCAGCCGAGTTGGGGAAACGTGTGATTGAAAAGTTGTCATTCATAATTTTATGTCTCATTGCCTCTGGTCGCTGTCACCACCACATTGAAGGCGACAATGTTTTCAAGGGCGAGTGAAATCCGTCGGCGTGACGGTTTAGAATCCATCAACCAAAACTGAAACCCGAACCCCAAGAGCCTTTGCGATTTTAAAAAGATTGTCCACAGTGGGTGATTCAACACCACGCTCGATTCGGCTAATAAAAACCGTGGAAAGACCGGCCTTTTCGGCCAATTTCTCCTGACTGAACTCTGCCTCTTTGCGTTTGGCCCGAACGGCTTCACCCAAAAGGCGGCGGTATTTCTGAACGGCAGACATGACCGGTTTAGAAAACACGAACGGCAAAAAGTCGCCATGTCGTTAACGCCTAGTTTTGACTTGTGGGATTTTTTCAGAAAAGATACAAAGATTGCCGTTGATTGCCTTTCTGTTTGAAATGGCATTCAAATCCGGGTGGGTGAGTCGGGGCTTGCCGGGATGGATTGAAACCTGTTGCCTCCTGACGATATGGAAACGTCAACAAACATCAATAACCACGGAACAAATATGAACACATCACAGAACCAAACCGAAACAACCCCTGCAATCTCGAAACCGTCTGATTTCTGGACGGTCTTTTTATTGGGCCTATTCCTCGGCGTTTTCGGTGCCCATCGATTCTACGCCCGAAAATTCAAATCGGGAGTATTTCAACTTTTGACCTGCGGCGGATTGGGGATTTGGTCATTTGTTGATGTCATCGTCATCCTGTTGGGCAAATTCAAAAGTTCAACCGGCGTCGTTTACCAAAATCCAAAACCCAAAGTGGCTTGGGGAATTTTCGCCGCAGTCTGTATTCTTGGTTTGATTTCAACGGCGGCTGACAAGGAATCTGGCGGCGATAGTGGCAGCGGCGGTTCAAGTTCATCGCACGGCAGTTCTCATAAATCCGCTCGGCAACTGATTCGAGACAGAGTCGTAGAACTATACGGCTCAAAAGTGGATGTGACGATTGACAGTGGATACGCAGGCGGTGCATATCAAGTTACGGTCGCAGACAACGAACACTTTCACAATTATACGATTACCGTCACCGTGGACGAGGCAAATCAAGAGATAACATCTTGGGAAACCAAACAGATTGATTGAGGAAATTCAACGAATTCAAAACGAAATCAAATATGAACACGAAAGCTACAGAACAAACGAACATGCCAGCGGGCAAGTCTCGCCTCGTTGGAACCGCCCTAACCACATTGGTCATTATCTCTTCACTGTTAACTATTTTGTGCGCCGCTATCCGCTGCAAACACGGAGCAAATTACTTGGCAGGATTGCCGGTTTATATTTTTGTTTTGCCGTTGGTTTTGGCGGCTGCATTCTTTGCTCACTACTTCTTGACAAACAAAACCGGTCAGAACCGTCTGAATAGCCAGTGCCTGACAATTGCCGTCAGCGTGGTTTTGGTGGTTCTGCTTTGTGATTTCTACTCGTCAAAAGAGCAGGCGATAGACACAGGCAATCCACACTCCACTGATAATGCAAAATTGATTTCCTATGGATTATTTACACGGAGATTTGAATTGCAGTTCAACGGGCAGGCAACCGAGACGGTCACAGTCAAACGAACCATCGGTAAATTCATCGGCTCACTTCCGTTTACAGCTACATGGCCAAAATCAAGCTACTCAACAACGGATAAGTTCACGTTCAACGCCTTCAACATCTTTGGATGGGAATGACATTCTGACAAATGAGAATTATCAAAAGTATCACCGCGTTCGCTTCATTGTTGTCAGCAATTGCCATCCTTACTTCTGGCTGCGGCAATTCGGACGGGAGCCTGTCATTGAACCAAAGTCAAACCGCCCAACTGGTAAAGTCGCTCGGAACGTATGAAGGGAAAGCACACGCCCAGCGAATCATGGGGGCTATGATGACCGGGGTTTGGACGGCCACGTTTTTTCAAGATGACAGAGGTGCTTTGAAATGCAAATGCACCCTGCGCCTTCAGGATGAAGAAAACGGATGGGGAAATCCTTCCACGGCCACCGCCGATGTCAAAGTCTTCAAAGGGGCAGCCAACGACCTGTATGATTTGAAGGCCGAAGCCGGTTTCAGCGACAGTGAACCGAATTGGTTTGTTGCCGTTGACGGGATTTCACTCTCAAATGGGCAGCCAAAAGACTCTGTCACCCTGTTTGACATGGATTCGTATCAGATTGAACTCTCACGAAAATAGTCCAACGAGGTAGCACATCGATTGTGTGGCCAGCAAAACTCCACCGGTCAAATCCGGTGGAGTTTTCATTTTATGGTGTCAAATACGACACAATGTCGTTTTTAGAGGTGTTGAACAATCCGGCGCAGTCAATGGGGCATGCGTTTGTTTTGCCGATGTAGCTGACGAACGATGCAGCGTTGCGGGAGTGTGAAATTCGGCCGTAGAACCAGTTGAAAACTTGTCAAACCGTCGTCTCTGCGTCACTGCTGCGGCTGAACACTATTTTCAGTTGCCTGTTGACAATGACTAACTTTAGTGCTTTAGTTGTTGCGTCATGCGGCAACAATTATGAAAACAATCCGAATATCTGACGAAGTGTGGAGTGCAATTGCAGCGAAAGGAAAATTTGGCGAAACAGAGGATGATGTGCTTTGCCGAGTTTTTGGAATTGGAAAGTCGAACCAGAATGCAGTCACCTCGGCAATTATTAAATCCCCAAGCGTGGTGCAAAGCAGCCGAGCATTCGGATGGAAGGAGCGTCGTGCCGAAGTTGCCATGTATCAAAAGGTGGAAGACAACAAACTAATTTTGGAATTTCAATCAGGTCAACGTGGTGAATGGAATTTGCCAAGCAAAGAAAACTCTGCGGGCATCCGGCGAGTTCGAGACTTGGCTGTTGAATTTGTTCAGAAGAACGGCGGCACGGCGGGACAAGTAGGAGCGGCCATGAGAGCCTTGACCAGCCGTGGCTATCACGTTACAGGAAAAAACAGCCGGAGCATTGCGGAATTTGCTTAACCTGTCATGGCTAACGAATCTCGTGACAACTACGGGAAATTAAAGACCGGCTTTTTCAAGGCGTTGGGCCAAGAGTCTAAGGCCAAAAAGGGCTATTACAATTCCGACGAGTTCAAAACGGAAATATTGCAATCAGACATTCTTCAACCCGAAGATTGGCTGCCGGATGGTAAGCACAAACACACATGGCGGCATCGTGTGGACAGGGCCACACAGAATATCAACACGGGAATATAGCGTGATTTATCTGGGTTTGTTGCCCAAAGACCGGAGCCTCTGGTCACCCGGCCCAATGATTTTTCCACTGGCACTTCGTGTTCGGTCATCTGATTTGTCGTAGCGACTCAGCAATTTCCCCGTTCCGTCACGCAGCCAATTCCCGTCAATCCGGCCAATGATTTTTCCAGTTCTGTCTTTGATGTAGTTCATAATTCAACAGTGGTTAATTTCCTCAGCCGATTTACGAAGGTTGGCAAGCACGTCTTCATCCATCTTTTCCAATTTAAAATTCTCGGCTCGTTTGAAAACACGGTCTTCATCTTTCATTGCCACTTCAACATCAACCCAAACAAGTTGGCCATTTGCCATCGTCGAAACGTGAAGAAATGCCAAGTCACCGGCAACCCAAGCAACCGAAGCGTCACGGATTAGAAATCCCTCAGTCGATTGAAATTTAACCCTGTCTCCAATTTGAATGGCGTTCATGTTTTCTCCATTTCAATACAGTGACGCCCCTTTCATCAAGTCCGACAAATACCGCAGGGTGGCTTCGTCTGCGTCGTTCAACCAAAAGTTTTCCGCCTGATGGAAAACACCGTCTTCGTCAATGTCCCTTGCCACTATGATTACCGGTGTTATCCCGTCAAGTGCCGACGGAATCATTAAAAATGTCACGTCGCCATTCTCAAAAACCACCCAGCCTTCGCAGCGTGAATCCATGTCCGGTCGTTCAAATATTATTTGTTCCATCATGTGTTGTGGTTGTTAAAATTCGTCGTCGTGGCGTTTGCGGTGCAAACGATTAAAAAAATCATCATCGGTGAATTGCTTGCCCAACAACCGAAGTTTGTCACCGGCGCTCTCCACGTCGGCTGATTCCAGATTGAATTGATGTTCGGTTACGGCCTCGAAGACGTGGTCTTCGACATTCTCAATTGCGATGAATAGGGAATGAGATTGATTCGTGTCGGGTTTGGGCACGATGACCAACACCAGTCCCTGACTCTCGGCAACAACATTGGCCCATAAAATCCGATTTTTGGAAGTCGGCAATTTGAACGGGACTTTGCGAATAAGCGTGTATTTCATATGTAATTATTGGGTATTTTTCAAAATTCGTTGAACCGTTGTCGTATGCCACTTCGCCTGAATTCCAAGACGATTGATTGTTCGTGGTTTGACGCCTTCCAAATTCAACCGATTGGCAATGTCGGAAAGGGAAAGTCCCTCTAAACGAAAGGCCAGCATCTTGGCAATGACCGATTTTTCATATTCGGTGAATCCGTATGGCTTCCGGCCTTCACAACGACCATCGGTCTTCCTGATTCTCATTCGAGCGGCCCGAAGTTTCTGTACCACCACAGATTTTTCCCATTCACTGATGGCGCCCAAGACTTGCCTAATCAATATTTTTGTAGGGTCGTTGCCTTCCACCGTCAATTCTGTGCCACATTCGGCTGATATTACCCTGACGCCAATTTTTCGGAACTCCCCCAAAAGAATTTCCGAAATCATTAAATCCCGGGCGATGCGGTCTGCACGCTCGGCGAGAACCAGCCGAACACCATTGGCTTTTATCGCAATAAACAATTCCGTGAGGGCTTCACGGTCAAAGGCGTCCTTCGTTCCACTGACACCCATTTCACAGAATTCCCGCTCGATTTCAATCTGATGACGTTTGGCATATCGGGCGATTGTGTCTCGTTGACGGGGAAATCCGTCACCTTCAATTTGCCCCTTCCCGCTGACTCTCAAATATGAAAAAGCTTTCGTTCGCATACTGGACTGGTCCTAGAACGGTTCACCCCAGGCAACACGAATTCTTCAGAATATGTGGATATTTCAGGTCAAAATCGGGTTAAAGCGTTGCCAGTATTTGATTTGGGTAACGGGAAAATAATTCAACGTCTTTCCGTGCGCTGATTGGGGTCATTTCTGATGGAATTGCTGCTGATTTTTAGCCATCTTCATTCATGTCACAACCACGGAACCACGGGAAGCCTGTAGCGACAACTAAACTTCCCGCTGACGACAACTAAAACTCCCCGTGTCCGGGGAAGCACTGGTGGTTTTTCTGGTCGGGCCGTAGGCCTGACCGGGCAGACTGCCGGTGCATGATCACCACACAACAACGGACTCGGCTCGTCACCGAGTTTCAACGGACCGGAAGTGTTTCTATGAGTGCATTGAAAAGCGGGATGGATCGGAAGACGGCGCGGAAGTATTTGGATGAGCCAGAGCGATTGAGTCAACCAAGGCCGGCACGGATTTGGCGCACGCGAGTGGATCCGCTGGCCCAGATTTGGCCGGAGGCGGAACCGCGTTTGCGGGCGGCCCCAGAACTCGAAGCCAAGGCGTTGTTTGAGCATTTGCTGATGATCCGTCCCGAGCAGATGCGGGAGACGCAGTTGCGAACCTTTCAGCGGCGGGTGCGACAGTGGCGGTTGGAACATGGGCCGGCCCCGGAAGTTATCTTTCCACAGACGCATAGTCCCGGGGAGGTCATGCAGTTGGATTGGACCCACGCCAAAGAACTGGAGGTCAGCATCGCTGGCCATCCCCTTGATCATCTGCTCTGCCAGGCGGTGCTGCCGTATTCGAACTGGCAGTGGGCGACGCGGTGTCAGTCGGAGTCGTTGTTGTCGTTGCGGGCGGGTTTGCAGGCGGCGCTGTTCCGGTTGGGCAAAGTGCCCAAACTGTTGCAGATTGATAATAGCAGCGCGGCCACGCATCAGATCAGCGGCGAAGGCAAACGGGATTTCAATCCGGAGTTCCTGTCGTTGGCGGAACATTACGGGCTGGCCGTGCGAACGATCCATGTGGGTTGTCCGAATGAGAACGGCGATGTCGAGGCGCACAACGGCCATTTGAAGCGGCGGCTGGAGCAGCATCTGTTGTTGCGCGGGTATCGGGACTTCGCCAGTGAAGCGGCTTACGATCAGTTCTTGGCCGAGGTGCTGACCAAAGCCAATGGCCAGCGCACGACCAAGGTGGCGGAGGAACTGGCGGTGATGCGGGAACTGCCGCCGACGCGGCTCTGCGAGTATGATGAAGTGGAGTGCCGGGTGTGCAGTCACAGCACCATCCGGGTCAAACGCGTGGCGTATTCGGTGCCGGCCCGGTTTATCCACCGGCGGCTGCGAACGCGGGTTTATGAGCAACACCTGGAGGTTTACCACGGCACGGAGCAGATTGCGCACATCGTGCGCGTGCCCGGCCGGCAGGCGGTGATTGATTACCGGCATGTGATCCAGGCGTTGCTGCGGAAGCCCGGCGCGTTTGCCCGCTACCATTACCGGGAGGATCTGTTTCCGAGCAACACTTATCGCCGCGCCTATGACCGGCTGGTGCAGGATCACGGGATGGGTGCCGGCGAACTGGAGTATCTGCGACTGCTCAAGCTGACGGCGGAACTGGGCATCAATGCCGTGGAAGGTTTGCTCGGTGAAATGCTGTGCCCGGACTCACTGCCGTGGCGGGCCGCCACCTTGCGCGGCACGCTGTGTCCACCCAGCCGCGTGGAACTGGTGGAGCCCATCGTGGATTTGAGCGTGTATGATGCGTTCTTGCAGGAGGAGGTCGCCCATGCCGCATGATCCACTGGCTGGGCTGTTACGCAGCTTCTGCCTGACGACGATGGCGTCGATTTACGCCGACACCCTGCAACAAGCTGAACAGCACCACTGGGGCTATCGGAAGTTCTTGCAACACCTATGCGAGAGCGAAGCCGAAGACCGGCGCCAACGGCGCGTTGTCCGTCTGATCAAACAATCCGGGCTGCCGGACGGCAAAAGTCTGGGCAATCTGGACGAGACCCTGTTGCCGGAAAAGATCCGACGACAATTACCCACGTTGCTGGAAGGCGGCTTTGTGGAGCGCGGGGAGAACGTGCTCGCCTTCGGTCTGCCAGGCCGTGGGAAAAGTCATTTTGTGGCCGCCTTGGGCCGGGAGCTGATCTTGCGGCATGGGCACACCGTGTTGTTCATCCCGACGTTCAAGCTGGTGCAAAAGCTTTTGATCGCCAAGAAGGCGTTGAAACTCGAAGCCCTCCTGAAGAAACTCGACCGCTATGCAGTCGTATGCCTGGACGACATTGGGTATGTCCAGCAAGACCGGGAGGAGATGGAAGTGTTGTTCACGTTCCTGGCCGAACGTTACGAGCGGCGCAGCGTGATGATCACCAGCAATCTGGTGTTCTCGAAATGGGATCAAATCTTCAAAGACCCGATGACCACTATGGCCGCCATTGACCGGCTGGTGCATCACGCCACCATCTTGGAGTTCGACGGTGAAAGTGTGCGAACAAAGAAAGCCAAAGCCCGGCAGACTGCGTGAGGCTCACCGCCCCTGGCTGGTTGCGTTCCGTCAGTCGGGCTTCGCCCTCCTGACTCCACTCCACCAGCCAGGAATCCCCTCAACCTTCATACCGAAGAGCTCATGTCCGATGGGGAATTATAGTTGTCGTCAGTGAGGAAAAATAAATGTCGTTGACGGGGGAAGACCGTTTCCGTGTGCGCCAGAGGGTCAGGACGGTGGTTTTGGTCGGCGGTTGACGGATAATGAGAGCCGTTTATCCTCACACAGAATTCCAATCAAGTAGGGTTTAAAGGTTTTTGGTGTGAGAATTGTCTTTGACAGGAAATCGCAAGTCGGGTTTGATAAACCCATGACAGCAAAGTCCGTAGTGAAAACAACCGTGCACGGGCGTTGGCCTAATCAACTCTGTTAGGCTGCTCGCACACACCACTTACATATGAAAAAGAGAGTTTTAGCGACAAAGAAGATTCTGGACGAAGGACGCAGCGTTACCAACGTGAGCTATAAGAAGGATGATGCCGGCTTGGTTATCATGTTCTCACATTCGTCAGTCAACGATGCAGATGAGTTCAGAGATACAATTTGGGAATCGATGCTTTCATTGTTTCCAGCCATTGCTGATTTGGCCTTTGACCTCGATGATGACATCTTGATTTATGACACACATAAGGAGTGTTGGGTTTCGCTCGCAGCCTAACACCATTTGGCCCGATAGGGTTCAACAAGGAAAAAGCATTCTTGCCGGAAAAGCAGTCATTTCCCTTTAAAGTCCATCGGTATTGATTCGCTTGAATCTTCACCTTCGCCATATTTATGTGGCATGAAGATTTACGAAAACAAGATTCTCGAAATTACGATTCATGGAAAATCCCGCACAGTCAGTGTGACTGAATTGTTCCATTTAATCGCTGACGGCTATTCACCAGCATTGACACAACAAAGTTGTGATGATTTGCGAAGACTGTTGTGGTTGGCCACGCAGATATTTGTTCAAGGCGATTGGCTTCTTCAATCACCGTGGGCTGTCACCACCCCAAAGGAAAAGAACCCAATAACCGTGGACGCATGCGGTTCGTTCCCAAAGAAAAAGTGAGCCGGGAATTTTTTTCACGGTCAACCACAAGTGAGCGATACTTTCATACGTGCGCTGAATCCCATGAAAAGTTGACCGGGTATCACGCACTGGCCACGGTGGGGCTGGCCCCTAGCGCAAAGACCCGCGTCCAGAAGGGCGGAAACCCCCTATGGCGGGTGGGGGCTAGGGGCTAGATGATTACAATACCACTCTGATTGGCGAGAAATTTGGAAATCTTCTTTACGGTGGATGCCTTTTCTTTCTCGTTCAGATAACCCAATGGGTTCACCGATTGTGTTCTGAACCAATCTTCCACCGTTACAGGTTCGCCCATGAACCACCGTGTCATCATTCGGTATTGTGCTCCACAAACACTGAAATTCGCCAAGGTGATTACGGCTTCAAGAACCTCACTGCACATGGACAGACACTTTGAAATGTCCACCACCGACACTCTCGTTATGGCCTTGCCGGTGATGATGCCTTTGTAGCCACAATTGCCAAGATGCTCGACAGACAGCTTCCAAGAGTTTGAAAATTCATCAATGTGATTTCTAATGTATTTCGTGCGTTCATTCATCGTCTTGCCGATGATACCAGCACTATTTTTTTCATCCTTGCGAGTCACCTGTTCAATAAAATCTTCGTCGGGTCGGAATTTCGATTCGTCCAACAAATCCGTTTCGATTTCAACGATGGCAATATTCTCGCCTTCGTTGACCGCCTGCAATGCGTAGTATGGAGCGTAGGCCGTGGTCAAATAAATCAACGACGGATTGCTTTCAACAATGTGCTTCCAGTTGCTTTTGCCGGTCATCTTTCGTGGACGCAACCCTTCCGCCTTGGCTTGTAGGCCAATCGTCTCGGTTGTTCCGTGATATAATTTCACAACGGCTCGGATGATAACCGAAGGCGGCAGCACCGGCAACGGGTTGATTTATTCTTGCAAATCAATCACCACGCAAAATATATTTTGCCTATGAAAGCCAAATCTTTGAAGAAGATTGTAAAGGGATTGGAGAATATTTTTCGTGTTCTTAAAGACAATGGGGTCAATGACCATATTCTCAGGCAAAGATATGCTGAATATTTGGTAGCATCAATTCTGGCTGGTAGAGGTCATGCCGTGAGTCTTTTGGGCGAACGCGAAAACACTGCGGCTGACATTTATTTGACCGACAAGAAGATTCGGGTCGAAGTCAAGTCGGGCAAGATTCATAAAGACGGTTGGGCTGACGCCTCGTTTAAAATAGGAAACCAAATTAGTAGGAAGTTTGACTTCTGTGTTTTCGTTATTTTTGGTAAATCGAACAGGGAAAGAGTTGAACATTTATTTGTTTTCACAAGCGATGAATTGCAGGAAGTGGCAAAGAAGAGAAAACATGTCGCTGCTTTCCAAGGTTCAAACCCTTGTTTGCTTTTATATTCACCGTGCCTGAAGGAATACGACGCTTATATAAAAGAGGAAAAGACGACGCCTTTCAAGATTGAACGAACCCTCAGCAGGAATCCGAAAAGATTTGACCGGAAATGGGGCAAGATTAAATGAAAGTTTCCAGAAAATATGGAAAGAAGTTGGCTCAACCAACACCCGGTTCATTTCAAGGTGGATTAACCTATGGTGTGAGACGCAATGGTGAAATGGCGGTGATGGCAGTAAAGAACTCATTAAAGCCGGTAGGTAAAGTGGCTGGTCGCAATATGGTGGAATTAGTCGCTAAATTGGGCTTGAAAAGGGGTGCTCACAATCTGGTTTATCGTAATACACCGGAAGGCATTGAAGCTTACAAACAAGCAAAGGCTTTGATAGATGCGTTTGTTGAATCTGGTCGGTTGTTTTCCAATCATTCATTCCACAGCCAAATTGGAAAGCTGTTTGGATACACAAACTCAGAAATCACTGAATTCTTAAATCGGACAAACAGGGACAGAAAACGGAATCTGGCACGCTCGAAACGCAGTCTGAAAATATAAATTCGTCCACCAGCATTTCGGCATATTTATTGTTGGCCGAAGTTTTAAAGTTGAAACTTGTTCATCAAACGGCCATCCCCATTTCGTTTAAAACCGGAGTGGGGATTTTTCTTTGGTCTGAAATTGCTGATGTGACGGTTTCCGGATACACTACGCGCCATGGCTGGCAATCAAACAGCGCCAACGCGAGCGAAAAAGGACAACCACCCATTGTGGGTCAAGGAGCGGTATTTTGTAATACCAGCCATCCTCAAACAAAAGATGCAGAAAGCTCCTGAAGACGTTCAAATGATTCTTTGTTCCATCGTAAGCAAAATCGCCACAGCCACAAAAAAGAACCCTGAACACTTTGCCAATATCCTTTCCATAGAATTCAAGAATACGATTGGCAGCGATTATCATGGTTACTTGGAAATCTTGCATGACTGGCGCATCGTTGACATCAACAACCGTTATTCAAACGCTGAAGACAAAGGATTTCCAAAATCATACCGGCTGTTTCCAAGTGCCAATGCCGCAGCCAAGGCAATTGTCAGGTTTGAAAAAAAGGTCATTCAACCGTTACGAGACCAATCCGACCTAACAAATGACGTGGCAAAGTCTGTTTACCGAAACCTCAAAAGAATAGCCGTTCGTGAAAACCTCTTGCCGCAAGCAAATCTGATTGATGAAGTCGAGGCAATCAACTCGGCGGTAAAAGTCTATTGGGGAAAGTTTAACGTCCACTACTCGGCAAAAGCCAAACGGCTTTTCCACACGGTAATCTCCATGCCTAAGATTGCCCGAAGGAATCTCATTCTAAAAGCCGATACGTCTGTGCCTTTGTTTGAATACGACGTAAAGTCTTGTATGCCGGTCATCCTTCTGGGACTCATTCAAACCCCTACGGAGCGAGCTACGTTGACGGCACTACTTGAAGGTGACATTTACACGACGATTGCCAACGAACAAGGCATCACCAAAATCAGGGACGACATCAAAGATGACTTCTTGATTTTCTTGAACGGAGGCATCCGCAACTACGTTTACACGTTCTTCCATCAACATTTACCCACGTTGGCAGATTGGGCATTAAGGGGTAAAGGTGCCAAGAAGGGAATGGCGTGGTATGGGCAAAACATTGAGGCTCGAATCATGGCTCAGGAAGTCCCGCGTCACATCAATCAACCTGGGATTCCTAGTACTAAGCAAATTTATTTAAATACTCTCATATGTGGGGGTAACCCAGACGAGGGGATTTTATACATCCCCATGCACGACGGTTGGCTTGGCATCGAGCGTGACGAACAGCGCATCGCCAGCGTGGTTAGGAACGAGTTTCACCGGCATTTGAGGTATTGGGTGACAATCACCAGAAAGAAGTTGGAGACAGGTGAAGAAACCGTGCTGGTCAAAGGGGCTCCGCCAGACGCCAGTCAGGTTGCCGACGAGTAAAGTTCCACGAGGGGTGAAGGAACATCATCAGTCGTCCTTTGACGGCCTCTGACGGACTGGCGAACCTTCCATTGGGTTCAAAAACGCAACTGTTGCGTTTTTGTTGGCTATTCCAATTCGAGCATTTCACGGTGTATCAGCGCGGGCTTAATCCAGACAGGTTTTAGAATCAACCAGCCTTCTCCGCATCGTTGATTTCTTAGATGTCCACGCCGCCAGTGCATTCTCTTGCCCGGCCCGATACCGTCAACAGTTCCTATGCGCTGAGTCGAATGCCTCTTCCCAATAAAACACGGGTTCCATAAGGCATCGGTTTTAATCGTGCCATTCTTTCGCTCACGATGTTTTCTGGCTGGCTGGTCGTCAATTGTATCGACAAATGCGTTTGGTTGGGTGGAAAGGATAATGAGGAGTTTCATCACCAACTCAAAAACATAAATGGCCACCTCGCCAGAATTGGTGTCGCATGAATTATCCGCTATGGCCTCGATTGCAAATGCCTCTTCCTGCGTGAACGCAAGATTCTTTTTGAACTTGATAGCGGCTGCAATTGTTTCGCCAATATTCTCGTATAGCAGATTACAGGCGACAAAACGAAGTCTTCCGTCGTCTCCCACAACGTCTTGGCTTATGTGTAGGAAGCCATCTCGCGTTGAAACCATGACAAACGGAATGTGAACGCCAACCTTGCTTTTAATCCAATCACAAGGCAAAACCAACAGAAAACCTTGCATTGGAAAATGCAGTTGTGCAAAAGTGAAGGATTCCAACATCTCTGTTTGGTCAACAGCTTCAAGAAATGCTTCGTCCAAGAAATATGTCGGAACATATTTTTCAACCAGAACTTGTGAGAAGAACAACCGAGCATAACGCCGTTTTAGTAGCTGCGGCAAATTGACATAAGGTTCAGTGTAATTGATAAACATGAAGTTTATCAGCGAAAAGTATTTTGGGTTCAGGTATTCCAACGGAGTGATAATTCGCCGTGGGTAATAAGCCATCACCTGTTCTTTTATGTAATGTTTTGGCAGATTTTCGAGAATGGCATCCAATGCTCTGTGGTTCATAATTTATCCTTGGAATACAGTTTAATCTTCAACTTCGATTTCTTTTAGAACATAACGAGCATCCAGTTCGTTATCTGAAAAATCAATTGAGGCAAAGCCAGCTTCGGACACATAAAGAACCGGGTCTTTGAACTCTGGGTTTGCCTTCAGAATTCGTTTCAGAGTGACCGCTTCAAAAGCCACCGGTCGCTTGATTGTGTCCAAACCGTTTACACACGAAACACTCATACGGATGCTGTCACAAAGGCGCTTTTCGGAATACCCAAAGGCGATGCAGAGTTTGTTAGTCCGCTTGCTGACAGCAACCGTGAATAATCCACCGCTGTCATTTCCCAATGCAGAGTGGGCCTTGGGAAATTTCTCTTTGATATAATCATCAAGAACAATGGCCGCATCCCAATTGCAATCAGGTTTTATCAACGGCAAAGTCTTGAACTCATCCACACATTGCGTCTGGTGTCGGAAATGCACCCCGTCGGCAGAAACCTTCAATGCCGCGACTTCACCCGATGGGAATTTCTCCAAAGAGAGTGAAATTGTATCTGCGGAAGATTTCTTAACGAATCTTTGCACGTCGTTCAGGTCGCCGATGCCGATGTCCCCGTTTTCAATTCCATAGACATCCTTTAATTTTACGGATGCAGAAAAGTTGGGCTTGCGAGAGATGCCCTCATTATTTGAAACGCTGACGTGGATTGTATCACCATATTTTCGCCATAGTGCAGATTTTATGAGACCACCCAAATAATGCTTTTGGATAAATCGAACAAGTTTTGTTGTTTGCATAATGAATTTGTATAGATGGCCCAGCAGTCCGCCCGTCCAATTGACGGACTGCCAGGCGCATGGATTTTTGTCCCATGTTATGCAGCCACTGTTTCGGCCACTTCAGGACGTTCGGGATTCAACTCCATCGCAAAATCAGGAGCGATTTGCGAGAGCGAGATGTTGGCCCCCGTTGTTTGGTTCGCCAGAATGAAGGACTTCACAACTTCATTCAGAACGACGCCGGTTTTTGTGCTGATTTCGTCTTCGGGACGCAAATCCTTATGTTCACGTTTTGAAACCCATTCTTGAAGGATTTCAAAGAGGGCTGCCCCATAATTTGCCTCTTCATCCGAACAAGGCTTGTCGTTTATTACCGTCCACGCCGACAGGTTCCAGTTGACCTTATCTGCACCGGTGATGGCTTCGCGAACATGGGAAATCGCCTTCTGGCGAACCTCGTTGCGTTTGTTGTCGTATTGCCCTTTGTTGGTTTTTTTTATTTCTGTTGGTGAATCAGAACTTTCAGTCTCAGGATTCACCGCTTCAGCTTCTACGCTTTCGGATTCAGGTTTCGCGTTACAGATGCCGACACGAACATATGCCTGACGAAGCCCCTCGGTTTCTGAGAAGAACGAGGCATCAGCTTCAGCTTCCTCAGCGACACGCATATAATTTTCCACTGTTTTTTTACTGATTGAAGGAACATTTTCTTTCACCCACTTTTGCCAGTTGCCATGACCGGCGAGTTTTTTCGCCTTGCGGAGATAATTCCCGGCCTTGATAGCGAGCTCAAACGTCGTTTTGGCGAGGTTCGCGGCAATATTGTCGTTCGAGACTATTTTAGTTTGTAGCAGATTGACCTCCGCGGCATAGCCGTTGAGTTCCTGCTTTTGAGTTTCGGTCAACTGCGTGTTGTTCTTGGACTTTTTCATTTGTTTTCTCTTTCGTTTTTGAGCATGGAAAGTGCGTAGGCACACTCCGTGCGTGTTGTTTGTTTTGGGTGATTTCATTTGGCGGAAAGCCGTGTCTGTTGTAGAAATACAGACCTAACTTTCCGCTACCTCTGCGATGTCACCGCCGTCGCCGAGGTTGAGTTCAGATTATACCTGTCAAGCCACAAGTAAACCCTTCCAACATCGCCAATGGTTATGCGGGTTTCCTTGTAATTCACTTTGAATTCGGAAAAAACAACACATTTATCTGCATTGGCGATGTCAGGCTTGCGTAGTATGAATTCTGCGTTCATTCCACACTCACTTTATCAAAGATTTCAATGACTTGAATCCTTGCAACATGTGCAATGGTTATTGGGAATTTGTTGACGCAATTCTTCAATTTGCCAGAATCGCTTAATGAATTTTGATTCTCCACTGGGGCGCCTGAAGCGACTGGAAGCACAATTGATAAAAGAAGGTAGAATCACCTCACAAGTGGGACAACGCGTTCAACAGATGATTCAGGATGAATCCAGAAAATTAAAAAAAGCTGAAGTTGATAAAATCGAAGAAGCTGAGGTTTATAAAATCCAAAAGCAAATAAGCAAAAAGGAATGGCAGGAAAAATCCAAACTGGAACGCCAACAGAAACACGAAGAAAGAATTGCATATTTGTTGGCGCATCCATCGGAAATAGTCACCCAAATTGAACAGCGAGATGTCAGACGCAAACAGCGAGAAACCGAGGAAAAACTGGCAAGGCTGACTCAGCAGAACATCCTCGACGAATGCAGTTCGCAGGGTCAATGCAAAGTCACTGAGGACGACCTAAAACATGCGTTCCCGAAAGAGGTTTCACCCATTGGTAAAAATATTTTTAGGCCGCAGATTGACATCAAGGAATTCAACAAATTTTTGCTGGCAAAAAAACTCTCTTTTTCGCTCCCTGACTTCGTTTTCAAGAAGTTGACATGAAAGCGGCTCTGGTGATTTGCCGGGGTCGTGTGTGCATCAAATCTGACACACCACTTATCCTCAAACTTTTTTCCTCTTCAAATCTTGCAGCTCTTTTTTTGTGAGTTTCAGAAGAGCAGCCTTCTTCATTTCTACTAATTCCTTGGATATTCGCTTCATTGAGTCTTCATGACTTTCCGGCTTGGTGTTACTGAATGGACCAGTTGGAACCGGTTTGGGCGTCCCAATTAAAACCAACAGTTTTTTAGCTCCGGCATTATTAATAATCTTGTTCATTTTAATTGATGGTAATAACCAGATATTTTATCGTTCAATAACGCAACCATTGCGTTTTTGATTCAACCGAACGTCACGCTGGCTTCCGCGCATTAAAAACCCGCCGCGAAGGCGGGTGTGCAGTTCGTTCGCAATTACCAAACAGATTCCGACCCCCTACCCGAAGAACTGGACGAACAATATTGGTGAGTCGGAATTTTGAGACCCCAATTATGCGGCCTTGAGCGAGTATTTCCCGTCGGCCAAAGTGAACACCGCCTTGGGGCCGGTGGATTTCTTTTTCAGGATGTTCTTAATCTTCCACGGCGAGAACACACTGCCGACCGCCTCGATGATGGATTCAACCGTCATCGGTGAACCATCGGTGGTGAGAATTTCAGTGATTTTGTCGTCAACCTTCGGGCGAAGTGACGCCGGTTTCCACGTAGGGTCAAGTTCGAGGATGTCGGCCTCAACCTGTAAAATCTCAGTGGCCAGCTCAATTCGACGTTGCTTCAACGGCTCAGCGAGCGCCGTCTTTTGGACCTTCAATTCCTCAATCTGTTGATTCAACGCGGCCAATTGTGCGTTTGCCGAGGTTTTGGTTCCGTTGCCAGTTTTCTTCGTGTCAGTTTTCATTTTCGTTGTCATTTTTGTTGTTTCGTGGTGTCGAGTTGTTCGGCACGACTGGACTGGACCATGGGACGCAAAAACTGGCAACAGCACCGGGAAGAATATTTACGGTAGAGAACGGAGGTGTAAAACCAAGATTCTATTTTTTATGAAGTGTCATCAAGTCGTGAGTTGGCCGGCTGTAGTCTCGCAATCCGGTTGTATAAAGATGCCAAAACTCTTTTGTCTTTTTATCCCATTGCATACGGTCAAGGCTTTGTGCGCCACCATGCGCCCAATAAACAGCCATTGTGCATTTTTCGGGATTTACCACAATTTGTGAAATCAAGTCTTTCAGCGTGGAAGCAATTTTCGCTCGTCCAAGTGGGTTTTTAATATTCGTTTCCATCTCCCTGCAAAATTCATTGAACTTGCCAGGGATGCTTGCCGAAAGTTTGTCGCCCGCGAGGTCGGAATCCAGTTTGTTTTCAAGCTCTGCCTGTTTCAGTTCCAAGTCCTGAATTTCCTTCATTATTGACGTGGGCGGCACGGTTTCTGACTTGCGGATTAGGTTTAGGAAATTTGATAATTCCTTTTTGACCGCTTCAATCTGCAACCGTGTTGCTGCCGCGTTATTCGAGGGTTTCTGAAAAGTATCGAACACTCGACAATCTGTTAAACAAATCTGAAACACTTCCTCAAGGACATTCGTCGCAACCACCTTGTAGGAACATTTCTTGTGCTTGTGAGCATTGCCGCAAACCAAATAGCTGTAACCGTGCCTTGACCTGACCAAGTGAATTAGGCTTGCACCACATTTTTCACATTTAATTAAACCGGCAAACAAATTGTTCTGCGAAGGATTTTTGGTATATCTAAACCCGGCTCCCTTGTAGCAGTTTCGCTGTTTTAGTTTGGCCTGAACTGCGTAAAATAAGTCATCTTCGATAATCCGTGGGAAATAGTTCTGAATCTTTCCGCCATCTTCAATTCGTTTTCCATCAATGATGGTTTTAGGCTGAAAACTCCCCAGAACTGATTCACTGGTCAGCGTATTGTGTATAATAGCCTTGTTCCAATCTTTTCCGTGAAAAGATTTTATCCCCTTTTCGTTGAACATCCGAATTACCGTCACGATGCCGATGCCTTCATTGGACAGTTGGAATAGCTTCTTAACAGTGGCAACATGTTCGGGGATTTTAACAATCTTGTCGTCTTTGACTGTTAGCCATCCCGGAACTTTCTTTGTGTAAATCTTCGTCGCTGCGTCGAGCCTTTTTTGTTTCCAGTTCGCCTTACCACGGAAGATACGTTTTTGCCGTTCCTCATTTGCGAGTGTCGTTTTGAGGGAAAGAATTAAAAATGATTGTGATGACTGCCAATTCTTTCGGTTCAAAACCTGATTGTCTCTCAAGGAAATGATGGTGACGCCAAAATCAAGTATCTTGGAAATTAGATTCAGTGAATCCAGCGGCAGCATTCTTGAAATTCTGTCAACGTCTTCAATCAGCAAGAATTTTGGAACGGAGCCACGGGCCAAATCATCCAGCATTGCCGCCAACCCCTTTCTGTCATCCGAACTTTTACCGCCTGAAATACCCAAGTCTTTGTAAATTTTGACCAGTTTTTCTCCGTGTTCCTTGCACCATCGTTCCGCGCCTTGCGTCTGACGTAGTTCCGATTGACCGTCAGCCTGTTCCGGTGTTGAATATCTCAAATATAAAATTGCATTATTCATTTATGGAAACAATACCACAAGTTGTCACCCGTTTCAGTCACATTGTCATCTTTTGGACCGACCCGGCCCGGCCGGACGCCGCTGACGCCGTCATCGCCGGCGGGAACCAATACCTCAAAAACATTCCCGGCCTGGTGCAGTTCCATATCGGCAAAATGGTGGGCAGCCCGCGGCCGGTGGTGGATCAAAGCTATCAGGTCGCGCTCAACACCGTTTTCACCAGCAAACAGGCGCAGGACGATTACCAGGTGCATCCGCAGCATCTGGAATTCATCGCGCGCTGCGTTAAACCGCTGGTGAAAAAAATCATCGTTTACGATTTTGAATGATTGGCCGGAACGGTTGCTCATTCAAATTGTAGGCGTCGAGGTGACGAGACTCATTCTGAACTCCCGGCAAAATCGGAGCGAATCGTGTGATCATCCCATTGGTGTGGTAAAAATTCACGGCTAGAGCGTTTGAAGAAATACTGTAGCCGTTCGGAGCGAGGATTTTTGGGTTTTGGCGAGGCTTTGGCTAAGGAGCAGGTTCAAAGCAACCCTGTGACTGAGCCGAAACGAAGCCTAAACCCAAAAAGACCGCCCTCTTCCTTCAGTCAAGCCG
>Ga0302269_1000251_pt1 | contig 33841 bp, 21 predicted proteins | sample III_Bog_E2_2_FD_194560 | JGI IMG/M metagenome (GOLD analysis project Ga0302269, IMG submission 194560) | Peat permafrost microbial communities from Stordalen Mire near Abisko, Sweden - III_Bog_E2_2 | ecosystem: Environmental > Terrestrial > Soil > Wetlands > Peat | place: Sweden: Abisko...
TCGCCGAGCGCACGCCATCGCACGTGGTTCAGATATTCCTGCCGCGAGGCATCATCAGCCCACAGGGATGCCGCTTTACGCACATCGGCCGCTTGCTCGTACAGCTTGTGGGGCAGATCCTGGCAGAAGTCGGGTAACAGTTGGTCGGCGAACTTCCAGCGCAAGAATGCGGTGGAGTCGACGTGGGTACATCCCATGCTTTCGAGCTGCGTTCGGCTGTCGCGGTAATAGTGGCCCAGCGACCAAATGGCGATCAGGAACAAAGCCGAGCCTCCATACTGCGCGGCCGCATCTTTGGGCGACAAAACTGGAACGCCGTCAACCTGCGATCCCCACTTGGACGGGCTGTTGTCGGCAAAGGCCAGCGGCTCCACGCCGATGCTGCGAAGGCATTGCAGAACCTTACGCCCCAGGTTTCCCGCGCCGAATAGCACCAGACGATTCCCGCATCCCGCCAGCAAGTTGTCAAAGGCCGAATTCTCACGCTCGCGCACACTGCTAAGGGGCTCACTGAGGATGCGATCAAGTTCGACTAGGTATTCGTCTGTCGCTGCCATTATCACTCGCTCACCGGCTCCACGATCATATTCTGGGCAAATTCGTCGCGATCGAGGAAGGGCCACAGATCCTCGAGGGGCTTGGAGACGAACGATCCATCCGGACGTTGAATCGAGGTAACGCGCGGAGCCCTGATCTCGTCGGGAATGATGTGCACGTCGCAAACCACCGGCCCGCGGCTGCGCAGAACTTTGCGGACGGCGGCGCGCAAATCCGATTGACCTTCTCCTTGACCTTCGATCACCGCGGTCTTCAAGCCGTAGGCGCGAGCGACCTTACGATAATCGGGAATCGACACGCCAGTTTCGGGACTGCATCCGATGTTGGGGGCGCCGAAGTAATTCGTTTGACTGGCGCGAATCGAAGCGTATCCCTGGTTATTAAGGACGAAAAGCTTGATCGGCAGTTGCAGGTGCGCGATAGTGGCCAGTTCCTGGATATTGAGTTGAAGGCCGCCGTCGCCGTCGACGCAGATCGTTTTCTTGCCGCCGCTGCCCAGGCACACGCCGATGCTGGCGGGGATGCCGTATCCCATGGCTCCGAGGCCGGCGGTGTGAAACACGCGGCGGCCTTTGCGCGCGCGGTAGGCTAGCAGGAACACTTCGATGGCGCTTCCCGAGCTTCCGGAGACGATGCGGTCGTTCGGTCCGGCTTCCTGCCCGACGACCTCGGCCAGGTGATAGAGACTGACGAGTCCGGGAGCGCGGTGCTCGGGCAAAACGACGGGATAACGCGCCTTCCAGTCCTGGCAGCGTTGGAGCCACGGGCTGCGATCTTTATTCTTATCGAGTGCGGAGCCAGCCTGCCGCAGCATGTGGTCGATAAACGCGCGAGCGTCGGCACAGATTGGATTGTCAATGATGGGATTGTCGATGGCGCCTTCCAGCTTGCGCAGTTCCGCCGGGTCGATATCGACAACCGTCTTGTAGGCTCCGCGGGCGAATTGATGAGGATCCCAACCCATGAGAGGCGGGTCGAGACGAGTTCCGATCACGAGGACGAAATCGGCGTTCTGGAGGGCGAAATTCGCGGCGCGCGATGCTACGGTGCCGGGGCGGCCGACCAAGAGCGGATCGTCGTCGTCCAACAAATCCATCGCCATCCAGGTGAGGCCGACAGGGACATTCAAGAGACGCACAAGTTTTTCAAACGCCGCGGCCGCGCCGGAAACGCGAACACCATTTCCCGCAAAAATAAATGGCCTCTCAGCCCGGTTTAGCCGAGCGATCACTTCGCGTACTTTGGCAGCTAAGTCGTTGTGTTCGCCGCTTGGCGACTCGCCAGGATCAAAGCCGCGCATGGAATCTGGATCAACCGGTGCAGCCTGAACGTCAATGGGAATGTCGATCCAAACCGGGCCCGGTCTTCCAGTGAGAGCCAGGTGTACCGCTTTTTCGAGATGGTAGCGGATGCTTTGCGGGTCGTCGATGGTCACCGCGTACTTCGTGATCGGTTTGATGATCGAGACAATATCGACTTCTTGACTGCCGCGCTGTCGCACTCCGAGCGGAGTGCCATCGGGACGGAACATGCGGTCGGCGCGTTTTACCTGTCCTGAAAGAACGAGCATCGGAGTCGAATCAAGCCAGGCGCCGACGACACCCGTGATTGCATTCGTGCCGCCGGGACCGGTCGTAACCATGGCAACGCCCAGGTTATTCGTTGCCTTCGAATAATTTTCCGCGGCGATGGCGCTGGCTTGTTCGTGATGGTTGCAGACGAAGGTCAAATCGCTGCACCGGGCGAGAGCGTCGTTCAAGTGCATGGCTCCGCCGCCGGTGAGCAGGAAAACGTGCTTCACCCCCTGCCGTGCAACGAAGCGCATAACATAGTCAGCGAGTCTCATGCTCTCCTAGCGAACCGATTTTGCCGCCGTTTTGGTAGACGCGAGCAACATGTCCACAACCTCGCGCACAGCGCCGTTGCCGCCGGTGAGTTTGGTGACCACCTGGCAAAGCTTTCGAATCCGAGGACGCGCGTCGGCGGGGCAGGCGCTGAGACCGGCGATGCTGAGCGCGGGCAAATCGTTTACATCGTCTCCAATGAAGCAAATCTCCTGCAAATGCAATCCGTGCTTTTCCGAGAACGTGCGCAGTGCACTGGCCTTGTCCTTGCAGTTCTTGTAAACGTCGCCGATCCCAAGCTTACTGGCCAGTCGATCGACGAGCGGACTGGCCTCGCCCGAAATCAGCGCGAGCACCATGCCCGATTTTCGCGCCAGCGAGAGGCCCATGATGTCGGCAAAGTGAAAGCGCTTCCATTCTTCACCGTTTGGACCCCACCAGACGCCGCCGTCGGTGAGCACGCCATCGACATCCATGGCGATGGCCTTGATCCTCGCCACAATCGCAGGAGCCTTATCCGGCTTCTTCCGCCGCACTATGCCGCTCCCACGCGCCGAAGCTTTTTGATGATCGGTTGCTCGCGTTCCAGCACTCGCTTGACGCCGTCACCCTTCGATTTTTCGATCAGGCGTATGTCGCGAACCAGGCGCGTGATTCCATTCGGTTCGAGCGATGCGGCGTGGTCCGAACCCCACATGGAGCGATCGAGTGTAATGTGCCGCTCGACGATGCAGGCTCCCATCACCGCCGCCGCGACGCTTGAAGGCAAACCGGTTTCGTGGCCGGAATAGCCAACCGGCACGCCATAACGATCTCGCAGCACGTCGATCACCTGCAGATTCAATTCTTCGTAGTACGCGGGGTACGTGCTGCAGGCATGCAGAAGCACGAGATCCTGCTTGCCCAGAACCTCCACCGCGTGGTCGACTTCCTGGAGCGTACTCATCCCGGTCGACAATACGATCGGCTTGCCGACCGCGCGAGTATGGCGCAGCAGGTGGTCGTCGGTGAGGGATGCGGAAGCGATCTTGAAGCAAGGGACTTGAAACTGGGCGACGAAATCGACGGAGGCCTCGTCCCAGCAAGACGCAAACCAGTCAATCTTGACCTCGCGGCAATAGCGGTCGATTTCCCGATACTCTTCGAGTTCGAATTCGAGGCCGCGCTTGAGATCGCCGTTGGTGGCGCCAAAAGGGTTTTCCCGGGGCTTTGCCAGTTCCTCCGGCGTGTAGACGACATCGATGGTCCGCTTCTGAAACTTCACAGCGTCGCAATCGGCGCCCAAGGCTACGTTGATAAGCTTCTTGGCGAGATCGATATCTCCATTGTGGTTGATTCCGATTTCGGCGACCACGTAACAAGGTCTTCCGGGGCCGACCACCTTGGAGCCCAGCCGAACCTCCGGAAGCGGGGAGGAATTCTTATTATTTTCTTGCGGCATCGGAAAGTACTCCTTTTGACGCGATTTCGTCGATCGATTCCAAAACGTAATCCAAAATGGCCGGCGTAAGGCCAGGATATATGCCAACCCAGAAAGCCTGATTCATCACGCGGTCGCTGGTTGCCAGATCGCCGACGACGCGATAGTTGAGGCCAGCATATGCAGGTTGCCGAATCAGGTTGCCGCCGAACACCTGGCGAGTCGCGATCTTTCTGCCTTGCAGGAACTCCATAAGAGCATGCCGTGAGAAGGGAGCCGTCTCGCGCAGCAGAAGCGGAAATCCAAACCAGCTGGGATCGGAATTCGGAGTTGCTTCCGGCAGAATGAAGTGCGCGTCGCCGTTCTTGTCGCGGAGCCCGGCCTGCAAATATGCAAAATTGCGCTTTCTCGCGTCGATGAACGCCGGCAATTTCTTCAACTGCGCAACGCCCACGGCCGCCTGCATGTCGGTGGCTTTGAGATTATAGCCAACGTGCGAATAGATGTATTTGTGATCGTAGCCGTGCGGCAACTCTCCCAATTGCCAGTCGAAACGCTTGCCGCAGGTATTCTCTTTACCAGGAGCGCACCAGCAATCCCGTCCCCAGTCGCGAAAGGATTCGACCAGCGTGCGCAGCAGCGGCTTGTCGGTCAAGACGCACCCGCCTTCGCCCATGGTGATGTGGTGAGCAGGATAAAAGCTGACGGTCGCGAGATCGCCGAAGGTTCCGACTTTTTGTCCGCGATAGGTTGAGCCGAGCGCGTCGCAGCAATCTTCGATCAGCCAGAGATTGTGTTTCTTTGCGAACGCGGTTACGGCATCGAGGTCGAATGGATTTCCCAGCGTGTGCGCAAAGATGACGGCACGTGTGCGGCTGGAGAGCGCCGCTTCGAGTTGGGCGACATCTACGTTGAAGGTGGGAACCTGGACATCGACGAAGACAGGAACCAGTCCGTTCTGCAGGATCGGATTGACGGTAGTGGGGAAACCCGCCGCGAGTGTAATGACTTCGTCACCGGGCTTCAGCCGTCGATCGCCCAATCTTGGCGAAGTTAAGGCTGTGACCGCCAGCAGGTTGGCCGAAGAGCCAGAGTTCACCAGCACCGCCTCGCGCACGCCAACGAATTTTGCGAACTCCCGTTCGAACTGTTCGGCGAAGCGCCCGGTGGTCAGCCAGAAATCGAGCGATGAATCGACCAGCAGTTCGAGTTCTTGTTTATCGAAGACTCGGCCGGCAACGGGCACAGGGGACGATCCCGGCACGAAGTCGGGGGCAGGGAAGGCCTCATGGTAATACTCGCCCACGAGTCCGCGGATGCGGTCGCGCAATTGGTCGGCTCGGGACACTACTTCAGCGCCTCCCGATACCATGCGATGGTCTTTTCCAATCCTTCATCCAGAGTGAACATCGGTTTCCAATTTAATTCCGTGCGTGCCCGCTCGGCGCTCAGAAACTGATGCCGGATTTCATTCGAGGCCTGGTTCTGAATCTCTGGCTTTAACTTCGATCCCATTTTCAAGAGAATGGCATTCACCAGTTCCAGCACGCTGATCTGCGCTTCATTGGAAAAATTATAGGCGGTGCCGCAAAGTTTGGAATTTTGGAAGAGCCGCTCGGCCAGCAGCATGTAGGCCGCAGCGCCATCTTCCACATAGAAGTAGTCGCGCACGAATTTGCCGTCGGAGCGAATGATAGGTCGTTCGCCGCGAATCACTGAGCGGATGGTGCCGGGCACCACGCGGTTCCAGTTCAAGTCTCCGCCGCCGTAAAAATTGCCGCAGCGCGTGATCGCCAGCGGGACGCCAAAGGTGTGCGCGTAAGACTGCGCAATCAAGTCGGCGCACGACTTGCTGACATCGTAGGGATGCTTCCCCTGCAACGGCATATCTTCCTTATAGGGAAGCACCGCCTGATCGCCGTACGCCTTGTCCGAAGAAGCCAGGATGACCGACTTCACCACCGGCGATCGCCGGCAAGCCTCGATCAGATTCCAGGTTCCGCGGACGTTGCTCTCGAAGGTCGAAAGAGGATTGCGGTTGGCGATGCCCACGATGGTCTGCGCCGCGAGATGAAAAACGACTTCGATCTCGTACTCGCCCAGCACGCGCTCCAGCAGATAGGGACTGCTCAGGCCGCCGCGCACCACGTTGACTCGCTCGGCAAGTTCCTGGTGCACGAATTCGCTGGCGGGAACCCAGTCGCGCACCAGCGTCGTCACGGATGCGCCCTGCTCCAGCAGGCGTTTCGTGAGCCATCCGCCCACCAGTCCCGTGGCGCCAGTGATAAAGACGGCACGGTCTCGCCAGAAGCCGTTCTTCATTTGATTGTCCCTGCCAAATTATTCCTGCCAAACCTTCCAGGGCGCCTGCTTCGCGCTCCAAAGCTGGTTTAAGTACTCATACTCGCGGTACGTATCCATGGCGTAGAAGAACCCATCGTGCTGATAGGCCATCAACTGCCCTTCTGCGGCAAGGCGCTCCAGCGGTTCCTTCTCGAAGATGCATTCGTCGCCGCCGAGATAATTGAACACGCGGCGATTGAGCACGAAAAAGCCCGCGCTGGCGCGGCCGGCGATCTTTGCCTTTTCCTTAAAACTTGTCACGCGACCGGTCGACTCCGACTCGATCACTCCGAAGCGAGAACTGGGCGTAATGGTGGTGACCGTGGCCAGTTTCCCGTGACTCCTGTGGAACTCCACCAGCTTTCGGATATCCACATCGCTTACGCCATCGCCATAGGTCAGCATGAAGAGATCTTCGTCTTGACCAATGTACTTCTCAATCTTCTTCACCCGTCCGCCCGTCATCGTGGTCGGTCCGGTGTCGACCAGGGTCACTTGAAAGTCTTGTTCGCGATGGACGTTTTTGTATTCAATCTTGGAGTTCCGGCCGAGGCAAAGGGAAAAATCGTTGTTCATTGCCTCGTAATTCAGGAAATATTCCTTGATCATATTGCCGCGGTAACCAAGGCAGAACACAAAATCGGTGAAACCATTGTGCGCGTACAACTTCATGATATGCCACAGGATCGGACGACCGCCGATTTCCACCATGGGCTTGGGCCGATACTCGGTTTCTTCGCGCAAGCGAGTCCCGAGCCCTCCGCACAGCATCACGACTTTCACGAGACTCTCCTGGCAGGCGCTGGTTTCCCGAAGCTAGAATCCGGGCAAACTGCACAAGGTTAATCTATCCGCAGTGCATCCGAATTGCCAAGAACACCATGCGCGTGAGGTTAGCGCTTAGGGTTCCGATTTCAATAAGTTGTACGCGGGATGCGAATTGTTTCGCAGCGGAAAGCGGTTCCGGATCGAGCGTTTCTCCGCACAGCGAGCGGGTTTTGCCGCTTCGCGGTTCGCCGTCTGCTCCCGGTTTGGGGCACAATACCTTGCGAATCTTGCGCGTAATCCCTATGCTGGGCTGGCAACGCAATTGCCAATCGTCCACTGGGAATCTGCGCGCATCTTAATTCTTGCGCTGGTTGACGGCTGACCGGTGCAATGCGACAAACCGGAGTACGCTCCAACGGACAAACGATGGAACGACCGATCTTCAAGGCAATCATAGTCGGCGCCGGACCGGCGGGCCTGACTGCCGCTTACGAGTTGTCGAAGCAGCATGCTCCAGTTGTTGTTCTCGAGAGCGACCCCCAATATGTTGGCGGAATTTCTCGAACCGTCAACTATAAGGGTTTCCGCTTCGATATCGGAGGTCATCGTTTCTTCTCCAAGTCTCGGGAGGTGGAAGAGTTCTGGACCGAGATTGCGGGCGAAGACATGTTGGATCGTCCGCGGTCGTCGCGCATTTACTACCGAGGACAGTTCTATACCTATCCTCTGAAGCCGTTCGAGGCGTTGTCGAAGCTCGGCTTGATCGAGTCGACACTCTGCATGGTTTCGTTCCTGGCCGCGCGCCTCCACCCCACGCCCGACCCTAAGACCTTTGAAGATTGGGTCACCAACCAGTTTGGCAAGCGCCTGTTCCGCATCTTCTTTAAGACCTACACCGAAAAAGTGTGGGGGATGAGCTGCAGCGAGATCTCCGCCGATTGGGCGGCGCAACGGATCAAGGGCCTGTCGCTCGGTTCCGCCATCAAGCACGCGCTTTTCTCGCATAAGCCCAAAGACCGCAAACAAATAGTGAAGACGCTCATTGACACCTTCCGCTATCCGCGACTGGGCCCGGGAATGATGTGGGAAGCGTGCGCGGAGAAAGTCCGCAAGCTCGGAGGCGAGGTGCTGCTGGGCCGCAGAGTCGTCGGCTGCCGCTTCGACTCCGCGGCGAATCTCTGGCGAGTGACCTCGCGCAGCGCCAACGGCGATTTGGAAGAATATCGCGCCGAGCATGTGATCTCATCGATGCCCATCCGGGAACTGGTGGCGCAGATCGAACCGCGCCTTCCCGAGGCGGCGTTGCAGGCTGCTCGCGCTTTGCGGTACCGCGATTTCCTCACGGTTGGACTGATCGTGCACGACCGCGGCCGTTTCTCCGACAACTGGATTTACATTCACGATCCCAGCGTGCAGGTCGGGCGCGTGCAAAATTACAAGTCGTGGTCGCCCGAGATGGTTCCCGATCCCGCTTGTTGCTCGTATGGGCTGGAATATTTTTGCTTTGAGGGCGATGGACTGTGGACGACCAGTGACCGCGAGCTCATCGAACTGGCCCAGCGGGAAATTCAACAGGTCAATCTCGCCGCCAGTGCGGATGTGGTCGATGGCTGCGTCATCCGCCAGCCCAAGGCGTATCCGGTATATGACGACGCGTATCAGCAGCATGTGAATACGATTCGCAAAGCGCTCGACGCAGCCTGTCCAACTCTTCATTTGGTGGGCCGCAATGGCATGCATAAATACAACAATCAGGACCACGCCATGATGACCGCCATGCTTACCGCAAAAAACATTCTGGCGGGCGAGCGGAAATACAACGTCTGGGCGGTAAATCAGGATGCCGAATATCACGAGGCGGGCGCGGCGGGCGGGCAAACCGCGGATGTGGAGACTCGCGTTCCAGTCCGGAACGGCTGTGCCAACCTCTCGAAATCGACGCTCAAGGAAGAAGCTCCTCATTTATGAGCAGCGTCCCGAAGCAGCGCAGCGAATTCCAAGATTTGCACCGTGTCACAATCCCTGAACGCGACTTGCTCCCTTCGCCTGCTGCGCGGAGGGCCACAGTCTTGGCGGGCGCGACGGTTACCGCCCTGGTCACATTGTTTTTTCTCCTGCTCTTCTGGAATCGCTTCCTTGGGATCAGGTCCGGCGATGGCGGCTTCACCGGCGGAGTGTTTTTTCTAAAAGGAATACTGCCGTATCGAGATTTTTACTGTCCGGTCCCGCCGCTGTTCGTGCTCCGCAGTGCGGCGGCGCTTGCGATCTTCGGAAAGCTGCCCATCGTGCTCAGGGCCTTCGGTGTTTTTGAGCGAGTGATTCTTTCGTTACTTTTATACGGCTGGCTGGTTCGTTTCTTTCGTGTGAAGGATGCGGCATTGGCCGCTATGGTCACCATGGTGATCTCGACCGGCGACGTCGCCGATCCCGTGAGTTCCTACAACCACTTCACGATTATGCTGGCCATCGCCAGCGGTTTCGCCGCGAGCTATGCTCTCGATCAAGGCCGAAAAAAGCGTGCTCTGCTGACCATCGGGTGTTTGGCCGGAGTTCTTTCGCTGTTATGTCTCGCATCCAAGCAAACCATTGGGCTCGGCGTAACCTTTGCCATTCCGGTGGTGGTGGGCCTCTGCCTGATGAGTCTGGAGGGAGTTCGTAAAGCAGCGCAGTTTCTGGCCGGATTTTCCGCAGGTTGGCTGCTTGCGGCAGGCGTCTTGCTGGGCTGGATGATGCACTTTGGCATCCTTCACGCATTTCTGACGCAGAGTTTCATTCAGGGCCCTGCCGCCAAAGCGTCCCATCCAGCCGACCTCCTGGTCCACACATTTGCGACTCTGAAGGACCTCTGGTGGGCGGCACTGAGCGCGGTGATCGTGCTGGCGATCTGGTGGCGGCCTTTGCGCCGGTCCGAAAGCAACAAGAAGGAGGATACGACCGCGAGTTCGCTGAAGGGCGTTCTGCTGGCGCTCATTCTTGGGCTCGGTGCCATCGCGGCCTCATCCCTGGTACTTCTCCCCTGGGACTCCCCGGCATTCCAGGTTTTCCAGCCGGAACTGCCGGCAAAACCAACAATCTATGCTTCTCTCATGGGAAGCGGCCTGCTGCTGTTCTACTACTCATGGCGATTCCTGAGCCGAAACTTATCGAGACGGCAATCGCAGTTCGCCCTCTTTGCGTCCATCTCGTTCGCTGTCGCGTTCATGACTTCCCTTTCTTTTCCTGCGTTTGAAGCCATGACGCTCCCGGGGCTGGCGCTGATTCTAGCGGTGTTCTTGAATGATTTCGAAGGCTGGCGGCGATTCGCTGTTTATGCCGCGTGCGGAATCGTGCTGTTCAGCCAAACCCAAGCCAAGGAAAGAATGCCGTTCGGCTTTGCGGATTGGATCGAACCTTCAGTGAAAGACGCGACCATGGCATCCTCGCTGCCCGAGTTGCGGGGATTCTTACTTCCACCGAGCACGGTCGATTTCGTCGATTCGACCATTCGCATCGTGCGGGAGCACTCCACCCCCAACGACACGATCTTCGTTTATCCAGAACTTGGATTCTTCTATGGCGCCACCGAACGAAGGCCCGCGACATTCTCTGCATCGCACAACATCGACGTTGTTCCAGATTCGTTCGCGAAGCAGGAGGCGGAGAGGCTGCTCCGAGCCCGGCCGGCCGTGCTGATCTACGGGCGGCTGCCGGAGCCATTTTTGCGCGAGGAAGAGGAGCATTGGCGCAACGGGCAGCGGAGCGGTCAACGCGATCTGATCGCCGCGGTCGAAACCTTGGCGCAAGAATACACACTCGCAAGGACCTTCCAAGTGTTCGGGCACCCCGTTGATGTCTTCGTGCGACCCTAGGGGATCTCTGATTGAGTCCCGGGTTTCCCCGTGCCTCCCCGTGTACCGCACGCGCAAACCAATCCTTAACTTAAACTCAGTCGTCCCTCCGGGTCTCTCGACCGATAACCCGGTGCTATAGTGTGAGATCATCCGAGTCCGGATAAGACGCACTCAGAGTTGACCCGAATTCCATGCGAAATTTCACCGTGGTCGACACGCTGGGGACGCTTAAGGCATGCGCCGCTCTTCTCCCATTCATGTTCGCCCCAGGGTACGTCGCGGGATGGGCGCTTGACCTTTTCGAGTTCCGGCAGCGTCGTCCAATTCTGCGCCTGATTCTCGCGGTCCCACTCTCCATCGCCATCTGTCCGATGCTTTCGTATCTGCTGGCACGATTTGTGGAGCCGGGGCTCTGGGTGTTCTATCTCGGTGTGTTTGCGGCCTGCATTCTGCTGCTGGCGAAGGATGTTCGTCGTGCGAGGCTGCGGCCGGTTGCAAAATATATCTGGGTCGCGTTGGGACTGGCGGCGGTGTGGGGAGCGGCAGCCATCGGATCGATGGTCGATCTTCAAATCGGAGACAAGCTCTATCCGCCGATTGTCGCTTACGATCACTCCGTACGCACCGCCATGACGGTTGCGGTTGCGCGCGGCGTCCCGCCAAGTAATCCTTTTTTTGCTCATGCGGCGACGCCGCTGCGCTATCACTATTTGTGGTTGTTGTTTTGCAGCCTGCCCATGAAGGCGCTCCATTTACCGCCGCGATTCGTCGTGTATTCCGGAGTCGTCTGGTGCGGCCTGGGCCTGATGTGCACGATCGCGCTTGGCCTCAAGTTCCTGTTGGGAGTACAGGAAGGCATCGAAAGGAAAACTCTGCTCGGGGTGGGCTTGCTCTGTGTGACCGGACTCGACATTCTGCCGATCCTCTACCTTGGGCTTGTGCAACGGTCGTGGCTGGCCGACATGGAGTGGTGGAACGAATCGCAGATCACCTCTTGGATTGGCTCCTTGCTGTGGGTGCCGCATAACGTCGCCGCGTTAATTGCATGTTTCGTTGCATTCTTGCTGCTGCGCCATCAGGCCGACGCGAATCGCCGATGGGCCACGGCTCCCGTGATCTTGGCGGGGATGGCTTTTGCCAGCGCGGCGGGGATGTCCGTTTACGTTACTTTCACGTTTGTGGTTGCAGTGGCTCTTTGGCTGCTGGTGTTGATCGCGCGGAAGGATTGGCTGGAGACAGCAATGTTCGTGAGCGCGGGTGCGGTGGCGCTGCTGTGGGCGCTCTCGTACCTCATTGACCTCCGCGGTCCCGGCAGCGCTGGTATTGGGACGCCCGCCGCAGGAGGCGCGTTCATGGAGTTCGCGCTGCGCCGGTTCAACATGGGGATCGATCTCACCCGATACGCCGGCATCCGCCTGCAGACGCCATTCGCGTTGCGCGTCGCCAATGCCATCTTCCTGCCCATCAACTATGGGCTGGAACTCGGATTCTTTCTCGCCGTCGGCGGGGTGCGGCTGCGGCGGCTCATGCGTGGCACGATCGCGGCCAGCGCCAACGAACTCGCTGCCTGGACGCTGGTCGCGGCCAGCTTCCTGATCGGCACATTCCTGCGTTCGAGCACCCTCAGCAGTAACGACCTGGGATGGAGGTGCTTTCTTCCCGCGCAACTGATTCTGCTGCTGTGGGGTGCCACGATGGTGCATGATTGGTGGTTCCGCGGCGACGCGCCACCAGCCGCGCCGCATCCATGGGCACGCTGCGCGCTCGCAACCCTTTTGATTCTCGGCATACTCGGAACCGGTTATCAGGTATTCATGCTGCGCATGTTCCCGGTCCTCGTCGATCGGCAGGACAACCATGGTGACTTTCGAGGACCGAGCTGGGTGGCTCCGAACCGGCAATTCGGCAAGCGGGCCTATGCCCTGCGTTCGGCGTACGAGGCCCTCGACGCGCAACTGCCTTCTTCCGCCGTCCTGCAGAGCAATCCGGTCACGAAAGACCTCGTTCTGCACATGCTGTATTCAGGCCGTGACGCCGCCGCCAGTGATGGCAGGTGCGGAATCGACTTTGGCGGCGACGCTGAGGTCTGTGCCAGTCGTGTGCGGAAGCTCACCGCTTTATTCCGGTTTCCCGATGGCAGCAATTTAGACGCCGTGTGCCGCGAGTATGGCATCGACGCGGTTGTAGTGGAAGATGCGGACCAGGTATGGCGAGAGCCGTCGTCGTGGGTTTGGAGTCGGAGCCCAGCAGTCGCCAACGATTTTGTCAGGGCATTTCGTTGCGGCGCGGCGGCGAATAGCATTCAACGCTGAACGGAAACCGGACTGCTAATGCCGGGATCATGATGGGAGTTGTTGGAGAATTTGAGGCCTCACAGTTTCCGCCGCTACTGATCCAAATTTGCGCCAACCCAGAGCCGCAATCAAATTGGAGGCTCAGCGGACTTTCCGAGGCATTGCGCCAACCATCAGACGGAGTTCGCCATCGGCCCTTTACGCGTCGTTGCTTTTCATCGCCTTCCAGATCCGGCCAAAGTTCTCGACCGTGTACGCGGCGCATATCAGAAGTATGGCGATATGGGGAGTTCCATATTGACCGTGATACGACTCCAGCAAGCAGAACGCAATAATGGTGCCCGTCGTTCCCATGGCAAGCGCAACAGCGATCACATCACTTGTTCTAATCCCAAAAGCGCCGCTTAGCAGGATCAGCGGGGCGAATAGAACGTAGGTAAGGGTCACAACATAAAAGGCGGTGAGAAAAGGAGCTTGAAGCATTCCTGCCAAACGGATTATTTGCAGGCCGGTTGTGCTCTTTAAAACGCTGCCGCCCTCCACCGCCATTGGATCGACTGTCTCGTCTGGTGCCGGGAACTTTGGCGCGAAGTCAAAGCTATCACGCACAAAGCTGTCGGCGGCGTTTTGTAGATAGCCGAGTGGATGTTTCTTGATCAGCTTCCAGTCAACACTCTGCAAATAATCGACCCACGCAACCGTATATAGATTTAAAGGCAGTCTCCGTTCATCGCTTGCCCAGTGGTAAATCCAATTACCCAGCTTGCCTCGCCGGTCGTTGGCCAGACTGGGAAACGGCATTTCCGACGCACGCCTTGTGAGTTCCCCCAGTCCCCGCCACATATATTCACGGTTAATTTCGTGCTGGTTATACAGAAGGTAGTACTTCGTCATGATCGTGCCGAAAACTTTGTCCTCGGGATCAACCTGGTCAAACATGTTATAGACAGGCTGGCTCATCTGAATGCCCATCATGTTCGTCATTCGGAAGTGGCCGCTACCGATGAAATTGCAGGTCATCCACGCGAAGATAGGCGGAGCGGCTGAAGTTGCGATTAACAGACACACCACGAGCAATCGGCGGGCTAGAACGGCGCGCGAAGGCACGAAGTTAGAACGAATGGAAAATGCGGCAGTTACGAGCACGATGACGACAAAGAAAACAAGATTGTCCGGACGAACGAGTGCAGCAAAAGCAACCGCCAAACCCAGAAGTATGGCAAGCGTTCTTCCGTTTTGCCCCCTATTAATGTGCAGCATCATTGTCGTGTAGAGCCAGATTCCCAGCAAAAGCGAGAACACGGATAACGACAGCGTAAGTATCGCCATGTCAGCTACGCAAACGGGGGTTGTGATGGCGAAGAAAAGTGCTGCAATAAAGGCGACGTTGTTTCGTACACCAAGTGTGCGAAGGGTGTCGTAAAGGAGATAGACGTCGACCAATCCGAGAACACATTGCAGGTCGCGCACGGTTTCGGCGGATGAAATCGACAAGGTCATGGCGGGCTGCGCACCGGACAACCATTGGCACAATCCCAAGAACAGAGGGTAAATGGGTGTTCTCATCCCGTCGCTGAAGTAACCATGCGCCCATTCGACCATCGGGCGCGAGTAGTGCTCGCTATCTAGACCCCACCAGGGTTTAAAAGTGACCATATAAAGCACCCGGATTACGACAGCGACAATAACAATTATGAGGGGACGCCAATCCCACGACTTTTGAGGTCGGTGGTGTTTTTCTGCAATCATCTTAAATTCCACTTGGTACAAATCTCGCCGGCCAGGTCAAGGTCATGTTCCCCAATTTTCGTCTTCACTTGTTCAGTGTCGAATTTTGATTCTCGCGCCCTTGCAACTCCAGCATCCGTTGCCGCACTTCGTCAGCCATCTTCATCTGTCCACTCGCCTCGTAAAGTCGAGCTAGCCTGTCCCAGCGCCGCGGAACCCCGGGCGTCCTCTGGATTGCCTCCTGCTGGAACGTGATCGCTTCATCCCACTGTGCGAGCAGCCGATGCCCCTCCGAGCGGCCTTCCGCGAGCTCGGCATAGACTTCCGGAGCCAGCGATTCCGCGCCATTGCGATACGGGCTGCTTTTCTCGGCCCGGTCAAAAGCCGCCAGCGCGTCCCGCGGATGGTTCAAAGTAAGTTGGAGCTTGCCCATGGTCATGTAGATATTGAAAGGCTGAAGCGCCAGCCCTGCCGCGTGCTCCAGGGCGTCAAGAGCAGCCGCGTTCCGGCCCTCGCTCCCGTAAACAGAAGCGAGAGAGTGCCAGACTCCGCCGTTTTCGTTGATCGCGAGCGATGCACGCAACTCCTGCTCGGCTTCCGCGTATTGCTGCCGCCGCTCAAAGAGTAGCCCCTTCAGCAGGTGAACGTTCGGATCGCCGCGATCGAGCGCATCCCCGCGGCCTAGAGACTCCTCCGCGTCGCCATCCCGATGCAGAATAAAAAAAAGTTCTCCGGAATTCAGGTAGAAGTCGTGAAGCGCCGATCGCGAAGCCGAAGCCGGAGGAGCGAGCGCCTGAGTGGAGCAATCAATCTGGAGGCGTCGGATCAACGAAGAATTGCCGGGTGTGTTGCGCAGAAACACCAGCGAGACGTCATCCATGTAAACGGGACGCCAGCTTGCACTCTGGCAAAACTTGTACGCATCCATGTTTCGCAAGCCACGAAGGTTGGCCGTCGCAACCAGCAGAACATTCAGATTCCAGCGCTCGGCCTCTGTCTGCCATGCCGGGGAATCTGGGTCTTCGCTGTAGAGGTTGAACTGCTCCATCGAAAGATCGGGATTGTTGCCGCGCCCATCGATGAAGTCGGGATACTTCGGGCCCAGGCTCCACGCGGCGTAACCACCAAGCTCGTAATCTTCGAAAATGTTTCCCGGAAGCTGTTCCCGCCGAATAAAAGCCGCCGCGCGGGCAGGGAACCACGACGCTTCTCCAGTTCCGAACCTCAAATCGGGATTGAACACGACGTAAGTGCGGTTCGAGACAAAGTCGGCAATCCGCAACAGCGCGATCGCGCAAAAGACAGCCGTCAAGAGGATGGCGGCAGATGTTGGAACTCGAAGCACGTGCGGAGAGTTATTTTTTGCAGAGCCATCCGGGCGCTCGTCGAAGAGTGCCTCCAGCGCTCCCGCACCCAAAGTTACGACGCAAATTGCGAACAGCGCCGAATACCGCGCATGACTCAATGCGGCATAGAGTGCCACAACCATAACCAACCCGGCGCCCGCCTGCCGCTTCCAGAAAAGGATCGCGGCCAGAATCGCCGCCAGCAGAAGCAGCCAGGTAAAGCCGAACTGAGCGTGCCGCACATCGATGAGCTGATACAACAAATGGGTTGATATGGGTACGCCCATGAACTCGCCAATCGCGTTGTTGCCATTGATCTTTCCCTGACTCGAACCAGCGGCGCCTGCCATGTTGAGCGCCGCCGCATAGATTCTTGGTCCCCACGGATTCACCAGCGTGACCGCGCCGCCAGCCGCGAGCCAAGGCCATGCCCGCCGTAACCGTAAGCGCACCGCCTCGCGCCGCTCCGCAAACACAAAATCGGAGAACTCCATCAGCAGGTAGGCTCCGATGGCCCCGAGTCCCGCGATGAATCCCGGGTGCAGATTCACCCACAACAGCATGATCCCCGGCAACAGCCAAAGCCGGCAACGCACTCCTCGGTGATAAGCCCAGAGTTCTCCAAGAAAAAGAGCAAAGAAAACCGTGCTGAAAAGGTCCGCCCGCGGAGCGGTTCTGGCGGCGATCGACCCCACCGCAAGCAGCGCCAGCACGGTGCTCCCCATGTCTCGACGGCGAACCAGGTACGCCACGACCGCCAGACAGGCCAGCGCGCAAAACCAGCTCAAACCGGCGTAGCCAAATGCGGTATATGTGAGGTAGAGCAGCACGCCCGCGAACGGTGGATACATCCAGGGCGTGCCCGCGGCAGGAAACGAAAGCACGTCCGTACGCGGAACCTGGCCATGCTTCACGACCCAGCGGCCCGTCGCCAGATGCCAGCCCATGTCGCTATCGCCCACCGTGTGCAGACCCGCGCACAGCGCGCTAAGCAACACTAGAGAAACCAGTACCAGTCTGGCTGCGCAATAGGATTTGTCCGAGGAAACTTGCATGGAAGATTGCGACTCGTAAAACCAGCGCTTCATGTTCAATATAAACCGATTGTCCATTCGCGGACTGGGGCGATGAGACGGATGCAAGGCAAAGCATCGTCTTGATAGACTCCTCTTTCATGTGATCGCCATCACATCCCCAAGTGACACAGAATGCTGCCGCTCGGGTGCTCCGCCTTTAAGGTGAGTGAGCGAAAGCAAAGCGCAACAAAGCGCAGTCAGCGGGCGGAAGTATCGTATAGTCTTGACGTTCGGCAAGAGCCGACTTTGAGCAAACCGGCAATGGGGGAATCAGGGATGGAAAACGAAACCAAAGCGCAGCCACCTGCGGCTTCGGCTTGGCAAGTGAAGCAGGTGTATGCCATGGCGGTCATCAGCCTGGTGGTTGGGTTGGCGATTGGCTACTTGTTTCGCGGGTCGCAATCGCCCGCGCCGCCGCCACCTGCACCCGCCGTATCCCAGCAGTCTCCCGCCGCAGGTGCCATGGGCGGCCAGACGCCAAGCCTGGATCAGATGAAACAGATGGCCGCCAGCAAAGCCGCGCCCCTGCTCGAACAACTGAAGACCGACCCGAACAATACCGATCTGCTCTCCAAAGTCGGAGACTTGTACCAGGCGACCCACCAGTTCAAGGAAGCGGCGGCCTATTACGACAAGGCACTCCAAGTCGATCCGAAGAACGTCCCCACTCGCACCAAGTTGGCTTCCTGCTTCTACTACCAGGGCGATGTGGACGGGGCGATCAGCCAATTGCAGCAATCCCTACAATACGATCCCAAGGATGCCAACTCCCTGTTCAACCTCGGCATGATCAAGTTGCAGGGAAAAAAGGACACCAAGGGCGCGCTCGCTGCATGGCAATTGCTCTTGAAGTCAAATCCGCAATTGAGCGCGGAGCGCAAAGCCATGGTGCAAAAACTGATCGCGGATGTCCAAAAGCAGAGCAAGGGCTAAAAGCGCCCATTGCGTCGTGCGGCGTCCAACATGCCAAACAAGATTCTGAAGGAGCAATCACGACAATGACGGATACAAATCAAACAACTCCCGCCGAGCAATGGACCAGCGTGCAGGCCTACGTGTTGGCGGTGATCTGCCTGCTGGTGGGGATCGCCGGCGGCTGGTTCATCCGCGGATCCCAGAGTCCGGCGGCCGCCGTTGAAACCGCCAGCGCGCCGGCGCCTGCTCCAGCCATGGGAAATCAGGCTCAGCAACCGCCAACTCCGGCTCAGATGCAGAAAATGGCCGACTCACAGGCCGCTCCATTGATCGAGAAGCTCAAGGCGGACCCAGCCAATGCAGGACTTCTGGCCAGCATCGGCAACATCTACTACGACACTCAGCAGTACCCCGCAGCCATCGACTACTATCAGCGCGCGCTGAAGGTCGAGCCAGCCAATGCCGGCGTTCGTACCGACATGGCCACCGCGTACTGGTATACCGGCGACGCCGATACCGCCATCGCGGAATTCCAGAAATCGCTTTCCTATGAACCGAATAAGCCCAACGCGCTGTTCAACCTCGGTATTGTTGAGTGGCAGGGCAAGATGGATATCGGCAAAGCGACCGCCGCGTGGCAGAAGTTGCTCGACACCAATCCGAACTATGAAGGCAAAGACAAGGTTCTGGAATTGATGGCGCAGGCCAAGAAGCATTCAGGCGTAAAGCCGGGGACGCCGGCGAAACCCTTGCAATAGCTTCCACCAGATGGAAGGCCACACCGTGAGCAGTTCTTCCCTGGAACAATTCGAGGGCAATCTGCGTCGGAAGCCCATGCTGCTGGGCCTACTCCTCGTGTTCGCTACGATTCTGTTGTATAGCAGCGTCCGGCATCACGAATTCCTTGACTTCGATGACTCCCAGTACATCACGAAGAACATTCATGTCAGCACAGGATTGAAGCTCGGCAATATCGCCTGGGCTTTTACCACCTTCTACGCGGCCAACTGGCATCCGCTCACGTGGCTCTCTCACATGGCGGACTGCCAACTGTTTGGCCTGAATTCCTCGCCGCAGCACCTGGTCAATGTCGCGCTTCATGCAGCCAATGTTCTACTGTTGTTCCTGCTGCTGCAAAGGGCCACCGGTGCGGTTTGGCGCAGCTTTTTCGTTGCAGCGCTCTTTGCGGTGCACCCCCTGAACGTGGAAACGGTTGCCTGGGTGGCCGAGAGAAAAAGTCTGCTCAGCGCGTTTTTTTCGCTGCTCACGATTGCCGCCTATGGCTGGTACGTTGCTCGGCATGGTTGGAAGAGGTATCTGCTCGTCCTGGTCGCCTTTTCCATGGCGCTGATGTCTAAGCCCATGGCAGTGAGTCTCCCGCTGGTCCTGTTACTGCTCGACGATTGGCCCTTGCAACGCTACGAAGATCTTTCATTTCGAAGCCGGTGGGTGCGTTTGTTGCTGGAGAAGTTGCCACTGTTCTTGATGAGCGCCGCAAGTTGCGTCGTCACCGTGATCGCACAGCGTTCCAGTGGTTCCGTGGTCGATACCTCGGCGCTGCCCCTCTCGCTGCGCCTGGGAAATGCCCTGGTGTCCTATATTGCCTACATTGGGAAGACGTTCTGGCCCGCCAATCTGGCAGTCTTCTATCCTCATCCGCAGCACTCCTTGCTCTGGTCCGACGTTGCCGCAGCGGCGGTGATTCTGTCGGCAATTACCTTGGCGGTGCTGTATTTTCACCGCGCTCGTTACCTGACGGTGGGCTGGTTTCTCTTTGTCATAACGCTGGTTCCGGTAATCGGAATGGTTCAGGTTGGCCGCCAAGCGATGGCCGACCGTTACGCTTATGTCCCCTGCATCGGCTTGTTTCTCATCGTCGCATGGGGATTAGGCGACGCACTCGACAAGGCCGCCGTCCCTCGATTTCTGCCAGGCGTGGCGGCACTGTGCCTGATTTTGGCATTGGCAGCGGCAACTCTCCGCGATCTGACCTACTGGCAGAACGGCGTCAACTTGTTCACGCACGCGAAAGTCCTAGCTGGCCGCTCGGATGCTCACCTTGAAGCGGCTCTCGGCGATGCGCTCGTTATCGCCCATCGATACAACGAGGCCTATGAGCATTATGGAGAAGCGTGTACGTTACTCCCGCGCGACGCGCAGTGTCGTTACAACATGGCGGAGATCCTGTTTCATCGCCATCAACTCCGCGACGCGCTGGAACAGTATCAGATCGCTTTGAGCCTGACCGACAGCAAGGACATGGCGCTCCAGTGCTTGACGAATTCAGGCGAAATACTCTTGCAACTCGCCGATTACCAGAGCGCGGAGAAGAATCTGACCGCGGCCTTGCAGCTCGATCCCAATAACGACGCTGCCCTCCGACTGCGCCAGCGGGTAATAAATTTCGCGCTGTTAGGTGATATCCATCACATCCCCGAGTGATGTTGGACGCTGCTTTGTACATTGCTTGCGTCTAGAACTGAGACGACCGTTCCGACCAGAAAACCCATGCCTTCATTAGTAGATGACCGAGATCTGGCTACAGTCAATGTCCCGGACGGGACGCGCAACCTGCGTGGCATTTCCGGAACCGTCCGCAGCGCGCTCCAGAAGAATCCTCGTCTTGAGTGGCTCATACCGGCGACGCTATGCGCCATCATGTTCGGTCAGTTGTTTCTCAGCGCCCGACAGCTTTCGGTAACCGTCGACGAGACTTACCATCTCTACTCCGGCTATCGCTATCTCAAGTGTGGCAATCTCGAATTTGGTCGCGAGCATCCCCCATTGGCCAGAATCGTTGCAGCGGCCCCGCTGCTCCCAATGAACTTGGGGATAAACTGCGGACCGGTTAAAGGTGTCGCGAGCTTCTCTTGGGGTCACGCCGCCGAAAATGCAGACAGTTTCGATCGGTTTATGGTGGTGTTTGGCTGGTTGTCCAGCCAGGACTGGCGACAGGTTTTATCGCGCGCACGAATGGCGGCGTCAAGCTTTGCGGTGGGGCTTTGCCTTCTTGTCTGGGTCTCCGCTCGGCGGATGTTCGGCTTGACCACCGCGATCGTCGCATGCCTGCCGCTGATTTTCGAGCCTAACATATTAGCCTTCGGCTCCCTGGTCATGACGGACGTACCTGTGACATGCATGATGTTCCTCGCGGTGTTCGCCTTTTACCTCTGGACCAGGAATCGCACGGCCCCGTACCTCTTATTGACTGGCCTGGCTACCGGCCTGACACTCCTGGCAAAACATTCAGGAGTGCTGGTGATACCTATAATGTGTCTGCTCGCAGCCGCAGATGCTTACATTCAGACGGAGGAGAAGCGGAAGTCGAACCTGGCACTACGGAACCTGCTCGCTGTCGGCATCGTCTGTGTGATAGCTGTAGGGTTTGTCTGGGGCAGCTACGGCATGCGATTCGCCTCCGGACCTCCTGAGGCGCAAGAGACAGAACTTGCGGCGACATCCGGAAACACGGGCGTCTTGCTCGCTCTGGAAAAAAGCGGCATAGAAAACAGCCGATTGTTGCCGCAGACGTACGTGCATGGATTTGCTGAAGCTTTGGCAATTACAAATCAGCCATCGCGGACTTTCGTAGCCGGCAAAATCTATCCGACCTCCCCATGGTTCTTTGTCCCACTAACCTTAGCGGCCCAGTTGAGTGCGGCATTTCTGATGATGATCCCGCTAGCGGTTGTGGGCATAGTCCTCTTCCTCAAGCGGCACCGTCGTGAATTTCTGTTCCTGCTGGCCCCCGTAAGCGTTTGCCTGGTTGTCTATATCCATGCGGGCCGCGTTGGCGGCATCCGGCATACACTGCCCATTTTCCCGTTTTTGCTGATCGCGGTGGCGGCGGGATGTGTTGAGTTAGCCCGACGTGTGCGCTGGGTGAGGTATGCGTTGGCGTGTCTCATCGTTTTACACATGGCATCGTCAATGCATGCTTACCCCAACTATCTTTCGTACGTGAACGAGTTCTGGGGCGGGCCGACGAATGCCTACAAGTACTTGGGCGGGCCCGACATTGGTCAAGCGTACCTGCAAGTGAACGATTACATCGGCCGGCATCCAGCCGAGCCCTGTTGGCTGTTGACGGGCTGGTTCTGGAACCCGGGACTTTACGGCGTGCACTGCACTCCAATCGGCTACTTCTCAACCAGCCGAATCCCGCCACGGTTAACTGGCACCATTATTGTAAGCAGCATGGTCCTGAACAGCACTAGCTACGCAGAGGCCCGGGCTGTCGCACCATTCGCGAAGGAAAAACCCAAGGATTTTATTGGAGGCAGCGCTCTATTGGTGTACGAGGGAGATTTCGATACCCGAGCCGCAGCCAGCATGAGCGCATGGCGACATGTTGCATTAGTGCCTGAGTCTCTAGACGCTGAACTACAAGAATCCAATGAAGCCGTAACGCTCGATCCAGGCAGCGCGCCCGCCCATACGTTGCGATGCCTGCTTCTCGCCCAAGCTGAATTACAGACCGCAGCGATCAGCGAATGCGAGACCGCAATCCAGCTTGCGACAGCCGATTCGCTTCACCAAGACGAACTGAGCAAGCTGGTCGAACAGGCAGAAGCTGGTTTGCGCCACGTTAGACCACCGACCAACTACCCTCTGCCGCCAAAATAATAAGACCCAGACCTCGATACAAAACTCTGTGTTAGGGCTGCGGCCGCCTAATGTGATGGCTATCACAACCGTCTGTGACGATAGAGGCTGCTCCCACTGCATGCAATCCGTATCGTAGGTGAACAGATCGTTTCGGATCAACACAGCGCCCAGGTTTAAGGATGGATATTTCATATGAATCGCAGGATCTCCCAAGTTTTTAGCCTGCTCGCCCTCGCTGGCTTCTTCATTTTCAGCATCGGACTCGCCCAAGCCAACGAGATTTCCCATCTTTCCGGTTCTTTTAAGGTTGTCCAAAAGACTGACCTTGGTGGTAAAACACGGGTCCGGCTGGAACTTCAGTTATCCAACTCCGGACCAAGCGATCTGCTGGTGCAGCGACTGACGCTCGTCAGATCCTTACATCCTGACAAGGGCGCGCACCGGGCCTGCTCGCTCACGGTCCATCCTGGAGCATCCCTGAGTACCACGCAAGAATTCACCATGCCGCGCTCCGCGTACAGCCAGTGGAGCCGTGGAAAACACGCCACGGTGCTGGTAGCGGTCGAGAACCCTCGTGGCCGCAAAGCAATAGAAGTGGTTCGGCTGAACCGGATTTCCGGCGGAAAGGCGGACTGACCATGCGCTCCCTCAACTTTTTCGCGTCACTCGGCATCGTCGCTGCACTCGCTTTCGGCGCTCCTCAGGTATCCCTGGGCCAGTATTCGATTAATTCGATTGCGGGGGGAGGGCCAAACGGTCTCCTCGCACTCAAGGCCAGCGTCGGAGACGCTGAGAGCGTCGCTTTCGACTCCGAAGGCAATGCCTACATCGCTGAATCCGGCTACTCAAGTCAAATTCTAAAAGTGTCCGCGGCCGGAACCGTCACCGTGGTAGCCGGCAACGGCACCCCTGGATACTCAGGCGATGGCGGGCCGGCGACCAGCGCTGCTCTTTTTAAGCCCGAGGGTGTATTCGTGGACAGTTCCGGAAACATCTTCATCGCCGATACGCAAAATTCCGTAATTCGCGAAGTGCTGGCAAGTACTGGCAACATCCAAACTGTCGTTGGTGTTAACTACGATTCGAGCGAGGGCAGTGCGTGCGTCTACGGTGGCGACGGCGGCCCCGCCCTCAGCGCCGACCTGTGCTTGCCTAGCTCCGTATTCGTAGATGGCTCCAGCAATATCTTCATCGCCGATTTCGGCAATTCTGCCGTTCGGGAAGTCGTCGCCAGCACCGGCGATATTCAAACCGTCGCTGGAACAGGCGTCGCAGGCTACAACGCCGACAATATTCCAGCCAAAACCGCCCAGCTCGATCTGCCCTCAGGCGTGTTTGTCGATGCGGCCGGTAACATCTTCATCTCCGATACTTTTAACAACCTTGTCCGTGTCGTGAATCCGTCAACTCAAACGGTGGTCATCGGCACCCTTCACATTCCAGCAGGCTACATCGAAACCGTCGCCGGCATTCAATACGATTCGATGGAGGGCTCGGCGTGCCAATTCACCGTCAACGGTCCGGCCCTGTCCGAAACTCTATGCGAGCCCACGGGCCTTTTCGTCGATAGCTCCGACAATATTTACGTCGCGGATTACTACAATTTCGCGATTCGCGAGATCGTCATTGGCGGAAGCATTACCACGGTAGCAGGCACGCTGCCCACCGTCATCAATCCGTTTACGAACTGTTCCACTTATCTCACCACCGGTTGCGGCAACGGAGGGCCGGCCACGAGCGCCCTTCTCAACAATCCAAATGGGGTTCTCCTCGATGCTTCGGGAGACATCTTCATCGCCGATTCAGAGGACTTTGTGGTTCGCGAGGTGGTGTCGGGCAATATCCAGGCCTTCGCCGGCAATGGCTTCGAAGCCTACTCCGGAGATGGCGGCTTGCCCACCAACGCGGAACTAGACGACCCCGGTGCGGTGTTTGTCGATAATTCGGGAAACATCTTCATCGCCGATACCGACAACTCGGTAATTCGCGAAGTGGTGGCGGCCACCGGCAACATTCAAACCGTCGCAGGCGATGGAGTAGTCGGATACTCCGGTGACATGGGCCTTGCTACCCAAGCGGAACTCGACTCTCCCCAGGGCGTTTTCGTCGATGCTCAAGGGGACATCTTTATTGCCGACAGCGGCAATAACGTCATTCGCGAAGTATTGGCTTCATCTGGCGACATAAAGACCGTAGCCGGCAATGGCACGCAGGGCTACTCCGGAGATGGTAACGGCCTCCCTACCAGCGCCGAACTCGATGATCCCTTCGGCGTTGTTGTCGATATCTCCGGAAACATCTTCATCGCCGATACCGCCAATGACGCAATTCGTGTGGTGAACACCGGCACGTCGCCAATCACAGTTGGCGGAGCCTTAATCCAGCCGAACACCATTCAAACCGTCGCAGGCACGCCCACAAAAACGTGCGATGCCGATCCCAACCCTGGCTGCGGCGACGGCGGCCCCGCGACGAGCGCTTATCTCAGCTCTCCGGCCGGCCTATTTCTCGACGCCGCCGAAGACATCTTCATTGCGGATACGTTCGACAGCGCCATTCGCGAAGTCTCTGCCACCAGCGGCGTCATTCAAACCGTCGCCGGGACGATTGGCGTCTCTGGCTTCGCGGGAGACGGCGCGACCGCCACGAGCGCTCTACTCGATAGTCCCTACGGCGTGTTCATCGACACCTCGAACGATATTTTTGTAGCGGACACAGAAAATGCTGCGATTCGCGAGGTCGTAGCGGCCACCGGATTTATTCAAACCATAGCTGGAATCCCAGCCACCCCAGGAGGATTCCCCACACCCGGTTTTTCGGGTGACGGTGGAACCGCAACCAGCGCGGAACTCGATGCGCCTTCCGGCGTGTTTGGCACGACGGCCGGCAAAGTGTTTATTGCCGATACAGACAACTCCCGCATCCGCGAACTGGCTCCCGCTCCTCTCACGGTAACGGTCGCGCCCAGCACGGCCACGGTCGTGGTGAGTGCGCTCCAGCAATACACCGCAACCGTCACCGGAAATGCCAATACGAGTGTCAACTGGCTCGTCAATGGAGTAGCGGGCGGCAACGCAACCGTTGGCACCATCTCGGCCACCGGATTATTCCAAGCCCCGACCGCAGTTCCTTCTCCAGCCACGGTTACAATTTCCGCGATTTCCCAGGTCGACGACACCACGACAGGGACGGCGCAGGCAACGATTGCCAATCCCAGCGTAACCATCACCGTAACTGTGAGTACGAACCCGCCCGTCACGCAGGTCTATACCGGAACCGTGCAACCATTTACCGCAACCGTCACCGGAACGACAAACACCGCCGTGACTTGGTATGTCGAGGGAGCGCAAGGCGGCGACGCGACCTTTGGCACCGTCGATACCTCGGGCAATTACACCGCTCCAGCCAGCGTTCCATCGCCGGCAACCGTCACCATCGAGGCGGTTTCGCAGGCGGACGCGACCGCCATCGGCGTCGCGCAGGTAACAATCGTCGCCGCTCCCGCCGCATCCCAGCCCGCGCCCCAAACTGTATCTCCTGGCGGGACGGCGAACTACTCACTGTCCTTGAACGCCAGAACTGGAAGTCCGAGCCAGCCCATCACGCTGTCCTGTCTGCCAAGTTCCTTGCCAGCGGGAGCCACGTGCGTCTTTTCGCAAAATGGCCAAACGATCACAATCATTACTCCGAGCAACAACTCGGTTCCGTTTGCGCTTGCGGTAACGGTTCCGTCCGCTTCCGCTTCTTTGCAGAAGGCAGGTCGGCCATGGATTGCGCCACAGCTCTTTGCCGTCTTCTTTCCTTTGGCGGGAATCTTGTTGCTCGGCGCCAAATCGCGGAAGCAGCGTGTACGCTCGATGTTGCTGGCGTTCATCGGCGTCCTGCTGCTCACCCTGATGGCGTGCGGCGGCGGGGGCAGTTCGCCGGGTTCCACGACTTACACGATCAAGATTCAAGGAACCACAGCCGCACAACCGAACCCAGTGACGATCACGACGGCGAGCTTGACGGTGCAGTAGGGTAGCTGTGCAATAGAGTAGAACTGCTTGTCAAAATTGGTTTGTGGAAGGGCACGGCTTCAGCCGTGCCATCAAGCCAGCAAAAATGCGGGGCTTCAGCCCCTGAGGGCCAACCACCTGAGTGGTGATAGTAAGATCACTTCGCTGCCCTCGCCCCCTGCTTTCCCGCTTCGACTTGCGCCCGGAATTCCGCGCCCAGCGCATACGCTTCTCCGCGGAATGGGCTTTCTCGCTCTGCATTGTGAAACGCAGCCAGCGCAAGATTCCCATGTCCCAGCTTGAGTTCGGCATTTCCGAGCATCAGATACAGCCAATGGGGTCTGTTTGATCGCTCCGCTGCGTTGTTCAGAACCTCCGCCTCCTCCGCGTAGCGGCCGTCCTGGTCATACATTCGGGCCAGCGCAGCCGGCGCATCGTCAACCGAACCGAGCTTTACCGAAAGCGCGAGCTCTCGTTCGGAATCCTTCGCATACCCCAAATTGCCCAGCGCGATCCCTTTTGCATAGTGCAAAAACGCATTCTCCGTAAAGATGCGTTCCGCCTTCTCCAGGCGTTGCATCGCTTCGGCATTTCGATCCAGCACCACCAGGATCGTTCCAGCATTTAACAGCGATCGAAATTGCTCAGGTCCTGACGCGCCAGCCGGCGGATCCGCAAACTGCACCGTCTTGCAATCGATTTCGAGGCGATGAACCAGATCGGCTGTTTCCGGCGCAACCCGTACAAACACTGCTCCAAATGCATCCAGGAAAACAGGCCGCCACCCTTGGGCGTCGCAATAGCTGCCCAGGCTTCGTAATGCGTTTCCCGCCTCGAAATCCATCGACAAAAGCAGCGTGCGAATTCCCCTTGTGTCGGCCTCGCTCGTCCACGCTGCTGAATCCAGCGCTTCCTCCAATAGGCTCGAGTTGCGCAGCAATAATGAGCCTCCGAAAGGAACCGAACGGCCATCAATATAGTCCGGGTAACCGGGCGATAGCTTCCAAACTACGAACCCTCCCGAATTGAAGTCATGGAACAGATTGCGGGGAAGTTGCTCCTTCAATACAAACGCCGCCGCCTGCTCCGGCTGCCACCGCGATTCCCCCGCGCCAAAAAGTGAGAATACGAAAGGAGTCTTGAGATAGAAACGATTCGTGATCAGGTCAAAGCTCCTGACGCCGACAAAGCCAGTGACCATCACAACCAACGCGATTGCAGCAAAAGCTTTGCTTTTTGCCGACATTTCCAAGCGTGTCGCGATTTTCCCTTTACTAAGTGAACTCAGAGTTTGCGACAGAACCGTTCCCCCAACCACAACCGTGATTGTGGCGAAACAGGCCTCCATCCGTATGGCATGGATCACAAGATAAATCGCGCTCGCCAAAAGGAGTGCTGTCACGAAGTTGCGCCTTGCCAACGCGCAGAGTACGGCGACGGATGCCGCGAATATCAGCCAAAGCACGGCGCTCTCCGGAGCGCGCCATGCGAATGCTCTCGAAAGCGCGGCGGGCGTAAGCCGCAATCCTTGCCATTCCCAAATCCACAGACTATGGGTTTGAACGATGCTGCCCTGCCGCTCGATCGCCGCATAAATGCGCCAGCCCCATGGATTGACGAGCGTTGCCGCCAGCGTAGCGATCAGCCACGGCACCGCTTCTTTCAATCGAAGCCAGGCGTCGGCTTTGCGCGCAGGCGCAATCGCATCCTCGAGTTCCAGCAAAACGAAAGCTCCGCACATGGCCAGGCCGGCAATGAAGCCCAAGTGCAGGTTCACCCACAAGCACATCAGCACCGGAAGCAGCCATAACGGGCCTTTTCCCGATCGGTGATAGTGCCACAGGATGCTTACGTACGCTGCGAAGAAGACTGCCGTGAACATCTCAGCCCGGGGTGGAGTAAGGGCAGCGATGAGTGGAACCGCCGCTGCCGCCAAGACCACCCCTGCTACCGAAGAACGGCGCAGCAGGAGCGCGACCGTGCTCACACACGCCGCGGCTCCCAACCACGACAACAGGCCATACCCGCCAATTACGTAGGACAGATAGAGCAGGATTTGCGACAGGACCGGATAAATCCACTCCATGCCCGATGCGGTATAAGAGAAAACGTCTGTCCACGGTATCTGTCCGTGTTGCACGATCCAACGCCCGGTTGCCAACTGCCATCCCAGATCAAAATCACCGAGAGTGCGCAGGCCGGCAGCCAATGCGTATAGAAGTGCCAGCACGACAAGTGCGAGTCGCGCGTAACGAAGATTGAGGATTGGACGGGAGGTTGTCGTCATGTCTTCAGTACCGCCCGTCGCGTTCACCGTGTGCAAGTTCCGTAATCGAAGTGGCAAATCTCTTGGGGAGATTCTGTTGGGATCCCTGGGGCTCTCCATGCACCCCTGTGTACCCTGTGGTTCATGCTTTTTGCTGCTGCTGCCGAATCGGATTTCCGTTAGGGTCTACTTGGGCGCAAACCCGTTACGCGGCATTACGCTCCCGACAGTGCCGTTCGGATTATGTGCCACTTCATGGCAGACCAACGCGCAAGTTCCAGTGCTGCCATTGTAAGAAATGGGCATCCCGCCGTTCGGAGCGACTACATTCAAGTCGAAGTCGACGAGCCGGTCGCCGGTCACGGTTCCATTTCTACCCGCGATTCCGTGCGCAGTGTGGCAAGTAGAGCACGTAAAACCGGCATTGATGTGGATGGAGTGCCGGGACCAGCTTGTATTCTGGATGATATTGCCCGCGAGATCATGGCATTTGCCGCACATCGCGTACGGCCCGTTTACCGTCAGATCCGGGTTGGGATAGAGGTTCGTAATCCGCTGGCCCGGACCCGGCGCCTGGCTGAATTCATAACGTCGCTCCAGAAGGTGAGGCCATTTCGATCCGTGCGGACCGCTCGGGCCCGTACCGCCGAATTCGCGGTTGTCGTCGCTGTTGTGACAATCCGTGCAAAATATCTGGAGCCCCATCAGCCGCCCCTGACTGGTTCCGTTCAGTTGCGACATGTTGGGCAGAAGACTGGGTTGGGGGTAAGTCGAGGAACTCGTGTGCGTCACGGGATGGCTGGAGGACGTCGTCGCGGCAAATTCCGAAAGTACATCGCCCGGATCCGCCGGGTTCGACACGTACCGCACCGGGAGATACCCGAGTTTCGATTTCGTTGGCTTGCCCGTAGACGTACCGTGGCAGCGAAGGCAGTTTTCATATTGGTTCACAGCCGGCACCAGAGGGGTAATTCCGTCAGCGGCCGAAATTCCATTCACTGCGTTCTGCGACGGACGAAGTAGCGGCGGTGGCGTGAACGTAGTAACTTGCTGCGCCCCATGCGGGTTGTGGCAATCGGCACAGGTGGCATGACGATTGTTGTTCAAAAGAATCCCCTCGGCCGTATCGTGCGTGTTATTCCCGGAGGGATAAGGATGATAAGAGATCTTTGAGAATTCCGCGTATACGTTCGCCACGGTTGGGGTGATATTGCTGTTGCCGTTGTGGCAGGTGATGCAGTTCTGGGTGTAAGCGTCCAGGTTGGCGGGCGCGGGGGTTGCGCCGCGCAACAGTCGCGCTGGACCGTTCGCATTGTGCTCCACATGGCAACTCGTGCATGCGTTCTGCGCGACGCTGAGATAGGGGCCCACATTGGCCGCCGGCAGAATCGCGTTTGAAATCGTGGCGTGGACACTGACCGGCCACGGCACCAGTGGGTTCGGTTCGTTGTTCACTGTGCGCGGGGTCGTTCCGTGGCACGAGAGGCACATCGCGCCTCCGGCACTGTTTCTCACCAGAAAGTTCAGGGAAATCGCGTCGCCATTTTGAATATGCGGATTGTGGCAGCTCTCGCATTCCACGTTCCCGTTGATCAGCGTCACCTTTTGCAGCGGATCCTGGGTCTGCCCTTTCGAGATCAAACTCGCCACCAGGTCGGCCTGGTCCTTCAGCTTGTTGAAGCTGAAGGGATGCGAGTTCTGCAGGCTGGTCCCAAGAATGTCACTCGCGCTCATGTTGCCCTGCAACTGGATCTTGCCGTAGGGTACGGTCTGACCAGGGGCAACCGTCCCATCATGACAACTCAGGCAGAGACTGCTGGCCGCGCCGATCGGAGGCTGTTCCATCGTCTGCGTTGGGTCGGTGGTGCTGCGGTACAGCGTGTAAGTCTGTGTGGAATACGTCTGCGCCCACAGCGGTCCCTTGCCGATTCCGGAGTGCGGCGCGTGGCAATACTGGCAAGGAGGCAGACCGCCGCCCCTCAGTGGCCCTTGCCCGCCGGGGCCCATATTATGCGTTCCCAGCACATCCCCGGAAAACTGCGCTTGCAGGAAGCTTGCACTCAGCAGGAAGGCCGCAAATGCAATCCAGAACTTCATTCCTACTGGCCCCCGCCCTGCTCCCGTTTCCCGTAGTACTGAAACTCTTGCACGCGGCTGTTGTAGGAATCCGCGATGTAGACGCTGTCGTTGTGATCGATAAACATCCCCGCAGGCAGGTTGAACGCTCCCGGCTGTCCTCCTCTTGCCCCGAAGTAATAAAGCAGCTCTCCTTGTTGATCGAACACTTGCACTCGGCTCCAGGCGCCATCCACTACATATAAGTGCCCTTCGCTGTCGAACCCGATCCCTTTCGGCCGGAAGAAGCTCCCCATATCCTCTCCATCTCCGACCTTGCCCACCGCGTACTTGAACCCTCCGCTGCGATCGAACACCTGCACGCGGAAATTCATCGCATCCACCACCGCCAGATCCTGTCCATGCAGCACGATCTCCGTCGGGAAATTAAACTCCCCGTTCGCCGTCCCGGTCTTGCCGATCGTCTGCATCACGCTTCCGTTCATGTCTAAAACGTAAACCTTGTTCCGCAGAGTGTCTGTGACGTAGATCCGCTGCGCCGCCGAATCCACCGCAATCCCCGTGGGCCGCTTGAAATATCCTTCTCCGCCCTTCAGATTCCCGATGATGCGCTTGAACTTTCCTCCCGCCTCGAAAACAAAAATCCTGCCCGTTTCCGAGTCCGTCACATAAAAGTTATCTTCCGCATCCACCGCGACGCACTGCGGCGACTTCATCGAGTTCTGATCCTTGTCGTTGCGCGCGATGAACTTATACTTATGATCGGCAAAATCGAAAATATGGATACCCATCGCCCCCGGGTCCGTCACGATCGCCCGCCCGTGCGAGTCGACCGCGATCCCATACGGCCGGATCGTCTGGTGCCGGTCCGCCGCTCCCGCCACCACGTCGAGCACCTTCCGAAAGAAGGACCGCTTCGGCGACACATCCCGGTCGGTCTCAAACGTTCGCACAAACGCCAGCTTCCGCCCGCCCTCCAGCAGCAGCTCAGGCCCCGGAGTCGCATCGTTCTTCTCAGCTTTGACTTTCCCAGCCTGCGCGGGAGCGCTCAGCCACGCCGCCACCACGATGCACAAACCGAGCCGCCGCCAATTCCCCGCAGTGCATCGTTCTAGAACGCTTTGAACCATCGTTGCAGTCCAACGTAAAAGTTCGAATAGCTCGCCTCGGGCAACCCCGACTGGCTCACAATCTGATTTAAGTTAGTATATCCCGCTGTGAACTCCATTTTTCGAAACTGGTATGCGGTAAACGCCTGAATAATGCTCGACGAGCTGTTCGTGTTGAGCGTCTGCGCCAGGCTGTCGTTGGTCGTCTTCGTGTAGCTGCTGCTGATTACCAGCCTGCGCACCGGGTTTGCCGTGAAGCTGATCGAATACGACGACCCCGTGTCCAGCAGATACGCATTGCCCGGCAGAGTCGGCAAAATTGTCCCCGGCGGCACCACCAGCCCGCTCCCCGTCAGCAGCGCTGTACCCGAGGTGTGCGAGTAATTCGCTCCCAGGTTATACATCTTGTACACCAGGTTGGTTCCGTAGTTCTCTGCATGGGCGCTCGAACCTTCCACCTCGCCCAACCCGGTGTGGAACCCGTTGAACATCGCCATCCAACGCAGTCGCCGGCTGAGGTGGCGCTGCGCATTTGCCATATACGTGTAGTTGGATGTCGTCTGCGCGGCCAGCACCGTCTGCGTATCCTGCGAGTAGCCAAAGCTTCCGCTTAACTCGAAATTGCTCCATTGCTTGCTGAAATTCGCTCCCGCCACCAGCCCCGCTCCCTGGTTCCCCCCCTCGTTCGCCTGATCGTTGACCCCGGCATAGACCACCACCGTGCCCCACAGCGGCTTCAAAAACCGGTAGTTGACGATCGCGCTGAAATGCGTCGCTGAAACCGTTTCGCCATACACCTCTTGCTGAATGTGGCCCACACTAAATCCCGCCGACAAGCTCTTGGTCAGCGCCACATTGTCGAAATTGCTCATGGCAATCGAGTAGCCGCTCGTGCCCAGGTTGACCTGCGGATTCACCGCGCCCACCCCCACCAGTTGCTGTTCAATCTCTCCCGTGAGGCTGCTGTTGTAATCGAGTTCGAACGACGAGGTCAGCCTCTGGGTAGGCGAAAAGGCGGCGGTCGCATTGATCATCTGGTTGGTACCGGAGACGCCGAGCGCTCCGTTATCGTCGCCGCTGAAATCGGACCACCCGTACCCCACTCCCAGCGATCCCCGCAACGGCAGTTTGTGGGTCGCGTTGAACGAAAGCTCTTTTGCCTGCGTGTCCCCGGTGATGGACTGTGTATCGGTGATCACACTCGGCAATTCGGTATGCGTCCGGGTATCGGTAAAGCGCGCTCCCAGGTACCAGCCATCGAGCTTGTAGTTGCTGAACATGTTGAGATTTTTCGTGCTCTCCTGATCTTCCTGATCGGTGCCGAAAATCGAGGAGGACGATGTCGTCTGCGAGTACTGCACGCTCAACGGCGGCGCTCCCGGTATCAGTTCCGCCCATCCGATGCCGAAGGCGTGCGAGTTGCCTGAGGTGGTGGCGAGTCCCGCCGTCGTGCCGAACCCATAGTTCCCACTGCTGTTGAACCCTTCGCTGAATGAAACGTTCCCGGGAAAGTGGCTGCCGCTGAAAATGTTCACTCCCGCGTTGACGCTGCTCGCGTCGGTAAGCGAGCCCTGCCCCGAATTCGCCTGCGAGCGGTTGTAGATGGGGTCGACGAAGAAGCTCACGAACTTGGGGTTGTAGTAATACCCTTGCAGCACGGCG
>Ga0302269_1000252_pt1 | contig 33805 bp, 36 predicted proteins | sample III_Bog_E2_2_FD_194560 | JGI IMG/M metagenome (GOLD analysis project Ga0302269, IMG submission 194560) | Peat permafrost microbial communities from Stordalen Mire near Abisko, Sweden - III_Bog_E2_2 | ecosystem: Environmental > Terrestrial > Soil > Wetlands > Peat | place: Sweden: Abisko...
AGCGGTTTTGGCGGTGGCGGATTCTCCGGTGGAGGTTTTGGCGGCGGTGGCGGCGGAAGCTGGTAAATATATTAAATAAATATTAATTTTAGGGGTCAGGTCCGGGGTCAGACCCCGGACCTGACCCCTTATGAAAATCGTTTAAAATAGCATATAATATGTATATAATTTGATTAGCTAACAGGACTTTGATTAATTAGGATACACATGATACACACAGCTTTTACTTTGATTCAGAAAAACGATAAATATTTGTTGATTATGGAGGGTGGTACACAAGCAATAAACCTCTGGTGCATGCCTGGCGGTCATGTGGATGAAGGCGAAACTTTAGAGTAAGCAGCAATCCGTGAGACGTTGGAAGAAGCCGGGGTTCATATTAAGTTAGGCGAAAAGATATTAACAAAAACAATGACAGGTCTGGAATATCAAGGTTCCATAGATGAAAATAATGATACAATAGAAGTTAACGTTTTTAAAGGCGAATATATCAGCGGTTATCCTCATACTGGTGAACAGGAATTAGACGTTAATTGGTTCACAAAAGAAGAAGTTAAAGCATTACCATTAAGACTCGAATTTTTAGTGGATATCATTTAAAAATTTCGTATGGATCAACATATTTTAATTTATTCGCACGGTTTCGGTGTTCGCAAGGATGACAACGGCTTATTAGACGATATTGCCAGTCATTTTCCTGAATTTAAATCAATTCTTTTTGATTACAATAAATTCGATGAGACACAGAATACTCTAACAATTGAACCATTAAGCGTACAGGCGAATATGCTTAATAACGTTATTGAAAAAGCTAAAGTGGATTATCCTGCGGCTCGTATAGATTTAATTTGCCATTCACAGGGTGCGACAGTTGTCGCACTTGCCAAATCGAAAGGCATTACAAAAACTATCTTCCTTGCGCCAGCTTTTGATATTAGTATCGAACGCAGACTACCACGCTACGCAAAAAAACCAGGTGCAGAAATTAATTTAGAAGGAATTTCCAAAGTTCCATCTTCAAATGGGTTGATTAGATTCATACCTGCTGAATATTGGAGCGAAATTAAAGATATAAATCCATTTGATCTATATAATTCTTTTGCTGAACAGACAGAGCTTATAATAGTAAAAGCAAACCAGGATCAAGTTGTACCATCTGCAGATTTGACAAAACTCAATCCAAAAATCAAAGTCATTTCAATTGATGGAAATCATGGTTTTAGTGGAGCTGATAGGTCAAAACTTATACAGACTATAAAAGACATTCTTGGTTAAAAGATTAATATTATAAATCATGGAAGAACCAACCCCACAATCTATAATTGGCAGATCACTAACAGAATTCCTTAAAGAGGTGAAACAGATTAACGCGGAAATTTCCAAGACAGAAGCTGACGATAAAAATAACATTCCTAAAAAAGATGAATAATATGGGAAATTTTGAATTTGGTCGAGCGGAAAAACCGCAAATGGATACAAGCGAAAATCAAGAGTTGGTTGAAGCCGAAAAGCGCGCAGAAACAATCTTGACCTCTATTGAAGATGCGTCCGAGTCTGCGGTTGAAGTGACAAGTCAAACAGTGAAAAAATTAGAGGCTAGCAATATTGGGCCTGAGAAGAAATCAAAATTAAGAAATAAGTTAGAAACAAGCTTAAAGAGATTATTCAGGATATTGTCTTTTGGCGCAGTGGTTTCAGTCGGTGCGGCTACAACTGATTTTGAGGCGACGAGATATTTTGTTCATACCGAAACGGGCAAAGAAGGTGATGCCGTGTACATACACCAAGACGCAGAGACGACTCATGTGATTAACATACTTTCAGGAAGAGAAGCTTTAAATGACAAAGATAAGACAGGGTTGATCGTATCTGATGGAAAAGTATTGAGTCCTGCCCCTGGGACTTATGACCAGCAATTGTATAAAGCCTTATGGACTTTAGAGCAAGAATGTGGAAATCCAAAAATTAGATTCCAACGTGTTGGAGAATCTGGTGGCATAGTGCACTTGTTCGATCCAGGGACAAGTTTTTATGACGTACTAACCAATACAGTAATAATCCAATCCGGCAGTAATGATTACGCTATAAATAATTATATTGCTGAATTAGCACACGGAAAACAATTCAATGACAATCCATTAAAGTTTATCATTTTAGGGGCAACGGGTTATTTAAATACTTTTAAAAAAGCACTTGATTCAAAATCGAATAAAGCAGATGCAACTTTTGGCGAAAAGCTTGCGCAAAAGTATCATGATTTGTATGGACAAAAAGGATCTCTCGAAAATGATGCGCACTCTGTAATCCAACCCGAATTGTAATCCGAGCTCGACTCTATGATTCCTAAAAGAATTGTTCGTGAGCGCGAAGAAGAACAGCTACAGAATGACCTACGCAATGAATTATTAGCAGAAATTGATAAGTTGTATATAGAAAAAAATAAGGAAGAAAATGTCGCGCTTATTGAATATACAGAAAAATCTTTTAAAGCAAAGGATACGATGACGGATTCTTTGTTACGTGATGAATATATAAAAAAAGTACAAAAAATAAATAAAGAATTCCAAGAGAAAGAGACAGGGATTCAAGAGAAATTCCAAAAAGCAAACCCATAGGTTGCCCTATGGGTTTCGCGCAAATTGTAAGTGAATTTTTGGTTACATACAAAAATACGGATTGCGACTTGTGTTTTTTGTATGTAACCATAGCATCACAACTTCGCGTGAAATTCGAGAGCGGACTTAGTCATCTCCTCGTTAATTTTTTCGGCAGTACCAGAAAAAGCGTATGCGAACTTTCCGCTTGATTCAATTGCACTGCTCATCCAATATACCTCTCTGGCGCGTACATGATTAGGTTCGTCGCAGGAAGAGCACAAAGAGGCTCCGGTAAAAGCTATCTTGGCAAACGCAATTCCAAGATATTCGAGGTCTTTTTTTTCTGGCATGTTGTTATGCATGGGAACGTCGACATCAATGCATACGTGGCGTATTTTTTTTGCATGCAAGTCACACATCACAAAAATTCCATTTGCACCTAACATACCGCATTTCTCTCGAACATGTTCTGAGACCATCTCAAATGACTCGCTGAGTGATTTCACTACTCATCCTCCTGTGGTTTGTTCTCCTTTAATTCCTTAAGGGAGTTATGCTGTCCTATCTCTTAATACTGATAACTCAAAGTTTTATTACATAAAATACAGTATTGATCTTAAATATTTTTTAATCTGCTATAATTATATTAAAAATAATCATATATAATAACTGAAACATGAAATGGATTATACCGCTATCCCTATTGATAATATTTGAACTTATTGCCGACGTTTTTGCTAAGAGCTGGTCTTTGCATCAAAAGACAATCCTTGCCGTCTTCGCGCTCACTTCGTATCTTATCGCAAACTCTTTTTGGCTTTTTGCTTTAAAGAACGGATCCGGCTTAGCGAAAGGTGCTGTCATATTTTCCGTAGCCTCGGGAATCATCGCAGTTGGATTAGGTGTCATTTTATTCAAAGAGAGTCTAAACAAATTTCAATATTTCGGTTTAGCGTTAGGGATAATCGCTATTGTCTTATTATTTTGGAATGAATAATTCCGGACTTGGCCCCTTTTGACATAATACTCTAATAGTGTTATTTTCAAATGAAAACCTGTGCGGCAAAACAGGATCAAAGGGGGAGAAAAATGAAGTGGTTGAAGTGGCTGCTGAGGCATCTGCATTTAAGGAGATCAAAACCGAAAGTCGCTTATATTTGCGGACCTTTGACGGATCTCCCGTTAGAGGTCCAAATTGAAACGAAAATTCTTTACGAACTCCTTGGCAGTGTCTGCGGATGCGTACTGGATTTCTGTGGTTTTGTTCCTCATGAACATACGGATCCAATCAAACATGCAAACTTTACGCCTCAAGAAGTATATAAAAGAGATTTCGAGCAGGTCAGCAAAAGAACAAGTGTGCTCATCATCGTCGCGGTCGCTCCAAGTTGGGGTGGCGGAATGGAAGTGGCTTGGGCTCAGTCCGCAAATGTTCCGATTATCGTGATGATTCCAGCGGGAAAAAAGACTTCTCGTTTGTTGCGTGGAGGCCCAGGCATTCTCAACATCCTTGAGTATAAGGGTACGACTGATGCATGTAGGTTGCTTGCCGATGCCTTGAGGTATATGAGGTATAATCTCAACTAATATTTACCACTTCACAAAATCGAAATACTCCTCCGGGAATCCATTGGATTCTTTGGGGAGTATTTTGCTATTATACCAGTAGATGAAAACAGTAAATCATAAGAATTTTGTTAGGGCAGATGCTCCTTTGGAAAAATGGGAAAATTTTCGCATCTCTAACTTTAATTTTTCAGAAACAAAAAAAGACGGTATCTATATAGTTGATTCATTATTAGAGAATTGCGATTTAGCGAATACTCGTTGGGACAAGAGTTACTTTAAGAATGTGACTTTTTCCAAATGCAGGATGACGGGTTTCCATTCATCGGAAAGCAAATTTATAGACATTAAATTTATCGATTGCCAAATAAAGATCGCCAATTTGAATACTAGCAATTTTAAAAACGTAATCTTCAGACATTGTGTTTTGACCGATTCGGATTTTTATCGTTCAATCTTGAATAAGGTCTCTTTTCCTGATTCGGATTTATCCAGAACTTATTTTTCCCATACGCCATTAGCGGGAGTTGATTTTAGGACGGCGAACCTCTCCGCTTTAAAAATTGATATTAATGATTTAAAAGGTGCGACAATCGATTCCTCGCAATTAATCTATTTTGCCTGGATGCTCGGCGTAAAGATCGAAGATATAAAAGAAGAATAGTTTTTGTGTTAGAATAAAATATATAAAGGATAATAAACAAAATGGATTATAAAGGATTAAGCAGCAAGGAAGCACAGGATTTATTTGTTGAGTTCGGCCCAAACGAAGCGGTTCACAGCAAAAGAATCTCCGGCTTGTTAAGTTTTTTGCTGAGATTTAAGAATCCATTAGTTTTGATTTTAATTTTTGCGGCGATTATTTCCGCTTTTACTGGCGATTGGGTCGATTCTTCACTCATCGTTGGTATTGTAATGGTCAGTATTTTTTTGGATTTTATCAATACATACAGATCTCAAAAAGCGGCGGAATTACTCAAAGAAGAAGTTGCTGTTAATGCCGATGTCTCGCGTGATGGAGTATTCAAAGAAGTGAGGATACGCATGATTGTTCCTGGTGATGTCGTCAGGCTCACTCCTGGAGACATCATTCCAGCTGACGGCATAATTCTAGAAGCAAAAGATTTTTTTGTGAACGAAGCGGCTCTGACCGGCGAGTCTTTTCCTTTAGAAAAAACTCCTGATGTGGAAGTGATGATGGGTACGAGTGTAATGGCAGGTGAAGCTACGATGAAAGTCGTTTCTACCGGGGCAAAAACAAAATTCAGTGGTATAGCAAAATCTCTAACCGAAGCAGAAAACCCGACAGAGTTCGACAAAGGCATAAAAGATTTTAGCATCTTGATAATGAGGATTACTTTTATTTTGGTAATCTTCATCTTTTTTGTCATCGCTCTACTTAAACACGATGTACTCCAAGCGTTTTTGTTTGCCATGGCTTTGGCTGTCGGTCTGACTCCAGAGCTTTTACCGATGATCATTGCTTTGAACCTCTCTAAAGGTTCTTTGATAATGGCGAAAAAAGGAGTTATCGTAAAAAAACTTTCTTCCATACAAAATTTTGGAAACATGGATGTTCTTTGCACTGATAAAACTGGAACATTAACAGAAGATAGAATCGTTTTGGTTAGATACATAGATATAGATGGGGAAGTCTCCGAGAACGTCTATTTGAATGCTTACGTTTCTAGTAACTTTCGTACGGCATATAAAAATCCTTTGGATACGGCAATCAAGGAATACAAAAAAATCGACATCAAGGATTATACAAAAATCGATGAAATTCCATTTGATTACAAGCGGAAGCGCGATTCGATAGTCGTCGAGCATGAAGGTAAACGCTTTTTAGTGGCAAAGGGCGCGACCGATGAGATGCTTGATTCCTGCAAGTATTCTTTGAATTCTAAGAATATAATGAATGCGACTGACAAGAAAAAGATCGTATATTTATATGAGAGCCTCAGTGCTGATGGTTATCGGGTCTTGGCGATCGCTCGCAAAGATGACCTTACAGAAAAATCTGCTTATGATTCTGACGAAGAAACCGATATGATTTTTTTGGGATTCATGGCATTTTTGGATCCTGCCAAAAAAGATGTGACCGCTACTTTGAACAGGTTAGAGCAGTACGGCATAGAGATTAAGATATTGACCGGTGATAATGAATTTGTAACCAAAAAAATTGCTTCAGAGATACAGTTGAACGTAAAAGGCTTGGTACTTGGTGCTGATATTGAAAAGATGAATGATCAGGAATTAAGTGAAGTATTGGATCATACGACAATCTTTGCGCGTTTGAATCCTGACCAAAAGAAAAGAATTATTTTATCTCTACAGAAGAACGGTCATGTCGTTGGTTATATGGGGGATGGCATAAATGATGCGCCATCTTTGCGCGCGGCTGATGTGGGTATATCCGTCAATAACGCTGTTGATGTTGCCAAAGAAAGTGCTGATTTGATCTTGCTGAAAAAGAGCTTGGAGGATTTGGTTGAAGGTATTTTGCAAGGCAGAAGGATCTTTGCGAACACTCTCAAATATCTGATGATGGCTTTGAGCTCAAATTTTGGGAATATGTTTTCTATGGCAGGCGCATCTATATTCTTCACCTTTTTGCCGATGTTGCCGACACAGATTTTGTTCAACAATTTATTGTATGATGCTTCGCAGTTTGCTATCCCTTTGGATAATGTCGATGACGAATTCATATTGAAGCCGCGCAAATTGGATATGAAGTTCATCAAAAAGTTCATGTATGTATTCGGTTCAGCTAGCTCGATATTTGATTTGCTGACATTCCTGACTTTATATTTTGCTTTCCATTTTAGCGGAAGCGCCTTTCAGACCGGTTGGTTTATCGAATCGATTGCCACACAAACATTGGTCATATATGTAATCAGAACAAGATTAAAACCGTTCTCGCAGAGTTCACCAAGCAAAGCCTTGGTCTTCAGTACGCTTGGCGCGGTTCTTATCGGTTGGGTAATAATATACACACCATTAGCGAAGCTCTTTAGATTCACACCACTAGCACTTTTGCCAGTTTTGGCAATCATCTCAATCGTTTTGGTATATTTAGTCGTTGTTGAGCTTATCAAAAGACAATTCTATAAAAAGATTTCATTCTAACTCTTTCAATTTTGGCCGATTTCATCTGTAAAAAATAAGAAATGTCATTCGCCGTACTAAAAGTACGCCTCATGACATTTCTTATTTTTTCCAGCGAACTCGACTCAAAATTGAAAGAGCTAATGTCTCACTAATCATTTACCACCTAAAGAATTCTAATCTTCCCAATCGTTATAGTCATATATAAATAACCCAGTAAGTAAAAGTGGTACTCAAAGACCTTAGAAAGACTTAATCCCAATCAGTCTGCAGTATCAAAAGCAAAAGGTCTTTATACAGTCGTGTACGCGCAGGGGAGAACTTCTTATGCAGCTTGCGACGCCCTCGGAGCGTGGTGTTGCTGCATAAGAAGTCCTACCCGAGCAAGACACGACTGTATAAAGACCTAATATTAGTACTGCAGACTGATTGGGAAGAAGGGCTTTGGCCGGGTCTGAGAGTATAAGCTTTACTTACTGGGTTTGGATATCTTTAAGATAACGATTGGGAAGATTATGAGCAAGGCACGACTGATAAAGACCATGTTGGTATCGCAGACTAATTGGAAGAGCCAGTACTATGGTTGCATCATCAATGTTGGCGGTGGCGGCACATGACCAGAAAGTCGTTTGATGCCCGTAGCGTGGATCTGTCCGTCATCGCGATCACCGATAACCAAGACTTCTTCCCCGATATGAACTCCATTATCTGGGAACGTCGTATCATCCGTAATGGATATTTTTATCAAAGTACCTTTTTGGTCTTTGATAGTATAAACATCACGATTCTCATCTATTAATTTTCCTATAGTTATGTCTGACGGCTGCGTGTAGGATAGAGGGTCTCGATGCCAATTATGCAGGGAGGTCATACCTAAAGCAACTCCACCTAAAACGACCAAGGCAACTATTGCCAATATCGAATAGACGATCGGTTTATCATAGACAAAAGCATAATGTTCAGCTAAAACTCCGAGTAACATCATAAATATTATAGAGAGGCAAATCAATACCCAAGGCATTGACCTGAAAATTATAGGTAATCCTTTGAATCCAAAATAAGGGATGAACAAAATACCGGTTTGCCTTAAATTAAAGAAGATAAAACTACTTATATATAAAGCAGTCAATAATATAAGCAAGGTTCCGGAAGCAAGCAAGGCCGTACGCAATACAAAATGCCATCGCGGCTTCATACGAATATTGCCAGTCGCGACGCCTTTAAGGACATCGTCTTTTATGGATTTTTCTTCTAGCTCTTCTGTTGTGACCTTTGGTAATTCTTCGTTCATAATGGTTCGTTATTTGATTTAGTATAAGTTTTTTGTAATGCGTCCTTGGCTCTGCGTATACGTACACCGACCGTGGAGATAGGTATTCTCATGACTTCTGATATCTGTTTGTAATCCAGATCTTCGTAATAGTAGAGGACTAACGGTTCACGATACTTGGCATCCAGAAGATTCAGCGATTTTTCCATTATCTCGTGCAATTGTTTTGCGTCAATCTCTTGGTCTGGTCTTTCTTTGGCAATAGGATGGGGAAAGAATTCGTCCGGGTCAAAGAATAGAATAGGCTCGGTCTTTTTCTTTTTTATAGCATTAATGAATTCGTTATGGGCTATGCGATAGATCCAAGAAGAAAAGGATCTCTTTGTGTCGAAACCGTTGAGGTTGGTATAAGTTTTGATGAAGATGTCTTGAATCAGATCCTTCGCATCCTCGTTTTCTATAAGAAAGCGTCTGGCGTAGCGCATCAACTTTGGTTCGTAGCGTTCCACTAACAAACCGAAAGCTTGGCTTTCTCCTTTTTGTACTTTAATAGCTATCGATTCGTCTGTAATTTCTTCTGTAATTTCGCTCATGTTGTAAGGTTATGATGAGTAGCGCACCGTATCATAGATATACTACACCATTTTAAGCTTTTATATTTCATATATTATATGAGTGGGTATAATCACGTAAAGTGCTAATATTGACTATTCTTGCTATGATGAACTTATAAAACTATATTAATTGAACAAACGTGCAAATAGAGAATCTCGGAATCTTCTTGGAGTCTACAAACAATGAGTTTGAAAATGAAGGAGTTCTTAATCCTGGGTGCATCACTGACGCGGAAGGCAAGACTCATCTGTTGTATCGTGCTGTAAAAAAAGGAAATTATTCCAGTATCGGTTATTGCCAAATCGATGGTGATAAGATCTTATCAAGGATGGACCATCCTTTGCTAAAATCGGAATTCTCTTATGAGTCACATGGAATGGAAGATCCTAGGATAATAAAGATTGAAGATGAATACTATTTATTTTATACCGCCTATGACGGCAAGAATGTCTATACAGCTTATGCTTCCGGGCCGGATGTTTTTAATTTAAAAAAGCAGGGCATCATTTCTCCGGAAATCACATATGAGGAAGCTTTGGAATTAATCCCAAAGTTTTATCTATCGGAAAAGTACATGCAATACGGCAAGCACTATGAGCAGGTCATATCTTCGGATATCTTACTCTGGGAAAAGGATACTTTTTTGTTCCCTAAAAAAATCGATGGTAAGTTTGTGTTGTTCGTGCGGATTATGCCAGGTATACAGATGATGACCTTTGAAAGTTTTGATCAGTTGACTGTTGATTTTTGGAAAGACTTCATCAGGAATTTAGGAGACCATATATTGATGGAACCAAAATATTGGTTTGAGAATCGCAAGATTGGTCCGGGTGCTCCTCCGATTGAAACGGAAGATGGCTGGATCTTTATATATCACGCCGTAGAGACTTCGATGATAGGAAATATTTATAGAGCAGGTGCGGCATTATTAGACAAAACAAATCCGCGGAAAGTCATCGCCAGATTACCTAATCCGTTGTTCGAACCAGAGGACGGTTGGGAAAAGTCAGGAGAAGTTTCCAATGTCGTATTTCCTACCGGTACGCAACTAAAAGGTAATGACTTATATATTTATTACGGTGCGGCAGATAGCAAAATCGGAGTGAAGAAGGTAAACTTGAAGGAACTGCTAGCTGAACTTAAAAAGTATCCAGAAAATTAATCCTACATATATGGAATTTAATACTGAGCCTTACGCTCAAAAAATAGAAAAACCATGGGGTTATGAAATAATATATACACCAGAGGGTATTGGCCGTGTCGGCAAGATATTGTTCGTGCGGGCGGGCAACAGGCTTTCTTTGCAATATCACGAAGTCAAAGAAGAAACAATTGCATTGTTTTCCGGAAGCGCAAAGATATTCATCGAGAATGCTTCGGGTGTGATTGAAGAAAAATCTATGCAATTGCAAGCCGGTTATACGATATTACCAAAACAAAAACACAGGATTCAAGCGATAGATGATTCATATATTATAGAGACATCGAGTGCAGAGGTGGGTACCACCGTCCGTTTGGAAGATGACTTTAGCCGATCTGATGAGACCGACGAGATGCGAAAGAGCGCCGAGCGTGGCTGGAACAATTAAATAGAACAACAAATCAATATGCTGCACTTAAATAGAAAAAGTAAGATAGCGTACCTATCGACCTTCCCACCAAGAGAATGCGGCATAGCTACGTTCACAAATGATTTGATTTCCGCCGCGGACGGGCTTTTTATGCCTGACTTGCAATCGGTCGTCTATGCCATGCTTACTCCTGGCGCTTCTTCTGCCGGTTACAATCCAGAAAAAGTCGTAGGTTTTATATATCAGGATAAGCCTGAGGACTTTATTTCCGCTGCGAAAAAAATAAACGAGGACGATGAAATCAACCTTGTAAATATTCAGCATGAGTTCGGGATATATGGCAGTGACATGGGCAAGAATATTCTCTTCTTTTTGAATAATGTGACAAAGCCCGTAGTCATCACTTTCCATACGATCCTGCCGGAGCCTTCCATAGAGATCATAAATTTAGTTCAGGCTATTGCCGCGCGCGTGGAGACCATAATTGTAATGACTAATGGTGCGGCAGAAATACTGGAAACTAATTATGGTTTGCCGGCAAATAAGATAAAAATAATTCCGCATGGTATTCACTCCGTAAAATATACCCATTCTGCCGTAGCAAAGAGAAAACTCAAATTTTCTAAAGACTCTTTTATATTTTCCACTTTCGGATTGCTCAGTAGGAATAAAGGCATAGAATATTTTATCCAGGCGATGCCAGAAATTTTACGTGAATATCCTAATGCACGATATATAATTGTCGGAGCGACCCACCCTGAAGTGCTCAAAGCAGAGGGTGATTCTTACAGAACATCCTTAGAAGAGCTGGTCGAAAAATTAGGATTGCAGGATAGTGTGATTTTCTACAATAAATATTTTCATATAGATAAGATTTTGGATTTTTTGTTAGCGACAGATATCTACGTCTCTACTTCTTTGGATCCGCATCAAGCCGTTAGCGGAACGCTTTCTTATGCTTTAGGTGCTGGACGTCCGGTTATTTCTACCTCTTTTGCTCAAGCCAAAGCATTAATAACCGAAGAAGTCGGCAGACTTGTCGGATTCCGTAATCCGGCAGAATTCGCGACCGCAGCCAAGTCTTTGCTCGTCAATCCAAAATTATTGGAAGACATGGGCATGACCGCTTACTTCAGGACCAGGCATATGGTTTGGCAAAATGTCGCTTTATCGTACATGCATATTTTTTCTTCGCTTGTTCCTGTGCTTTCCGAGAGAAATATGCATTTACCAAAAATAAATTTTGATTATTTAAGAAAGATTACGGACGCAAACGGAGTTTATCAATTTGCAAAGTTGGATGTGCCTAATCCAGATTTTGGATATACATTAGACGATAATTCCAGGGCGCTGATGGCCGCATTGAGATATTACAAACTCAATAAAGATCCGCAAATCCTAAAGTTGATCAATATATATCTGGGGTTCTTAAAAAAATCTTTGAATACTGACGGTAAATTCAGGAACTATTTTGATAAAAAAATGGAACCTAATTTGCCGATGGAAACAAAGGATAGTCAGGAGAATGCCGATTCTCGAGCAGTCCTGGCATTGATGGAAACGATTTACTCAAAGGATATGGAAAAGAGCGTCGTTGATACCGCTAGATTTTTATTACAAAAAAGATTGAACAGTGGCGTGGACTACAAATCTTTGCGAGCCATGGCAATCTATTGCAAAGGTTTGTCTTTTGTAATTGAAGGCAGTAGCGGTGAAATCAAAGAAAAAGCCACAGCTGAGATGAACAATTATTGTTCTTTGTTGGTAGAAGCTTTTAACAAAAATCATAGTCCTCAATGGGTTTGGTTGGAAGACATCTTAGCTTATTCAAACTCGATAATGAGCGAGGCGCTGTTGATTGGTTATAAGTTTACAGGTAATAAAGAATATCTTGATGTAGGAGTGAAGACTCTGGAATTCCTTTTGGAAAAAACTTTCATCGATGGAATTTATATGCCGATCGGACAAAATGGTTGGTATATCAAAAATGGCAAAAGAGCATATTATGATCAGCAACCGGAGGATGTCTATATAACCGTGCAGACTTTGGCGGAAGCTTATGAAATCACGAAAGAAGAAAAGTTCAAAAAGATGATGTTCGAAGTTTTCTATTGGTTCCTTGGTAGTAATTCTTTGGGACAGGTGGTTTACGATTTTAGGACAGGTGGATGCTATGACGGGTTGGGAGAACGAAGTATTAATTTGAACATGGGAGCGGAATCGACTGTCTCATATTTGTTGGCTAGATTAAGATTGGAAGATTTCAAGGGGTCTGACCCCGCCATAATTAGTTAGGTAATTTTTGTATATTAACTTGTCAAAAATAGTAAAGGGGTCTGACCCCGATTTTTCTCCCAACCAGTCCACAGTACTAGTATTAAGGTCTTTATCAGTCGTAGCTTGCTCAAGGTAGGACTTCTTATACAGCAACACCAAGCGCCGAGGGCGTCGCAAGCTGCATAAGAAGTTCTCCCTTTCGCGTCTACGACTGATAAAGACCTTTTTATTTTGATACTGTGGACTGATCGCGCTCTATCTTAAAAGTAGGATATGTTGTGGGGTCTGACCCCAATAGGGAATACTTTTTAATAGTGATTGTCTGGGATTTAGCCAATAATCCACAAATTTGACCAAAATGGCAATTTATGGGTATAGTTATATAGTCGATTGTTAATGAAAACCCATAAAGGGGGTGACTGTTTTTGGTAGAAGTAAAAAAGAAAGACGGAGAATCATTTGAGAGCTTGCTTCGTAGATTTAACCGCAAGATACAACAGAGCGGTGTTTTGGTGCGTGCGCGTAAAACACGTTTTTACGAGCCAACCAAGAGTAAAAGATTAGTAAGAGAAGATGCAAGACGCCGAGCAGCAATAAAAGAAAAACGAGAAGAGCTCAAGAAGAGCGGAAAAATGCCGGTAAAGCGTTTCGGTAAAAAATACTAAAATGTTAATTGAACAAATTGATTCAGATCTAAAAGAGGCGATGAGAGCACATGAGCAAGCTACTGTTGATGCTTTACGCATGCTCAAAGCACGCATAACAAATGAAGGCATCGCTCAACAAAAGGAATTTGATGATGCCCAATTGCAAACAATCATCGCTTCTGAAGTCAAAAGAAGAAAAGACTCCATTGAAGCCTACGAATCCGGCAATAGGCCAGAACTGGCAGAAAAAGAAAAGCAAGAAATTATCGCTTTGATGAAATACCTGCCTGAGCAGCTTTCAGAAGCAGAAGTCGCATCTATAATAACTTCAAAGCTTGAAGGTAAATCTTTTACAGCCACTGATTTCGGTAAGGCTATGGCTTTGGTTATGCCAGAGCTCAAAGGTAAGGCCGACGGCCAGCTTGTCTCTAAAATTTTAAAAGAAAAACTAAACAGTTAAGAAAGTTTTAATATCAAAATGCCTCATCAGCAATATCATATTGGCTTGGATATAGGATCTTCCAATGTAAGAGTAGCGGTAGGGAAGGTAGAAGAATCTAATCGTACTCCGACAATAGTCGGAGTTGCAGAGGTTCCTTCTGCTGGAATACGCAAAGGCGTTATCGTTGATATTGAAGAGGCTGTCTCTACGATTTCTTCGGCTCTGGAAAAAGTTGAAAGAATGACCGGTGTAGTCATAAATCACGCGACTGTCGCTATCGGCGGTTCGCACGTTTCCTCTGTCGAATCTCACGGAGTCATCGCGGTTTCTCGCGCTGACGGTGAGATTACTGAAAACGACATCATTCGTGTGATTGATGCTTCGCAGGCAATTTCTGTTCCGGCGAATCGAGAAATTTTGCATGTTATCCCAAAAAGCTTCACTGTTGACGGTCAGAGCGGAATTAAAGATCCACTGGGAATGACCGGTATACGTTTGGAAGTTGATACGATCATCGTTCAAGCGGCATCGCCATTCCTTAAAAATTTGAACAAGACATTGATCCAGGCGGGAATAGCGGTTGATGATACAGTTTTGGCTCCTTTGGCCGCTGCGCAATCAGCACTTAATAAAAGACAAAAGGAATTAGGTGTAGCTTTGATTGATATTGGTGGAGGCACAACAGGATTGGTTGTCTTCGAAGAAGGTGAACTTTTGCACAGCGCGATTATTCCTGTAGGTTCTGCTCGCATTACCAACGATGTAGCGATTGGTCTTAGGACATCAATCGAAACCGCTGAAACCGTAAAAATTCATTATGGTCACGCGATAGCCAGAGAAGTTAATAAAGAAGAAGATATCAATCTTTCACAGATTGATCCGGCAGAAGACCAAATAGTTTCTCGCAGACATTTAGCTGATATTATTGAGGCAAGAACAGAAGAGATCTTTGAAATGGTCAATGCCGAGCTTAAAAAAATCGCTCGCGATGGACAGCTGCCAGCAGGTGCGATTTTGACCGGGGCTGGCGCAAAATTGCCTGGCGTATTAGAATTAGCCAAAAAGCAGCTAAAGCTTCCTGTACAAATTGGTGTACCTTCGAATGTTAATACGGTCATTGATAGAGTGGACGATCCATCGTTTGCTACCGCTGTTGGATTGGTGGTTTGGTCCTCAGAATATGATGTTTCCGGTAAAAATCCAAGTAAATTCATCTTGCCAAGTATGCTCTCTGGTGAGAAGATAGATAAGGTTAAGAAATTTTTTAAGCGCTTTTTACCGTAACGGATGGATTCGGTGACAAGCGTACAAGCCACAAGCTTATTTTTAGATGAAACAACGCATGCAAATTAAACCTAAAATTGAAACTTATGCCCGTATCAAGGTACTGGGTGTAGGCGGTTCTGGCACTAATGCCATCCATCGAATGAGTGAGTTGGGTATTAATGGTGTAGAATTTATTGCTATCAACACCGATGCTCAAGCCTTGCATAATTCCAACGCCGATACGAAGGTTCATATCGGAAAAGGTGTTACGCGTGGTTTGGGCGCAGGTATGAATCCTGATCAGGGTAAACTTGCCGCTGAAGAATCCAAAGAAGAGATACTCAAAGCGATTGAGCATGCTGACATGATTTTCCTGACTTCCGGATTAGGAGGAGGAACTGGCACAGGTGCATCTCCGGTTATCGCTGAGTTGGCAAAAAATGCCGGCATCCTTACTGTCGCCGTAGTCACCAAACCTTTTAGCTTTGAAGGAACAAAACGCAAAGAAATAGCCGAAGAAGGTTATTTGAATTTGAAAGATAAAGTTGATGCTATAATCAGTATTGCCAACGATAGGATTTTACAGATAATCGATAAGAAGACTTCTGTCATAGACGCTTTCAAGACAGTAGATGAAGTACTCAGACATGGTATTCAAGGTATTTCCGATTTGATTACTACACATGGAATAGTCAATGCTGACTTTGCTGATGTAAAGACGATCACCCAAGATGCCGGTACAGCTTTAATGGGTATCGGAATTGCCAGTGGTGATAATCGTGCCGCTGAAGCCGCAAAGATGGCTATCAATTCTCCATTGCTTGAATTGGCCATTGATGGTGCTAAAGGCGTCTTGTTCAATATCACAGGCAGTGAAGATTTGAGCATGTACGAAATTGATGAAGCCGCAAAGATTATCACCAAGAGTGTCGATCCAGAAGCTAAAATCAAATTTGGTGCGGTCATCGATCCTTCTATGGGTGAATCCGTTAAAGTCACAGTCATTGCTACCGGTTTTGATGAGATGCAACGCAGACCATCAACTTTCAGAAGCATAGAATTAGAAGATAACAACAATGAGATTGTAAAAAGAGCGATTGATCTGAAGCGTGATGAGCCAATGATTCGCAGAGAAGATTCGACTCTCAGGCAACAGCCTCAAAGACCATCATTTATACCTCAGTCAAACGTTTCTAATTATTCCGGCGGTAATAGTAGGTCGGATTTAGCAAATGCCTCCTTGTTCAGCAGGCCTCAATATCCGGAGCAGGATGCAGCTGCTGATACTACTGTAGAAGAGACTGAACAGCAAGAAGAACAACAACCTGTAAATAAACCAGTTTTTAAAAATACTCAACCTGAAGAAAATAATGATGAGCTGGATATACCGGCCTTCATCCGCAAAAAAATGAAATAGAGTTGGCTCTTTAAATTCTGGCCGATTTCATCTGGAAAAAATAAAAAATGTCATTCGCCGTACTAAAAGTACGTCTCATGACATTTTTTATTTTTTCCAGCGAACTCGACTCAAAATTTAAAGAGCTAATGTTTTAGCTAGCTTTCAGAAAGGGACAGGCACGTGCCTGTCTCTAATCCCATTGCGCAAAGCGTAAAAACGTGCTATAATGCACAGGTAATTGAAGGTATGTATCGTATGAACATAACTTCAATAGTCGATTGCCGATTTAGTTCTCAAAATTAAGAGCTAAATCAGAAACAAAAATAAAAAAAATCAAAGAGTTAAATATTCCTAAGCGCAAAGCTTATATATTAGATGTCTTTACACCTAAACTCTTCGTAAAACTGGTGGAGGAGCCAGTTAATCAATGTAAATTGCAAGCAATCGCAATGATAGATCTCGGTTCTTTAAAAATTCAATACGCAAAATCAAAAAACGCTCTTCGGAGCGTTTTTTCTGTGGATATTTGGTTATCCACCGAGCGACTTTTTGCATCATTTTTTACAAATCACAAGAAAAAATTACTAAGGTAAAAGCTTTTTTTCTGATTTTTGCCTGACACTAGATATAGTGATATACTTTATTCATAGACACAACATGTTGTGTTTATCTGCTAGATAGACTTAGAAACCAAAACAAAGAAAAATCGTTAAAATAGGTATCCGGGAGCATTGTTCATCTCGCCATAATCATTCTAAAAAGCCAATAAAAATGCATTGCATAAATTGTAACAATGAGGACACTAAAGTCATCGATTCCAGAGTGGCGGGAGATGGTATTGCAATCAGAAGGCGCCGCGAATGTACCTCTTGTGGCTTTAGATTTTCCACGTATGAAGAAATGGAAATTTTGGACCTGACGATCAAAAAACGTAATGGTTTGCGCGAGATTTATTCCCGTGATAAGCTTGAACGCGGGATACGTCGAGCCTTTGAAAAGCGCCAAATAAGTGATGAGAATTTCCGCAAATTAATCTCACATATTGAGCAAGAAATCCAGAAGGCCGCCGATCCGGAAATAGACAGTTCAAAGATAGGCGAGATTGTCATGAAGAATATCAAAAAAGTAGACAAGGTTGCTTATGTGCGATTCGCTTCCGTCTACAAACAGTTCGAAGATATCGAAGAGTTCAAGCAAGAATTACAAAAACTTTAGTTAATTAATAAAAATCATGCCTCAAGAAAATCTGCAAAATAGAACAAAAAACTCCCTTGCTGAATTAGGGGAAAAAATCTTTTTGGATCGCTACGCTGTCAAAGACGTCAAAAGAGAGACTTTCAAAATTGGTGATACGGTTATCGTTAATGTTAATTTGAAGACAGGCCAGAGAGAAATAGGAGTGATTGAAAATCTTGATTTAGAAAATCGCCAAGTGGGGGTTCTTCTTCGTGATGGTACAGTCGAGACTCGTGATATCGATCATGTCGATAAGCCTTTGGAAACTGTGCCGGAACAAATGTTCGAGCGTATCGCCAAGCACATAGCAAGCGTGGAGCAGACTCCGGAAAAACAGATTGAGTGGGAAGGCAAGTTCCGCGATTTGATGGATGATTGGCAGTACGTTCCAGCCGGAAGAATTTTTACAGGTGCCGGTACGGGACAGAATCTGACTTTTTATAATTGTTATGTCATTCCTGCTCCTGATGATTCTCGCGCGGGCATCTTCAAGACCCTGGCTGACATGGCCGAAATCCATTCTCGCGGCGGCGGCGTCGGTATCCCTATTTCTACTTTGCGTCCAAGATACGCCTATGTTAAAGGTGTAAATGGAAGATCTTCTGGATCCGTTTCCTGGGGCTCATTATATAGTTTTGTTACTGGGCTCATTGAACAAGGTGGCTCTCGTCGTGGCGCACTCATGCTTATTTTGAACGTTTGGCATCCAGATATTTTAGATTTTATAAATTCCAAAAGGGAAGCGGGGAAAATCACCAATGCGAATATTTCTGTTGGCATAACTGACGACTTTATGGCGGCGGTCAAAGCTGACCAGGATTGGGATTTAGTTTTCCCTGATACGTCAGATCCTTTGTATCATAAAGAGTGGTCGAACATGCAGGGTGATATCAAAAAGTGGAGAGCTTACGGCGGGAAGATCATCAAATACAAGACCGTAAAAGCTAGAGAGATTTGGGATCAAATCATTTCTTCGGCTTGGGCTTCCGCTGAACCAGGCGTGTATTTTGTTGACCGTGCCAACTATTATTCCAATTCATATTATTATGCTCCATTGGCTTGCACAAACCCTTGTGGCGAACAGCCCTTGGCTCCTTGGGCTGTCTGTAACTTGGGCCATGTAAATTTGGCCAAGCATGTTGCGGAAGGTGATGTCGATGTAGATTGGGGTAAACTGGCACAGACTGTACACACAGCCGTACGCTTTCAAGATAATGTCATTGATGCCACACCATACTTTTTTGAAGAGAACCGTCGTCAACAAATGTCTGAACGCAGAGTTGGCATGGGCACTTTAGGTTTGGCGGAAATGCTCATTAGATTAAAGATTCGCTATGGCAGCGAAGAGTGCACTAAATTTTTAGATAAACTTTATCAGTTTATAGCGGTTAGCGCTTATGAAGCATCTGTTGATTTGGCAAAAGAAAAAGGCGCTTTCCCAAAGTTTGAGGCGGATAGATTTTTAGAGAGCGGATTTATGAAGGGTATGCCTGAATATGTCCGTGGTTTGGTTCGCCAACATGGAATTCGTAATGTGACGATTTTGACCCAGGCTCCTACTGGAACAGTAGGTACCATGGTCGGAACTTCCACAGGTATTGAACCGTTCTTTTCTTGGACCTACTTCCGTAAGGCTAGACTCGGAGTACATGAAGAGAAAATAAAGATTGCGCAGGATTGGTACGCCGAGCACCCTGGTCAGGAACTTCCAAATTATTTTGTGAACGCAATGGAAATGGCTCCCGAAGAGCATGTCCAAGTGCAAGCAGCTATTCAGCGCTGGACAGATTCGGCAATTTCAAAAACCTGTAATGCTCCAACAAATTATACTGTAGAAGCAACCAAAAAGTTATATGAAATGATGTATGATCTTGGTTGCAAAGGCGGAACAATCTATCGAGATGCTTCTCGCGACGAGCAGATCCTGGCGACTGATGTGAACAATCTTGGTAAGGACGTCATTGAACAGATGCAAGAGAAAGAAGATAAGGCTGAAAAGGCAGAAGCGGACAAAGTCGCCGCCGCTAATTTGAAAGTGGAAGCGGAAAAAACATTAGTAGACGCGGAAGAACAGATTATGCATGTCGATGGTCATAATCATAAAGTGATCGTCAAGCAATTGTTCCAGAACGGAACAAAGTACGAAATCATTCCAAGAGTCCGTCCTTCCGAAATGTATGGAACGACTTACAAGACTAATACTCCGTATGGCAGTTTGTTCGTGACGATAAACGAAGACGAGCATGGTCCTTTCGAAGTCTTTGCGACTTTGGGCAAGTCCGGTGGATTCTTTGCCGCACAGTCCGAAGCGATCTGTCGTTTGATTTCTTTGGCTTTACGTTCTGGTGTCGCTGTCGATCAGATTATCAAACAGATTAAAGGGATTCGCAGCACCGAAGTTGCGTTCTCCGACGGTGAGATGGTTTACTCTTTGCCTGATGCAATCGGCAAAGTAATTGAGAGACATACAAATAAGAATCAGCAAAAGCTGCAATTGGAATTCAAGAGCAAACAAGATACCGGTGAGAGCGCGGAATCGAACAAAAAGATCGAAGAAGTCGCCGAAGTCAAAATAGTCGAAAAGGTCGCGCAGGCTACCGGCCCATTATCTACAAATAGCACGAGAATTTCTATCGCTGACATGGGAAGCGTTCCTGTCTGTCCGAACTGTTCAAATATGTTGATTATGCAGGAAGGGTGTATGAAGTGTGGAGAATGTGGATATTCAAAGTGCGGCTAGTATCCTAGCTCTTCCAATTTTGGCCGATTTCATCTGTAAAAAATAAAAATTACCATTCGCCGTACCAGTAAGTACGTCTCATGGTAATTTTTATTTTTTACAGCGAACTCGACTCAAAATTGAAAGAGCTAATGTATCTTTAATTATTTTTACCCAATCAGTCCACAGTACTAGCATTAAGGTCTTTATCAGTCGTAGCTTGCTCAAGGTAGGACTTCTTATACGGCAACACCAAGCGCCGAGGGCGTCGCAAGCCGTATAAGAAGTTCTCCCTTTCGTGTCTACGACTGATAAAGACCTTTTTCTTTTGATACTGTGGACTGATTGGAATTAGCAATTCTAAGGTCTTCGAGTATCACTTTTACTTACTGGGTTATTTATATATTCCTATAACGATTGAAAAGATTCAGATTACCTTAGGGATTTGACCTGGCCGATTTAATAGATTACTATGCAATGAAAGTGAAGGAGGCTTCATGACACTGATTGAGGATGTTTTTGCACTGAGTTCTGTCTACAAGTCATTGAACGTCCGTTTGATAGATCTGTGCCTGGACATGGCTAGGGCGCAATCTATGGAGTTCGATTCTTTAAGAGAAAAACATTGTGCGCTTTGGATTGAAATCCAGAGCTTTGATAAATCCAGATCTAAAATCTCTGAAAGAATTATGGAAGTAATCAAGACCAACAAAAATGCCCACAGGAATGGTTGGAATCATGAGGCAGACAGATGTACTAAACTCATGGAGATGATCTATTTCAGCCTTCAATCTATTGGCTCACGGGAGATGAGCCTATATCAAATGGCAGTCAAAGAGCACCAGGAGATCTAGTGCAATTATCGTATCAATCAGTAAGAACTTGGAAGACCGCTGTTGTTTTGGCGGTCTTCTTTGTTTTATAATGTTGGTATGGAAAAAACTCCTAGGGTTGGCCTGAATATTTTTTATTATGGCAAAGGCAAAGGTAAGACTACTGCGGCTATGGGTTTGGCTGCGCGTGCTGCAGGGGCTGGTATGAATGTTTTTATTTTGCAGTTTGTTAAGGCTGCTCGTCCAGCGAAGGGCAAAACTTATGAGGGAGGGGAATGGCCTTTATCTTCGGAAATATATTTTTTTGAGAACACGATTGTCGATCCAAAATCAAAGAGAAAAATCGGGAAAATAAAAAATGCCCAAATGGGCAAGGGATTTGTCGGAATTCTTGGAGATAAAAAAGCGAGAGCTATTCATGTGCAAGCGGCAAAAGACGCTTTGGCTTATGCCGCAAAGATTTTAAAGAGTGGTAAATATGAGTTAGTTATTTTAGACGAATTGATTTCAGCTCTGGAACTTAAATTAATTTCGCAAAAAGAAGTCATTGATTTGATACGTTTGAGGCCATCGGATAGCTATTTGGTTTACACAGGACATGATGCCTTTCCAAAAATTTTGGCTATATCCGATTTAGCCTCAGAAATAAATATGATAAAGCACCCTTACTATAAAGGTATCCTCGCTCAAAAAGGAATAGATTTTTAAAAGGAATAGATAATAAATTGAAATCGCCCCCAGCCATAAGGTTGGGGGCGATTCTTGTTTACTTTGTCGGAAAAATTATTTTTAGGTCGATTCCATTGGGGCCGATTTCCTTCTTGCACACATGTTCGTGAGTTTTCGCTATCACAGGAAGGATGGCAGTCTGTTGACCCTTTGGCACTCTTACTAAGAGAACCACATTTCCGGCTGAGTCCCTTTGAATGACCGTTGTTGCGCCAATCAACTTTTCAGTTACCTTATGTAGAAGCTTACTGCCAATTTCTGAACGGTTCGCCATTTCGGCAAAGGTGAACTCCAAGCCATCCAGAAGTTCAGGAGTGAGCGATCTCATAAAGAGCTGCATTATTGTTAGTGACCTGGACCTACTACTGATTTCCAGCATTGGTCCATTTCCAACTTCTTTGAAGATAGCCCACTTCTCAGCATTTCTGCTGAGAGTCCATCCATCTGTGATTGGTAATTCAGCCCGCCTCTGTCCCTTAAGGTCAAAGGCGATCGAAAGTGCTTCTACGAAGTTAGATATCTCTTCAAAAAGTCGTTCTCTTGCAATGGCAGCTTCTTCTGCCATGGGTACTAACGTTGCGATGTTACTCATGGCAATCTACCTCCACGTATGTCCGCCGACAAATTTTATTCCTCCTCTAAACTTGTTAGAGTTAATAAGAGTACCATAAAAATCTAATCATGACAAGCCAGTGTTTTTATGTTATTATTAGCGCATGAAATTAATAGAACCGCGCACACTCAAAGGTTTTCGCGATTACCTCCCAGAAGAGCAGATCGCTAGAACAAAAATGATTAAAACCATAACTGATACTTATGAGCTTTTTGGTTTTGAACCTTTAGAGACACCGGTTTTAGAATATGAAGACGTCCTTGCTGGAAAGTATGGAGACGAAGGCGAGCAGCTGATGTACCGATTCAAAGATCATGGCGATCGCAACGTTGCTTTGCGTTATGATTTGACTGTTCCGTTGGCACGCGTGGTCGCACAGTATCAGGGAAAATTGCCGATGCCTTTCAAACGTTATCAAGCATCTCCTGTTTGGCGTGCCGAAAATACTCAAAAGGGTAGATTCCGTGAATTTATTCAATGTGATGCGGATGTCATTGGTGCCGAAGCTGGTATTGCCGATGCCGAGTGTATCGCCGTAATCGAAGCTTCTTTGTTCAGCCTTGGTATAGATAAATTTATTATCAAAGTTAATAACCGCAAACTTTTGAACGCGATAATGCGTTTCGCTGGTGTGCCGGAAGACAAATTGATCGATGCGATCAGGGCTATCGATAAGATAGAGAAGATTGGCAGCGATGGCGTAATAGAAGAGTTAAAGAAGACCGTCGGGATGACTGAGCCTAAAGCAAAAGAACTGATTAAACTTTCTGTTGTTACGACTCCGAATATAAAATCTTTAAAGAGCCTGCTGAATAAAAATATTCTCAAAGATCCTCAGGGTGTTGAAGGTTTAGCCGAACTTAACGCCGTTTTTGATGCGCTCAAAGGAATGAGCGTAAAGAATGTTGAGATTGATCTTTCTTTGGCTCGAGGATTGGATTATTACACATCTACAGTTTACGAAACATATATCACTGAGAATGCAGTAAGCAAAAGCTTCGGTTCTATAGCTAGTGGCGGGCGATACGACAGTCTTATAAAACTTTTCATTGGTAAAGATATTCCAGCTGTGGGCGTTTCCTTTGGGGTCGACAGGCTTTTTGCTGCTATGCAGGAATTGGGACATATAGAAAAATCAGGAGTAACGCAATTGTTAATTCTAAATCTAGATGAAACCTTACAAGACGATTATCTAAGCATGGCTACGGATTTGAGATCTATAGGTATTAACACCGAGGTTTACTATAAGACCGCTGACTTTAAAAAACAGTATGCCTTTGCCGAATCGAAGTCTATTCCTTTCGCTTTGATCTTTGGCGCGAACGAGAAGCAAAAAGATATTGTCGCTTTGCGCAATCTTGCGGATAGAAAGCAGTCAGAAATAAAAAAAGATGCTATAATAAGCGAGCTAAAGAAATTCTTGAAATAAAGTCGGTGCTATATCCATGTCGCATGAGGCTATGGGCTTTAAATTGAAATATAATAAAAATAAATTTAAAAAAATAAAAATATGCAATTTCTTTTTGATAAGACATTTTTATCCGGTGTTGATTTGAATGTTCTGATCGCCTGGTTAATAAGTCTTACGGCCGGAACGATTCTTTTGATTGTCATAGTCTTAAAAGACATGTGGCACTATGAAGTCCTCTCAAAAAAAGAAGACGATCTCGCGGCTCTCAATCAAAGATTGTTGTCATTGGGACAGACCAAAGAAGACCAGTCGATGGTTATCGCTCATCAGCTTCGCACACCACTCACAGCAATTAAGGGCTATGCCTCAATGCTGGTCGAAGGGGACTATGGCAAGCTTGGCCCGGCGCAAATTGAAGTTATAAATACGATTTTCCAATCTAGCGAACACTTAATAAATCTCACTTCTAGTATTTTAGATTCTGGTACTCTGGAATCTGGTGAAGGGGTTGAGTTCGGTAATGTAAATTTGCGAGATACTGTCACTGATATTCTACAAGAGTTAAAACCAAAAGCGGAAAAGAAAAACCTTTATGTATATTTTGATCAGGTTAATCATGAAATACCTGTAATTTCTGGTGACGAGAACAAAATTCGTCAGGCAATCATGAATATAGTTGATAACGCTATAAAATATACTCCAGCTGGTGGAATCACCGTGAGAATGATCGCTGATTCTAAAGGCGTAAGATTGAGTGTCTCCGATACAGGCATTGGCGTAAGGCCAGAAGACCAGAGAAAACTTTTTGATAAGTTCTTCCAATCGTCAGTGGCATCTGAATGGAGCGAAAGAGGTGCCGGTATGGGCATGTACATCGCAAAAAAGATCGCTGAAGCTCATGGCGGAACGGTTTGGGTTGAAAGCGAAGGCTCTAACAAGGGTGCAACCTTTCATCTTTGGTTGCCGTTGTCGGGAAAGGCGTCTTCTATGGGAGATATTGGCAAACAGATTCCAGCTATTCAGAATACGATTACCAATATAAAAGTGAACGATAAAGCTAGAGCTGAAGCAAAAAAATATGTTGCAAAAAAACCTCCAGTGAAAAAGACGACAAAAACGATGGGGAAAACAAGAGTCTCTAGAAGTAAATAACTAAAATATAAAATAGTCGTTAAATTATACAAAAAAGCACCGTAATCGGTGCTTTTTAAATTTGGGGTCTGATTTTGGGGTCCCCGAAAATTGTTTCAATTTTTGCTGGTAGGCACAACGACCTGGAGGCTGGAGAGCTTTTCCTGAAAGGAAAACTCGTAAGCCGGAATGGTCGATTGGGCCGAGGGTCAGACCCCAAATTTGATGTTATAAAACCCAATAGAATCAGGGTGTTTTGTGGAGGTCTTTTTGGGTGGGGTCCGGTACGGGGTCTGACCCCGTACCTGACCCTCTAGTTTTAATAAAAATTTAATATAGTTTTGTTATAACTTAGTTATGCAATCTCATGAATTTGCAGAGCTAATGGTTTGTTCTTCTATCGCGTTCGTTTTTGGAATATTTCCAGGAATATTTTACGGTGACCTGCTGAACATTTTTTTAGTAGGTTTTGTTCTAATTTTAATAAGTGCTTTATTGATATTTGCCAAAAAGCAGAGGATATTTTTATTTTGTCTTTTTACTTTTTATATCATTGGTTTTGCTCGTGGGCATATGGCAAACACGGCCCCAAATAGCTATGATGATATTTCCGGCACTCATACAGAGATTTTAGTTGATAGCGTATCTGATTCTCAGCCAAAAGCACATGGACAGGTTGCCGTTGAGTTCAAAGAAATCGGTTATACTCAAAAAATTCTAGCGCTTGTTTCTGCCAATCAAGATCCTCAGTTTGGAATGCATTGGATTCTTTCAGGGACTTTGCATCCTAGCGAGGCAAAAAGCATTTCTTATAGCTCCGATGATCCTGACAACGGCGACCATTTTGATTATGGTGGCTATCTGCGCTCTAAAAATATCTATGCTACGGTCGCTTCTCCTCAGATCTTTTTGATAGGGGAATCCACAACAAGATATTCCCTCACACATTTTTGTAACTTTATAATGAGCACCGCTTATAAATTAAAAGAAACGCTTTACGCAAAAATATTGCAGGAATACGACAGCGCTTCCGCTAACCTGCTCAAAGCAATTTTATTTGGAGATAAAAGCGGATTGAACCAAGATCAAATTCAGGAATATATCCGTAGCGGTAGTGTGCACCTCATTGCCGTATCAGGATATAAATTGACTTTGCTATTAATTTTTTTGCAAACATGCTTAAGGCCTTTTCTCGGAAAAAAAATGACTTTTGCAATTAACAGTTTGGTTTGTCTTTGGTATTCCGCGGTGTTTTCTTTTGCCGCGCCGATTCTCAGAGTCGTCTTGATGTCGGCAACTTTTTCAATTACTGAATTTGTCGGAGGGGGATATGACAGTCTGCGCATTTTAATCTTTACTGCTGCAATCATGGCATTCCAAAATCCATTGACTCTGGCTTATGACAGTTCTTTCCTATTATCTTTTTTGGGAGTTTTTGGGATTGTCTTCTTGTCCCCGATAATCCATAAATATTTATTAAGCATCAATATAAAATCACCAAAATTCATTAGTGAATTTTTCTTTGCGCCTTTTTCGGCATTCATCTTTACTCTGCCGATTTCGGTTTATTCTTACGGAGAATTATCCTTAGTTGGTCCGCTCTCGTCTTTATTGTTGATGCCATTACTTTCTCCGTGTATCATTCTCGGCTATCTTTCGGCCTTACCTTTGTTTGGTTTTCTAGCCGCAATCATCAACAAAAATATTCTCTGGTACTTTAATTTTTTACCGGAAAAATTGAGTGCTCTGAGTTTCTCCTCGATGCAAATCAACTTTGATGGCATATTCGTTTATCTTGTTTACCTGACACTTTTTATGCTTTTTGTCTATTTGAAATATAGTAAACCATTTGCTAAAATAATATAGACATTAAAAGGAAACATGTGAAAAAGAAAACAACAATGTTCATAATTATTGGAGCGTTTGTAATCGCGGCGGTCATTGCCGCCATTGTAATAGCTAACAATCGAAAGGGTGAATCTAATATGGGAGAAGATCAGACGCAAAATGTAGGTCAGGATAACACACCGGCTCAAACTCAAACACCGGCTCAAACTCCGGCACAGCCTCAGACTCAATCTCAAACACAAACTACGCAGACTAACGCGAACATTCCTCAAACCACCGCGCAGATCTCATTACCTCAAGGCTACACAATTCCTGATGATTGCAAGACAATCGACTTTAAGAATGCGATTGCTGTTTTGAACACAACCATGGGGACAGTCAAATTCCAGATGTATACAGATGACGCGCCTTTAGCGGTTGTGAATTTTGATTGTTTGATAAAGCGTGGATATTACAATGGAATAACATTCCACAGAATTCTCAAAGACTTAGCTATTCAAGGTGGTGATCCTACCGGAACAGGTATGGGCGGTCAAAGCGCCTTTGGTAAAGCTTTCGCTGATGAATTGAACTCAAACACAAAGTCCTTCCAAACTGGATATGTTGCTGGAACGTTGGCTATGGCAAACTCTGGACCAAATACAAACGGTTCCCAGTTCTTTATTATTCCTACAGACCAAGCTAAAATGGCTTTCGCAATGAGCTACACTATTTTTGGTCATGTTATCAGCGGTATGGATGTCGTCACAAAAATGAATGCTGCACCTATCACTCCGGTCAACAGTTCTACGGATGGCAAACCAACAACTCCTATAAATATCCTGAGCGCAACTTTAGAAAGTGCGCCAGCAAAATAGTAAGTATATTCGATTAATAATCTAGAAAGGCATATTCATGGAAAGAACTTTAGTACTTATAAAACCTGATGCTGTAGACCGCGGCTTGATTGGGGAAGTAATCAGTCGTTTTGAGAAGGTCGGCTTAAAGATCGCTGGAATGAAACTGATTTGGCCAGACAACGAGACCGCTAGCAAACATTACACTGAGGACTTAGCTGTCCGCAGGGGAGAGCGCGTACGTAAAGCGATGATTGAAATGATAACTTCAGGGCCTGTCGTAGCTATTTGTTTGGAAGGTATAGAATCCATTGAACTCGTAAGAAAGATGATTGGTTCTACCGAACCAAAGTCTGCCGCTCCCGGAACGATTCGCGGTGATTATGCTCATGTTTCCTTCAAACATGCTGACGATCAGCAAATTGGCGTAAAGAATTTGGTTCATGCCTCAGCATCAGCCGAAGACGCCGCACAAGAAATCCCTATCTGGTTTAAACCGGAAGAGTTGTTAGACCATAAACCAGGATATACTAAACATACTATAGAAGCTTAATATTGGCTCTTTTAATCGTTATTAAAATCTATTAAACCCAGTAAGTAAAAGCTGATACTCTCAGACACGGTGTCAATTTGCCCAGCGGCAAATTGCACCTCGCTCTCGACCCGAAACTCTGCCTTCAGAAGGCAGAGACCATGCTTTCGGGTCTCCGAGATGGTCTTCGAGTACCACTTTTACTTACTGGGTTATTTATATATGACTATAACGATTGAAAAGACCTATTTCTTTCTGACTATCATGTTCTTCAAAGTATTGAATATTCCAGATTGATTCTCGTTCAGATATTTTCTTATTTTATGATGAGCCGCCGTGGTTTTGGCATAGTTAAGCCAATCCTGTGATATCTTCACGGGTTTTTTTGTCTTGATGATTTCCACGACATCGCCGCTTTTCAGTTCATGATCGATTTTTACCATTTTCCCGTTCACCTTGGCACCAAGCATATAAAAGCCAAGGTCAGTGTGTACGGAGAAGGCAAAATCTATAGGTGTGGCGCCTTCCGGCAAATCTTTAACATCTCCTTTTGGTGTCAGCACGAATATCCTGTCTCTAAAGAAATCAATTTTCAGCTGGTCAAAAAACTCTTTGGAATCCCTGGTTTGTTCTTGCAAATCCTGCAGGTCTTGGACCCACTGCAATTCTTCTAGTTCAGATCTGGAAGCTGCTTCGGTATAACCATCAGTAACATCTGGTTTGCCTTGTTCATTGTAGAACCAATGCGCGGCAATTCCGCGTTCAGCTTGGTCGTCCATCTGCTCTGTACGTATTTGTATTTCAAAGACATTACGATTTTCACTGAAGACGGTCGTGTGTATTGAGCGATATCCGTTCGGCTTTGGCAGGGCGATAAAATCTTTTACCCTGCCAGGTATAGGTTGCAAATGTTTGTGTATCGCTCCCAGCGTTGAGTAGCAGTCAGGTGTAGACTGCACAATCACTCTCAGAGCGAGCAAATCATAAATCTTACTGATGTCGCCATCATATTTTTTTAACTTTTTATATAATGAATATATGCGTTTGACACGGCCTTTGACCTGTTTGAATTTGACTCCCTCTGTGCGTAATATGGTCACTAAACTTTTTTGCAGATCGTTAATCCGAATTTGGCTTTCTGGCAGGCGCTCTTTTAATAGCGCCACGGTCTTTTCATATTCTGCGGGTTCAACGACTTCAAAAGCCCTATCTTCCAATTCGTCTTTCCATTCTCCGATGCCGAGCCTATTCGCGATTGGTGCGTAGATTTCTAGAGTTTCCTGGGCGATACGTTTTCTCTTGGCAGGTTTTACGTATTCTATGGTTCGCATGTTGTGCAGACGGTCAGCCAACTTTATCAAGATAACGCGAATATCTTTGGAAGTTGCCACGAACATCTTGCGCAAATTTTCCATGTAGGATTTGTCGGTACTGTTGCGCAAGCGCACTGTTCCTAACTTCGTCACGCCATCCACGAGCATGCATATCTTTTCTCCGAATTCTTTGCGGATATCTTCGAGCGTATATTTTGTATCTTCGGAAACATCATGCAATAATGTGGCAGCAACAGTCGTCGCATCTGGGAAGATAGATGCGAGTATGAGCGCTGCGCAAATCGGATGGATAATATAATCTTCTCCAGAAAAGCGCTTTTGGCCTTTATGAGCCTTGCCGGCAGTATCAAAAGCTCTGTGGATAAGTTCAATATCTTCCTTTGAAAAACTGTACTGAATTTTGTTTATGAATTCTTCGAAGCTCAATTTGTTTGTTTTAAGGCTTAAATCGCTTGTACCGAACTACTTATAGATGTACTTTCATTATATAATACATATTATAAATCAATAAATTACATATATATGCCAGAACTTCCAGAAGTAGAGACAATCAAAAGAAATTTGCATCAAGCAATTGCCGGACAGAAGATAAAAAATGTCGAAGTTCTTACTGAAAAGATGATTGTTTTTGGTTTGGCAAAAGCGTTGCTAATTAAAAAAGCCGACAAAAAGCGCACGGAACTTTTTGTAAAATCGATAATTGGGAATGTTGTTGCTTCTGTCGAGCGCCGTGGAAAATTTTTGATTATCAAATTCAAAAATGGTTCAGCGTTATTTATCCATTTGCGGATGTCTGGGCAGCTTATTTTTTTGGAGAAAAATAAATTATCTTCGCCTTTGTTTTTATCCATAGCTAAAACCGCCAAGCCTCAGCTTTTGCCAATCAAACACACCCATGTTGTTTTTTCATTCTCTGATGGCTCAAAACTTTTTTACAACGATGTCAGGAAGTTCGGGCACGTCAGATATGTGTCAGAGGGGGATATTGAAGTATTTTTAGAAACTGAGAATTTGGGTCCGGAACCTTTGGATTTAGATTCGCGGAGTTTTAAAAATATTTTAGAAAAATACCCGAAGCGCGCAATCAAAGCCATACTGTTGGACCAGAACGCTATCGCTGGAATAGGGAACATCTATGCCGATGAATCTTTGTTTGCCGCAAAGATACACCCCGCCAGGACTGCCGAAAAATTAAAGCCGGCGGAAATTGAATTATTGCATACTGAAATTAAAAAAATATTAAATAGAGCAATCAAGCTTGGTGGATCGTCTTTGGAATATTATTTGAAGACAAATGGCGCCTCCGGCTCGTTCGTCAAAGAACATCAAGTTTATGGTAAAAGCGGCAAGCCTTGTCCGCGATGCGGCACGATTTTACGAAGCATGAATGTTGCCGGTAGGACTTCCACATATTGCCCAAATTGCCAAAAATAATAAAAATTTAATCTCTTTCTGCTATAAAGATATCATGGGGTCAGGTTCCGCTGCCTGGTGCGGTATTTGACCCCCTGCGTTTGACATCGGTTCATAAATTGACTTACACACAATAAGTGTGTAAGATAAATGTATACTTATTTTTAAAATAATAATATGTATCCAGTCGTGCCTTGCTCAAGGTAGGACTTTCTATACAGCAACACCAAGCGCCGAGGGCGTCGCAAGCTGTATAGAAAGTTCTCCCTTTCGCGTTCACGACTGGATACATATTCACAGATATGAATAAAAGAATAAACATTATGCTTCCAGATAGCACCTTAAAGGTTCTTGATGGAATCGCCTCAAAAGGTGAGCGCAGTCGCTTTGTATCAGAAGCAGTTCTGTATTTTGTTCGTGCCCATAGTGTGCAAACCCTACGGGATAAACTAAGGGTTGGATATCAGTCCAATGCGGAGAGAAACTTAAAATTGGCTGCTGATTGGTTCCCAATTGATAACGATATATGGCAAAATCAAAAATCCAAAAACAAGCGAAAAAGCAAATAGATAATCCCAGAAGAGGTGATATTTATTTAGTCTCATTCGACCCTACAGTTGGTCACGAAATCAAAAAGACCCGTCCGGCTTTGATTATTCAGAACAATATCGGAAACCAATATAGTTCGTTGACGATTGTTGCAGCTATTACATCTAATATCTCTGAGGCATCTTATCCTGTTGAGGTACGCTTTAAACCTTCAAAAGCCAATGGTTTAAAAGTGCCCTCTGTGATTCTTTTGGATCAGGTTCGCAGTATAGATAAAATGCGGTTGGTTAAAAAATTAGGCTCTTTAAATCACGAGGAGATGGTTAGGGTAGACCAAGCTATTCAGATTAGTTTAGGATTATTCGAATTTTAGTGATGAATTCTGAGTGGTTTTAATTTTCTACCTTTTTGCTATACTGCAGATATGAACGATGCTAAATGGGAAAGCTTAATAGAGACCTTGCAACAGCGTTATGGCGATTTCGATGTAGTTACTGAGGATATCCTATCAGACACAGTTATCGGTCCTGCCGAAGAGCTCCCAACCGAAGGCTATCGCGAGATCATCGAGATAGATACTCCCGCGGGGTCTTTTAGGTTGGTTCGAGAGAATCGTCCCACTGTTCTAGGTTCTAAATTCCATTATTCCCATCGCCAAGGCGACGCCGCCAGAACTGAGTACATTCTTTCTGATACAGAGATGGCTCATAAATTCTATGTATATCTTTTGGACCCCGACACGGGGGATTGGCAGGCGATAGACTCCGGCAGTTTTGGTATTTAAATAATCAACTCACAAAGGGCGACAAAGGTGGCGCCAAAGATGTTAAAAGAAGATCTATCATCCGATGATTTTAAAAATGAATCAAATGAATTATTAAAAGAGGGAATCTATCGAACCTTCAAGTATTTTGATGTGCAAGATAGGCCGTTGACCCTTTTGGAAATTCATAAATATTTGATTGCTGATCACTCTAGCACTAAGGTTCTGCTCCATGGCGGAGACTCCACTCTTTCGCAGATCGCTGAAGTACTAGATGCGGAACTCGGCAAAACCTATGCTAGTATCGAAGGTTTTTATTGTCTGAACGGAAGAACGAATATAATCCATCAGCGTTTGCGGAATAATTATTATTCCATGCCGCGTTTTAGGCGTATCCGCAAATATTTGCCAATGGCTCGCTTTCTGCCATTCATAAGAGCGATTGCTTTGAGTGGGTCGGAAGCTTTAAGTACGGATAAAGCGGGGAGTGATATAGATGTTCTCGTACTGACTGACGCAAATAGGATTTGGACTGCTAGATTTTTTATTACGGCACTATTCCATATTCTTGGTGTGCGCAGACATGGCAATAAAATATCAAATCGGATTTGCCTCAATCATTATATTGCAGGGATAAAACAATTAGACCAAGACAAGAATCTTTACACGGCTGTGGAATATGCGACCTTGATTCCTGTTTTTGGTGCCGAGCACGTTAGGGAATTTCAGGAAATAAACAAAGAATGGATATGTGAATATTTACAAAACTTCGAAGTGGGTAAATGGTCGGCGACACGCCAACCATTTATTCAAAAACTTTTTAATATAATTTTAATTGGGAAACTCGGAAACATCCTAGAATCAATTTTAGGTACAATCCAGCGCAGGCGCATAATCATTCAAAACAACATTTTGGTCGAAGCGGATGAATTAAGCTTCCACCCCGGTCACAAAAAACAAAGCATACTAGCAGAATTTAAAGGCTAATATAGGGGGTCAGGTACGGGGTCAGACCCCGTACCTGACCCCACCCAAAAAGACCCCTACGAAACACCTTGATTCTATTGGTTTTTATGACACAAAATTTGAGGTCTGACCCC
>Ga0302269_1000261_pt1 | contig 33334 bp, 10 predicted proteins | sample III_Bog_E2_2_FD_194560 | JGI IMG/M metagenome (GOLD analysis project Ga0302269, IMG submission 194560) | Peat permafrost microbial communities from Stordalen Mire near Abisko, Sweden - III_Bog_E2_2 | ecosystem: Environmental > Terrestrial > Soil > Wetlands > Peat | place: Sweden: Abisko...
GGCGAGGAAGTGAAGATCGATTTGAATGTTGAAATCAACCATTGAATGGAACAGCCGGCACCTGCGGTGCGGCAGCCGCTCGCGGGAGGGTCGCACTGGCGTACTGCTTCCAACCCATTCGCTGAAAGACGCGAATGGATGGGGCACCAGCGACGAGCCGGGAGGCGATCCAGATGAAACGAGCGAGTCCTCCAAGGGCGAAGAGCCCGGGCGCGGACCTGGCGGTCCGCGCTCGCATTTCATGTCGATTTTTGTGGCGTTTTCGGCACGACTAAAGTCGTGCCTTGTTACAAAGCGCATCTAGAAGATCAGATCTTGCGCCATCCCACCCATCGAGCAAAAAGGCGCTCCGACCCAGAGGGTACCCCGATGGGGCACAGTTTCCTCTTCCGTGTGTCGGATTCGCCGGTGGAGGACTGCTCCAAGGCTCCAGCCTCCTCAGTGCTTTTCCGCGGGGACGGGCGGGTTGGCGAGGTGCTGGTAGTTGAGGATGGCGTTGAAGACCAGGGCGTAGGTGCCGACGGTTTCGCCGCGATAGACGGGGTTGTTGCCGAACAACAGCACATTGCCCTGGCCGAGGTGCGCGTTGACCACGATGGCGTGTTCGGCGATGGCGCCGCCCTTGTCGAGCAGGCCGTCGAGAAGCAGCGACTTCGAATCGGAGAAGCGCAGGATGACGTCGGGGCGCAACTCGGCGGGAATGAGGCTGAGGTTGTTGCGCATTTCCTCTTCATTGAGCCTTTTGGGTTCCCAGGGCTGCTGCTTGGTGAGCGGCTCGGGCTCGGTGATCTTGCGGGCGGTGGGCACGTCGCTTTCTTCCATACTGCCGCGGCCGGTGGGGCGTTCGGAGTAGGGGTCCATCAGGCTACGGCCGCCGCGGCTGCCGAGGGTGTTGCTGACGGTGAAGATCATGCCGTTGGCGCTGATGACCGGAACGCCCGCGCCGTAGCCGAAGGCAACCGGGCTGTCCTTGTCAACGAAGACGGTGTTGAGGATGGTGCCGACGACGCGCGTGTCTCCATGCGCGCCGGAGGTGACGCCGGGGGCGAGGCCGGTGTCAATGGCGAACTGCGCGGTGTCTTCGCAGGTGATGAGCAGGCCGCCCTGCTCAATGAAGTGCTTGAGGTGGGCAAGGCCGTCGTAGCCCAGGCCGGGGCGAATGTCGGGGGTGGAATCGATGCGGCCGAGGTTGGGCGTGAGGTCCGACTTCTGCCAGGGCATGGGGTTGTTCCACAGGGGAATGCCGTTGAGGATGCTTTGCGAGCCGCCGCCGCCGACGGGCGCGAAGATGATGACGTCGTACTTGCCGCGGAGGTCGGGTTCGGCGGCCGCGGTCTGGGTGCTGATGTAGCTGAAGGGCACACCGGCGGCGTCAAAGGCGTAGCGCCACCAGCCTTCAGTTTGCGTTGCGAGCCAGGTGTGCATGAAGGCGATGCGCGGCGCGGTTGCGGGGTGGGTGGCGACGGTGGGCGCCGCGGTGAGGTGCGCTGCGTCAAGCGAGAGACTGTGCAGGATGGGCGTGAGCCGCGCGTCGTCAGTCCCGGTGATCAGTAGAGAGCCGGCGGGATAATGCTTGCCGTCCGCGTCGAAGGGCTTCTCGGCCACCTGAACAGTTGCGCCCTTGAGCTTGTACACGAGTGTGAGGAGCGAAACCTGGCCGGTGTTGGCGACGGCCAGCACGGGGCCTGCGCCTGAGATTTTTCCGGTGATCGTCGAAGGATCGTCGAGGGACGCCATTTTGGATTGCAGGATGGCCGGATCGGTGACGCGGACTGTCTTCAGGTTAAAGAGGTGGGAGAACGACCAGCCGGTGTCGTCGTAGGGATGTTTCTGCGGATCGTCGGGCGCCCAGAACTGGCGGTCGAGCAGCGCGTCGGCAACGCGGGAGTAGGGCTGATCCATGCGAATGACGATGGAGCCGGCGGGGAAGGTGTCCTGGGTGGGCTTGTCGCCCCGCTTGGCCGCGGGGATGGAGGAGGTGGCGGCTTCAGTGAGCTGCTCGACTTCAACATGCTGGCGTTTGAGCACCTTGAGCAGTTCTACCTGGCGATTGGCTTCGGCTGGATCGGCAGGGATGACGTAGGCCGCGGGGCCCTCAAATGTGGGCTTCAGGACACTGCGCTTGCTCTTGGTGTAGTAGTTCTCAAGAAAATGATGGGTGTGTTGCGAGAAGTACGAAATGGTGGTGAGCAGCGCGGATTCTTCGTAGTTGTTGTTGTCGCGCTGCGACCAGGTGACGACGGGGAGCGGCGGATTCTGGCGGTACCAGGTGCGCGAGTATTCTTCGGGGCTGAGGATGCGCTTTTCAGTGTCCGCGCCGCCGTTGCCGAAGGTCTCATAGAGGCGGCTGATGCCGTTGTGCATGCCGGCGAGGAACATGAGATAGCCGGGGCTCCAGGTATCGAAATCGCCATGGGTGAAGACGCCGGGCATGCCGAGAGTCTGCATCTGGGCCACGTTATTCCAGCCCAGCTCGGCCCATTCGTCGGCCAGGGTGGGGTCAACCCAGGCGTTGTAGGGGCCGTCGCCGACGGTGTTGTCATAGAGGAACGGGACGGATTCATGCAGGTCATGGAGTACCTGCGCGTGCCAGTCGATGTAGGTGTCGAGGACGTTGCGCGTGAGGTTGAGGGTCATGCCCATGGCGTCGCGGTTGTTGTCGTGCGCGACGTAATGGCCCCAATAGATGAGGTGGGGATATTGCTGGTTGGGGTGCGCCTTGTGCCACTTGTAGAGATCGACCATGCGATCGCGGCCATCGACCTCAACGACCGGGGTGATGAGGACGATCATGTGCGAGCGGATGAACTTGATGTAGGGCGAATCGTCGACGGCGAGGCGATAGGCCAGCTCCATGAGGGCCGTGGGCGCGCCGGTCTCCGGGGAGTGGATGGTGCCGGTGATGTAGTAGACAGGGTACGACTGATCGATGAGCTTGCGGGCTGTCGAGTCATTGAGGCTGATGGTGCGCGGATCGGCGAGCTTGGCCAGGCGCTCGTTATTGGCTTTGGCGCCGGCGAGCAGTTCGGGGTCGGCGATGGCGGCGGCGATCATTTCGCGGCCTTCTTCAGAGTGGCCGATGGTGAAGACTCTCACGCGAGGACTCGAAGACTCCAGAAGGCGGAAGTACTTGTAAACGTCTTCGGCGTAGGGAAGCATGTCGGGCGCGCCGGAGACATCGCCGAGGACCTTGGCGGGGGTGGGGACGGTTTTGGAGGCGGGCAGGTAGTCGACGAGGGGCGAGGTAAAGGAGGGGTCGGTGGTGTACTTGTGGATCAGGTCGGTGTATTGCTGGTCGATGGGCTGGGCTGGGTCGCGGGCAAAGTTGGAGTTCAAGCCTTGAGAGACGAGGGGCGCAGCAGCGGATAGGACCGCAGAAGACACGAGGGCGAGTGCCAGCTTACGAAAGCTCATATTACCTCTTTGTTTGGGGGACGGATGAGGAAGTTCATTGGTTGCAAGTTTGGCACAAAGGGGTTGGGGGTGGGAATGGGCTTGCGAGGGATGTCCGATTGGGCGGGGTACGAAAAGCAAATGCAGGTCCTTCGACTCACCACCCCCACGCTTCACCCCGCAGACGAAGACCCGTCTGCGGGGACCCCGGAGGCTGAAAAGCGTTTGGGGCCCCTTTCGCTCAGGATGACAGCGGCTTTTGTTGGGGTGCGCTTTGATCGGTCAGGATGACGGCGGCTTTTGTTGGGTGCGATTCGCTGACCTCCCATGACTCAAAGGCGAGACCCTTCGACAAGCTCAGGGCAGGCGATGGGGCACCCGGCAAAAAGTGAAGCCCCGCCTTGCGGCGGGGCCTCGTGGTGAAGAGGGTTTGTTGTGGCGCGATGTTTATTGCTGGAAGATCTGGAGGATCGGCGTCGACTTGTTGTTTGAGATGCAGACAAACTTCGTGGAGCTGATGACGATGCAGGTGCTATTGGGATTCCCGTTATCCGCGACAGAGAAGGCGCCGTAGGTGGTGGAGAGCCAACTGTCTGTGAGTCCAGACTGCGGATCATCCCAGGTGAAAGAGTTCTGGCCGCCGGTGGAAACGTTGCCGGTGACATTGCCGTTGCTGGCAGCATCGATTTCTCCCACGCTGATGTCTTTGGGCTTGAGCGGCGGGAATTGGCCCAGCATGTAGGTTCCAGCAAGAGCCGCATCGGTGAAGGTGGTCTGCGTTTGCGGATCGACGAATCCGCCATAGAGATCGCCGTTCCCGTCCACAACCAGGATGCCGGCGGCGTTGTTGTTGTAGAGGTACAGGTAGCCTGTTCCGCCACCGGGTACAAATGTGACGCGGCCGGGATTGGAATTGTCGAACGAGAGAGGATATGTCCCATTCGAGTTGCCAACCGAATAAGTCCCAAAATTGTCTGAATAGCTCTCGTTGACGTTGAAGCTTCCGGCGCCGTTGCCGGTGGCCTGCAAGACTGAGGAATTGTAGCCGGAGAAGGCGCCAGCGGAGGCATCGAGGCCCTGGAAATAGAAGACCATGTTGCCGTTCACATTGGCCGCCGAGTACGAGGTCTGTTGCTGGGTGCGCACATGGCCGGCTAACGTGCCTGACGCGGCGTCGGTTTTGAGAGTAAACATTCTGGCCGAATCGATGACGTAGACAACAAAGTCGGCACCGCCGCTGCTGCTGGTGAGTGTGAGGGTATAGCGTCCGTTGGTGGTAAAGCTTGGCGAGGTGGGCAGGGTGTAGCTGCCGCCGGTGAGGGCGATGTGGGTCGCGGTTGCAGGGATACCGACGGCCTGGTCGAGGGCGCCCGCGGTTATGTTCCCGTTGAGCGCGTCGAAGCTTCCAATGGTGGTTTTCGGAGCGTCGGTGCTGTCTTCGCCGTTGGCAAGATAGACAAAATTGTGGCCGCTCACGGTGGAGGCGGCGAAGGCGCTTGTGGTTGCAAGGTAGCAATCGGCTTGGCCCTGGCGCCCCGAAGGCGATGCGCCAACGTCGTCGATCTCGACCATGCGGAACTCCTGCGCGGGCGCAACGGCGTTGGTCAGTGCGAACGCCCACTTCGTCGTGACTGTGTGACTGGAGGATTCAACTGAGGTCAGGGTTGCAATTCCGTTGTTGTCGGCGGCGATGCTATAGGTGCCGGTGACGGTTCCTGACACGGCTGCACTGAAGTCTGTGCCATTCGTGTCGAAGACTCCACTTGTAAAGGTTCCGCTGCCGTTGGCCTGGAAACTGGATAGAGATGCCCAGAGCGTGCCGTCGCTGTCGGTGAATCCGCCGGATTCGCACACGTATCGGCCGTTCAGGTTACTGTTGTTGACGCCATTCGGCAGGCTGCTGACGTCGATGGTATAGCTGTCCGGTCCAGCGATGTCGTTTACGCTGTCCTTCACCGCCAGCGTGAAGGTGACGTTGGTGGTCGTGGTGGGTGTTCCGCTGACGTTGAATCCGCTGCCGCCTGAGCTGGAGGCGCTGAGGCCGTTGCCGATGCTCACAAGCGTTCCATTGGTGGGGAGGGCGGTGCCGTTCAATGTAAAGACGTAGCCGCTGCCGGAGCCTCCTTGCGCTTGAAGCGATGCTCCGTAGGGGTAGCCGACCAGAGCGGAGCCGGTGTTGGTGGCTGGATCGGGCAGGGTGAGCGGACTCGAACTGCCGATGTTGATGGTATAGGTCACCGTGCCGTTGGAGTCGGTTGCGTTAGTGCTGTCAGTGACCGAAGCGGAGAAGGAAACCGTCTGCGCCGAAGTTGGGGATCCGGTGACGGACAGCGTGCTACTGCCGTTGCTGTTGCAGACGCTGAGGCCGTCGCCGATGCTTAAAAGAGTGCATCCGTTGGGGTTCACGGCGGCGCCGTTCACCGTCCAGGTATAGTTGGGCACGCCGCCCGATGCGGTAATGGAGCCATTGTAGGTCTGGCCGACGATGGCCGGCCCCAGCGAACTGGGATCGGGGGTGGGTAGACTCAGGGGAGCCGTGCCGCTGGTGGTGAATTGAACTCCGGCTGTGGCCTGGTTCCCATTGGCGTCCTGGAGTTCGATACTCCAGTTGTATTGCGTTCCGCTGGTCAGGGAGGCCTGGGTGGGGGTGCTGCCGCCGCCGGTGGGATCGGTGGGCCAGACGATTGTGGTGTAGGCGCTGGAGAAGCCGTTTGCATTGGAGTTGTTGCCGGGAATCTGCCAGATGTAGTTCCCGCCGCTCGCCGGATTGATGGAGAACTGGTAGATGTAGCTGCTGGCGTTGGCAGGGTCAGTCCAGGTAAAGGTGGGCGTGGTGCTGGCGCCGGTGCTGTCTGGCAGAAGGTTGGTGGCCAGGTCGCTGGATGTAAGCACTCCGGTGATGGTGCCGGTCAAAGTCTGGGTTGTTCCGTTGCTGTAGGTGACGAGGAAGGTGTAAGCCTGGCCAACTACCGGGACAACGGGACTGATGTTCGCATAGTACTGCCATTGCGGAGTTCCGCAGCCCTGGCAATTGCCACCCATGTCGATGGGTTGAATCACATTGGGGCCGGACATCAGCGTGACGGAAACGGGCAATTCGTTCCCCTCGCGCACATCGAAGCTGAGGGCGTACTGCGCATAGGTGCCGTTCTGGTTTGTCTGTTTCGAGTACTGCGTGGTGACCGAGACGGTGCTGTTGGCGGTGGGCAGGGTGACGTCTTGACCGGTCAGGTTACCGGCTACAGCCAGCCCGGCTGAATTGTTGTTGTTCGTATTGCTGACGTCTGCAACATCGATCAGGCCGTTGTTGTTCTGGTCGAGGATGGCGAACAGGAAGTAATCGGGGCTGGAATCGGCCAGGGCGCTGACGGTGTAGGAATTGGCCGCGGAGTTCGACGGGCTGGCGATTCTGGTTGCGAAGATGGCTCCGGTGTTCTGGTTATAGACGCCGACATAGAGCGGGCCGGTTGGGGTGATGGAGGAGGGAATGGTGACCGAGCCGGCGATGGTGTGATAGCCGGTGCCCGAGGGTGCGCCGATGGTTACGGCCGTGGGAGTGGCCCCGCCCCAGGTTGTGAAGGGCCCGCTTCCAGCGGTCACGTTGCCCTGAACGCGGAAGTAGTACTTTGTGCCGTTGACGAAGCTGCCGGAGATGCCGGCGGTCGAGTTATTCAGTATCCAGACATTGGAGTGGGTCCCGATGGCAGCGAAGTTGATGCTGGAAGGGCTTGTGAATGAAGAGCTGGTGCTCCACTCGACGGTATAGCTGGTGACTGCCTCCTCGCCATTGGTGGTGATGGAACTGAAATTGATGGCCACTCCCAGGTCGGTTGGGGTGATGTTCTGGAGGCTCGGACCGGAGGTTGGAACGGGCACCGTGGGATTGGACATGGTGACGGAAGCGGCATTCACATTTGCCGTTGAAATGTCGATATTGGACGAGGCTTTGCCCGCCGGGTCTGCGATGTTCTGCGATCCCTGGCCAGTGGTGTCCATCCAGGCCTGCAGGGTGTAGCTTCCGGGTTGCACGCCGCGGATGGAGAAAGCGCCGCCCGCGGTGAGAGTGGCCGGGGTCATGCTGGTGCCGTTGCCGCTGCCGCAATTGAGGCTGTTCAGCACGACGTAGGTCTGGCCGGTCGACGGTCCGCCATAGTTCACGTTTCCTGAAACGGTATAGCCCAGTACGGAGCCGAAGTTGAGTCCGGTGATGGGATTGCCGCTGACGGTGACGTTCTGGGTGGCGGGATAGAAGACCGATTCGGCTCCGGTAATCGACGGCGTGACGGTGTAGGACCCGTTGGGAATGTTCGAGAAGGAGAAATTCCCGTTGGTGTCCGTTGTGGTGGACTGCGTGGTGCTGGTGTTGATGCTGACAGTGATGGGAGGCAGATTGCCGGTGCCGCAATAGTTGTTCAGGACGATTTGCCCGCTGATGGTGGCCAGGCTGGTGACGGCGATGGTGTAGGTGTCGGTTGCAGTGCTCTGGCCGGCGCTGTCCGCCACCGAAGCGGTGAACGAGATCGGGGTTCCGTTGGTGAGGGTATTGGGCGTACCGGTGATGGTTAACGAACTGCCGTTCGCGGCGATGCCCAGGTTGCCATTGTTCAGGCTAATGGCAGTGGAGGACAGGACACTGCCATTGACTGTCCAGGTGTAGGTGCCGGCGCCGCCGATTGCCCCGACTGACCCGTTGTAGAAGGCGTTGACGGTGGCAGACGGCAGCGAACCCGGATTGGGAGTGGGCAGCGACAGCGCGGGCGGGCTGGTAATCGCGATGGTGTACGCACGGGTGATGGAGTTGCCCACTGTTAAATCGATCAGCGTTGTATTGAACGCGATGGTATAGGGAGCAGCCGGCGAGCTGGTGGGCGTTCCTGAGATTGGAACCGAGGGGCCGATATAAAAGCCATAACCGCTCGGAGCCGTAAAGCCGGCGCAGGAGACGCTGTTGGGCAGGGGTGTAGACAGGCCGTGGAGCATGCCCGACGAAATGGAAGCTACGGTCGGAACCGTGTAGCAATAGCTCCCACTTCCACCTGATCCGGCAATCGTCTGGCCGTAGGTGAGACCGGTTGTTCCTCCGGGCAAAGAACCCGGAGACAGCGCCAGCGAATTGTAGATATTGACGGTCAACGATTGGGTTGCTGTGTCGTTGGCCGAATCCTTCACCTGCGCGGTGAAGGTGGCGCTGCCGGCGATCGGCGTTGCGCCCGAAAGGACGCCGGCACTCGACAAGGTGAGTCCGACCGCGGTGAGTTGTGAGCTGCCTGACGAGACCGACCAGGCGTTGCCGCCCGTGCCTCCGGAAGCTGCGAGTGGCTGCGAGTAGGCGATGCCCACGGTTCCGGAGGGCAGCGAGGTGGTGGTGATGGTGAGCGAGGCGTTGACGGTGACGGAGAAGCTGGCGCTGGCGGTGTTTCCGCCCGAGTCCTTGGCCTGCACGGTGAAGGTGGCGCTGCCGGCGATCGGCGTGGCTCCGGAAAGCACTCCGGCGCTCGACAGGCTGAGTCCGACGGCGGTCAGGTTGGTTGAACCGGTCGTGACGGTCCAGGTATAGGGCGTTCCCGTGCCGCCGGTTGCGGCAAAGGTCTGCGAGTAGGCGGTGCCCACAACGCCGGTCGGCAACGGGCTGGTGGTGGTGATGGCCACCTTGGCGTCGATGGTGACGGAGAAGGTCGCGCTGGCCGTGTTGCCGGCGGAATCCTTGGCCTGGACGGTAAAGCTGGCGGTTCCGGCTACCGGTGTCGCGCCGGAAAGCACGCCCGCGCTGGAGAGGCTGAGGCCAACGGCTGTCAGGCTGCTTGAGCCGGAAGTGACGGTCCAGGTGTAGGGCGTTCCCGCGCCGCCGGTTGCGGCGAAGGTTTGCGAATAGGCCGTGCCCACAATGCCGGCCGGCAACGGGCTGGTGGTGGTGATGCTCACCGCCGAATCGATGGTGACGGAGAAGCTGGCGGTGGCCGTGTTTCCGAGAGAGTCCTTGGCCTGGACGGTGAAGGTCGCCGAGCCGGCAATCGGTGTGGCTGCGGAAAGCACTCCGGCGCTCGAAAGACTCAACCCTACGGCGGTCAGGTTGGTTGAACCGGTCGTGACGGTCCAGGTGTAGGGCGTTCCCGCGCCGCCGGTTGCGGCGAAGGTTTGCGAGTAGGCTATGCCGACGATGCCGGCAGGCAGCGGGCTGGCGGTGGTGATGCCGATTGCCGAGTCAACGGTGACGGAGAAGGTTGCGCTGGCGATGTTGCCTACGGAATCTTTGGCCTGGACAGTGAAGGTTGCCGACCCTGCAACCGGCGTGGCTCCTGAAACAAGCCCGGCGCTCGACAGGCTCAGCCCGACTGCGGTGAGGCTGGCCGACCCGGAGGTGACGGTCCATGTGTAAGGCGTTCCCGCGCCGCCGCTGGCAGCCAGTTGGTCTGAGTAGGCGGTTCCCACTATGCCGGCAGGAAGCGGGCTCTTGGTGGTGATGCTGACGCCCGCATTGACGGTGACGGAGAGGGTTGCACTGCCGGTGTTGTTGGCGGAATCCTTGGCCTGGACTGTAAAGCTGGCGGTCCCGGCAACAGGAGTGGCGCCGGAGAGCAGTCCCGAGCTGGACACGCTCAGCCCGAGCGCGGTCAGGCTGCTGGATCCCGAGGTGACCGTCCAGGTATAGGGTGCGCCTGCTCCGCCGCCCGCGGTGAGTTGGTCAGAATACGCCACGCCCACATAGCCGGCGGGCAGTGGGCTGCCGGTGGTTACGGTTACGCCCGTATTGATGGTGACGGAGAAGCTGGAGCTGCCCGTGTTGCCGGCTGAGTCCTTTGCCTGGACGGTGAAGCTTGCCGATCCGGAAATGGGCGTAGGTCCCGAGAGCACGCCGGCACTGGACAGGCTGAGGCCGACGGCAGTGAGATTGGTGGCGCCTGTTGTGACGGTCCAGGTGTAAGGAGTGCCCGTTCCGCCGCTGGCTGCAAGAGTCTGCGAGTAAGCAACTCCCACGACGCCTGCCGGCAGCGGGCTGGAGGTGGTGATGGTTACGCCGGCGTTGATGGTGACAGAGAAGGTTGCTGCGCCGATGTTGCCGGCCGAGTCCTTTGCCTGCGCCGTGAAGCTGGCCGTGCCTGCGATGGGAATGGCTCCCGCAACCACGCCGGAGCTTGAAAGGCTCAGTCCGACAGCCGAAAGACTGCTTGCGCCGGACGTGACCGACCAGGTGTACGGCGTGCCTGTGCCGCCGGTCGCTGCGAGTGTCTGCGAATAAGCGGTGCCCACAATGCCTGCCGGGAGCGGGCTCTTGGTGGTGACGATTACGCCCGCATCAATCGTTACGGAGAAGGTCATGCTGGCGGTGTTTCCGGCTGAGTCCTTGGCCTGGGTGGTGAAGCTTGCCGTTCCGGCGACTGGGGTTGTTCCAGAAACGAGGCCGGAGCTGGAGAGGCTCAATCCGACGGCGGTCAGGCTGCTTGTGCCCGATGTGACTGTCCAGGTGTACGGTGTTCCCGCGCCGCCGGAGGCAGCCAGTTGTTGCGAGTAGGCCGTGCCGCTATAGCCGACAGGCAGCGGGCTGGTGGTGGTGATGGTGACTCCCGCATCGATGGTGACCGAGAGGGTTGCGCTTCCTGTGTCTCCGGCCGAGTCCTTGGCCTGCACGGTAAAGGTGGCAGGTCCGGCGATCGGTGTTGGGCCGGAAAGAACTCCCGCGCTCGATACGCTCAATCCGACGGCTGCCAGGCTGCTGGAGCCTGACGTGACCGTCCAGGTATAGGGCGTGCCGGCGCCGCCGGATGCAGCCAGTTGCTGCGAGTAGGCTGTTCCAACGTAACCGACCGGCAGCGGGCTTGGGGTGGTGACGGAGACGCCGGCGTTGATGGTGACGGAGAAGGCCGTGCTGGCGGTGTTGCCGGCCGAATCCTTGGCCTGTGCCGTGAAGCTGGCGGCGCCTGCGACAGGAATGGCTCCCGCAACAACGCCGGAGCTTGAGAGGCTCAGTCCGACAGCCGAAAGGCTGCTTGCGCCGGAGGTGACGGACCAGGTGTAAGGCGTTCCCGCGCCGCCGGTGGCTGCGAGAGTCTGCGAATAAGCCGTGCCCACAATGCCTGCCGGGAGCGGGCTTTTGGTGGTGATGCTTACGCCCGCATCAATGGTTACGGAGAAAGTCGTGCTGGCGGTATTTCCGGCAGAATCCTTGGCCTGGGTGGTGAAGCTTGCGGTTCCGGCGACCGGGGTGGTGCTCGATAGAAGTCCGGTGCTCGACAGGCTCAGCCCGACAGCGGTCAGGCTGGTGCTGCCTGAAGTGACCGTCCATGTGTAGGGCGTGCCTGCGCCGCCTTTGGCAGCCAGTTGTTGCGAGTAGGCCGTGCCGCTATAGCCGACAGGCAGCGGGCTTGTGGTGGTGATGGCGATGCCCGCATCGATGGTGACGGAGAGGGTCGCGCTCCCCGTGTTTCCAGACGAATCCTTGGCCTGGACCGTGAAGCTGGCGGGGCCGGCCACCGGCGTGGATCCGGAGAGAAGCCCGGAGCTCGACAGGCTCAGCCCAACGGCTGTGAGGCTGCTTGCGCCTGAAGTGACCGTATAGGTGTAAGGCGCACCCGCGCCGCCAGCCGCTGCCAGTTGCAGTGAATAGGCGGTTCCAACGTAACCCACGGGGAGCGGGCTTGCGGTGGTGATGGCGACTCCAGCGTTGATGGTGACGGAGAAGGTTGTGCTGCCGGTGTTGCCGGCCGAGTCCTTGGCCTGGGCGGTGAAGCTGGCGGTTCCGGCGACCGGCGTGGTTCCGGAGAGCAGTCCGGAGCTAGAAAGGGTGAGCCCGACGGCAGACAGGCTGCTTGCTCCGGAGGTGACCGACCAGGTGTACGGTGTGCCCGCGCCGCCGATTGCGGCCAATTGCCTGGAATAGGCTACTCCCGCGTAGCCGAGAGGCAGCGGGCTCGTGGTGGTGATGCTGACGCCCGCATCAATCGTGGCGGAGAAGGCCATGCTGGCGGTGTTACCGGCAGAATCCTTGGCCTGGGCGGTGAAGCTTGCGGTTCCGGCGACTGGGGTTGTGCCCGAGAGAAGTCCGGTGCTCGACAGGCTGAGGCCAACTGCGGTCAAGCTGGTCGAGCCCGATGTGACTGTCCAGGTGTACGGCGATCCGGCGCCGCCGGTTGCGGCCAGTTGCTTCGAATAGGCTGCTGCTGCGTATCCGACAGGCAGTGGGCTGGTGGTGGTGATGCTGACGCCCGCATCGATGGTGACGGAGATGGTTGCAGTGCCGACGTTCCCTTTTGCGTCCTTGGCCTGGGCTGTGAAGCTGGCGGTTCCGGCAACGGGTGTGGTTCCGGAGACAACGCCTGAACCAGACAGGCTGAGTCCGACGGCTGCGAGGCTGCTTGCGCCTGAAGTCACCGTATAGGTGTAAGGCGCACCGGCGCCGCCGGTAGCTGCCAACTGCTCCGAATAGGCAGTGCCGGCATAACCTGCGGGCAGTGGGCTTGCGGTGGAGATGGTCACCGCGGGGTACGTCACTGTGAGCGAGTAGGCCTGGGTGGCCGAGTCGCCAAACGCGTCGGCGGCCTTGATGGTGAAGTTAAACGTTCCGCCGGCGGTGGGTGTGCCGGTGATGGCGCCGGCGGTGAGCGTGAGGCCGGTGGGCAGAGAGCCGCTGGTGATGCTGTAGGTGAGCGCGCCTGCGCCGCCGGTTGCCGCTACCGAGCCGGTGTACGACACGTTGAATACGCCGGCCAGGAGAGTGGCCGGTGCGGGCAGCACAATCGTGGGCGCGCCGTTGATGGTGATGGTGAGCTGCTCGGTGGCCGAGAGCGCGGTGGGTGTGCCGGAATCGGTGACCTTGAAGGTCAGGTTGGCGGTGCCCGCGCAGGAGGCGACGGGTGTGCCGGAGAGGACTCCCGCCGCAGTCAGCGTGAGGCAGCTGGGTAGCGTGCCGCTGCTCAGAGTCCATGTGTAGGGAGAGATGCCGCCGGAGACGGCCAGCGTCTCAGAGAACGCGGTTCCCACGGTGGCCGGGGGCAGCGTGCCGGTGGTGATGGATGGCGCCGGGGGCACGGTGATGCTTGCGGTCGCGGTCTTGGATGTGTCGGCGACCGAGGTGGCTGTGATGGTGGCGGTCTGCGAGGACGCGGAAGCTGCCGGCGCGGTGTAAGTGGCCCCGGTGGTGGTGGTGTTCGACAGCGTTCCGCCGCCGCTGACCGTCCAGGTTACGCCGCCGTTGTTCTTGTCGTTGGTGACCGCGGCCGTCAGCGTGACGGTGTCTGTGGGGTCCACCGTTGACGCGGACGATGTGATGGCGATGCTGACTGGTGCACTGCTGCCTCCGCAACCGGCTAACAGGCTGGCGATAAAAAGGCAAGGAACTGTAAACGCAGCAGCCCTAAGAAGGCGGACAAACCCTTGATTCAGCATCCCGGTACTCTCCTCAACACTCGATTCCACCCGACGGGGAAGTTGGAAAATATCTCGGGAAGAAGTGGCCGAACTATACCGCTACGGAAGAAGCACTGTCAATGTAACGAATGTGGGCTACGGGGATGTTAGTCCAAAATGAATTGTTGTTCATCTTCGTTTAATCATTCGTTGTTGTCGAAGAGGTTAGTGGACCTTTCAGACCCATTCTGGAACTCATGTAAACAGGGCCCGGAAGGTGAGGCTTTGAGTTTTGGCTGCACTCCGGAAAGGGCAAGGAATTGCGCGGCGAAACGTGTACTCTGCGCTCTGCTCTATATATGTTGATCAATTGGTCAATATACTGTGCACGGGGAAAGGTGCACTTAGGGGATGCTTTGTTCGACTAAGATTGGCACACGCTGTCTTCTAGAGACGGGCCAGCGCCTGGCGCAGGTTCTCATCCCCGGCAAGCCAACTCCGTTGCACGTGCGGCTCAAAGCGCGTAGCTCCGTTGTTCAACTCGCACGGTTCCTGAGGCTGCGCCGCGCAGACAGGACAGACGAAATCCAAAACGGGAATGCAATCCACCATGAGGCGTTTTTACTCTTGCGGGTGTCGCAAAGAATGGTCAAAGAAGAACGCGGGCCGCAAATGCCTTCTTCGGCCCGGGCCGCCAGCTACAGTACGAGCCGGGCAGAATCATGGTTTCCGTCAGGGCAATCGCATTTGAAAAAGCCCTGCTTGGGATCTCGAAGAGAATCTGCTTGGAGGCACGGAAAAGGTGGAAAGAGAGAGGATTGGCGGATCGAAATGCAGCAGGGGTTAAAGTGTTTGCGTGAGAACCAGTGCTCAGACCGCATGAATTGGTAATTCATCATGGACGAGCGTGGACCGGGAGGTCCACGCTACAGCCGGCCAGGAGGCCGGCGCTACATTCATTTAATTGCGACCTCACGCGGTCACGGTACTAGCGATTTCTGCAACGGGTTGTGTTTATCGATTCGATTCCGAAAATTCGTTGTATTCAATGCGAGTTCTCACGCAGACACTGAAGCCCTTTCTCTCAATCTAAACGGCTTGCGGCACGAGTAAACTCGTACCCTGATACAAAGGCCATCCAAAGCAGAGTTTTCACCAAGCTGTGAAGTCAGGCCCTGTTACAAAGCTCGCTTCGACGGAGTCTGTACGACAGCCAGAGACGTTCGCCTGCCCTGAAGGTTCAAATGCGATTGCCCTGTGGTTTCCGTGCTCGATGTTGCATTTTGTCTGCCTTTTGGCTATGATTCAAAGATGCGCCCGGAGCACATCTCCGGACAGTCATAAGCACCACGGCATTTGGACCCGATCTAACCTGGCTATGGCGGGCGACGCGAACTGATTCAGGGTACGCGAAGCGAGTTGGCCGTACGCCCAGTACCGGGGTTCCCTGCAAAGCGGGGCCGGCAAATGCGGTGGGAGACGAGGGGAAAATGGGAAAAGAAAGCAAAAACATTGTGAAGGCGCGCGCGGCTGTGACCAAGCCGGCGTATGCGCTGCCTGAGGCCGTAGGGCTGCTCAAGCAGGTGAAGTACGCCAAGTTCGACGAGACCGTCGATTTGACGATGCGCCTGGGAGTGGACACGCGCCACGCCGACCAGATGGTGCGCGGCACGGTTGTGCTGCCGCATGGGTTGGGCAAGACCAAGATCGTAGCGGTGATCGCAAGCGGCGACCGCCAGAAGGAAGCCACCGAAGCCGGCGCCGATTTTGTGGGCGGCGAGGAGATGGTGGAGAAGATCCAGAAGGAAAACTGGACCGCCTTTGACGCGCTGATCGCGACCCCGGACATGATGAAGGTTGTGGGCCGGCTGGGCAAGGTTCTGGGTCCCAAGGGCCTGATGCCGAACCCCAAGACTGGAACCGTGACCCTGGACGTGGCTTCGGCGGTGAAGGAGATCAAGGCCGGCAAGGTGGAGTTTCGCGCCGACAAGACCAGCCTGGTCCATGTGCCGGTGGGCAAGCTGAGTTTCGATCCGCAGAAGCTGATCGACAACACGACCACGGTGATTGGCGCGATTGTCCGCAGCAAGCCTTCCGCGGCCAAGGGCAGGTACATCAAGAGCGTCACGCTGAGCTCGACGATGGGGCCCGGGGTGCCACTGGATTCGGCTGTCGCGGACGCGGCGGGAAAACACTAGAAGAGCAGGGATCAGGGGTCAGGGATCGGGGATCAGTTAAAGCCCCTTAGTTCTCTCGTCCCCGGATCTGAATGGCAGAACGGGTTTTGGAACATAGCGCCCGGTGAGGGCGCGGAGCAGGGATTCAAGGCAGGAGAGCGAATCGGCGGGTTTTAAAACCGACCCCTGATCTCCGACCCCTGACCCCTGTCGAAGCGGAGCGAAGACAAATGGCGATTTCGAAGGCGAAGAAGGCGGAGAAGGTCCAGTTGCTGAGCAAGGAGCTGGAGACCTCGACAACCGCGATAGTGGGCACGTTTGCCAAACTGACCGTGACGCAGGATTTTGCGCTGCGCAAGGTGGTTCGCGAGGCGGGCGGCAAGTATCGCGTGGTGAAGAACAAGCTGGCGGCGATCGCCGGCGAAGGCACCCAGGTGGAGTCGGCGCTGAAGGGGCTGAAGGGCGTGAGCTCGGTGGCGTTCACCTCCGGCGACCCGGTTCTTCTGGCCAAGGCATTTTCGAAGTGGGTTGGCGAGAACGCGGAGTTCCAGTTCAAGCTGGGTATCGTGGACGGCAAGCTGCTGAGTGTGGCGGAAGTGAAGGCGCTGGCTACCCTGCCGGGCAAGGAAGAGCTCTTCTCGAAGCTGCTGTTCCTCATCAATTCGCCGGCGCAACGGCTGGCGACGGTGCTGAATGCAACGGGACGCGACCTGGCGGTGGTTCTGGGCCAGGGCGTGGAAAAAGAGAAGTTTGCCGCGGAAGCCGCGGCGTAGGTGCGCAGTTTTCAGTTGTCAGTTTTCGGTTGTCAGCACGACAAACTGAAAACTGACAACTTACAACTGACAGCTATTTTACGGATTTGGTCGTAACGCGGGCGGGAAGTGCGCGGGTCTGGCGCGTCGGAAACTTCCGGTTTGGGTGTTCGGCCCATGGGCAATTCACAAGAAACCGGCAATTCAAAACGAATCTGATTGGAGAATACAAATGGCGGATCTCGCGCAGTTGGAAGAGCAAATTGTAAGCCTGAGCCTGCTGGAAGCAGCGGCGCTGGTGAAGAAGTTGGAAGAGCGTCTTGGCGTTTCGGCAGCAGCAGCGGCCCCGGTGGCCGCGGCGGCTGGCGGCGGCGCGGCGGCCCCGGTGGTTGAGGAGAAGACCGAATTCCAGGTTATCCTCAAGGACTTCGGCGCCAACAAGATCAACACCATCAAGGCTGTACGCGAGGTTACCTCGCTCGGCCTGAAGGAAGCCAAGGACCTGGTCGATGGCGCCCCCAAGGCGTTGAAGGAAAGCGCGACCAAGGACGAGGCGGAAGCGATCAAGAAGAAGTTCGAAGGCATCGCGACCGTCGAAATCAAGTAGTTTCGGGTCGGGAAATCTTTCGGTACTTGCAAGTGCGGCCGGGACGCGCTACGATATTCGTTGCGCGTCTTTTCGGCTCTTTCCAGTTTCATGGAGAGGAGCGGGGGCTGAGCGGTGCGTTTTGAGCTTACGTGGAGTGGCACGCAGGCGTCGAAGATCCAGGGGCGTGCCAGGCATTCTGGAGACGGGCGCGGCGGTGAGGTTAAGTGCCGTAGAGTCAACGGGTAGCAAGGGTTCCTGTTGACGGTTGGCGAGTAGCTGGTGGGCGAGCGGCAGAAGCGAGCTTTGGGATCGGCGAGAGCAGGGTTCAGAATTCGGATGGGGGCACAGGCAACAGGCCGCGCTCGTGAGGCATTGCGTCCTTGCGGGCCTTTCGTGTCTCTCGACCGTAGCAGGCGGTTTTTTCTTCACCAACCTGTTCTTGACTCATAAGTGAGGCACATGGATGTACCGAACGGGTTCAACCGTTGTGCTTGCTTCCTTCGATTGTGCGCAGTCTAGCGCACTTGCCGGATGTACGGCAATGCCCATTTCGCGAATTTGACGGATCGTCCCAGGCCTGACCCGAATGTCCGGCTTGGATATGAAGCGCGCTCGAAGTCTGGCTGAGCGCACGGGTGGGGACTGGAAGAGCGCAGTGCTCCAGTCTGATTTTGGAGTTTTTACCGTAAATAGCCGGCGCCCCCGAGACTCGGGCGCTGGCCCGGAACCGGCCTCGGGAGTAGGGGCGGAACCGGTGATACGAAGCCTCAGGAGTGAAGCATGCCCAACGAGAAGCGCGCGATTCGCAGCAGGCTCGATTTTTCAAAGATTCCCACCGCAACCCAGATTCCCAACCTGATTGAAGTGCAGCGGCGCTCGTATGAGCGTTTTCTCCAGATGGACAAGCTGCCCAACGAGCGGGACGACTCGGGTTTGCAGTCGGTGTTTGTTTCGGTTTTCCCGATCACCGACTTCCGCGGCATCTCGCAACTGGACTTCGTGGATTTCTCGATCGGCAACTGGGAGTGCAAGTGCGGCCACTTGAAGGGGCTGCATCACCTGCGCACGGCCTGCGTGCATTGCGGCGCGATGGTGATCACGGATCCGTTCCTTCCCGGCGACGTTCTGTGCCAGAAGTGCGGCACGTACAACAAGAACACGCCTGACTTCTGCAACAAGTGCGGCGACCCGGTGAGCCTGCAGTTGAAGTACGACCAGCAGGAGTGCGAAGAGAGGGGCATGACCTTCTCCGCGCCGTTGAAGGTGACGGTGCGCCTCACCATTTATGAAAAGGACCCGGAGACGGGCAACAAGTCCATCAAGGACATCAAGGAGCAGGAGGTGTTCTTCGGCGACATTCCGCTGATGACGCCGAATGGGACCTTTATTGTGAACGGGACTGAGAGAGTCATCGTTTCGCAGTTGCACCGCTCACCCGGCGTCTTCTTTGAGACGGCGAACAACCGCACCTACTTCCTGGGCAAGATCATTCCGTATCGCGGATCGTGGGTGGAGTTTGAGTACGACCAGAAGAACACGCTGTATGTGCGCATCGATCGCAAGCGCAAGTTTTTGGGCACCATCTTCCTGCGCGCGCTTGGACTGCGTTCGGACGAAGAGATTCTGAAGACCTTCTATACTGTGGACCGCATTCACATCGCGGACGGCAAGCTGCATTGGGCTGTCCAGCAGGACGCCAAGACCGGCACGCATCTGCTGGGCGCCAAGCCCGCGCACGCGGTGCTGCACAAAGGTGAGGAGATTGCGCACTCCGGCCGCAAGGTCACGCCCAGCATTCTCAAGGCAATTCGCGCTGCTGCCATTGATCGCATTGAAGTGGAAGCGGCGGAGCTGGACGGCGCATTGACGGCGTCTGACGTGATCGATCTGAACACCGGCGAAGTGATTGTGGAAGCCAACGTGGAGTTGACTGCCGACCGCCTGCACAAGGTGCTTTCGAGCGGCGCGGCCAGCTTTGAAGTGTTCTTCCCCGAGCGCGACGACGTGGGCAACATCATCACCAACACGCTACGCCGCGACTCGGTACGCAAGCCTGAGGAAGCGCTGATCGAAATCTACCGCAAGCTGCGGCCGGGCGATCCGCCGACGCTGGACACGGCGACCGCGCTGTTTGAAGGCATGTTCTTCGATGCGCGCAAGTACGATTTCTCGCGCGTGGGCCGTTTGAAGTTCAACATCAAGCTTTACGAAAATCAGGACGCGACGCACCTGGATCACCGCACCCTGACGCCGGAAGACTTCTACGCGACCATTCGCTACCTGCTGAAGCTGCGCCGCAATATCGGCATGGTGGACGACATCGATCACCTTGGCAACCGCCGCGTGAGAGCGGTGGGCGAACTGATGGAGAATCAGTTCCGCATCGGCCTCGTGCGCATGGAGCGCGCGATCAAGGAAAAGATGAGCGTGTATCAGGAGCTCTCGACGGCGATGCCGCACGACCTGATCAACGCCAAGCCGGTGATGGCGGCGATCCGCGAGTTCTTCGGATCTTCGCAGTTGTCGCAGTTCATGGATCAGACCAATCCGCTGTCGGAGATTACGCACAAGCGCCGTTTGTCGGCACTTGGGCCGGGCGGCTTGTCGCGTGAACGCGCAGGCTTCGAAGTGCGCGACGTGCACCCGACGCACTATGGGCGCATCTGCCCGATTGAGACGCCGGAAGGTCCGAACATCGGCCTGATCAGCTCGCTGAGCTGCTTTGCGCGCATCAACGAGTACGGATTCATCGAGTCGCCTTATCGCAAGGTGAAGGACTCGCGCATTCTGGACTACGTTGAGATTGTGAACGCCGGCGAAAGCGGACTGCGCGTGGGCGATCACATCGAGAAGGAAGAAGCGAAGCGCCTGAACGAATCGCTGAAGAAGGCGGGCAAGAGGGCGATCGATCACATGCCATTCAGCTTCTACCTGTCGGCGTGGGAAGAGGACAAGCACACCATCGCGCAGGCCAACATCGAGTTCAACGACGAGGGCGTAATCACCGAGGACCTGGTGAATGCGCGTCGCCAGGGAAACTTTGTGCTGGTAAACCGCGCAGAGGTGGACTACATTGACGTCTCGCCGAAGCAGCTGGTTTCAGTGGCCGCATCGCTGGTGCCGTTCCTGGAGCATGACGATGCGAACCGCGCACTGATGGGCGCCAACATGCAGCGCCAGAGTGTGCCGCTGCTGGTGGCAGAAGCTCCGCTGGTGGGCACGGGCATGGAGGGTGTGACCGCACGCGACTCCGGCGCCGTGATTCTGGCCAAGCGCAACGGCATTGTGGACTCTGTGGACTCCGAGCGGATCATCGTGCGTGTGGAGGGTGAGCATCACCCGACGCAGCTTTCGCGCGAGGTTGGTTCGGACATCTATCAACTGATCAAGTTCAAGCGGTCGAACCAGAACACCTGCATCAACCAGAAGCCTGTTGTTCGCGAGGGCGACCGGGTGGTGAAGGGTCAGGTGATCGCCGACGGACCTTGCACGGAGCAGGGCGAGCTGGCGCTGGGACGCAATGTTCTTGTCGCCTTCATGCCGTGGCGCGGTTACAACTTCGAGGACGCGATTCTCATCAGCGAGAAGCTTGTCCGCGAGGATTACTACACCAGCGTGCACATTGAAGAGTTCGAGATTGAAGCGCGCGACACGAAGCTGGGACCGGAAGAAATCACGCGCGATATTCCGAACGTGAGCGAGCACGCACTGCGCGATCTGGACGAGAGCGGCGTGATCCGCATCGGCGCCCAGATCAAGCACGGCGACATCCTGGTGGGCAAGGTGACTCCCAAGGGAGAAACCCAACTCACTCCGGAAGAGAAGCTGCTGCGCGCCATCTTCGGCGAAAAGGCCGGCGACGTGCGCGACGCATCGCTGACCTGCCCTCCGGGCATCGAGGGCACGGTGGTGGATGTGCGCATCTTCAGCCGCAAGGGACAGGAGAAGGACGAGCGCGCCAAGCTGATCGAGGCCGAGTATGTGTCGAAGCTCGAGAAGAACCTGGGCGACGAAATCCGCATTCTGACCGACGAGCGTTTGAAGCGCCTGGACGGAATTCTTGGCAACAAGGAAGTGCTGGCCGATCTGCACGACGAGCGGACCAACAAGCGCCTGCTGACCAAGGCTGCGATTCTGGATCGCGACACGATCGAGCGCATCTCTACGAAGAACCTGAAGCGCATCCGCTACGCCGACAAGGATCCTCGCGTCAACGAGCAGATCGATGAGATCGAAGAGATGACCTCGCGCCAGATTGAAGTGCTGCGCAAGATTACGAACGAGAAGATCGCCAAGCTGCAGAAGGGCGACGAGCTTCCTCCGGGCGTGATCAAGATGGTGAAGGTGTACATCGCCATGAAGCGCAAGCTGAGCGTGGGCGACAAGATGGCAGGCCGTCACGGCAACAAGGGCGTGATTGCGCGCATTCTTCCTGAGGAAGACATGCCGTATCTGCCCGATGGAACTCCGGTGGAGATTGTGTTGAATCCCCTCGGCGTGCCTTCTCGTATGAACGTGGGCCAGATTCTTGAGACGCACCTTGGCTGGGCTGCCCATGCGCTGGGCGCGAAAATTGCGGCGCTGATCAAGGAAAACAACGATGCGGCCTACACGCGCGAACTGATGAAGAAGGAGTTCGCGGGGACCGCAACGCTGCGGCAGTTGCTTGAGCTCGACGACGAGATGCTGTTGCGCGTGGGAGCAGGCATGAAGCGCGGCATCTGGTTCGGAACCGCTGTGTTCGACGGCGCGCAAGAGAGCGAGATCAAGGCGCTGCTGGCTTCGGCCGGCCTGCCTTCCTCTGGCAAGACGGCGCTGTTCGACGGCATGACGGGCGAGCAGTTCGAGCAGCCGGTGACGGTGGGCTACATCTACATGCTCAAGCTTTCGCACCTGGTCGACGACAAGATTCACGCGCGCTCGATCGGACCGTATTCGCTGATTACGCAGCAGCCTCTGGGCGGCAAGGCGCAATTCGGCGGACAGCGTTTCGGCGAGATGGAAGTGTGGGCGCTGGAAGCCTATGGCGCGGCCTACATCCTGCAGGAACTGCTGACGGCGAAGTCCGACGACGTGTATGGCCGTACGAAGATTTACGAGGCCATCGTCAAGGGCGAAGCGGCGATCGAGCCGGGCGTACCGGAGTCGTTCAACGTGCTGATTCGCGAATTGCAGTCGCTGTGCCTTGACGTGGAGTTGATCAAGCGCGCGGACCTGATCAAGAAGCTTCCGGTGCCGGAAGCAGCAGTAGCCGATTGAAGCGAGTTGTCAGTTATCAGTTATCAGTTGTAAGTTGTCAGTTTTCAGAAACCCGCGTTCATTATCCGCGGGGTCGACAAAATTAGTAAGCGGCACGGTCGAACTGAAAACCGACAACTGAAAACTGAAATCTATCGTTCAGGGTCCTTCTTGAAAGCGGCAAACACCGCTACCCGGGAAGGGAGGATCCTTAAAAAATCCCGGGAGATACCGCGGCAGGCGTCAAAAAAGGCTTGCCAAGGAGGGTCGCCTTGTTCCGTTCGAACCCGTTTGAGCTTACCAGCCCCATTACCGACTTTGACGCAATCCGCATCATGCTGGCATCGCCTGAGAAGATCCGCAGCTGGTCGCATGGCGAAGTAACCAAGCCAGAAACCATCAACTACCGCACCTTCAAGCCGGAGCGTGACGGCCTGTTCTGCGCGCGCATCTTTGGACCGGTGACCGACTGGGAGTGTTTGTGCGGCAAGTACAAGCGCATGAAGCACCGCGGCGTGATCTGCGATAAGTGCGGCGTTGAAGTGACGGTGAGCAAGGTGCGCCGCGAGCGCATGGGCCACATTGAGCTGGCGTCTCCCTGTTCTCATGTCTGGTTCTTCAAGGGTCTCCCGTCGCGTATCGGCCACCTTCTGGACATCTCGCTGCGCGATCTTGAGAGCATCTTGTACTTTGAGTCGTATGTCGTGGTCGATCCGGGCGATGCGCCGGTGAAGGAACGCGAGATCATCAAGGACGAAGGCAAGTTCCGCGAACTCGATCAGCAGTTCCGTCCGTCGGGCTTCAAGGCCATGATGGGCGCGGAAGCGATCAAGGAACTGCTCAAGCGCGTCCAGATCGACGAGCTTGGCATTGAGCTGCGCGAGCGCATGAAGACTGAAACTTCGGCGCAGAAGAAGCTGAAGTATGCCAAGCGCCTGAAGGTTGTGGAGGCGTTTCGCAAGAGCTCGAACAAGCCGCAGTGGATGATTCTGGATGTGCTGCCCGTGATTCCACCGGAGCTGCGCCCGCTGGTGCCGCTGGATGGCGGACGCTTCGCCACGTCGGATTTGAACGATCTCTATCGCCGCGTGATCAACCGCAACAACCGGTTGAAGAAGCTGATGGACCTGCACGCGCCGGAAGTGATTGTGCGCAACGAAAAGCGCATGCTGCAGGAAGCCGTGGACGCGCTGTTTGACAACGGCCGCCGTGGCCGCGTGCTGAGGGGCGCCAACAACCGTCCGCTGAAGTCGTTGAGCGACACGCTCAAGGGCAAGCAGGGGCGTTTCCGTCAGAATCTGCTCGGCAAGCGCGTGGACTACTCAGGCCGTTCGGTCATTGTGGTCGGGCCTGAATTGAAATTGCACCAGTGCGGGCTGCCGAAGAAGATGGCGCTTGAGCTGTTCAAGCCCTTCATCTATCACCGCCTGGAGCAGACGGGCCACTGCACGACCATCAAGCAGGCCAAGGAGATGGTTGAGATGCAGGAGCCGGTGGTGTGGGACATTCTTGAAGAAGTGATCAAGGACCATCCCGTGCTGCTGAACCGCGCCCCCACGCTTCACCGCCTGGGCATTCAGGCTTTCGAGCCGGTGCTGGTGGAAGGCAAGGCGATCAAGATTCACCCGCTGGTGTGCACGGCGTTCAATGCGGACTTCGACGGCGATCAGATGGCGGTGCACATTCCGCTGTCTCCCGAGGCGCAGATTGAAGCGAGCGTGCTGATGCTGGCTTCGCACAACATTCTGTCGCCGGCATCGGGGCAGCCGATCACCGTGCCCACGCAGGACATGGTGCTCGGTCTCTATTACCTGACCAAGGCCAAGAAGGGCGGCAAGGGCGAAGGACGCGTGTTCGCCAACACCGAAGAGATCCTGATGGCGCTGGAAGCGAAGGAAGTGGAGACGCTTTCGCCGATTCGCCTGCGCTACACGGGCAAGGTGCTGGACATGACGACGGCGTACGACGACCAGGATCTGACCCACACCGAGGCGGTTGACTTCAACAAGGAGTACATCTCCACCACCGTGGGCCGCGTGATTCTGAATGACTCGCTGCCGCCGGGGATGCCGTTTGTGAACGGCCTGTTGAAGAAGAAAGGGATCGGGCAACTGGTGAACTATTGCAACCAGAACCTGGGCCTTGAAGTCACGGTGGGCATGCTGGATCGCATCAAGTCGCTCGGCTTCAACTATGCGACCAAGTCCGGATTGTCGGTCGGCCTGGACGACATGGTGATTCCGGCCAGCAAGTACACCACGGTGGACGACGCCGACAAGAAGGTGATCGAAGTCCAGAAGCAGTACATGGACGGCGCCATCACCAACGGCGAGCGCTCGAACAAGGTCATCCAGATGTGGTCGGCGGTTACGGACAAGGTTGCGGACGAGATGTTCGGCAACATGAAGCGGGCTGACGACGAAGGCGCGATGAACCCGATCTACATCATGGCCGACTCCGGCGCTCGTGGATCGAAGCAGCAGATTCGCCAGCTTTCGGGCATGCGCGGACTGATGGCCAAGCCTTCAGGCGAAGTGATTGAGACGCCCATCACGGCGAACTTCCGTGAAGGACTGACGGTGCTCGAATACTTCATCTCGACGCACGGCGCGCGTAAAGGATTGGCCGATACGGCGCTGAAGACGGCCGACTCGGGCTACCTGACCCGCCGCCTGGTGGACGTGGCGCAGGATGTGATCGTGACCGAGTACGACTGCGGCACGGTGGAAGGCATCTATGTAGGCGCGATCGTCGAATCGGGCGAGATCATCGAGCCTTTGCGCGACCGCATTATTGGCCGCGTGACACTGGAGCGCATCAAGGACTACGACGGAAACATTGTGGTGGATGTGAACCAGGGCATCGACGAAGACAGTGCATCGGCCATCCAGGGCGCGGGCGTTGAGAAGGTGAAGATTCGCTCGGTGCTCACTTGCGAATCGCGCCGCGGCGTGTGCGCGCTGTGCTACGGGCGCAACCTGGGCTCGGGACGCATGGTGGAACTGGGCGAAACCTGCGGCGTCATCGCTGCGCAGTCCATCGGCGAGCCGGGAACGCAGTTGACCATGCGTACCTTCCACGTGGGCGGAACTGCGAGCCGCGTGCAGGACAAGTCGCGCCTCGACGCCAAGAACAACGGCTTTGTGCGCTTCATCAACCTGAACACCGTCGAGAGCAAGGACGGCACCCTGGTGGCCATGAACCGTTCCGGTTCACTGGCTATTCAGGACGAGCGTGGCCGTGAAAAAGAGCGCTACGTGGTGGTTTACGGCGCGCGCCTCAAGGTCAAGGACGGCGAGCATGTCAAGCTGGGCCAGTTGCTGGCCGAGTGGGACCCGTACACGTACTCGATCCTCACTGAGATCGGCGGCACGGTGCAGTTCAAGGACCTGCAGGAAGGCATCACGCTCAACGAGGAGGTCGATGAAGTCACCGGCCTGTCGCGCTGGGTGGTTGCCGATGCGCCCGACGAAAAGCGCCAGCCTGCCTTCATGGTGAAAAACGCGAAGGTCAGCAAGCGTTACCTGCTGCCGCGCGGCGCTCACCTTATGATTCAGGACGGCGAAGACGTGGGCCCCGGCGACGTGCTGGCCAAGATTCCCAAGGAGAGCACGCGCACCAAGGACATCACCGGCGGTCTTCCGCGGGTGGTGGAATTGTTCGAGGCGAGGAAGCCGCGCGAGACGGCCATCATTTCTGAAATCGATGGCGTGGTTCGCTTCGGCGAAGTTGCCAAGGGCCAGCGCAAGATTTACGTGACCGCGGACAACGGCGACGAGAAGGAATACTCGGTGCCGCGCGGTATCCACGTGAACGTGCAGGAAGGCGAGCGGCTTCGTGCAGGCGATCCTTTGATGGATGGCCCGCTGAACCCGCACGACATTCTTGCCGTGCTGGGCGAAAAGGAACTGCAGTCTTACCTGGTGAACGAAATCCAGGAAGTGTACCGTCTGCAGGGCGTGGCCATCAGCGACAAGCACATCGAAGTGATTGTTCGCCAGATGCTGCGCTGGGTGCGCATTGACGAAGTGGGCGATACCAACTTCCTGCTGGAGCAGCAGGTTGACCGGTTCCGCTTCCGCGAAGAGAACGAAAAGGTGCTGGCCAACGGAGGCCGTCCGGCAATCGGACGTCCGCTGCTGCTGGGCATCACCAAGGCGTCGCTTTCCACGGACAGCTTCATCTCGGCGGCCAGCTTCCAGGAGACGACTCGCGTCCTCACCGAAGCCAGCATCAACGGGGCTATCGACAACCTGCGCGGCCTGAAGGAGAACGTGATTGTGGGACGGTTGATTCCCGCAGGCACGGGCCTGGAGTACTACCGCAACGTGCAGCTTTCTCCGGAACTGGAAGAAGCGGCGGCACGCGTGCAGCAGGAAGTCACCGCGGAGATTGAGGCAGCCGAGCGCGAACTCGAACTCATGCGGCAGGAAGGCGAAGCCGAGGAGATGGCAGCGGAGTAACCACCTGCGGTGGGGCAGACGGCGCTTGCGCGCCAATGCAGCATTGTGCAGAGCATGCAGTTGACCATGGAGGGCCCGGTGCAAACCGGGCCTTTTCATTTGGGTGCGCCGCGGGAAATAGGCTGATTTGGTTGAAACCGGGACGGGATTTGTGGGGCTGAAGCCCCATCTCTCTCACGTTATGCGGCTTGCGGCACGACTGAAGTCGTACCCCGATACAAGGCGCGTCCAAGGCGGCGTTCTTGAGTGAGCTTTGCAGCCAGGCCTCTTTATTTTGGGGTTTGCTCGCTGCTGCCGGTCTGGCGGAGGCTCACGGTATCCTCAAGCGGATGGTGGGTATGCTTGCGCACGTACATGGCGGCGTCGGCGGCGCTGAGCAGGCTGTCTTTGGTGGCGCCGTCCTCGGGGTAGAGAGCGACGCCGACGCTTGCGGAGCCGGAGAGGACAACGCCCTCGACGGCAAACGATTCCGCAAAGCAGCGTTCGAGGCGGTGGGCCACATCCTGGACTTCGGCGCGGCTCCGGACGGTGGGAAGGAGCGCGGCAAATTCGTCTCCGCCGAGTCGCGCCAGGGTATCGGCAGGGCGGAGCTGGTGCTTCATGCGGGTGGCTACCTCCTGCAGATACAGGTCGCCGGCCAGGTGACCGTACATGTCGTTCACCTGCTTGAATCCGTCAAGGTCGATGTAGATGAGGCCGAAGATGCCGGCGTTGAGGCGGGCCTCTTCAACTTGTGCGTGGAGACGCTTGTCAAAGGAAAAGCGGTTGTGGATGTCGGTGAGCAGATCGAACTCGGAGCGGCGCAGCAGGTCAGAGTAAAGGCGGCGGGTTTCGATGGCCAGTGTGGCCAGTTCCGCGGCCATGGAGAGGGTTTCTTCCTCGATGGCGGCGGGCTTGGCGAGCTGGTCAAAGGCGGCAGAGATCTGGCCGAGCGGGGGGCCGGAACGGGCCGGGATTTTGTGGTGGAGGACGCGCATGGCGGAGGGTTTCTCGGGGCAGTTTCCCAGCAGTGCTCCGTCCGCCACCTGGCACCAGCAGGGCGCGCCCTTGAGCTTAAACGAGACCAATTCCGTGATTTGTTCAATGATCTCGGCGAGGGGACGGGAGCCGTTGATGTCTTCAAGGATGCGGCCGCGGCGGCGTTCGATGTAAGCGGTTGCCGCGGATTGGCGGCGCACCTTGCGTTCAAAGGCCCAGCTCCTGGCGCCCACAAACAGGACCAGGACAAGCAGCACTCCGATGGCGATGGTGAGGTTGCGCACGTTGAGAGGCGACGGCCGGGCAACGACGGCGATATCGGCGGGAGTCCGCATGATCAGATCGAACGGGACATTGCCGCGGAAGGGATTGAGTTGCCCGAGCGTACAGATGCCGGATGCGCGCACCGTTGAACCGAGCGGAACATCGTTGAAGGGCAGCGGGGAAAGGTCTCCAGTATTGGGATGGCGATAGATGGCGGAGAAGACCTGACCGTCGGAGACGAGGACATACTCATCCTGCGAGGTCTCCCGAACCTTCATCACCACCTGTCCCTCAATTGAGACCAGGTCGAAGATATGTTTGCCGGAGGTGAGCTCGGTGAGAGTGGCCGGCTGGGGAGCGATGGGAGCGAAACCCTGGTGTTCCAGCACCTCTCCGGCGGTGAGAGCGAGAGAGCCGTCATACAAATCGGGAAAACCTGTGACGTCCACCTGGTCGCCGACCTGAACGGGCTTCTCCGAAGCAGTCACAATCCACAGGCTCCTGGCTCCGCTTTGAAGAACTATGGCCGAACCCGGCTGGTAATAGGTCACGGTTCCATGGACACGGACTCTCCGGCTGAAGTTATTGACATGGTAGTTCGCCATGATTTCGTCCATGCGGGTAACGGGCAGAGCGGACGGAAGGGTCTGCGCATGGTGGAGGACTTTCAGGTCGGTTATAGAAGAAACGGCGAGCGCAACTCCGGTTTGTTGCTTCTTGCCATCGAAGAAGGCCCCCGATACGCCGGTCACCTCAACTTCGGCGTCCAGCAGTCCAATCAAAGTCTCCGGATCGGTGTTGTCGATGTAGGCGTTGATGAGGCCGCCATCGGTAAGCAGTTGAGCGTGCGTCGTAGGCTGGCCGGGGGTCCATACCAGGTCAGCGCTGTGCACCTGTGCCCGCACTTTCACGCGGACGGAATCGAACCTGGAGCCGACCATGTCATCGTAAGAGGCTGGGACTGGCGCAGGCATGTCGCCATGATGGAGAACGGAAACGCTGTCAGCGAAAACATAGGGCCTGAAGCTGTCGTCGGCTCTTCCGCGCACCAGCACGCGATCTCCCACCGCAGCAACGATCTTTGCGTCCGCCCACACATAGATGCCTTCGTTCGCATCCTGGACGAACAAGGCGTCGTCGCCTCTTCTCCTGTAGGTGACCGTGGCTTCAAAGGCGACGGGAGGTTGCTTGGCGGCGTCGGCATGGCTGAGGGCGTGGATGGCATGGAGCGAAGCGAGCGGGGCGGGAGACGCACACCAGGCTGTTGAGACGCACCCCATGGCTGCCGCGAGGGTGACGAATGCGAGCGGGATGACGGCGAAGGCTGGGACGGATCTGTTCATTTTTGAAAATAGGCTTTAGGCCGCGTCTCCCCTGGATTTAAATCGGCAAGAACCACCTATTAAATCAGGCGATAGCAAATTTAAGCCTACACCCATGAAGCCTTCAGCGGGTGAAGATGACCGGCGGCCAGGGTAACGGCGAGGTGGGCGAAGGCGAGCGACGCCGGCGTATTGGATGGCAGCCGGGAATGAGAGCGCCGGAGACTACTCGTCGACGGGGAGCCTGCCTGGGCGTTGCTTGGTGTGCTTGGAAACGTACATGGCGGCGTCTGAGGCGCTAAGCAGGCTGTCGCGGGTGGCGCCGTCCTCCGGGTAGATGGCGAGGCCCACGCTGGCCGAGCCGCGCAGCGTGTAGCCCTCCACCGCAAACGGCTGGTCGAAGCAGTGTTCCAGCCGGTGCGCGATCTCTTCCGCCACGCCCCGATTGGGCACCATGGAGAACAGCACGGCAAACTCGTCTCCGCCCAGCCGGGCCAGCATGTCGTGGCCGCGGAGCTGGCGTTTCATGCGCATCGCCACCTCCTGGAGATAGAGGTCTCCGACCCGGTGTCCGTATACATCGTTGACCTGCTTGAATTCGTCCAGATCGATGTAGATCAGCCCGAAGATGCCGGCATTGTTGCGCGCGTTTTCAATCAGCTTGTCGAGATGCTTTTCAAGCGAGAAGCGGTTGTGAATGTCGGTGAGCAGGTCAAATTCCGAGCGGTGCAGCAGATCGTTGAAAACCCGGCGGGTTTCAATCGCAAGGGACGCCAGGCGCGAGCCGACGGTGAGCGCCTCGATCTCCGCCGGTTCAGGCTTGGTTCCAGGATGGAATCCGGCAAAAAACGCGCCCAGCGACACTCCGGTGCGGCCGGCAATCTCCACGTTCACGAGGCGCAGCGTTTGCGGGTCCGCTGGATGATGTCCCAGGCGCGCACCATCCGCAACCTGGCACCAGCAGGGCGCGCCGTCGAGGCGGAAGGAAACCATCTCCGTGATCTCTTCAAGGATCTCCGCCAGCGGGCGCGATCCGTTGATGTCCTCCAGAATCCGGCTGCGGCGCTGCTCGAGCTGGGCCATGCGGCGCTCGAACGCGGCCTCTGATTCAATGCGGGCTTTGAGCGCGCTGGTCTGGCGCCGTACCTTGCGGTTGAGGGTGACCACCCAGAACAGCGCGGTGATGACCACTACCAGCAAGACGGTGACCAGGCGCATCAGGTTTTGGGTGTTGAGCCATGAAGACTCGGCGACCACAGTAATGTCGTCAAAGGAGCGCAGCAGGATGTCGAAGGGCACTTCCTGGCCGGGGCTGATGGTATTGGCGTCCACGATGACGCAGATGCCCGCGACGCGGATTTTGGAGCCCACCGGGATGTGCGGCATGGGCGCCAGCCCGATGTTGCCGGGCGGGTGGCGATAGATGGCGGTGAACAGCCTTTCGTCCGCGGATAGAACGTACTCGTCCTGCGCGGCCTCGCGTACTTCGGTCACCACCAGGCCTTCAATCGAGACCAGGTCGTAGAGATGGCCGTCGGGCGAGTTGCTGCTCCAATAGCCCAACTGGCGCCAGTTGACCGATTGCGGCTTGATCGGAAACTGGACCTGGCTGTCCCTGATTTCGCCGTCGGTCAGGGTGAGCATCCGTTCGTGCGCATCAGGAAAACCGGTCGCATCCGCGCGGTCGCCAACCCGCAAGGGCTCGCGGGTATGGGTGGCGATCCACAGGCTCCTGGGGCCGTCCTGCAACACGATGGCCGATCCTGGCTGGTAATAGGTGATGGAGCCCTGCACATGGACCCTGGGTGTCAGGTCGTTCAAGTGGTAGACGGCGAGAACCCGGTCCATCGAGGCAACCGGGAGAGACCATGGGTCAGTATCCGCGCGCTTGAGCACCTTGATGCCGGCCAGCGAGGAAACGTACAGGATCACGCCGGTCTGCTGCATTTTGTCGTCGAATTTTCCGGCATCGGCGCCGGTGATTTCGACGTCGGAATCCAGCAAGCCCTTCAGGGCCTCGGGGTCGTCGCTGTCCAGGTTGGCCTCAAAGTGGCCGCCCTCGGTAATCAGTTGCAGACGCGCGCTGCGCACCGGGTTTGCGCCGTTCGAGGCGATCAGATCCGCCGCCCGCACCCTGGCATGTACGGTGACCAGCATGGAGTCGAAATGGGACTGGATCAACTGGACGAATGTGGCTGGTTTGGACGGAAGCGGCGCACCGTGGTGCAGAAGGGTCACGCTGGTGGCATTCACCACCGGCCGAAAACTCGGCTGCATCTTGCCGCGCACTTCAACGCGATCGCCGGGACTGAGTTGGGTGCCGCTGGGCGGGCGTATGAAGATGGCGTCATCGCCATCCTGCGCAAACAGCAGGTTCTCATAGCCGCGCGAATAGATGACGGTGGCCTCGAAGTCCACGGAGGGGCTCTGACGGGCTTGCTCGTTGGTGACGGCATGAACAGCGCTGAGCGAAGTCAGCGGGGCAAGACCCGCAGCCGAGGCGGTGGCCAAGCCGAGAACGATTCCAGCCACTGAAATCATTCGTTTCATCGAGAAAATCCGGTCATAGTTGCCTGGTTTCATTTCAATCGTGACAACCGCAGCAAACAGGGGATTCAGCTCATCCATCGCACAGGCAGACCCAATGCCGGTCCGGAGCCCGTGCGCAGGCGGAATCTTCCGGAAGTCGATGCACATCTATTTTACTCCGATGCAAATAGGATTGAATCTTACTCTGAAGGAAATTGGATTGAATAGGCCCTTCGGGGCAGGCGTTTGGTACATTTGGCCTGCTTGAGATAGCGGGCGTGGGCCATTGCTTGCCACTCGGTTGCACAGGGTTGATTGACGCCCATGCGGTGCGTACGGGTAGGATTCAGTGCGCAGGAGAATTTACCCATGACCAGGAATGCCGGAGACAGAAGCACCTCCCAGTTTCCCCATAGCGGCACACAGTCGCTGCCCACCCGCCGGATTCGCGTGATCGGGGTCCCGCTGGACATGGGCGCCAGCCGCCGCGGAGTGGACATGGGGCCCTCTGCGATGCGCGTGGCCGGCCTGGAATCGCGGCTTGAGGCGCTTGGCCACCAGGTGACGGATGGCGGCAACATCCGCGTCGAGGTAGCCGAAACACGGACTTCAGGGGACAAATCCGCACGCTATCTGTCGGAAATCGCCGAGACGTGCAGCCGCACCGCAGAGGCCGTGTTGAAAACACTGGAGGAGGGCATGACCCCCATGGTTCTGGGCGGCGACCACTCGCTGGCCGCCGGCTCGGTGTCCGGCGTGGCGGAGTTTTACCGCCGCAAGGGGGAAAAGATCGGCATCCTCTGGATCGATGCCCACTCCGACTTCAACACTCCGGAGACGTCGCCCTCGGGGAACGTGCACGGCATGCCGCTGGCCGCGCTGCTGGGGCAGGGTCCGGAGGTGCTGGGCAACCTGCTCGGCTTTTCGCCCAAGATTGCGCCGGAAAACACGGTGCTGATTGGAGTACGCGACATCGACGCCGCGGAGCGCGAGAACCTAAGCAGGGCAGGCATCACCGAGGTCTACACCATGCGCGACATCGACGAGCGGGGCATGAGGACGGTGATGGAAGAGGCGTTGCGCGCCGCCGGACACGGGACGGCCGGATATCACGTGTCGCTGGACATGGACTGGATCGACCCGGAGGACGCGCCGGGGGTGGGGACCCCGGTACGGGGCGGGGCGACGTATCGCGAAGCGCACCTGGCGATGGAGATTATTGCCGACCACGGGCGGCTGCTGAGCTTCGAGATCGTGGAGGTGAACCCGGTGATCGACGAGCACAACC
>Ga0302269_1000266_pt1 | contig 32941 bp, 22 predicted proteins | sample III_Bog_E2_2_FD_194560 | JGI IMG/M metagenome (GOLD analysis project Ga0302269, IMG submission 194560) | Peat permafrost microbial communities from Stordalen Mire near Abisko, Sweden - III_Bog_E2_2 | ecosystem: Environmental > Terrestrial > Soil > Wetlands > Peat | place: Sweden: Abisko...
CATTGTTATTGTTGGAAGCGACAAGCGTGGTACTATTTATGGCATTTATGATGTGTCTGAACAAATAGGTGTATCACCTTGGTATTTTTGGTCGGATGTACCCGTTGAGCATAAAGAAGCACTTTTCGTGAAACCGGGTATATATACACAATATCCAAGTGTTAAATATCGTGGAATTTTTATAAACGACGAAGCTCCTGCATTAACCAATTGGGTTAAGGAAAAATATGGATTTGCCAGGTCGAGTCAAGACCCTCCGGTTGGTAATAAGGTCGTAAATTATGGTCATGAGTTTTATTCAAGAATTTTTGAATTGATGCTCCGGATAAAAGCCAATTATCTTTGGCCTGCCATGTGGAGTAATGCTTTTAATGAAGATGATACCGAAAACCCGCGTCTTGCCGATGAATATGGTATAGTAATGGGTACCTCGCATCAGGAACCTATGATACGCTCTCAACAGGAATGGGACCGACGTTTCTTTAATACTCTCGGTCACTGGAATTATAATAAAGATCCTGACACACTCGAAAATTTCTGGAGAGAGGGTGTAAGGCGCAACAAAAACTACGAAAGCGTGATCACTATGGGCCTTCGTGGAGCCAATGATACAAAGATAGGCGGCGACATGAAATCGAATATTGCTATGGTTGAAAATATCGTCAATAAACAGCAACAAATTATCAGGGAAGAAATGAGCCCCGATCTTTCCAAAGTCCCTCAGACATGGTGTTTATACAAAGAGATAATGGATTATTACAATGACGGCATGCGTGTCCCCGATAATATAACGCTTTTATGGTCGGACGATAACTGGGGAAATATCCGCAGGTTGCCTACTCCGGAGGAACGTAAACGTAGCGGAGGATCCGGCATTTATTACCATTTTGATTATCATGGAGGTCCCCGGAGTTACGAATGGATTAACACAAATCCGATTGCTAAGATATGGGATCAAATGTCACTTGCCAAACAATATGGAGCCGACAGAATCTGGATTGTCAATGTCGGACACTTTAAAGGGTACGAATTACCCATAGAGTATTTTATGAGCCTTGCCTGGGACACAGGTAAATGGACTAATTCCAACATAAATGAATATACCCGGTTATGGGTCACCCGTGAATTCGGCTCAACTTACGCCAACGAAATAGCAGATATAATTTCAAAATACACAAAATTTAATGGACGACGTAAACCGGAATCGTTAACACCCCGTACTTATAGTTTGGTAAACTATCATGAAGCCGAAAATGTTGTTTCTGAATTCAATAGAATTACGGATCAAGCCGAATCTATTTATAACAAATTGCCTCCGGAAAAGCAGGAAGCCTTTTATGAGATGGTATTGTTCCCTGCAAAGGCCAGCACAACAGTTAACGGATTGTATCTGGCTGCTGCTAAAAACAACTTGTTTGCAAGCCAGAAACGTGCCAGCACAAACGACATGGAGATTCTGACCAGAACCTTTTTCCAGGCTGATGCAGACTTAATGAAATATTACAATCAAGTGTTTGCCGGTGGAAAATGGAACCACTTTATGGATGAGACCCATATCGGTTATACCAGTTGGATGCCTCCAAAAGTCAATAGTCTGGAAGCCATTAAACTTATAAAAATACAGGTACCCGACTCTGCTTTATTGGGAGTCGGATTAGAGGGTACCGAATCAAGTTGGCCTGGTTCTGTCGAAAAAGCAACATTGCCGGAATTTGATATTTTTAATGGCCGTCAACATTCTATCGATATTTTCAACAGGGGAAAAGTACCTTTTGAATACACTATCACTTCAACCGTTCCCTGGCTTGCTTTTTCCGAAAGTAAAGGACTGATGACCAATAAAGACAAACGTATTCTGGTGAATATCGATGAATCTCAATTGCCTGAAGGGTTGACCCTTGGTGTTATTAAAATTTCAGGTGCCGGCAGGGAAGTTTCCATTGCTGTAAGTGCATTTAACCCTACTGAGGTAAACAGGGAAAACCTGAAAGGATTTGTAGAAAGTGGTGGACTTATCTCCATAGAGGCTGAACACTATGCTGAAAATGTCGAACAGGGAGACAGAAAATGGATAAAAGTGGAAGATTACGGTCGTACAAGTTCAGGTATGAGAGCTACAGCTCCGGTCGATTCACCTGCTGCAACTCCCGGAAAAGATGCACCGTGTCTCGAATATCCAATATACCTGTTCTCAAAAGATACCGCTAAGATTATACTAATTACATCGCCACTTCTAAACTTTATGCCGGGACGGGATATTAAATTAGCCGTTTCGATGGATGATGAGGCACCGCAGTACCTAACCAATGTCCCTGATAAATTCAAATTGGATGGTTCGAATTCAGACTGGGCGAAAACTGTCGTAAATCAGGCACGCTATTGCCTGACAAACGTGAATGTCACAAAATCTGGTTATCATACGCTGAAGGTTTGGATGATTGATCCGGGAGTGGTTGTTGAAAAGATTATGATTAACATGGGCGGGTTAAAACCGTGTTATTTAGGAGCCCCTGAAAGCTATCATCATCTTAAATAGATATATTTACTCCATCCGGTTTGTTGGAAGATAAAGAACGAAATACTTTTACGGATTTTAAATATCCACGATAAATCTGTTGCCATACTATATTGCCAAATAATATTTACAAATAACTAATATCTTTGATCATGACTTATAGACCCTGTACTTTTTACAATCTCTTTTTCAAAACATTCAAGTCTTTTCATCATTCATCACCAATAATATTTCTATTGGTTGTTTTGCTGTGTTCCTTCAGTCTTTCCGTATACGCAACATCCGATTTATCAAAAATATGGGTAGGTACCTGGAGTACAGCTCCTCAACTTGTGGAACCGGGCAATATGCCTCCATCTCCAGGATTGAGCAACAACACGTTGCGACAAGTGGTCCGTGTTTCTCTCGGCGGAGACAGTTTGCGGATAAGATTCTCGAATGTATTCAGCAATAGCACTGTCACGATGAAAGCAGTAAAAGTTGCTGTTTCAATTGGAGGAAGCGGTATTGATGGTTCAACCATTAAAGAATTGAAATTTAATGGAATGACGGATGTTACTATGAATCCGGGTGCTACTATTACTTCAGATCCAATTCCATTCAATTTGAAACCAAGGATGGATATTGCAATTACTATTTACTTTGGTCAAACATCTTCGAATATAACAGGTCATCCGGGGTCCCGTACTACTTCCTGGTTGCTTGCCGGTGACAAAACTTCAGCCATTGATTTTGCGGGTTCTGTTCTTACAGATCATTGGTATTTCATCAACGGTATCGATGTGAAAGCCCCTGAATCCGCTACTGCAATTGCTATTCTTGGCAACTCCATTACTGATGGGCGAGGTTCGGATACAAACAAGCAAAACCGATGGACTGATATATTATCAGAGCGTCTTTTGAAAAATCCCGGAACAAGTCAGGTCGCTGTTCTTAATCTGGGAATTGGAGGTAATTGCGTGCTTTCAGGCGGTTTAGGCCCAACAGGAGTAAGCCGGTATGAACGTGACATCCTAGATCAGACAGGGGTACGTTTTGCTGTTGTTTTTATCGGGGTGAATGATATTGGCAGGGTCAGATCAGGTGAAGAAGCAACTACAACAGCGAATAATCTGATTACTGCTTTCAAATTATGGATTAAGAATGCTCATGCTAAAAATATAAAGATTTACGGTGCTACCATTACGCCCTTTCATGGTAATTCATATTACAATCAATACAGTGATTTATGCCGGAATAATGTTAATACATGGATTCGTACAAAGGGCAATTATGATGGATTTATTGATTTCGACAGGTCTTTAAGAAGTACATCTGATACGACTAGACTTGTATCAACTTATCAACACGACGGTCTGCACCCTACTGCTGAAGAATATGTAAAGATGGGTCAATCAATTGAACTAAAATTGTTTGAATGATATTCCCACGATCACAGGCACAGTCGAATGGACTGTAACTTAAAGTTTAACCGACATAAAATAGAATTGAGTCCTTAATATCTAATAGTCATGAAGCGAATATTCTTTTTCTTATTGATTTTGATATTCACAAAATCAGTTTCTGCTCAAAATGTAAAAATTGACAGTAGTAAGTACCCGGAGCCGGTAATATTTACTGCACAGCAAGATCATGACAATATGATGAAGCAACTCGGTATAATAAGTTTAAGGCCAGGACCAGATGGTAACGAAAGGGCACTAAATCATGCAAATTATGATGAATCAGTGGCAAATCCTTGTCCGCGAATCCCTGATATCCTCACATTAAATAGCGGGAAAAAAGTAACATCCGCTGATGTGTGGTGGAAGAAACGCAGGCCGGAACTTGTGGAAGATATTGAACATGAATTGTATGGAAAAATACCTAAAAAAATACCGAAGGTCTTCTGGACAGTTAAAGTGACTGATAGGGAATTCGTGGGTCGTATTCCTGTAATTGCAAAACAGCTGGTTGGTCATGTTGATAACACTGACTACCCTTTGATAGATGTAAATATCAATATGGTAGTGGTATTACCTGTCAATGTAAAAAATCCGGTTCCTGTTTTATTGATGTTTGGTTTTCCTTCATTGCCATCTCCGGCTCAACCTATGCCTGAGGATATGGAAAAAATAAATAAGGCTTTTAAAGAAATGTTGATTAAAAGCAAACCCGGCATGAAGGCAATATTTGAAAAGTATCCGGCATACTTACCTGTTACAAGGTTGCCTGGTTCTGATTTCTTTGCTCAGGCTCCTAATGAAAATTCTACACCAACAGAACAATTACTGGCAGCTGGTTGGGGATATGCTGTTGTAGAACCGAATAGTATTCAGGCTGATAATGGTGCAGGCCTTACAAAAGGTATCATCGGGTTAGTAAATAAAGGCCAACCAAGGAAACCGGATGATTGGGGTGCTCTACGGGCATGGTCGTGGGGAGCTGCCCGTGGCCTTGATTATCTTGAAACAGACATGATGGTGGATGCAAAAAAAGTCGGAATTGAAGGAGTCTCCCGTTATGGAAAGGCAGCATTGGTTACACTTGCATTCGAAACCCGTTTTGCTGCAGGTTTAATTGGATCTTCTGGTAAGGGGGGTGCAACATTGCAACGTCGTATATTTGGCGAAGCAGTTGAAAGTCTTACCGGTAATGGAGAGTATCATTGGATGGCCGGCAATTATTTGAAATATGCTGCATCCGAAGCCAGCTTTGGAAGTAAAACAGGCTGTGATTTAACTGTAGATTCGCATGAACTGATAGCACTTTGTGCACCACGCCTTACTTTTATAAGTTATGGCATACCTGAAAAAGGGGATTCACGATGGTTAGACCAACAGGGTAGTTTTATGGCTACAGTTGCCGCAGGTGTTGTTTTTAAATTATTGGGAGTTAAAGACCTGTGTATATCGAATGATTACATGAAAGAAAAAATGCCGCCTGTACTGACAGGTTTGCTGGAGGGCAAATTAGCCTGGCGACAACATGATGGCGGACATACTGATACTCCAAACTTTCAGTTTTTTATACCCTGGGCAAGTAAATACCTGAATTATAGCAGAACAACTTTGTAATGATGCAAAATTTAACTATTTGTTTAATAAGATATTAATTTACTTCCCTTTCAATTAATATTAGAATTGCAATAAATAATCATAACACAATAAGTAGAAATTCACTTAATTATTTTTCAGAGTATAAATAAATATTATATCTGATCAATCAATGAAAAAACCAACATCATAATTTTAGTATTGGCTTTTAATATGCTATGCCCCAAAAGTTTTTCGCAAACTAATTCCGGATCTTACGAAGTTGCAACATGGCAGGGTTTTCGGGATGCTGCAGTTAGTTATACTTTTGACGACAATTGCCCTAATCAATTGGCAGTTGCAATACCAATGATGAACAGTTATGGATTTAAAGCGACCATGTTTGTACCTTCATCCTGGATTAAAGATTGGACAGGATTGCAAAGCACGACAGACCGGGGAAACGAAATAGCAAGTCATACAGTTACACATGTTAACCTTGGAAATTTAACCATAGCACAACAAATCCCGGAGTTTAAGGATTCCCGGGAGGTAATTAATGCTCATATTAAAGACCATTTATGCACGACTATTGCTTATCCCTTTTGTGAACGGGGAAATGATTCGTTGTGTATGAACTATTATCTGGCTGCCAGGGCGTGCCAGGATACTATTGAGTCAAAAACTCCGGCCGATTTTATGAATATAAGCTCAATCCCAACAGGAACTGAATCGTCAATCCAAACCATCCGGGACTTTAATAATATAGTGGAGAAGGCCGTTTCACTAAAAGGGTGGTGTGTGTTTTTAATCCATGGCATCGACAATGATGGTGGCTGTTCACCCACTCAATCTGCAGTACTGAGGTCTCATCTCGAATCTATGAAACTACATAGTGACCGGTTTTGGATAGCTCCTTTCGGTGAAGTTGTCCGGTATATCCGGGATCGAAAAGCTGTTATTGTAAAGGAAATATTAAGCAGGAAAACAAGTATTACCTTACGGGTATCAGATAAACTTGAAAATTCAGTTTATAACTGTCCTGTAACAATAAGAAGGGTATTGCCGGGGAAGTGGAAGTCAGCAACAATTGAACAGAACGGTCAAAAAGTAAAAACGGAAATAGTGAATAAAAATGTGCTGAAATATATAATGTTTGATATAGTGCCCGGCAATGGTGATATACTCATTTTAAGGCAATAGGGAATTTAACCCGGAATAAATTCACCTGAATGAACGTCAAATTCAAAACTAAAAATAAAATTATAGTTGGACGGAATGCATGACAGAAGTATAATCCTGAAATTTAAAAGTCAGTTACAAGTAAATGACCCTTTCATGTACTATCTTTCAATGAATAATTAAAACCAATAATATGCAGGAGTAAGTGCCCGGTGCTAATTTAAATTTAAGTCTTGAATTGGAGTGGTGAAGACAGATATATTAATTTAACTAATGGAAAATATTACGACACAATAATTAAAAGTTTTTTAATTTACTTTATGTATCAGTGGGGTCAGAATTTTATCTGACCTCTTTTTTGTTCTAAATCAATTGGTTAGAATTATCAAATTCAAAGTATTAAATGTCCTTATTATCACTTTGCCGATTAGGGCATTTTTCTTACCTTTGCACTTTCGTAATAATGCAAATTGGCACTTAATGATTATATAGATAAGTGCTTTGGAATATAAATAATTTATTCTCTACAATATGTTTGAATCTCTTAGTGAAAGACTGGAACGGTCGTTTAAAATCCTGAAAGGGGAAGGTAAAATTACCGAGATAAACGTGGCTGAAACACTCAAGGACGTTCGTAAAGCCTTGTTGGATGCTGATGTTAACTATAAAATAGCCAAATCATTTACTGAAACCGTAAAAGAGAAAGCCATTGGTCAGAATGTACTCACATCTCTGAAACCAAATCAGTTAATGGTGAAGATTGTCCACGACGAACTGGCAGAACTGATGGGCGGTCAGAGTGTAGATATAAACCTGAAAGGCTCCCCTTCAATCATTTTAATGTCGGGGTTGCAAGGCTCCGGTAAAACAACTTTCTCAGGTAAACTGGCAAATCTTCTTAAAACCAAACGCGGTAAGAACCCCCTGTTAGTAGCCTGTGATGTGTATCGTCCGGCTGCTATTGAACAATTGAAAGTTCTGGGCGAACAACTTCAGATACCAGTCTATGCCGATCTGGAAAGTAAAAGTCCTGTTGCAATTGCCGAAGCAGCTATAAAATATGCTAAATTACATGGGAATGATGTGATCATTGTGGATACTGCCGGACGACTAGCAGTAGATGAAATGATGATGAATGAGATTGCAGCGATTAAGAAAGCTCTCCAACCTCAGGAAATTCTGTTCGTAGTGGATGCTATGACCGGACAGGATGCAGTAAATACAGCAAAAGAATTCAACGAAAGGCTTAATTTCGACGGAGTTATCCTGACAAAACTCGATGGAGATACGCGTGGTGGTGCAGCATTGTCTATTCGTTCAGTAGTCAATAAACCTATCAAATTTGTAGGTACAGGTGAAAAAATGGATGCGTTGGATGTATTCTATCCTGAACGTATGGCCGATCGTATCTTAGGAATGGGTGATATTGTATCGTTGGTTGAACGTGCACAGGAACAATATGATGAGGAAGATGCCCGCAGGTTGCAAAAAAGAATTGCCAAAAACCAATTTGATTTCAACGATTTTATATCCCAGATACAACAAATCAAAAAGATGGGTAATATCAAAGATCTGGCTGCTATGATTCCGGGTATGGGCAAAGCCTTGAAAGATGTGGAAGTGGGTGATGATGCTTTTACCGGAATTGAGTCCATCATTCATTCAATGACACCCCATGAACGTGAAAATCCAAATCTGTTGAACGGAAGCCGTAAAATGCGAATTGCCAAGGGTAGCGGGACCACCATTGTTGATGTGAACCGTCTGCTGAAACAGTTTGAACAAACCAGCAAGATGATGAAAATGGCAACTGTCAGTCAGGGAAAACTGAAAATGGGCAAACACAGATAAAGACATTTACAATTTATCAGGAACAAAGAACAAAGAACAAAGATCAAAGAACAAAGATCAAAGAACAAAGAACAAAGAACAAAGAACAAAGACAAAGAACAAAGATCAAAGAACAAAGATCAAAGAACAAAGATCAAAGAACAAAGATCAAAGAACAAAGACAAAGAACAAAGATCAAAGAACAAAGATCAAAGAACAAAGATCAAAGAACAAAGACAAAGAACAAAGATCAAAGAACAAAGATCAAAGAACAAAGACAAAGAACAAAGACAAAGAACAAAGAACAAAGACAAAGAACAAAGAACAAAGAACAAAGAACACGGAACACGGAACGTGAAACTTCAAACTCTTCAAACATAAAATTATGTATACTCTCATTGATGGCAAAGCCATATCCGAAAAAATAAAAGAAGAAATCGCAGAAGAAGTAAAACTCATTGTTGCTTCAGGGAAAAGAGCTCCCCATTTGGCTGTAATTATTATAGGACACGATGGTGGCAGCGAAACCTATGTGGCTGGAAAGGTAAAAGATTGTAAAGATTGTGGCTTTACTTCTACGTTGATCCGTTTTGATGATGATGTTACTGAAGAAACCTTGCTTGCTGAAGTGGACAAACTTAACAAAGATGACAAAATTGATGGTTTTATAGTTCAATTACCAATCCCAAAACATATTTCCGAACAAAAAGTTATAGAAGCAATTGATTATCGTAAAGACGTGGACGGTTTTCATCCGGTCAATGTAGGTCGTTTATCCATAGGATTGCCTTGCTATATTTCGGCTACACCTCTGGGTATCATCGAATTGTTTAAACGCTATGAAATCCCTACTTCAGGAAAAAATTGTGTCGTGATTGGACGGAGTAATATCGTCGGAAAACCAATAGCTACACTTATGATGCAAAAAGGGTATCCGGGCGATGCAACGGTTACTGTTTGTCATAGCCGTACTAAAAATATGAAAGATATTTGCTTACAGGCCGATATTATCATAGCAGCTTTAGGAAAACCTGAGTTCCTGAAAGGAGATATGGTAAAGGATGGCGTTGTTATCATTGACGTTGGAACAACACGCGTTCCATCAACTCTTACCAAATCGGGTTTTAAACTCAAAGGTGATGTTGCTTTTGATGAAGTAGCACCAAAATCTTCATTTATTACTCCTGTTCCGGGTGGTGTCGGTCTGATGACCCGCATTGCATTGATGAAGAATACATTGTTGGCAGCTAAAGGGGAAATCTATTAATTTACTATTTAGTTAATTAGTTAATTGGTGATTAGTTAATTAGTTAATTGGTTGATTGGTTAAATGGTTGATTAGTTAAATGGTTGATTAAATGTAAATAACTTTTGAAACCGGCCAATTGTAAATCGTAAATGAATAAATTGTAAATTAGAATGGCTTTATTTTATGTTCCAAATCTCGTTTCCGGTCATGTCCTTCCTGAAGAAGAATCGCAGCATGCAGTCAAAGTATTGCGGCTACAGGTGGGAGCAGAGATCACTGTGGTAGATGGAGTAGGAGGGTATTACAAAGCTAAAATCATTAACCCTCACCCGAAACATTGCACATTTGAAATAACGGAAATAATACCGGAATATCGTAAGCGGGATTTCCACCTGCATATTGCCATTGCACCAACCAAAAACATAGAGCGCTTGGAGTGGTTTATTGAAAAAGCCACTGAAATTGGAATTGATGACATTACTCCCATAATATGCCGGTTTTCTGAACGCAAAATTATCAAAGCCGAACGACTCGAAAAGATCATTGTTTCTGCAGCAAAACAATCGGTAAAAGCTTATTTTCCCATACTTCATCCCCTTTGTTCCTTTGATGAATTGATGAAAACTCAACAGTCTTCACAAAAATTTATTGCCCATTGCTACGAAGAAGATAAAAAACTGTTGCAAAACGAAATTCACAAATCTACTGACGTATTGATACTGATTGGACCGGAAGGTGATTTTAGTAAAGAGGAAGTACTGAAAGCCATATCAGTTGGATTTATACCCGTTTCATTAGGGAATAGTCGTCTTCGAACTGAAACTGCCGGAGTGGTAGCCTGCCATACGGTGAGCCTTAGGAATGAGGAAGGTCAAATAGGAGTAAGAGGTAAGGAGTAAGAGGTAAGGAGTAAGGAGTAAGGAGTAAGGAGTAAGAGGTAAGGAGTAAGGAGTAAGGAGTAAGGAGTAAGAAGTAAGGAGTAAGGAGTAAGGAGTAAGGAGTAAGAAGTCAGGAGTAAGGAGTAAGGAGTAAGGAGTAAGGAGTAAGGAGTAAGGAGTAAGGAGTAAGAAGTAAGGAGTTAGAGGTAAAGAAGTAGCTAACAGGTAGAAAAATAGATTAACCTGTCAATTTTTCAACCGACCTTCCAATCAACCAACCTTCCAATCAATCAACCAATCAACTAATTAACCAATCAACTAATTAACCAATCAACCATTCAACTAATTAACAAATAAAGAATCATCACTCCGGAACACAGAACACGGAACACGGAACACGAAACACGGAACACGAAACACGAAACACGAAACACGAAACACGGAACACGGAACGCATTATCCTCTCGTAAATACCAACTTTTTTTCAGTAGATAATCCTGTATTGAACCAATATCCATCTTCATTAAAACCTTTCAGGTCATCCACATTCTCAATCCGGTTTTGAATGACATACCGGACCATCATCCCCCTTGCTTTTTTTATATACACTACAATCGGTTTATAAGAGTTGTTCTTGTTTTCCAGAAAATCGAAGTCAATCACTTCTGCCCGAAGTTCCCGGCGGTTAATGCATTTGAAATATTCCCCTGAAGCCAGGTTTAGTAAAACCTGCGGCCCCCCCGAATCATTTATGGCATCATTCAATGCCCGTGTGATAAGGCTTCCCCAAAAAGCATACAGATTTTTCCCGGTACCGGTGTCCAACCGTGTGCTTACATCCAACCGGTAGGGCTGAATAAGGTCGAGCGGGCGAAGTACTCCATATAAGCCCGAAAGTATCCTTAAATGCGATTGTAGGTAGACAAACTCATCCGGCGTGAAACTCCCCGCGTCCAACCCGTGGAATACTTCCCCATTGAAAACAAAAACAGTTTGTTTTGCATTTTTAGCTGTAAAAGGAACCTGCCAGTTGAAATGCCTGTCAGCATTAAGTTGTGCCAGGTTAGAACTGATATCAAGGATTTCAGCCAATTCAGTTCTCGATAGTTGTTTTATTTTATGCGCCAGTTTCTCCGCCGAATCCAAAAATACCGGCAATGTATAATCATTTACATATTGTTGAGAAGTAAAGTTCTGAATTTTTGCCGGTGAAAGGAGTAGGATCATGTGTTAATCAGTTAATTGGTTTATTTTATCGTTCCGTGTTTCGTGTTCCGTGTTTCGCGTTTGGGGTGATGATTCTTTATTTGTTAATTAGCTGCCTTGTTGATTAGTTAATTGGTTGATTAGTTTATTTAATATTATACTGATTTTTTCTTTTAAAAGTACGGACTTACCTTATTGGGCAAGTCCGTCTTATAAATGAATGAAAAATCATTTTTAATTATTCATTTTCCCTTGTTCCAATCGTATTGTATGGGTTGATTGGTCGCATACTTCAGTAGGTCCGTAATATTGAATCGGACCCGGGTAAATGTAACTCATCTTTTCACCGGCCCAATAATCGCGGACTGATTCGTAATATTTAAACGGAGCTCCGTCCAGCTCAACCAATGCTTTTTGAATTACCGGTTTCATTTTTCCATTACGACGTTCCATATTCATCATCATGGTGATAGGTACACCTCCTGCCATCCATTCATTTGCAGAAGCAGTAAGGTTACGGACCGAAGCCATATATCCTGTTTTGCCTTCATTAATTAAAATGGAAGCAGTGTAACCAAGTGTATACGTATAATCCGCATCAAAATTCGAAGGGATAGCACAACGTCCTTCGTAACCGAAGAAGTGATTGATGGCCGAAAATTTACCTTTGTATTTGCCTTCTGCTTTCATCTGAGCCAACCGTTTTGCAACCATCTCGATCAATAGTTTTTCTGTTTCAATCAATGAAACCTGAACATTTCCATGAGGGTCACGGTCAAGGGTTAACTGTCTGGCAATGCCTTTAGGTAATCCGCGATATACCTGTGTACTTTCGGGTGTGAGCATTCCTTTTACATATTCACGTTTTTCTTCGTCAGTATTTAATGCAATGAAATCTTCATTGTCGGAAAGTAATTCGTTCAGTTCGGCGATCAGGGTTTTCATTGCAGGAATAAATTCAATTAACCCTTCCGGAATAAGGACGGTACCATAATTAAGGCCATGTTTAGCACGGTCCACTACGATTTTTACGATATTATTCACCACATCATACAATGTCATATTTTTGGCTTCCACTTCTTCCGATATAATACAGATGTTTGGTTGACTTTGTAATGCACATTCGAGTGTGATATGCGATGCCGAACGACCCATCAGGCGGATAAAGTGCCAGTATTTTTTAGCTGAACTGGCATCACGCTGAATGTTCCCGATTAATTCGGAATATACTTTGCAGGCAGTATCAAAACCAAATGAAGTTTCTATCATTTCGTTTTTCAAATCGCCATCAATCGTTTTTGGACAACCGATAACCTGAATGCCAGCTTTTGTTTGCGAATAATACTCGGCCAATACACATGCATTCGTATTGGAGTCATCACCACCAATAATGACAATCGCTTTAATCCCCAGTGTCTTGCATATTTCTGCACCTTTTTCGAATTGCCATTCTTCTTCCAGCTTGGTACGCCCGGAACCGATAATGTCGAACCCTCCGGTATTACGGTATTCATCCACAATTTCTTTCGTAAGTTCCATATATTCATGATCAACTAATCCAATAGGACCATCCAAAAATCCGTACAGTTTATTTTCAGGATTTAATGCTTTTAATCCATCATACAATCCACTAATCACATTGTGACCACCCGGTGCCTGTCCACCCGAAAGGATTACGCCAACCCCAACGGCAGCATTCTCTTTTTTAGCCCCCGGTTCTATCGTAAGCAACGGCATCCCGTATGTTTTCGGGAATAAACTTTTGATTTCAGTATGGTCGGCTACCGATTCGGTTGCTGCGCCAACTTTTAAGATCACATTGCCATTCAGTGCAATAGGCAGTTTCGGTTGATAGCTTGCACGGGCAATTTGTAAAGGACTTTTAGTTATTAATTTCATAAATGATAAAATATTATAATAGTATGATATTCAAATACAAGTTTTTCTTTCAATATGACTGCAAAATTAAAGAAAAAATTCAATAACACAAAAAAGAATGATAGTAGAATTGTATGAATTTTAACAGGCTATTTTTTCGACCTGCTAATTTGAAGCCCGGCCTTTCGAAACATATCAAAATCAACTGTTTTACCCAATTCTACTTATTTTATCCAAATCCCCTGATATATGAAATATTATTGCTACCTTTGCGCCCGAATTAAAAAACAACTATACGTTGTGAGTAAAATATCCGCACACACTGCATTAACCTTTGCAGGCTGCTTATCTGAGGGTACACGTTTTGGAAAAACGAATGAAACCCGAATCCACTTTTGTTCTAATTAAAGCTCAGAAGTTTTATGAGGGTTCCATGAGAAATTGGTTTATCAACAACCCGTTCTCATGAAATAATCGCCGGATTACTACTCGAAACGTGTACTAAAAACAACAAAATGACATTTAAAGAATTGAATTTGAAGGACGATATATTATCGGCCATTGAAGAACTGGGCTATGAACAACCTATGCCCGTACAGGAAAAAGTAATCCCTTTCATGCTGGAACAAACAGCTGATTTAGTGGCTCTTGCGCAAACTGGAACCGGTAAGACTGCTGCTTATGGATTGCCGGTATTGAACATGATCGATGCAACCCGTAAACAGGTTCAGGCTCTGGTGCTCTCACCAACACGTGAACTGTGTATCCAGATTGCAAGCGATTTAAAAGGGTATTCCAAAAACATGCGCGGTATGCATATTGTCCCTGTATATGGTGGCGAAGATATCCGTACACAACTCCGTCAGTTGGACACTCCTCCTCAAATTATTGTAGCCACACCGGGCCGGTTAATCGACCTGATCGAACGTGGCAAAGTGGAACTGGGCGCCATTGACTATCTGATTCTCGATGAAGCGGACGAAATGCTGAACATGGGTTTCAAGGAAGATATTGAAACAATCCTTGAACGTACTCCGGCCACCCGCCGTACCATGCTTTTTTCGGCAACCATGCCTAAAGAAATTGCAAATATCGCAAAGCGGTATATGAAAAACTACGAAGAGATTACCGTAGGCACCAAGAATGCAGGCGCTGATAATGTCGAACATATCTATTATGTATCGCAGGCACGTCAACGCTATATGGTTTTGAAACGTATTGTGGATTTGAATCCTGATATTTACGGGATTGTTTTCTGCCGTACCCGTATGGAAACCAAGGAGGTGGCTGAAAAATTGATGCACGACGGGTATAATGCCGATGCGCTTCATGGTGACCTTTCACAAGCCCAACGCGATAGCGTGATGCAGAAATTCCGTATCCGGAATATCCAGCTGTTGGTAGCCACCGATGTTGCTGCCCGTGGATTGGATGTAAGCGATTTGACTCACGTTATCAATTACAACTTACCCGATGATGTCGAAATCTATACCCACCGTAGCGGTCGTACAGGTCGTGCCAATAAAAAAGGGGTGGCTGTATCGATTATCCATTCAAAGGAAAAATTTAAAATCAAGGATATTGAGCGCATGCTCCATAAATCGTTTGAACAACAACAAATCCCAAACGGACTTGAAGTATGTAAAAAACAACTGTTTTTTATGATTGACCGCATGGAACATGTGGAAGTCAGCGAAGAACAAATTGATACTTATATGCCTCAAATCATGAAACAATTGGAATACCTCAGCAAAGAGGAACTTCTAAAACGTTTTGTTTCGTTGGAATTCAATCGTTTCCTGAGTTATTATAAGAATGCCGAAGACCTGAACCTCCCCGAACGCAGTGAACGTGGCGAACGTGGCGAACGAAGTGAGAGAGGCGGTTCTAAACCGGGTGGTCGTGTACGTCTGAAAATGAATGTCGGCGAACGTGAAGGCATTGATCCAAAACGCCTGTTGGGCATTATAAACGATGTGACCGGCGACAAATCGATCAATATAGGATCAATTGAAGTAACCAATAAATTTACATTCTTTGATGTCTTTGCCGATCAGCTCGAACAGGTGGTCACTGCATTTGCAGGACAATCGGAAGTGGAAGTATCGGAAGCCAAAGGAAGTAAAACATTTGAAGGTGGCGGAAGTCGCAAACCGGAATATCGTCCCCGTTCAGGTGGAAGCTCCAGCTATTCGGGCGGCGGATACCGTGGCGGTGATCGAAGCAGCAGCCGTTCATCCGAATCTGCAGGTGGTGAAAAACCATGGCGTAACCGTGATGTAAGCGATCGCAGTAGCAGTCGTTCTTCAGCAGGAAGCAGCAATGAACGCAGAAGCGGATCTTCGTATAAAGGCGGAAGCTCTTCATATAAGAAAAGATCTTAAACCAATCAACCATTAAATTTTGCAGAAGTTTAAACTCAGTATTATTGAGAATAAACTTCTGCATTTTTTTATATGCGTTCCGCGTTCTGCGTTCCGTGTCCTGCGTTCCGCGTTCCGTGTTCCGTGTTCCGTGTTCTGCGTTCCGTGTTCCGTGTTCCGCGTTAGGGGTGATGATTCTTTATTGGTTGACTGGTTAATCCCGTAAACGGGACGTCACTTCGTTCCGTTGGATGATTGGTTGATTGGTTAATCCCGAAACGGGACGTCCCTTTGTTCTGTTGGTTGTTTAAATGGTATATTTACTTTATTTTCAAAACCTTTCCGATAAACCGGAATGTACCATATTTTTATTTTTTTAACCCTTAGTAGAAAACCAAACACCAAACACCAAACACCCCACACCCCACCCTTATTCGCTTATTTTTTAAACAGATCAACACTCATAGTAGAACTAAATAACGATAACAAAAATTGAGGGAAGTCAGGAAGTCTGAAATTGTAAATAATTTTGTCCACTGATTAAGCTGATTTACACAGACTTTTTTAAGTATGAAATTGTAAATGAATAAATTGTAAATGAATTTGTCCACTGATTATGCTGATTTACACAGATTTTTTTTAATGTAGTAAATTGTAAATTGTAAATGAATAAATTGTAAATTATTCTATTGTGTTTTCTATTGTGCCTATTGTGGTTATGTGTTTTTTAATCTATTGTGTTGTGGTTCGTAGGAAGTAAATTGTAAATGATTTCATGCTTTAATCTGACAAGATAGTACCGGTATATTTCAATCATTCCTGACAATCTGCCACCCTTTTTCTGCCAAAAATGGAATTTCTGAGTTTTGGCAAAATTATTGATAGATAGGATTCAATCCTATGCTGTTTGTAGAGGTGAATCAATATGCAAAATAATAAACTGACAATATGAAGAAAGATAAAAATACAGAAGAAACGCCTGAGTTGATGGCGGAATCTCAAGTGGAAGAAATTATTCCCACTCCCGATATTTCCGATGATGCTGCTGATAAAATAGAAGATGAACTCGAAGTGATGTCTCAAAAATGTACAGAGCTGAATGATAAAAACTTACGTCTAATGGCCGAATTCGATAATTATCGCAAACGGACCCTGAAAGAACGTATCGATCTGTTGAAAACTGCCGGTGAAAAAGTGCTGGTTGATATGCTGCCGTTAGTCGACGATTTTGAACGTGGTTTAAAGGTTATGGATACTTCGGAAGATGTGCAGGCAGTGAGAGACGGAGTGGATTTGATTTATTCGAAGTTTATTTCTTTCCTGCTTCAGAACGGAGTAAAAGCTATTCCAACTGAAAATCAGACTTTCGATACCCAGTTCCACGAAGCAATTACAACTTTTCCGGCTCCAAGCGATGACATGAAAGATAAAATTATCGATTGTGTGGCAAAAGGGTATACAATGAACGATAAGGTTATCCGTTTTGCGAAAGTAGTAGTGGGGAAATAATTAATAATTATAAATTAATAATTATAAAATGGTAAATTGTAAATGAATAAATGGTAAATTAAAATATGTCTAAAAGAGATTATTACGAAATACTGGAAGTCCAAAAATCAGCTTCGGCTGATGAAATAAAAAAGGCTTACCGTAAAAAAGCAATTAAGTTTCATCCTGATAAAAATCCCGGTGACAAAAAATCAGAAGAGAATTTCAAGGAAGCTGCCGAAGCCTACGAAGTATTGAGCGACCCTGATAAACGCCAACGGTATGATCAGTTCGGTCATGCAGGAGTGGGAAGTGCTGCCGGTGGTGGATTTAATGGTGGAAATATGAATATGGATGACATATTCTCCCACTTTGGTGATATCTTTGGCGGACATTTTGGCGGATTTGGCGGTTTCGGAGGAAATCAACGGGGAGGCCAACGAGTACGCAGGGGTTCCGATTTGCGTGTAAAAGTGAAACTTAACCTGGCAGAAATCGCTGCCGGAGTAGAAAAGAAAATTAAAGTAAAGAAATACGTTTCCTGTTCCAATTGCAACGGTTCGGGAGCAGCCCACGGTTCAGCCACTTCCACTTGTCCCACCTGTAATGGACAAGGCAGGGTAAACAGGGTACAACAAACAATACTGGGCCAGATGCAGACGGCTGTAGAATGCCCGACCTGTGGTGGTGACGGTAAAATTATAAAGGAAAAATGCGTTCATTGTAATGGTGAGGGCATTGTTCGTGAAGATGAAGTGATCACCATCAACATTCCGGCAGGTGTTGCCGAAGGGATGCAACTCTCGGTAAGCGGTAAAGGAAATGCTGCACGAAGAGGCGGAGCGAATGGTGATTTATTGGTGCTGGTCGAAGAAGAAGCCCATCCTGAATTAATACGCGATGAAAATGATCTGATATATAATCTTTTGCTTACAGTACCAATGGCTACCCTGGGCGGTTCAATGGAAGTACCTACTGTGGATGGAAAAGTGAAAGTAACGATTGCTCCCGGAACTCAACCGGGGAAGGTATTACGGCTTCGTGGAAAAGGACTTCCCAGTGTAAATCAATACGGCACCGGTGATTTATTGGTAAATATAGGCGTTTATATCCCCGAAAACCTCAGTAAAGATGAAAAAGCGACAATAGAAAAACTCGGCAAATCGGAGAACATAAAACCAAATGCTGCCGCTTCACGTAACTTCTTTGCCCATTTCAGAAATATGTTTGAATAAGAATTACCTCTATTTTATAATACAACCCTTCGTCTTTGGATGAGGGGTTTTTTGTTTGAGTGGACTAGTAGTGTTAGGTAGTTATTCTGGTCATGATTAAATGCACTATTAATGATCCAACACTCTTAACTTTTATATTATACGATATGTAATGATAGTTATACGGTCAGACAACTATGACTTTCGTAATTTTTTGCAATTAATTTCAAATTTAACGGATTATATTACAAACAATAAATGTTATAACAATTTAATATTAGCACTTTAATAATTCTGAAAGATGCATCGTTTTATTCTTTAAATTGTGAGGAGTGATAGCAAAATTTTTGATTTTCTGTTTTAGTATTTTAACTCACAATTTTGTGTATTTTTTTAGCACAATATTGCGTATTTTACGTACTGTCTCTTTTATTCGAATGTGTACAAGTTTGGTGTTAAAATCAAAAAACTAAGTATTTTTCTTATCCGGTTTTTATCCCTCTAGTTGTTGTATATCAGCATTCTATTCTTTTTCTGGCTTGTCATTGTTAGGTATAAGAAGCCTGAAATTAGAGAGTTTTACAAATTTACTACAAATTTGAATGAGAGAGGTTGGAAAATTTGAATCTAAAAGTTGGAATGCAATAAGTTGTAGATTTAAAATAATATTGTACATTTGTTACGAAAATTATACAATATGTTCAGATTTAGGTTCCTTAGATTCTGGCTGTATTTTTTTTGCTGTATTTTCGTATACAGTTGTTCGAGTGTGCCCGATGAACTGAAAACTGCCGATCGACTCATCGAAACAGCCCCTGACACCGCTTTATTTCTCTTACAACACATTTCTCCCAATAACTATAAGAATCCTTCCTATCATGCATTCTATGGTTTATTGCTTGTCAGGGCAATGGACAAGATGCTTCTACCATTGCAATCCGATTCGCTTTTGAACTATTCACTAAATTATTACAAGGAACATCATGATGATAATCAACTTGCGACCTGTTATCTATACAAAGGACGCAGGTGTAAATACGAATTGCAATATGATAAAGCCATGGGCTATTATTTAATTGGATTGGATATTGCACAACGTACAAACGATAATCTTTTATTAGGCAGGTTCAACCTCGATATGGGTGATATTTATTTGTTACAACGCGATTATAGTTTGTCACGTCAAAAGTATAAACGCTCATTCGAATCTTTTACTAAAATTAAATTTCAGTCCCAGGCTTTTTATTCGTTGCTAAATATCGGAAGAACCTATCATGCAGCCAGAGACTATAATAACGCACAACTTTTTTACAAAAAAGTGATTAGCTATTCTGCAGACTCTCTCGAAAAAGCCTCCTTGCTGCAGGAAATAGCGATAAACTTTTACGACCATAAACAATTTGATTCGGCGATGATCTATTTCCGACAAGTCATACAGTATCCTTACATCGGGAATAACAAGGCTGTACGTTATTCTTATTTTGCAGATCTGTTTCTTGATTTAAAACAAATTGATTCTGCAACCTTATATGCAAAAAATGCATTTAAATATTACCCTGATATTATAACACAACGTGAATGTTACCGGATACTGACAAATGCAGGATTTTTAAAAGGGAATATCAAGCAGATGAAAATGTATATGAATAAGTATGTTGCTATAAGCGATTCAGTTCGAAAAATTGAAAATCAATCTAAAGGAAGCCTGATTGAATCTATTTACAGCACGAAAAAGGAAGTTATCAAAACAAAAAACAATCAGTGGTATATCGTTGGGTTCATGTTTTTGGGTCTTATGATTGGATTAATACTTATAATTCAATTAAGGAAACTGAATATACTTGAAATTCAGAAAACCGAAATTCATTATCAACAACAAAAAAACAGAATACGAATAGATGTTTTAACTAAACATAGTGAATCATTGCTGAAAAAAATTGAAACAGTAAAATCAAATCAATCCTCAGAACGTAAAAAAGCAAGCCCGGCAGTAAAAGAAAAGTTGGACCGTAAAATATATGAAGATATCCTGCACCTGAATGATATTGACTTCTTTTACACAGAGATGGATACGGTACTCAACAACCTTGTAAGCAAACTCCGTTCACGCTATCCGGCACTTACTTCCAAAGAAATATGTTGGTGTTGCCTTTATTTACTTCATATTCCTACAACCGACATCTATTTGCTATTAGATTATAAAGTAGGTAGTTTAAAAAAAATGAAACAAAGACTGGCACAAAAAATCATTTTGTCAGGAATAAAAGGGATTGATGATTTTCTCATCGGAATTCTCACCGAATAGCCGGAAATATTCCATCATGTTTTTTAAAAATATTTCATTTTCTACATTTTATCTGTTGAACCCTCCCCTAAAATTGTCTTTTTAGAGTCTTTTTTTTCTGTGAAAAAACTGCGACCCCTTTTTTTGTATGAAATTGGAACTAAATCATTGATTAACATGATTTACTAATTTGGCTGAGTCCCCATTTATTTAATAAAAAATTTAGTACTTTAGAATTTCTTTTTTTAACTTAGCACACGATCGATCATCTTTTTTTTTTAAACTTTAATATTAATATTTAAATTATTCAATTATGAAAAAAGTTTGTTCTTTGAGAGTGAAAATCTGGATTATTACCGGATTATTAATGACTTCTATGTTTTGTTTTGGGGTAGACAGATCACTTCCTATCCCTAAGGTTGACCCACTTATTCCGCCTATTACGCAACCAAATTGAATTATTACATTCATTCTTGTTGAAGTAACCTTAACGGAACGGAACTGTTAACTTGCATTGAGCTGATAGTAGGAGATGCAAATTTTACAGTTTATAATGAATCTTATCAGTTTGTTTTTATTCTGCTTGTGGAAACTTATTTTACTTCGAATGTATTTATACTCATCAATGAATGGATAAATGTGAACTACACCTTTCCATCTTTTATGGGAGAACAATTTTTAGTAAAGAATTCCATTTAGAATAAATCAATTTACCGAGTAAGCGGTACAGTCTTTTTTTGAAATTGTTTTATCCGGATATTTGTCTTTTAAACCTAAACATTAATCAAAATATCATGACAAATATAACTTTTAAACTTACTTTGACTGTACTGCTTATTCTTTTTTTTTTCAGAATATTGAAATTCATTCTAACATGGTATATTTTAATTTAATTTTTTAGTTACTCTTATTTTATTTCTTTTGCTAATTCACTCTTGTCTGGTGTTTTTAAATTTTCAGACTTTCTGAATCCTCGAATATTTAGTTGTCGTTATTTATTTTTAAAAGACAGCAAACTTTAGTTATTACTCCTCAATATCAATAATATACAAATAATATACGACAAATTTACTATATAAGCGACAATCAAATTTGAGATATGGAAATTGTATCTTTTTGATTTATATCATGGTGTAAAGATGTCTGATTTTAGTTCATCGTATAGTTATATTACTTTTTGATTTGGTTCGGAGCAAAGTCTTAAATTGATGACTTCTTCCATATCATTTTGTGTCAAAGTTTTAACCGTTTTTTTTGTATTCATTATGATGACAATCTCAACCCACCCGCTGTTTATTCTTTTTTTTTTAACTATATCGAATAGTATTTACAACACATTAAGCTAACGGTACGAAATGCAAATTAGCCATGAATTTTTAGCTTCCAGGTGATAATTAGGGGCGTAAATCATGGTCGGTTTTTAATTCTCTGTAAGTGGGTTCAATTTCACAGATTTTATTGTAACATTGCCAATTGAGCTCTTTGGAATCTGTCTCTAAGGTAGATAGTATGAAGAAAAAACACATACTTCTTGCCATACAATAATTTCTATGACAATAAAAAATAGAAAAAAGCTTTTGTTGAATGATCAACAAAATTATTTAGCAGAATTATTTGAATTAATGTTGAATTGATATTTATTGGAATTTTAAGATGGCGTCAAATTGTAGAAAACATAAAAAACAGTTCCTTTTTTTCTGACACAATTTATTGAAATCTTTATTCAAACTCGACGACTGTAATTCCACTTCCCCCGAAGTTGATATGTTCATCGTTGAAGGCACGCACGCCATTGACAGTACCGAGGTATTGGCGGATCATTTGCCTTAAAGCACCTGTACCTGTGCCATGCAATATACGGACGGAAGCAACACCCACCATCACCGCATCGTCGATAAAGTACATCACTGCCTGGATGGCTTCATCCCCCCTCATGCCACGGACATCAATTTCGGAAGAGAAGGTGAGTTTACGTTGACGGACCTCATCGGTAGCGGAATTACCAAGTGATTCGTATTTACGGGTTTCTTTTTTGAGTTGATTATTACTGATGGGTTCGAGTTTTGACAGTTTGACGGTTGATTTCATATTCCCGAAAGTCACAAGAGCCTGTTTATCCTGCATCTCTACAATTATCCCGGTAGCCATCTGGCCTTTTAAACGGACAGTAGCTCCGGCTTTTAGAGTCGGGCGTTCCGCGTTCCGCGTTCCGTGTTCCGTGTTGCGTGTTCCGCGTTCCGCGTTCTGTGTTCCACGTTCTGCGTTCCGTGTTTCGTTTTCCGTGTTCTGCGTTCCGGATTCTGCGTTTTGGGTCTCTGATTTCAGGATAAGGTGCAGGCCGGATTTCACATTCTTCAGGTTTTTGGATGAAAGTCCCGGTTTAGAAGATGTTTCCTCTTTTATACCCGCTTTAAACTCTTCAAGATCTTTACGGGCAGCGCGTGTTTTTTCTTTATCGGCTTCCGCTTCTTTTATCTGACGGATGGTGTTTTCGATTTTTGCATTGGCATCCGATAACAGGTTTTTGGCTTCGTCCTTTGCTTTGGTGGTAATTTCTTTCCGTTGGCGATCGATGGAAGCGAGTTCGGCTTCGTATTTATCCAATACTTCCTCCAACCGTTTTTCTTTCTGGCGGATAATCTGGCGTTTATTTTCCCAGTACCGTTTATCACGTACGATATCCTGGAGGTGTTTGTCGTAATCGAGATGCTCCGAACCTACTTTTTCGGCAGCTTCGGCAATTAAATCTTCGGGCAGTCCTATTTTACGGGCAATCTCGATGGCAAACGAACTTCCGGGATTGCCTATTTGCAGTTGGAAAAGCGGTTGCAGATGCTGGCGGTCGTACAGCATGGCTCCGTTCACTATTCCTTCGGCATCTTCGGCGAAATGCTTTAAATTTGTATAATGGGTGGTAATCACTCCAAATGCCAGGTTCCTGTTGAAGCGTTCGAGTGAGGCTTCAGCAATGGCACCGCCTATTAACGGTTCGGTACCAGTTCCAAATTCATCAATGAGTAAAAGAGTCTTCGGAGTGCTGTTTTTGATAAAAAACTTCATGTTCAGCAAATGGGAACTGTAGGTGGAAAGGTCGTTTTCGATCGATTGTTCGTCGCCGATATCAATAAACAGCCTGTCGAATATACCTGCCCGGCTGCTGTCGTGGAGAGGCACGAGGAGTCCGCACTGGATCATGTACTGCAGCAATACCACCGTCTTGAGGCAGACTGATTTTCCGCCTGCATTCGGTCCAGAGATAACCAGTATCCGTTGTTTTTCGTTCAGTACGATATCCAGCGGCACAATTTCTTTTCCCTGCTTTTTCAGCGAGAGGTACAATACAGGATGCACTGCCTTTACCCACTCGAGCTGGCACTGGTCATCCACCCTGGGTTTGATCGCCTTAATGTCAATGGCAAAAAGTGCTTTGGCACGCAGGAAGTCGATCTGGCCCAGAAAGTACTGAGATGCAAAAATCTCTTCGGAATGAGGGCGGACAAAATTAGTGAAATCGACCAGTATCCTCATGATCTCGCGGCGTTCCTCCCCTTCGAGTTCACGCAGGCGGTTATTGGCTTCCACTACCTGGGTAGGTTCAATAAAGACCGTCTTCCCTGTTGCCGATTCATCGTGGACAATACCTTTCACTTTCCGTTTAAAAGCGGGTGAAACAGGGATGACCAACCTGCCCTCGCGCATGGTGGGCGCCACATCTTTTTCGACATACCCATCCGTTTGAGCCTGCCGTAAGATAGCGTTCAGGGTGCGGGATATACTGCTTTGCACCTGAAAAGTATCTTTCCGGACACGGGCCAGTTCGGGCGAAGCATTGTCCTTGACTTTGCCGAATTTATTCAGGATGGCGTCAATACGTTGAATAATACCCGGAAAAGTCTCTACACCTGCCACTAATTCGTGCAGATGGGGATAAACCTCCGCCTCGTGTTTTGAGAGAAATGCCACCAGTCGGCGTACCGCTTCCAATGCCCGCCGTAAATCGAATACTTCCATTTCATCCAGAAACAACCCTTCGATCCTGACACGTGACAAGGCAGGACGGACATCATAGAAATCACCGATAGGCAGTTCATCGGCGTCGGAAGTCAGGACACGCAACATTTCGTCGGTTTGGCTTATCAGGCGTATGACTTCGGAATAGTCGGATGAAAAGCGGATCTCATCCACCTTTTCCTCGCCCAACGTACTCACACACTTGACTTTCAGCAATTGGCGAATGGTGGTAAAATCTATTTTTTGTTCGAAATGGGAAGGATATAACATAATTAAAGCCCCCTAAATCCCCCAAAGGGGGACTTAAGAGTTAGTTTTGAGGGTTAAATTTTGTAAGTGACGACGATTTATTAAATGGAACTATCCTTGTTCTCATTCTATGTTTTGAATTAAGTTTGAAATGTCTAGATAGTTCTTGTGTTTTTTGAAAGAAATCATTTTCATAATTTTTCTCTCCATATTGATAATAATATAGTTGAACCTTTTTGAAGTTATCGTGTTCAAAAATATGATTAAATAAAACTCTGTCAGATAAACCACAAGAATGACCCATAATATGAACCTCAAACTCTTCATTTCCCAGATATTCAAATAAATTCTGGTAATTAGAAGTTGTCAAATAACTAAATGATTTAAAATGTCTTGTAAATTCATTTTCATTTAAATCCTCTATCTTTTCATAATTCTTATCTGTTTCATCACCGTATCCAAAAATGATTGGATTAATTTTTTCATTTAATTTGCCATGAATATAATTAACTTCTGATTTTTTTAATTTAAATAAATTAGTATAGTTGAAAATTGTATTTGTGTAATTGAAATTAAGAAAATAAATATTCTCACCTTCATTTTTCATATGATTATTTATCAAATAATTATTAAAAACAACCTTTATTTCTTGTGGCAAATCAACTTCCCGCTTTTCTGTTTTTATCGTTGATAAATATTCTTCTAATTTCTCTTTAATCAAATCAAGACATTGATTTAATTTCTTGACTTCTTCTTTTATTGAATTACTAACCTCACCAGTATTTGATTTTTCAACATCCTTATATATTTCTTTTAGAAATTTATAATACTCTAATTCAATATCCACCCAATTAAATTCTAATGTTTGAATTAAGTATTTAAAAAATGGGTGATAATATTCTACTGTGTATTGTGGTGATTTCATTTTTTTAAACTCTTCAATACTCTTGAAACCAGCATTAGGAGCAGAATAATTATCTCCCGAATAATAATTATGTTCAAAAATTGTAACTAAGTTTTTCTTTATCAATTGTTCATCAATATTGGATTTAACTTGATTCAAATAACATTTATTCGAATAGCAATTATTTAAATACCAAAGCACAAAATCTGAATATCTGGTTTTAAGCCCATGCGCCAAATCAAATCCATTTCCAATAATTACCAGTTTATTCATTTTTTAGATTTAAGCTTATATCATAACTTATAAATTGACCTGATTTACTCTTTTTATTAATCGTAATTCACAAAAAGGCTAAATTATCATGTTTTATTAATCATACCTAATAAAATTAGCTCAAAAAAGCATACTACTAATAGTCAAACCTGAATAAGAATTATTCTTTAAGTCCCCCTTTGGGGGATTTAGGGGGCTTCCTTCTTTGCTTCCTCCCAAATCACATCCATATCTGCCAGGTTCATAGCTTTAAGGTCAATACCTTTGGTAATGGTTTTGGATTCGAGGTAGTTAAAGCGGCTGATAAACTTCCGGTTGGTACGTTCAAGTGCATTTTCGGGGTTTATATCGTAGAGACGGGCAGCATTGATCAGGCTGAATAGCAGGTCGCCGAACTCGCCTTCCATTTTATCCTTGTCCATTGCACCAATTTCCACTTTCAGTTCGTTGAATTCCTCCTGCACTTTATCCCATACCTGATCGCGTTCTTCCCAGTCGAATCCGACACTGCGGGCTTTATCCTGGATTCGGTGGGCTTTTATCAGTGCCGGAAGAGAAGTAGGTACGCCCGACAAAACGGATGTATTCCCCCCCTTTTCTTTTAATTTCAATGTTTCCCAGTTTTGAACTACCGTTTTGGCATTATTGGCCACAGTTTCGCCAAATACATGCGGGTGGCGGTAAACCAGCTTTTCGTTTAACGATTTACAAACATCAAATATGTCGAAGTCACCGGTTTCACTGCCCATTTGAGCATAAAAGACAACGTGTAATAATAAATCGCCCAGTTCTTTGCGAATGGCTATGTTGTCCTTTTGAATGATGGCATCCACCAGTTCGTACGTTTCCTCAATGGTCTGTACTCGCATGCTGTCGAATGTCTGTTCTTTATCCCATGGACATTTTGCACGTAATTCGGTCATTATATCCAGGAGACGTTCAAATTCCTGTAGTTTTTCGGTTGTCGAATGCATCTTTTTATCTTGTCCGGCTCAACAGTTTACAGTATTTGCGTGAACTGCATGCCTTTTTTTAAAGTGATTACTAATTGTCAGAATATAAAATGTACTGCAAAGGTAAGCATTTACTATTTAAAATATTTACAATTTATTCATTTACCATTTAAACCATTTACCATTTAATCATTTACTATTTAATACACATTAACCACAGTTCCGAAAACGGATTCTACGATAGGCACAATAGTACACAATAGTTATTTACGATTTCATACATTAAAATTAAAATGACTATCTGCTTTTGCACCCAATATGTGTTTTTTTTACTTTATTGTTTTGTTATTATCCGTAAAAGCCCCATAGTTTCAAATAATATATTCCGGTACTCTGTACTTAATGTTTATTAGATTATCCTGGTCTACAAATAGGATTATACACCGTACCTAATGCAAAGGATCTGCAACTTACTAATAATCAATTATATTAAATTAATTCTTTCAAATCTTATATTCAAAACCTTTCCGGTTTATCGGAAAGGTTTTGAAAGTAAGGTAAATACGCCATTTAACCAACAGAACGAAGTAACGTCCCGTTTCTGGATTAGCCAACGGAACGAAGTAACGTCCCGTTTTACGGGATTAACCAATTATTATTTAAAAAAATAAATGTTCGGTGGTTATGCGTTGTTTATCATGAGGATTCATGTCCATTTGGGGATTGAATGCAGAAGTGTGGCTCTGAAACATACATTGAATCGATTTATCAAAATCCTTATCCGTCAATCCTTGCCGTAGTTAAGAAATTCTGATTCCTATTTCAGGTATTGAGTTGAACCTACTATATAACTCTTTTCAAAGTGTTGCTAATCAGGGATTAGCAAATAACCTTTTTCAACCCCTCACAGTTATCTATCATGATGTTCGATCTCTGATCGTGGGGGACTTAACAATATATTTAATCAAAAATGCGTTTGAGATATTCTACATTTGTTCCGTAATTCTTTTTTACATTGTGTACGTCATTCTTGTCACGCGAACGCTCAACCACTAGCCAACCACACCATCCCATTTCCTGTAAAATATTTTTTACTTTATTCATATCCAACTTTTTATCATTGGGTAGTGTTACGCCATCGGTATTCGTACAATGAATCTGGCAAATTCTGTTTTTGCCAAGTATACGAAGTTCTTTATATAAATTTCGTCCGGAAACTAATGGATTTTGAAAATTGTAATATATTTTTATTCCTTTTGAATCAATCTCTTTTAGCAATTGAACCTCTCCTTTGGCATCTAACGATGTTTCGATACCAATCACAACTCCGGCATTTTCAGCCATTTTACCGGTTACTTTCAGCCTCTCAATCAGCAGTGGACGCAATTCAGGTTTTTTTGTCAAATCGCATTTAACTCCTAAAGGAAGAAAACCTATTTTCGTTCCCATAATCTGCATAGTATTTATGCAATCCTCTACTAATGCTTTGTAGTTCTTATTATCTGTAAATGATTGACCATAAAACCCGGACATTGCAATGGAGGAAATCCCGATATTGTATTCTTTTGCCTTTTGAAGGAATAACTCCCGGAAATCTTTCGTCCTTAACTTGTTGTCAAACGAATCACGTTGTCCGAGTGAACCCATATCCATTTCTACCCCATCGGCTCCTATTTCGTGAGCGAATTCGAATTCTCCTATTTTCTGACGCTTCAGAATCATCCAGTCACACACAGAAATTTTAATACAATTTTGTCCGGATTTGTTTGTTCCATGTATACCTGTATCCGCATTTTTTGCCTGAAGACTAAAAACTCCAATCAAAATACAAACAATAGAAAAAATTCGTTGTGCCCAATTTGGTTTTATGATCATGATAAAGGGATAGATATTGATTTACAAGTAAAGACGGGAACTCTCATAAATTGTAATCAGAAAGCAAATGTTATTTTTAGTGTAGTAGTGAAGCCCTCACTTTGATATAATTTTGGGTTACTCACTCTGTTGGGTGTGAGGGTTTCACTTTCAGGATTAATGATGATGCAATAACTAAAAGTGAAGCCCTCACTTCCTTCATTTCTCATGCTCCCCTTTTATTGAAATACTTTGTGCTATTTATCCGGTTATGTGAGGGTTTCACTCAGCATGGTAGTTAGTAAGGGTTTCACTAAGCATGGTAGAAAGTGAGGGTTTCACTTTCAGGATTAATGTTGATGCAATAACTAAAAGTGAAGCCCTCACTACCTGCAATTCTCATGCTCCCCTTTTATTGAAAGACTTTGTGCTGTTTACCCGGTTTTTAGTGAGGGTTTCAACCAGCGAAAATATTGATATAAGTAACCGGAACAATTAAATACCTCATTTTAAATTTAAAAAACAAGCCAATCGATTCTTTTTAGTCATTATTTTCTTCATTAAAAAAAGAACAATGCAATGAAAAACCGGATTCTTACCCCCGTTTCTAATTGCATTGTTTTTCTAAACAGATAGAAATCATCTGAAAAGAAGAGTTTATCTATTTGTTAACTTCCTGTTTCTTTTTATTTTGTGGATGTGGCTTATGTGCCTGATTCTTGTGTGCCTGTTGCTTGTGTGCCTGCTGTTGTTTATTCTTTTGTTGACCGGCCTGTTGCTGTTTATTATTTTGTTGGTCAGTCTGTAGTTGTTTGTTGTACTGTTGACCGGCCTGCTGCTGTTTGTTGTCTTGTTGTGCAGCTTGTTGTTTCTGTTGACCGGCCTGTTGCTGATTGTTATTTTGTTGACCGGTTTGTTGTCTTTGTTGACCGGCCTGTTGTTTGTTGTTTTGCTGACCATCCTGATGCTGACGGGATGCATGTTGTTGCCCTTGTGTCGACCCGTTCTTTCCCGAATGATTTACAGCAGCCATAGAAGGATGACCTTTATTCACCGATGCACGTTGGCTTGGATTCTTACTTGCTACCTGTTGGTGGGATGTCTGAATCGCTGTAGGCTGTATATGATTTTCCCTCATAGCCATTCTTTCATTTGCTGTAGGCACTGCTCTTACACCGCCGGGTCCATTATAACTTGAACGATTCGCCGAACTTTGAACAGTTACCTGAGAACGGTCGACATAGGTGTTATGAACAATATTTACATTGACATTCATCGCTGCCGTATTATACTGGAAGTGATTTCCGCTCCAACGGCCGCCATAGTACCCTGAACCGCCATATCCATATCCATAGTTCACGCCACCGTAATATCCAATGCTATGTCCCCAATATCCGCTATGATAACCATAATATCCACCACTATAACCCCAGTAACAAGGGGTCCATAAATAACCATACTGAGGAGGTCTTACCCATTGACCCGGTACCCAATAATAATCACCGGCATCATTGCTGTATGCCCAATAACCCGGAGTCCAGAGATAGCCATCTTCAGGGCAAACCGGTTGATCATATACCGGCAGGGGTGGCGGGGCATCTCTTACAGTAATCGCAAGGCCTACATTAATTTGTGCGTTGGCAGTTGACGTTTTTACCAACATTGCCAACATGAAAAGAAAAATAATTGAAATACTTTTAATTGTTTTCATCAGTTTTTTATTTTGTTTCAAATTTCAATCTATATAAAAATTATTACAATACAAATGTAAGGACTCATTAAACAGGATCTGTTATACAACTTTTGAATTATGTTACATTATTCACACGTATTTAAATCAGAAAGATAATCTTAAAGTCATACATAGACAACTAAAAATAAAGACTTTGCTTCAGAGAGGATAAGTGTTTATGTGCAATACAAATATCTGAATGCTGTTAAAATGATGGAGAAAGAACACATTGATAATTGAATGCAGTCTGGCTTTGCCTGATAGTTAATACACTCAACTCCTTAGAGCAAGAGTCCTTAGCCTGAAAAATCCTCATATGTCAGCAGAACTAACTAAGCCTGTTGAAGTGAGTATCAATAACTTTCTTTTTTCAGGTTTATACATATCATCAAATTAATTGTTGATTCAAATCTTTTTTAATTCTATTTTACTCTAACAGGACAAATCAAAAAACATGAAACCATACAGAAGACAATATACCTAACGGTATTTTAGGATTTTAATTTCAACAAGATTGCTGAAAACATTTAATTTTTATTTCTATTGTGGTTAACTCTTTAATTCGGAAATAACTACAACACAAAAGGTCACAAAAAATACAAAATAAATAACAACATTAGGCACAATAGAACACAAAAACATAATAAAAAACATAATAAAAAACATAATAAAAAACATAATAGAAAATACCTGACACTTTTAAGAATTTAAAAACAACAAGATTGCAGAACGAATCTGTTATTATTCTATTGTTATTCTATTGTTTCTATTGTGAACTATTGTGGTTAGGTCTTATATTTGATAAAGTGGAATGGGAATGATTGAATAACCCATAAAAAGTATATAGTGAATTTTCAGCACAGACCACATCGAAATAACAACGTTTTACAACTATTAAAATGGTCGTAAAGCATAAGCCTTACGACCATTTCTGAAATAAATCAAAAAATACTTGATAATTAATTTTTTAATTTGATATTTTTAGTAACACCGTTAATGGTAAGTGTTGCTTTGTTATCTTTTGTACCATCACCGTAATCAAGAATAGCAGATCTTGATTGAGTGGTAATTGTAATAGTTCCCTGAACAAAGAATTTGTAGTTGTTGTAAATAATTAACGGATTAGTTATTGCAACAGTATAAGCCACTCCTTTTGCATTTATACCGGAAGTAGAACCGGTAATAGAAAATTTATCATCCCAGAAGATTTTTGGAGTTCCATTATCATCAATTCTTACCCGGGTGCGTGTTGAATTTCTGATAATGGTTGATTTATCAACACGAATTATGGTATCTGAAACATCTTCAGTCATACTTGGATCATTCGCTGCGTTTAAACCATTATCAGTAATTACTTTAACTCCTTTTATATTATTGTCATTTACATAAAAATCAACAAGTCTGATTGTTTTGGTGGAACCGGATTTCCATAATTTGCCACTGATTGTAACGATAATTTTACCTTTAAGAGTATCATTGCGTGAATCGATATAACCTGTTGTACCATAGTCAATGGTGATTATTTTAGGGAAGTTTGTCGAATCCGGTTTGTCGATGGTAATTGTCATTACTGAGGTGTCAAAAGTCCCTTTTACAGCCTGTGGGATTGAATATCCATTTGCCGCAAGAGTATTAATATTTGCATCGGCAACGTTTATTACGACATCACTCAACGAAGCGGCCTGAGCCTCATCGGTTGCAGTTGTAGTTAATGCAGCATCTGTTGCAGCATTACTTTCTGTAGTAGTACATGAAGTTCCAAAAAATGTGAAACCGGCTGCAATTACTAACATTGACAATAAATTTTGTTTCTTCATAAAAAATTATTTTTTTTTAATTGTGAGTATTTGTATTACTTGTTAAA
>Ga0302269_1000269_pt1 | contig 32841 bp, 14 predicted proteins | sample III_Bog_E2_2_FD_194560 | JGI IMG/M metagenome (GOLD analysis project Ga0302269, IMG submission 194560) | Peat permafrost microbial communities from Stordalen Mire near Abisko, Sweden - III_Bog_E2_2 | ecosystem: Environmental > Terrestrial > Soil > Wetlands > Peat | place: Sweden: Abisko...
TTTAGTAAATATCCAAATGATTGTAGAAGAGCTAAAGGTGATATTAATTCAAAAGAAATTAGTTTAGCTTTAACAATGAGTATGCAAAGACATGAAAGAGCAATAAAATTATTATTTACATTAATAGAAAGAAATATTCAGAAATGGTGGGATTAAAAATATGAAAACTACAATAACTGATATAGCATTAAATTTATCTTATAGGTATGTTCTTACAAAAGCTATACTATTTCGGGATTTTTTTAATAAAGGATATAAAACTTTAGATCCTTTTGATTATGAAGAAACATCTATAGTATTAGGAGTAGAAGAAGACTGGTTAATTATGTCATCTGAATATTTTTCACGTAATGATGCAGTGATTTCTAATCAATTTTTAGATATGATATTTATCGTTATAGAAAATAATAAGAATAAATTAAAAATAATTCTGACTGGTAATAAAAATGAGGATTTTGACTTGAAAAAACTAATAGACTCTAAACTTAGATTTTGCTCTAATTTTGTTCCAGATCTTTCTGAATGGATAGCTAGAGAGTATAATAGATACTATAATTTATCAGAAGAAGAGAAATTAATAATTGATGAACAATTTATAAATGATTATAATCAAAAATAATGAAACTAATAAAACCAAAATATGAAATTCTTCAATCACAAGGATTATTTAAAGATATAGAGATAGCAGCAAGAACCTGTTATAAGTCGGAAGGATTAATATGTGAAGGATCTGATAAGAAAATGGTAGATATGTTGATCCAAAGAAAACATTTTGCAATGTTAAGACATGGGACTGTTTATTTACAATATAATCATAATTCATTACATCCTTACATTGGAAGTAATTTATATGAAAAATATAAACAAAACAAATATTCAGAATCCCACTATGATTATATTAATAGAGATACAAAAGCTACTATAGTCACAACTAATTACAATGTTTTAGTAGAAAACAATTGGTTAGATGATTTACAATATCAATGTGAACCAACTAAATATCATGAAAAAAGAATTTCAGTAAGATTTACAACTCAAGTAGCAATATCAAGAGAATATAATAGACACAGTGTTAATTCAATAGCCGAATCTTCAACAAGATATTGTAATTATTCTAAAGACAAGTTTGGAAATGAAATTACAATTAATTTACCGCATTGTGTTACAGAAATTGAGTTAGACCAAGCTCATAAATATACTACTGAAATTGCTATTCCTAATGATGAATATGGGACACTATATGAAAAAGAAACTAAGGAATGGTTAGCAATTGATTGGTGGTTATGGGCTAATGCTTGCACTGAATTAGCTTATATGAAATTAATTGAATTAGGTTGGAAAGCTCAAGACGCAAGAACTATTTTACCACTTGATGTTAATACTGAATTAATTCACACTGCGTTTGTATCTGATTGGAAACATTTCTTTGAAATGAGGGATGCTGAAACAGCACATCCTGATGCAAGAGCTTTGGCACATGGATTACATGAAGAATTTAAAAGATTAAATTTATTATAATGATTAAATTTATAAAAAGGATTTTATCAAATATCAGATATAAATGGAGTTGGTTAGGAGTACTAAATTCTCCATTTAAAGGATTAAAACTTCTATGTTATTTTGGTAAAATTGAACATGGACTACCGTATTTCCTTCCAAGAAAATTAGTTAAAATGACTAAAGAAGATTGTGAGAAATCATTACAGGACGATATTAAAAGATGTCTGCCAAAATATGTTGAAAATAGAACATGGGAATATTATAAAAATCATAAAAAATTTTCACCAATTAAATATTTTGGTTGGAATAGTACTACACTTGGTTGGAAAACTAAATGGGATGATTATAGATTTGAATGGAATCCTATGTATTCTTTAGTTATATTTGGTAAACAATTATTTGTTGTTGTAGTTCCAAAAATAGATAAAGAATGTATGCCTGATATTTATTGGGAAGCTTGGTTAAATTATAGATATAAAACTGATAACTCTAAATCTAAACAATATAGAGTTAAACAGTTAAAAGAAATTTATTCATGTACATGGAGTGATGGTAAGAAATCAACAGATTATTATCCTTACATATTAAAAAATAAATATAATGTTAATTAATGAATTTATAATTAAGAGGAAAATATTAGAAGATATAGAATATTATATTGGTAAATACTCTGATATGACTGAAAATGATGGAGAAGCTCTTTTAAATTCAGAAAGTATTCCATTAATCTTAGAAGATATGTCAAAAGAACTTGATAAAATATTAATAAATGAATAAATTAGAATGTAATTTAGAAAATAAACAAATGTGTAAAATGTCTGATGATCCAAATTTGGATTATTGTAGAGCTTGTACACATTTACTAACTAATGTAAAAATTGAAAGTCTTGCACCTGATTATCCAATCATTATAGAGAACAATAATTTCATAGAAGAAGAACCTCTTCCTAAACATACTTTAAATATTAAATCTGAAATAGATTTAGAAGATCTTCCTGTAGAGAATATTATTGAAGCAGAGCAAGCATTAAGATATAATGATGGAAAACCTCAATGGTCTTTAATGGATTTTGATTCATTTATTCCTATGATTAAGGTATTAGAGTATGGAGCTCATAAATATAGTATCTTTAAGGATAAAGATGGAAAATTAATTAAAGGTTCTGAAGTATCTGTAGAAGATTCTGTTAATTTAGAATTAATCTCTACAGGACGTGAGAACTGGAAGAAAGGATTTAATTTCTTAAAACTATTAGAATCATTAGCTAGACATTTATTTGCATTATTGAGAGGTGAAGAACTTGATAAAGAATCAGGTTTACCACACATAGGTCATCTCATGTGTAATTCGATGTTCTATAGCTATCATAAACAACGAGAAAAGAATGGAGGAATTAACTAACGATGAAGAATGGACAGGATTGTTAAAAATACCAGATCATGTTCTTTTAAAAGAATCACGTCTTGAAGTTGGTCAATTAAAATCATATATTGAAGAATTAGAAGAGGAATTAAAGAATAGGATTAAACCCACTAATGATTTAAAGATATATGATGGTGATATTAAACAAATTCAAGAGAAATTGTATTATAAAATGCTTTACAATAAGAATTTAGAACAAGGGAAGAAAATTAAACAACTTACTAAGGATAGAGATTCTTTAATATATCCAATTAACCTCGGACTAAAAATGAGAGAATAAAAAGAAATGTAGAAAGAGCAAAACTTACAGGGGAAGAAAATTAAACAACTTACTAAGGATAGAGATTCTTTAATATATCAAATGTATCAATTAACTGAATTAAATAAATAAATATGAATATAATAAATCAAATTTCTAGTAAGATAGGACTTATATTATATATAATTTGTCTTATATTATTAGTAAAAATATTACTAATAGGAACTATGTTAGCTACAGTAGTTACTATATTAGGATTAATAGCATCTACTATAATAATGGTAATAACTAAATAAAAATCTTATGTGGCAGAATTTTTATATGTTTATAAATATATTCTTATTTATTTTTATTATGATTAGATTTAGACCTCGGACTAAAAATGAGAGAATAAAAAGAAATGTAGAAAGAGCAAAACTTACAGATGAAGAAAAACTACATAATATAGAAGAGAATCAGAAACATGGACTTAAACTTTGTTTTATTTGGATTATAATTTCTGTATTTTTAGTAATTACAGGACATTTAATATATAATTAAAAAATGAAACAAATAAAACAAAAACTTACTTATTGTGACAATTATGGTGGACAATGTGAAGGAGATAGTAATTATGTACCTTATGATTCTAGTGGAAGAGGTGGTTTTCCAGCAGGTCCTTATCTTATATTTGGTCCATTAGTAATTGCACTTCTTTTTATTTTGTATAAATTGGCTATGGGTAGTTGTTAATCAAAAAAATTTTAAATTAAAATAATGGAAACAACATTAAACAATAATACTGAATATTTAATAACAAAATTAAGAGAAATATTTAGATTGCACTCAGATTATGATTCTGAAATATGTGTAAGTTCAATAGAAACAGATGATAAATATATTGCAATAGGTGGATTATTAGGCTCAAAAGATAATAAATTCTTAGGAGATGTAAGACTATTTGAATATGATATCGTAAAAAGAAGATTTGACAAAGAAGAATTTAATAATAATATTTGCAAAGCATTATTATATAGTCTTATAGATAAAAATCTATTTTCAAAAGAAAATTTAACTATTCGAGAAAATATTTAATTTTTTATAAAATATCTATCGAAAAATACACGCAGATAGTATATAAATACAATGTCACAAAGTTTTATATCAATAATGAATAATCTATCAAGAAATATTTTGAAGAGTTTAAAATAAATTTATATATAATAATTAATTAAAAATTATTAATGTGTTGTGAGTGTTGAAATAATAGTTATTTAATTTTAATTATTAGAATAAAGGAGATTATAGCGAAAGCTGTAGTCTCCTTTATTTTTTTTTCTTTATAGGAGTTTTTATTCAAAAATTATTAGTATTTTTGTTAGTTAAAATAAAATAAATATATTATGGAAGAAACTAAATTTGCAACATTTAAGCCAATTATAAATTCATGGGATGATCAAAGAAGTGAAATCCGGGATTACTATGCTCAAAATGGATTAAATCCAGATACAGGATATTTAAATAAGTACTTAGAAAATGATATAAATCCAATTCATGTAAATACTGGAGATAATTCACCATTGGATATTAAAAGTATACTATCAAAATATACTCCTGTACAAACATTTGATTCAAATACTAATACAAATGAAGTTATTCCAACTGGTCTAACCAAGAAAGCAAAATATGCAATTAATTACTTATCTGGAAGAGGATTAAGTAAAGAACAAGCAGCAGGAATTGTTGGTAATCTACATGCTGAATCAGGATTAGATCCAGGAATACAAGAAAAAGGCGGTGGAGTTGGATATGGTATAGCTCAATGAAGTCCTGATAGGCAACAAACATTTAAAAGAATAATTGGTAAAGATATACATGGCTCCAACTTAGATGATCAATTGAAATTCATTGATTGGGAATTGCATAATACAGAAACTAGTGCTTTAAAAGAATTACTAAAAACTAATAATCCAACAGATGCTGCGAGAGCATTTGGTCATGGATTTGAACGAATGAAGAAATATAATAAACTTCGAGAAGATTCTGCAAATAAATTCTATAACTCTTAAAACAAAAATGACCACAGTCTTAATTGATTGTGGTCATTTTTTTATTTCTGTGTTGGATCTTTTATAATTTCTAATGCTCCAATATTACCAAGTGCTTGTCTAATAGTTTTGCTTCCATTAAATGTACTTTGAATGTCTTTACCTAATTTCATAGAATAAGATACAAAAACTGGTTCAGTATTAATAGCACCTAAAGTAGTTTGCCATAAATTAGCTTTATTCATTGCCCTTTTATTCATAATAGCTGCATAATGAATAGTCTCCCCATCAAGTCCATCAACTCCATGATCTGCTATATAAGCATCAAATATTCCTTTAAACATAGCAAGAATTCCAAACATCATTATACCATCTGCTGCTGCATATAAAGTTCTATTCCTTCTGGCTGTATTATTAACAAATGCTTCTTTAAAATCTAATTTAGCTATATCTTTTAAAGTATAAACCATTGAGTGAAATAAACATTCTTGTGGAGTTCCTTGAAAGATTAAATATGGATCACCTGTATTCTCTAATGTAGGTTCATAACCTAAACGCTTAGTAGGATCATCTTTATCAAATATTTCTTTCTTCCACCATAATTGCTTCTTACCATTATCAGCAAGTGTTGTCTTTTGCATCATTCTACCCATATTACTATCCTCTGGATGATTAGGATCAGTATCCTTTCCAAACCACATTCTCATTTTACCAGGCCAAAATTGCATAAATTGTCCTCAAATAATTCCATACCATTGATTCTCTCATTGAGCTTGCGAATCTTTAGTAAAATATCCATAGATTGTATCACTAAATGCTTTAAAACTATCTCTTTCTTGAAGACAATATGGTTCTGGTAGCATATCTTTTTCAGTAAGATGTTTACGCTCCCCAAAAGATTCATTATTCATATAATCCATTTGTAATCTATATAAATTTCTTTGAAAGTTATATTTTTCATCACCTTTCTTAATTATATAATTCCCACTAGAATCTTTTACTTTATCTCTGTTTTCAAGATAATATGAAAATCTCTTATCTTTAGTTGGATCATATTTTAAATATCCATCTTTATCAAGACTGTGCGCATCATAACATCCATCATGAATCATCTTAGCTAAATATAAAGCCATTCTATTTTGATATTGAGGAATTGCTTCTGATACATACATAAATCTACTTAAGAATCTTCATACTCCACGTCTATCGGTTTGTGTATTTTTAGACATAGCGCTAGCATCCATGTTAGCCATTCTATCTCGTTGATTAATACGAGTAATCATATTAAATTCTGATGCAAATTTATTATCTATTGTTACTAATTTACCATATGATGCTAACATATCTTTAAGAGTAAATTGATCTTCTCCATAAATTTGTGTTACAGCCAAGGATACATTTTTCATCATACCTAAAGCCATTTGGACACCAATTGATGCTGGTTTTAATCCCACTATTGCAACAGTAGTTAATTTTTTAGCTACTTTTGCAGCTATTGTTACATCTTTAGTTTCATCATTAATAAGTGGTTCATCATATACAGCAAGATTTAATTGATTAGCTGCATATTCTAATACTTTAGACATATCCTCATTCTGTTGTCCTCCAACTAATTTCATTCACCACAAATAAGAACTTATAATTGGTAAACGATTATCAAAGATATTCTTTTTAATTCTGCTAAATGCAATTCTACTAGCAATTGTATCTAAATTTAATTCATATGTAGCTGCTTTATTTTTTGCAAGCATTCTAGCTTTATACTCATCATTTTGTCTTCCATATAAATCAAACATTTCATGAACTCCGGCTTTTTGAGCTTTTACACTATTTTTACCTTCCTTAAATGAACCCTGAGGATCTAACATATCAGTTAACTCATGTTTCTTTTCAGAATAAAATGTTTTTATGAAATCTGAGAAACTATCATAGTGTTCTCCAATATTTCATTTAGATATATCCTCTTTCATAACTAATGGCATTTTAAAGTATGATTCATCCTCAATTGCTTTAACTATTTTTCCAGAAGTGTCTGTTCTTTTAATACTATCTAAACTACTAACATCAACTTTATTATATAAAGCAGTAGGTAGATCTAACATGTATTTACCCATCTCAAATAACATCTTTTTAGCATGTTCTCTTTCAATTGGAGTCATTAAATCTTTATCAGCATCACTGTATGGATTTTTAAGCATCCATTTTAAAGAAACCTTTCCACCTTCATGTAATCACATGTTTTGATATTTAGATTGAGTTTCTCCTCATAATCCTTGACTCCATTTGGTATAATTAATATCTTTATAGTATTTTCGTGTTAATCCATTTAAATGAGTAGCTTGATCTACTCCTATCTTACCATAAAAACTAATTCCGTTAGAAATTATTTTATTAATATTTCTTAAATCATTTGATGCTACTGCATCTGGTGTCGTAAATGCTAAACCTCCAGTAAGTAATTGTTGTATTCTTTTACTATCTGCATCATATTCAAACTGATCTTTCGTATATAAAGCCCCTATTAAACTTTTAAAATCACTGAAGCCTAATGCATAATTAGATAATCCAAAAAAGTCCCCATTTAAAGTTTGATTAGATTTAGTAACAATAGCTACTTGAAGGAGAGCGTACAATTTTTCCTTAGGATCACCTCAATTGATTTTTGGATCTAATGTTTTTAGTCTATATTCAGGAAATTTATTAGTAAATTCTCTTTCAATTTCTACTAATCTCTCTCGATCCATATCTGCTAATGATACATTATCAACTAAATCTCCAAGACTTTCAATTTTTTCTTTGTCACTACCACTGTAAGTTCTAAAACCCATTTGTAAATTACGAAGTGCTATATCCTCAATCCCAGATATTGCATTTTTATTAATTTTAAGATTTTTGCCTATATCGGATTGCATTGCTCTGTCTCTAAACATATCAAATGATTTATCTGTATTTACAGGATCAATTTTTCCATCCTCTAAATTATATACAAATATTTCCCCTAATTTATCATTACTACCTAACAATTCATCTTTAAATTGGTCTATAAATAATCAAGATTTCATTTGTTCTATTTCACCATTAGAATATCTACTAATAGAGGATCTTTGTAATAATGGATTAGATGTAATACTAATTAAATTAACAATACCTGATTTCTTATTTTTCAATACAATCATTGCTAAAGCATCAGCTTCTGGAATATTAGTAATAACATCCCATTCATCATTCATATAATTCTGTAATAAATGATTAGAAACCATGTCTCGATCTTTGTTATAAATACTAGTAACAATTTCTTCACCAGTATTTACAGAATGTTCTAAAGCTTTTTTAAGTTTTGATACAGTAATATTAGTTAAGCCTTGAACATGAGCTACATATTTTTCAATTTGAGCACGATATTCATTACTAATTTCTTTATCAGATTTACCTTCTATATCTACTTTTAATAATCCATGAGGAACTCCTGGTATATCTTCATAACCATTAAAGAAACTCCACTGTCCCTCTTGTTTATGTCTAGCTTCAATACCTTTCATCAAATCATCAACATTAGCTTTTTTCTTTACAGTTTTTATTTCATAATTTGGAAGAAGTATATTTAATTTATCTTGAAATTGTTTCATTCTTGCTGGATCATGATCTACAAATACTTTACTATGCACTAATTCATTTGCTAATTCATTGATAGAATTTAATTCTTTACCATTTTCAATAGTTACATTTCTAAGCTTTCCTAAGATTATTTGCTTAGGATTTTGTAATTCTTTAATTTGTATAGGAATTACATGTAATCCTATATTCTTTATATTGATATACTGACTTAATAATTGTCTTTTTAGAGATAATTCCCAAAATAAGGATTGTTTTTTAGCTGAATCTCAATTATCATAGTCATTTTTAGATATTTTAATCTCTATAATGTTTGCATTTCCTTTATCATCAACAGTAATTAAACGTAGATTATCTTTTATATTACCTAAAGCCTTTTCATCACTTTGTAAATGGATATTTGAGATAGTTTTACCTAACTTATTAACAGTTGTAGAAACAGATTTACTAATTTCATCAAATTTATTTTTTCAATCTTGATGATTATACTCTTCTCCAACAATCTCTTTATTATCAGGATTAGTTAAGAATTTATCTATTTTAGTATCATAAAGTTCATTTGATAATTTATCATTTAATTTTACTAAAATTACATCAACTAAAGTTGTTCCTAATTTAGTACTTTTTTCCTCAGTATTTATTGTTGATTGAATATCAGAAAGATAATATTTAACTGCATCTTCATTAAGATTAGCTATACGATCATCTTTTTTAATCTTATCAAACATTTCTTGTGTATATTTCAAAGAATTAACATCAACTTTAGATAAATCTAAGTTCTCAGTTGATATTTTCTTACTAATATAATCAATAATTCTATTATCAACAATATATTCAGGTACTAACCTAGTTCTATTTTCTTCACCGGCTATTCTTTTAAATAATGTAGGATTTACTTTAGTAATAAACTCATTAATTCTAATTTTTTCACTACTATCAAAAGTACTTTTGCTAACACTAGCTCTTTCTATAAGATTAATAGTACTTTCTTTTATTTCATCTGAACTATAAATGGCAGAATTTCTTAGTTGATGATTACTCTTGTAGAAATCATCAACTAAGTCCTTAATAGAATTATATTCAGTTCCATCTTGTTTAATATATATACAACTCATTAGTTACATTTTAAATTAATATTGTTTTCTTTCATTCAAGATCTCATTTCTGGTTCTAATACTACTAATCCATTATTATATAATGGATGATCATTACCCAGAGTTTTTTCTAATCCTAATATTTTAACTAATGGTGTTGACAATATTTCAAATGGATTATTATCTGATATTTTAGATAAAGCTTGATCTAATAAATACTTATCTTTACTATCTTCATTTAATGAAGAAATTGCAGATTTTATTCCTGCTATAAATTCTGATTCTGTTTTTAATTTAAAATTAGAATTATTTACATAAGAATTAGAAACTGCTTTAACAAATTCTTCTTCTCTATCATTTACATCAAATGTTTTTAAATCATTATTATCCATAAGATAATTATAAGCATCTTCATGTGTATATTTTAATGCACTTAATAATACATGTAAATATTCATGTACTACATCAGCTGGAGAACTATTAGTTTTATTAATTAATATCTTACCATCTTGTATTTTAGCATGTTGACCTTTAAAGAAGTTACCAGATTCAGGAACTATTTCAGCATCAATATTTTTAAATACATTAGAAAATCTAGAACTTAATTCTTTTACTAATCTAGCTTGATATACTTGTGTATTTGCACTTTCTTTAGTTATATCCTTTATAGTTTCAACAATTTTAGATATTTTATGATTATCATACAACATATATAATTTAGCAATACTTCCAACACTTGATGCATTTCCTAATAATTCATTAGCCTTAAATGTTCTCTCTACAGTTATAACATTTTTATTTGGTCCAATTGAGTTATAATGAGCTATAACATTATCACCTTCTACTCTCATAATTCTATAAATTTTAGTATCCATACCAGTTTCTGATTTATATATTGAAAAATATACAGCTGGAGATAAAATTTTTGAATTTGCTTTATCAAAGCTAGACAATTTACTAAAATTATAAACTGAATATAAACCTTCTAAATTTCTATGAATATAATTAAATGGGTCTTCTTTAGTAACATATAAAGATTTAATATTACTACCATCTCTTTTATTAATTATATTAATAACATTCTGTGTAATATCTAATTTATCTTTATAATCAGATTTATGACTATCATAATAAGATTTCTCTACATATGATCCAATAGTTAGATAATTATTTGGTAGTATGACTAATTTACTTTCATCTACTTTACCAATAATTAAATCATTATTAACTAAATATACTAAAGGAAATTGTTTATTTTCTAATGTAGATTCAGTAGATGTATTAATTTTCCATTTATTAATTCTATCAATACTTAACCAATAATCAGAATGTATATTTCTATCTGTAAAATAAGCAATAATAGAATTTTTATCAGGGATATTAAGGTATCTATTCCCTCCACCTGTAGCAACAACTTTTCCAGTTAATTGATCTAATAAAACTCCAAAGTATTGTTTTCCACCATTATTAAATACAACATAATCACCAGTCCTAGCTAACTCTTTATCTGTAAATGTGGAATGAGTTAAACTACTAAATTTGTTATTAGTAAGATTATCATATAAAGTTCCAATTTTATTTAAATCTTCAATAGTATAATCCTTTTTCACAGATAATCATGCTTCTTTAATAATATTTCTTGGAACTGATTTGATTATAGATTCACCAGCTTTACTTGCAACATTAGTATATACATTATTTTCATCTGCATATAATACTCTACGTACATATGTTTTATTACCAATCCTTTCTCCAAAAAGATCATCTTGAGATAATAACCCGCCAGCATTTTCTTGTACTTTTACAAGTCCTTTAAAATCATCTGAATCTATATTCACATTATAGAATTCAGATTTTACTTTTTCAGAAGTAAATGATAATAATTTACTATAATCAGATATTATGCTATATTTTCCATTATTAATTACTCTTAATCCACCAGGATATACATCTGTAACTAAATAATTAGATCCATTTAATTTATAATTAACTTCACTACCTACACTAATTAAATTACCAATTATTTCTTTAGTAAAGCCATTACCATCTTTATTTGAGAACACTCTAACTCCTTCAAGTAATTTTCCTGGAATATATTTAGATTGTATAATTGGTTCAACACTTGCAAACTTTCTATATTCTAATTTATTAGTTGTGTTAAGATCAGATATTATTTTTTTATTCTGTTCATCCTTTGCAAAATTAATATCTTTAATTAATGGAAATAAGTGATTTATTTCTTGAATAACACCTAAATTATTTTTATAAATACCTTTAACTCATATACCATTATTTCTACCTGAAATCTTAGTTACTAATCCATAAGCATTAAATGTTTTACTAATTGGAAACAAAACTAAGTCTTTCCCAATTTCAATTTTATTAATTACTTCTGAATATGAATTAGATTTTATTTCTTCTGCTGGATAAAAATGCTGAATACTAAGAGATGGATCAGCATATTTAATAAAATTATGTTCTAATACTTTTCTCTTTAATGAAGATTCAAATCTTAATTCACTGTCATAACCTAATCTTTCTAATTCTTGTCTCTGAAAAAATGATTTTCCATAAGTATCTTTATTTAAATTCTGGAATAAAAATTGGATATTCTGAAAGATTTCACCTTGTTTATTTATTTTAAATCCAGTTGACTTATCATTATATGTTGTATCTATAATATGATTAGAGACAGCATTTATAATAGAATTAACTACATTTTTTCCAGCATCAGAATGATTAAATAACTCATGAAATTCACCTTCTTTAAAATTCCCTTTTTCATCAAATGAACCATTAAAGAATTTATTTATATCAAAATTATCTAAATTAAATTTGAAATCACCTTTCTTCTTATTAAAAGCAGTTAATTCATCTAATACTACCTTAGGATCAATATTAGTTGCAATATTTTTAAATAATCCAAGAAATAATGATAAGTCATTTTTCTCTTGATAAAATGTAAAATTATCTTTATTTAATGTATTATTTTGGTTAATGGTATTATTAATTGGTAATAATCGTTTAGTATCAAAGTCCATTATTTTAGGAAGGACTTTAACAAAATCAGAAACTGCAACAGATAAAGATGTATCTAAACCACTTTGTTGATCATCTGCTATTTTGTCATCTAATCTATTAATTTCATCTTTAATAGAAGTTTTTCCAATAACACCAATAGTATCAACTCCAACAAAATAATCTGGAGTAATAGGTTTATCTAATTTAGTAAATATATCACTAACACTTTTTCCACTTTTTCTTGACCATTCTCTAATAGCAGATTCAATATCATGTATGTTTCCTAACTTCTCAATTTTAGAATTAACATCATCAAGAAATTTTCCAGATAAATTAGATTTAATAGTATTCTTTATATCTTCATCACTCAATGGAGTTAATTTAGATATACTTTGAACTACTTGATTAACTGTATTATCTATATCTGGAAATTCTTCTGAAACTTTATCTAGAGGAATACTTTGATATTTTTCTAATTGATCTGGTGTAAAATTACTTAATAATTTGATTTTATTAAATACTGTTTTATTTTCCTCTGTAATATAACCAAAACTGGTAGGAAATGTTACCACTTCCTTACCATTTGGTGTTTTAATAATGTATGAACAACTCATTATTTAGCATTTAAATTGTATAATGTATCCGTTATTTTTAATTAAATTAATCAATGAATTTAATTCTTTCCATTGTTTCTTTTCTTCCATTATAGGAGAAACTGTAGTATTTAGAATAAAATCAGGATTTTTCACAGATAATTCCATTCTATCTCCTGGATTTATTGTTAAACTTCCATTCTTATTAAACATATAAAACAATATATCATTTTGCATATGTCTCTTAGCTTGATCTACTTTATTTATCTTATCTTCATCAGATAAATCTTCTAAACCTTCTAGTGCTTTTTTAGGATCAAATAATTTAATTTCACCTGAATCTACTTTTGAAGAAAATAATAAATAATCATAACCTAAAGAATCTTTTTCCTTTACATAATCCTCAAATATCGGAGTTAACCTCTTATCTCCATAAGATTCATTATTTACTATTAAATTATAAGTATAAAATAAATCTCTCCAATTAATTGACTGTCCATTACTATTACTTATTTTATCAATCTTGTTAGATATATCTAAATTATTAAATTCATATAATAAAGTTTGAAATTTCTCTAAGTTAACAGGAGAACTTAATTCACCCATTGGAAATGTAGATGTTATCTGATCCATTGGAAGATTGAACATATTATTTCTATTCTCAATCTTTAAAGACTCTGTAAATTCTTCTGCATTTATATTATCTTGAAGCGTTGGAAGTAATACTTGTTCCATGAGCTTTTTAAAACTTGAAATATTAGAATCTGAATTCAATCTTAATATATAATTATCATTAGCTGAAATTGTTTTCACTAAATCTACATTAGATTGAGAATTTTCTTCATATAAATCAATCTTATCAATATTAGCTTTCTTTAATAATTCGCCAACATTAAATGATAAGATTCCAGCTTTATCTGATTTTAACCATTCACCAACAGCTATTTTATCAACATATAAAGCAGTATTAGATATTTGTCTATCTTTCCTTATAAATGGTAAAGCAGGATTCCCCATATAATTATTAATACCTGGATTAATATCTTTATCAGGAAATGATAAACTTGGAGATCTTTCAGCAATTACATCTTTACTTTCAGAAAATATAAATCTATATTTAGCAGAAGAATTTAATAATATATTATGTGATACAACCAATCCATCAATCATTGCTTTAAAATGTGGTGATTTTTCAACTACATCAAAGATATTAATGGTATTCTTTAATATATTGTAGTAATCAACAGTTGCTTTTCTATAATTATCATTATTTTCATCTATATAAGGTCTAAAGTCAAATTGACCACCTAATAAACTAACTTTCTTTGTACCTTTTTCATCAGGAATTTCTATATTCTTAACTCTATTTAAAGTATCAATTACATATTGTCTATCTAAAATTGGATCTAATTGAGAATTATTATCAAAAATCATTTTTAATAATTTAGTATCTCTTTCTTTACCTTGTTCTGATTCAGCATCTTCTCCAAAATATCTTAATGACATTAATGAATCTCCAAATATTGAATGTTCTCTAGCAAATAGAGCTTTTTCAAATTTAGATAGATAATTATTAATTTCCTGTACATTTGCAGAAGTTCTTTGATTAACTTTTAATAAAGAAGCTAATACTTTAAATTCTTGAGCTCCATCATAGATATTTTTAAATGTTTTAAGATTAATCAAATCATTTTCATTTAATCCATAATTTTGTATATTTGATTCTTTGGCTAAACTACTTAAGATTTTATTAACATAAACAACTTTATTATTAATAAAGATATTTGTATCTAATTCTTTAGAAACAATTCTTGCAACTTTAGAATTCATGAACTCTGCGATTTGATCACCCTTAATACCCAAAGAAATCATATATAGATGCATTGACGCTAATTTATCAGAAGCATTCAATTGAGCCATTAATAATTCCTTAGCGTTGTCGGTCGCGGCGCTCGTGAAGGCTGAAGCTAATATAGCAGCATTTTCTTTTAATATATCTACATTTTTTCCAAATGATAAGTCTAATAAAGTTCTCTGATTATTACTAATCTGAACATCTGAAATACTACCAATATTGAAAGATTCTATATTACCATCATTGTTTACAAAGTTTAGATTCTTGACAAATGAAGCATTACTTCTTCTAATAGCTTCTTTATGTAAATCTAATGCTTCTAATGCATTTGTTTGAAATTCTTGACTATTTCTATATTTACTATTATAATAATTAGTTAAAGCAAACAATACTTTTAATCCATTAGCTGCAATTCCAACATCATCTTTACCAACTGCTGCATCACTTTGTTGTTTATACATACTTACCATATCTCATGGTGATAGTATTGTTTTCTCCAATGGAAGTTTTTCAACAGAATTTCTTAATGATTGAACATCTACTGGTTCATTTGCTAATAATTGATTACTTGGTGATGATATAATTTGTTTAATTTGAGATATAACTGAATTATTAATTGCATCATTTCTACCTAAATATCCTTTATATGCATTATGACCATTAATTGTATCAATAAACATATTTTTAAAAATTGGGTAATCATCATTAATAGTTACATCTGCTGTATTATCTCCAATTTTTCTAATAGCATCATTTAATGCTAAAATAGCTTCTGAATTTAATCCTTTTGATATATCACCTTTATTAATTATAGCATCGTAATAATTCTTAAATTCATTAGTTAAATCAATACCTTGCCCAGTTAATGTTACTATCTTACCATTAGGTAAAGGTAACTTCTCTAAAGCATTTAGTTCCTCTAAATTAGAATAATTTGAAATGTTACTTCAAACATCAAAGTGTCCGTTCTTGCTAAAACCTGATCCTAGTATGAATGCCTTGTCCACATCGAAATCTGATCCTTGTAATAAGATTTGATAAATAGAAACATAAGCATCATTATTTTTTGAATTAAAGTAACCTACATTCTTCATTTCCATAAATGATTGCATAGATTGAGAAGGAATACGGGCAGCTACAAATTCATGTGATTTTTCCCATGAAGCATACATTTTATTACCTAATTGTTCAACTATGTTATTTTTATTCTTATTGAATCACGTTTCATCTAATTTATCATCCGTAGTAAGTGCATAACCTGAGAATTTAAGAAATTGATGTAATGTATTTACATGTAAATTATTAAATTTACCACTCTCTTCATTATATAATAAAACTTTACTATTCATTAATGGAATAAATCCTTTAATATTACCTTTAAATGATTTTATTAAATCCTGCAAATCCTCTTCAAAAGTATCAGTTTTTATCTTAACTTCTTTTGATGTAGTTTTACCTCTATCATCAGTATCCAGAATAGTCTTCTTTTTATAAGCTAATATTTCTATTACTTCATTTCTATCTTCATCAGATATTACTCTACAATTATCAGATATTTTATAAAGGATATTTCTATTAGTATCAGTTTTATAATACTGTTTAAACATCTTATTATATTCATCATCCTTAGTTTGATCAGATTTTAGTATAACATTAGAATTTGATAAATTATCTACAAATTTAATATAGATTGGTTGATTTCCATTAGATAATTCTAATTTAATATCATATTTATCATTTTTAACATTATATAGAGATTGTAATTTATCTTTAAAGAAATTACTTCCTTTATCTCTAATTTCTGACATTGAACTTGTTTGTTTATCAAATACAGATTCATATAAATCAGGGAGAATTAATTCAGCAGGTTTAAATTTATAATTATAAACTGGAGTTGAATTATTTAATACATAATGACTTTTTGCATCCATAAATATATTATCTAATAATCCTACTTTATATCTATTTCCTTCATGATAACCATCACTACCAAAAAATGCATCAAAATCAATAACTCCATCCTTAGTAAATCCATTATCACTAGTTTCTTTCATTACATTATGAGAATCTAATAAATGAAGATTTCTTTGAGTCCATCCATTTAATATTTTACTCATTCCATTAAAATCATGTAAACCTATGTGAAAATATGTAGCCAGTTGAGTTAAAGTATTTACATCTTGCTCTGAAGCATCTTTAAGATTATTTAAAGCAAATCTAAGTTTAATAGATTCAGTATCAAATATATTTTTAGTTATTGTAGATGTATTAGCTTTATAATTTTTTACAAATTCTTTAAATTTATTTAAATCTTGTTTTGATCCTAATATATAAGACTGAGAGTCATTAAATGCAACTGCTACATCACTATTAAATGCATCATTATTTTTATACATTATAAGACCATCATTTCCTTTCTCCTTTGCATTTTTTATAATCTCCGTATAATCAGTATCTTTACCAGACTCTATATAAGGATTTTCTATATTTAATAATACAGGATATGGAAATTTTCCCTTAATTTCTAAATTCTTAAAATATTCTTTATTTTGTTTTGCTCAATCGTTAAATGTTTTGTTAGTGTCAATATCATATACATCCCTTAGGAATGAATTAGAATCAGCATCCTCCGAAATATGATAGTCATTTTTATATTCCTGTTCGTGTCTTTTATCTATAATTAAATCTTTTATTGGTTTATCTTTCCAAGAGGTATCATTTTCATCTTTTTTATTCAACTTTTTGAATAATTCCTTTACTTCAAAATATTGTAAAATAAATTTATGACCAGGTTGCTTTACTCCTTGATCTTTTATATATGGTATTGTGGAATATCTCTGGAATGAGGTATATATATCTCCTTCCATTCTAGGACTTGAACTACCAGTTCCAGGCACTCGTTTAGTTCTATTAAATCCATCAGATAAATCAGCATCAGTACCATGTCAAACAATATTTTTTAATTTACTATTAGGAAATATAGTATTAATATATTCAGAATATTGTTGAGTATTTCCAATTGACAATAATTCAGGAATTTGTTCAAATATTGTTTTTATACCTTCTTTTATTGGCTCATTTTGAGGAACATCAAAAGTTATTTCAGATGGTTTTAAATCTCTTGGTGTATTTAATGATTTTAATACTCCATCAGTTAAACTTCCTTCTTTTTTAAACTTATAATATTCTTCTAAAGTATTTAATCTACGAGGTATATTTACAATAGAATATGTTGGTTCTACTTTTCTTGGTATGACTCTTTTAATATTTGAATCTTCTACATTAGCTCCTCCTGGTGCATATTGATCAAAATCCTTTGTAGTTAAATCAAATGACATATCAACATCTTCTACACTAGTTGGAATTAATACAGTATCACCAATTTGAATTTTATCCCTTGTTGTAGGTAAATCTGGTAATTTATTAGCAATATACTTACCAATTATATTCTCATTAGATGTATACTTACCAATCTTTGCATCAGCTAAACTAGATTCTGTATTATTTAATAATGCTTCTTTAATTAAATCAGATTGTTTATAAATATTTCCATTAGCATCTTCATATAATTGAATAATACCATGCGAAGGATTTAATACAGCACCAAGTCCTTTATAATATCTAGTTATAAACTCATTATTCATTCGAGATATTACATCTTTAACAAATAAATTAAAGAAATTTTGATTACTAAAAGGAATCTTAATATCACTTGGAAACGATTGTAATAAAGTTTTAGCTAAACTAACATTATTAGAATTAGTTACAGAGTCAATAAACTTTCTTGATATATAATTATATAACTCATTTGAATCACTACTTATTCCAAGATACTTTTTATATGGTTGAATCGACTTTTGAATTACTTTTGCAATATTTTCATAAGCTTCTTGTGCCATTATTGCAGTATTACCATTTTGTGCTAATGCAGCAATTACTTGACTCACTTCTCTAATTTGAGATTCATTAGCTTCATGATTAGCATCCAATTGAGGACCCATGAATCTATTCTCATAAGTTGTATATTTCAATAATGGTAAACCAGCCATATTACCTTTTCGTGTCCAAATTTCTTTTTTATTGATATTTGTTGCACCAACTTTAATTGCTGATTTATTAGATAAAATATGAATCATTGCATCCTTTAATGGATAATTACCATTTAAATCAGGAGTTGTAACTACATCATATAATACATCATTAGATCCTTCTGAGAAATTTCCATCAGCATCAATTGAATATTGCCCTCCAATAGCTTTCCATATATGAAATAAATTTTCAAATGTACCAGTCTTAGGAGTAACTGCTTCTAAGTTTTCTCCATTAATTTTAGTTCTATTTATTTTAAAATTATTTCCAGATAATGTAAGTCTATCCAATCTATATTTCATTCCATTTTCAATATAGTATTTATCTTTATAATTGATAACTATATCTTTATTAACAGAAATAGGATTAGATAACATTTGCTCCTTTTTATCTAACATAGATATTTCAGCACTTTGTGAATCTATAATTCTAGAATTAGTCAATACTGTTTCAGCATCTTTTTTAACTACAGCACTATGTTCAGTTATAAATGTTGCAAATTGTTTCTTTGTATCATGATAACCTTTACCAGGATATGAAGCATCAATCATTCTACTATATACAGCATCAATTATTGATGAACCATCATGAACTTCTTGTTTTTTAATTAATCCAGAAGGTACATGTAATGATGCAGTAAAGTCTTCAATAACTGCTAAGTTAACATTCTCAGGAATACCATATCTACTTTTTCTAACCGGAGAATCTATAGTTGCAGTAAATAATACATTACGTTTACCCATACTAGATAATCTTCCACTTAATTCTTTAGAAAAGGAATCAAAATCTACTTTATTATTATCACCTCTATAAGTTAATTCACCATCTTTATGTGGATGCATATATTCACCTTTAGCTGAAATATATAAATATTCAGTCCTAAACATGTTATTTAGCCACATTCACTTTTTAGCTATTGGATTTAATTTTCCATTTTGATTAGATATTTGATCCCAATGTGCAAAGTCTTTATTATCAAGTTTTAATGCTTTTTGAACATCTGTAATATTCTTACCTTCTCCAAATATATAATCAATTTTATTAGATCCTGTAGAAGTAATATATTTATCAATTAATGATTTTTCTTGAACTGCAACAAATTTATTAAATTCTCCATCATCATTAAATACTCTATAATAATCAATTAATGATTGATTTAAGGCAGAAGTTTTTTTATTATCATAAGTAGAATAATCTAATTCTTCTGTAAATCCATCAAAATCTAATATATTATGACTTTTAAGAAAAGTATTGATTTCCTTTATATTACTATTAAATAAATCAATGTTATTTCTAAATTTACTAATATCTATTTTATTTTGGATTCCATTTTTATCCAATACACGTTTATATTTAGTAAACATAGATTGAAATAAGTCAGAATAATAGTTCTTAGATTGAGACCTTAAAACAGTTAATATTTCATCAGATGGCATATCAATAAATCGTCTACCATTATATTTAGCATCTAAATTAATCAATTTAGATAAAATAGTACTTTTATCTGAATAGTTACCTAATACAACAGCAAATCCTGACTTACCCCCATATTGTCCAGATGGATTTTGAATTGCTCTAATAAAATCAAACATTAATGCAGCAGTTATATTCTCAGCAACATTCCACTTAGAAGCATTCTTATTAATATCATCATTAACAACTTCTAACCTTACTCCTGTACCAATAATAATTGGATCATCTTTAATAAGTAAACTATTGAATAATTTACCACTTGAGATATTATTCCTTTCATGACTTCTTTGCTGTTCAAATAACTCTGTATCTTTATAAGTTAAAGTAGCTGTTTTAAATGTTGGAAGTTTTTCACCTGAATTAGTTTCAACATTCATTAATGGTTTTAATGGATATGATTCTAAATATGCATCAGCTATATTTTTAAATACGTTATTTTTAATAGTGTCAGGAATATACTTTGAAAATGTTTTATCCTTATTTTTACTACTAACATAATTAAATACTGATTTAAAATCAGATTCTAAAGATGTAAATAAATTTAATAATGAACTATTTAAACTACCTACTGTTAAATCCTTTCCTGTATTTAATAAGAAACTATCAATAGCATCAGATTTAAGTCTTACACCTAAACTACCCCATATAAATCCTCCAAGTTTATTTTTAAATTTAGTAGAAGCAACAACCACATTATTTTTAACTAATGGATCGGTATCTTTTATAGCTAAACTTTCAGATATTCTATTAAAGAAATTATTAACTGCATTCTTTGAATATTTCTCTTCTTTCTTATAATTATTTCTTAGAGTTGTAAAAACAGTATTTTGTAATGTAGTATTATTAAAATTTTGTTTAAATAATTCTTGATTTTCATATTCGCCTGTAAGTGCATTATACTTTAAATATGATGCACCATAAGAATTGTTAACAACTTGTGTTAAGATATTTATTAATGAATTAGTATTATTAAGATTATTTTCTTTATCTTCAATACTATACTTACCATCTTTTTTTAAATATAAATAAGAGTTTACAGATCTTACAAATTCTATAACTGGTTTAAATGTATTTGAAAATTCAGATACAAAATCACCAGATCTATTATCAACAGAATTAAGAATTTCACCTAAATACCATTTAAAAGATTCTTTCTGATTCTCATTAAAGTATTGATATTCATAATTCTCTTTATTCTTAAGTTTATTACCATGAATTAACTCAAAATCCTTTAATAAGGATGCAAATAGATAAAAATCTTTCATTTCTAAGTATTTACCTGAGAAATTACCTTTCTTATCTAACTGTGGAATAGTTGATATTAATAGTTTAGATAATTTAGATTCACTAGTTTCTACTGATTCAGATGCTTGAGAATCTGTTAACCAATACTCAGTTTCAATTCCTTTAATTCTTGATTGATATTTATTATTTGCAGATAATTTATTATCAAGATTATTAAATGCAGTAAAATCTATGTTTATTAAATGACCATATAAATTACTTATAACATTATCAAAGTTAACTAAAAATACAGATGCATTATAAGCATCAACCATAGCTCTATCAGATGGTTTCAATAAATTAGCTTTAATATTTGGAATCTTTTTCTCAGAGGCAGACTTCATTAAGTTGAAATTATCTCCATTAAAGAAATAGTTTTCAGATTTCTTAATTATATCAGCGTATGATTCATAATTAGTTAATTTACCATTAAAATCATATAATTCCAAAATTTTTCCTTTATAAATACCTTTATCAATTAAAAACTCTTGTATAGTTTTAAATAAATTATTTTTTAATTCATTTATATTACTACCCAGTTGTTCATTATTCAATACAAATCTATCACTATCTTTACTACCAATTAATAAAGCATCAACAATACTTTTACCACTAGATTGCTCAAAAGAGTTTTTTATTAGCGGTAAAGCATGGAATAAATCAGTAACCTCCGATGATTGGAAGTTACTGACTATTGAATTTTTAGTGATTGTTTCTATTGGTTTATCTAAAATTAAAGGCTTAACATCTTCGTTTAGATAGAATTGAACAATATCAGATAATTGTTCTTTATTCTCATTTGAGAAACTATTATATAATTCAGATAAATTATATTTGTATTCAGTTTGAAGGGCATCCTCAAACTGTTTAACATCAATATTTTTATCTGAAAGATATTTTTCCGCTCAATTTAATATTGTTTTTTGTAATTCTATACTACAAGTTTTCATTAGTTACACTCATTAAATGATTGTTTGAATTTTCTTATCTTTGATTCATCCGTTATTCCAGATTGTTTCATTCACATATCTAAATATATATCTGTAGCACCTGGGCGAATTCGCATTCCTTCTGGAATTATAACTTTTGATTTAATTAAATCTAAAAATGATGTTTTTAATACATCTAATGATACTATATCTCTTGAATTATTAATAAAAGAATTAACAGTATCTATAAATTCAGGTTTCTTAGCTAAATCTATATTCTCTTTAATATCTTGTAAAGAAGATATTAGATTAGTTGACTTATTAATAGCAGATTCCTCATTAAAGTCTCCAACACTTGTTCATTTTGAACTATCTACTACTGGAGGTTTTATTTGATCTTTTGGAGTTATTACATCTGGTTTCTTTTCTTCTATAGGAGTAATAGGTTCATTATTTTTACCTGGAACAATATTAGATTTCTCTAATACTTTCTTAAAGTCAAATACTACTCTTGGAGATTCTGGTATTACTTTAATAAATATTTTATCAGCTATTAAATTACCACCGTTCTCAGTATCTATTTTACCACTTACATAATCATTTACTCTTAATTCATTCTTAGTAGAAGAAATGGGAATTGAATAATAAAATTTTCTATTTGATAAATCTTTATGAATTACATCTTTATAGAAATCAGATATTTCATCTAATGCTGATTTACTTGAAGGATCAATTAATTTACTTTCATCTAAAGCAAAATAAACTAATGCATTATTAAATATATCATTATCTTTTACTGATAAAATCTTATCATAATCAAATACATTATAAAATTTCCCACCTCATATTTTAAATTGTTTTACATTACTTAAAATAGAAGTTTTAATTTTATCTTTTAGCTCCTGATCTTTGTATGTTGCTTTTAGATTATTATGTGCATTCTTTATTAACTTTATAACTTCTTCAAATTTACTTCGACTATCAGTATCATTTTTAAACGCAAATATAATATCCATTGGAGTAATTTTATCAATTGTTCCTCCAACATATTTTAAATCATATTGTTTAGATAAAGAATCTAATATAGATTTACCATCATTAGTATTTTTAGTAGCTCAATCAATTAATATATCTAATACTTGAGTTTGTCCTAACATAACATCTGATTCAGCATTTAATCTAGGATCAACTGATTTCCCATTTGTAATTTTAAAGTCCTCGGCAATTCTTGTTTTTAAATCAATAATTTCCTTACTTGTTGTATCATAATCCCTTAAATCAGCTTGAATTGCTAATAATCTTGCAGTTGTTTCCTGTCCAGTAGCATTACCTTCTAAATCATCATTATATGATGCAACTATATAAGGTTTATTTTTAAGAGTATCATAATTCTTTTGTAATTGTTCTTGACTTCTAGGATCACCAAATGTATATCTCTTCATTAAGTTATTAAACTCTCTTTGATCATCAGGAAAGAATCTTATTTCTGTAGTTTTTAATCCCGGAAATTGTTCTTCGCCTGCAACATTAGATTTTAATTTACTAAGATACATTGGAGAAATACTATCACTTGTAAGTAATCTTGTACTTGTAATAACTTTTATATCAGAATGATCAATTCCACCTACTTCAACTAATTCTCCATTATTATAATTATCATTAGTATTTAAATTCTCAATAGTTTTAGATAACATCTTATAATTGTCACCATCTTTACCATTTTCAAAATTAGCTTCAATTGTTTTTAATGTTGGAAATGTTGCTAAAGTAATATAATGATCTTGATCTCCAAATGATAGTTTAGCAGATACATTAATAAATGATTCATCATTTTTAAGTGTAGAATTAGGATCAAATGATTTACTAGTTTTATTACCTTCTTTTAAATCTAAAACTGATTCTGAATTACCATATTTACCATATGGATCATTATAATCTTTGTTATATTTAGTAGCTGTAATTACATAATTAACTTTAACTGTATCATTATCATTTATTGAGTTAAATATATTACTAAAGAATTCAAAATTATTATTAGCTAAAAGATTTATTTTACCTTTAAATAATAGTGAGTTTTTCAAGCCTAACCATTGATGATATACTTTTTCAGTTAATTCTTTATTATTAAGAGAATGTACTAGATTTAAATCTGTTTTTGGACCATTTCAAGCTTCAATTATTCCTTTTAATATATTTTCTCTTACATTAGCAACATTAGCATTATTATAGAATGTATGTCCCATAAATTCACCAGTATTCTTAAATAATGTAGTTGGTTTTCTATAATTACTTTCTAATTTAATTACTGAATCAGCATTAAAATTATGTTTAGTTAATTTAACTGCAGTTATTATTTCTGGATTAACTTCACTTTTATTAAATTTAAAGTTATCGTATTTAGGAGTAGTTTCACTACCTAATAATTCTTGAAGAGTTTTAATTCTTGCATCTTTAGTTTCTTTAATTACTTCTGAACTTAAAAACTCTCTTCATTCAGGGAAATTTGCTGCTATATTAGATAAATTAAAAGAGTCTTTTAAAGTATGATTCTTATCAAGAATTATAGAACCATCTTTAGCTCTTGACATATAAGTATAGAATGCTTTTAATTTATGTGTCATTCTGCTAAATGGACTTAGAAAACTAGTATCAAATATAAAATAATCAGTCTCATTTCCTTGTACATTCTTAGGTGTAAATAATTTAATATTATCAGGTAATGTATTACCTGCAGAAATTAATCCTGCTGTTTTTAATGCTGTTGATAATTCATCATCAATATGTATTCCATCATTAGTTAATATTCCAATAGTTTTAGGAAGTTTATCAGGATCTGGATTATCAATAACTCATTTTAAAGTATTAAAAACTTTTTCATTATAATTATCTAGTATTCTTTCACCATTGAATGTTTTATCATCATGATAATAACTTAAAGACAGTCTTGATTCTATTGCCCTTGCAACTGCCTTATCCTGAGCAACTTGTAATTCATCAGAATTACTTACTGTTTTATAGAAAGGGCTGATTGAATCAAACAATCCTAATAAACAATCACTATTTTCTCTTTGTTGTGCATTTGATGCTCTAACTGTAGCAAACAATTGTGGTGTAAATAATCCATTAAGTCTTCCAACATTATAATCAAATAATGTTCCTTTATCATCAATAAAATATCCTAATTGTGTTGGATCACCAGCTGCAACAATTTTCATAAAAGATGTTTCGTGTGATTTTTTAGATATTTCATTTAAAATATGCATTTCTGCTCAACTATAATGGGTTACTTCATCAATTAATAATAGGTTTGGAAGATGATCAAAGTTTACTTTAGCTTCACTCATCCAATCATCTGATAGAATTAAATCTAATTTACCAGCACCACCATTTTTATTAAACCTAACATATTTATTAGATTCATTATGAGAATCATTAGCTTCCTTTAATATTGTATCAATTAAATCTGAAATTCCTAGTTTTTCATATAGTGCTTTTTTATCTAAATCAGTTACTTCAAGTTTTGTTTGATCTAATCCTTCAATAGCTCCTTTGTGTAAATTACCAAGTTGTTGTTCAGTAGGAGAACTTAAAAATATAGATAATTTAGAATTACTTTGTAATAAATTATCAATTATACTTTTGAATATGACACTTGTTTTTCCACTTCCTGTATTTCCTAATACAAATGTAATATAGTCTGCATTCTCTTTATTCTTATCAAACTTTCCCATTATTATCTTAGAAAATAATTCAGGATTAATAATAGAAGCTTTTGTCATTTTAGCAGCTAATTCCTGTACATAAAATGGAGCTTTATCAAAATCGCTAGTTAATAATTTCAAATTATTAGCAATTTGATCTTTGGAGTATAATGCTAAAGTTGTTGCAAAATACATTGCTTGTTCATATTCAGTAATAGAACTTTCTGTAACTTCCCTATCAATCTTTGATAATTTATCTGAATTAGGAGTTAATGCTTTAATTAAAGCTCCCAATGCATCCATTTTCTTTTGTTGATCTATTTTTGGATCTTTATCAGAATTATGTTCATATATTGCATTCTCTACTTGTAGTAATCGAAGTTCAGGAGATACTTTTGAATTTTTTATTAATTCATTAATATTATCCGGAAGAATAGACTTATTATTAACCCTTATATCTTTTTCTAAAACTCTTTCCCATTTATTTAACCAAATAGATGTTAATTGAGTTCTTATTGTTTCTTGTTCATTTATAATTTTAGATGAATTTGATTTAGATAGCTCTTTTACAAAAGTTAATTTAGTAATTAATTTATCCAAATCTTTATTCATTAACGAAGCAACATCAGAAGTAATAGTTTTAAGTCCTGTAACATCAGAAGTTAATCCATTTTTCTCAACAAATGCTTTTCTTGAAGCAATAAATCCATAAGGTTCTCCATATGTAACTTCAGTAGTGGCCATTGCACTAACTTCAGATTTCATTAATTTCAAAACATCAATTGCCTGTTTAATATTAATTTCTCTAATTCCGTCCATTGCATAGTTAAGTACATTAGAAGCATTCTTCAAACTAAGCTCTTCTTGCTTTAAAATCTTTATTACTGATAATGTCTTACCATTTGGATCACTATTCAAAGATAGTAAAAATCCTTCAATAAAATTATATAAATCATTAGTTATTAATTTTGGTTTACTGTCTGCTATTTTAATGAAGTCCTCTATATTTTTAAAGGTTGGATTCTTAATAATATTAAAATCAGATAATATTTTATCTATATTTTCTCCACCAATATTTGCTTCATCCAAAGTTTGTGTTTCAGAGAATGAATCTTTTAATATATTTTTAAATGATTGTGGAATTTCACTAGAATTTAATAAATCTAATATAGTAGCATCAGCTTCTTCAGTTTCAGCTTCAACTCTTACATTCAAAATACCATCTGACACTTCTTTAATATTATTAATTGTATCAATTAAATCAGAATAATTATCAACTGTAAATCCTTTAAAATATTTATCTTTAATAACATCAGTTTCATTAATAACCATTTTTTCACCTTCTCTAAATACTTCCATATCAGCAGATCCACTTTTCAAAGAATCATTAATAAGTTTGAGAGCATAATTCTGAATTTTTAATATATCAGGTTTAACTTCATTAATTTTTCCTTCTAATTCTGTAGATTTTTCTTTCTGAAAATTAATAAATTCTTCAATATCTTTAGAATTTTCAATATTAGAATATTTACTAAGTAAGTCTTTAACTCCAGTTTTAATTTCCTCAAAAATCCCTTCTACATTAGTAGGTGGTTCTAATTCATCTGAATTATAATATTTTAAAAGATCTTCTATTACTTCTTTAGAGTTATCAGAAGATAATGTATTAATGTATCTATCCAGAATTCCCTCTTGTTGAAATGCATTTATTACTTTTGCTTGTTCTGCTTTGTCTAAATGTTCAGAATCATTTTCTGTACCTTGTAGAATAGGATCTATAATATCATCAAATGAAGAACCAGTATAAGGGTTACTTTTAAGTTCTAAGTATTCTTTAACTTGATTCATATCAATAGATAATGAATCTAACTTAGATTGAATTTGACCAGTAAAATCTAACTTCAATTTTTGAATTGAGTCTGTATTTTCTAAAGAATTTATATGTAAATTAATTAGACTTTTCTGTAATGATTCTATATTTGCATTATCCTGTTCAGTTTTTTCAGGTTTAGCTTCTAACACTTGAAGTTTTTTAAGTGTATCTGCATTAGATCTATCAATTGTAGAATTAAACATTCCAATAATTTCCTCTGCATTTAAAGGATTTATGGGGAATTGTTTAAAGAAGTTCTCAATAATAGCTTTATTATGTTCTTCTAATGGTACTACAGCTCCTTCTTTATTCACTACATTAGTACCTAGCTCTTCTTTAGTAAAGTTCTTAAATGTTGGTGTAGTAGTTATATTTCCTTGTTCATCAACACCTTGTATAGATTCCATTTTACCAACTAATCCTAATTTATCTAATTGTGTAAATATATCAGAATTATAAGCATCCCAAGGCAATAGTCTTACTCCTGTTTGTTTTTCTATTAAGTTATTTAAATCTACAAAATGTGCAAGTGCTGCTTGACGTGTCTCATTATCTGTGCTTGTGTTAAATAAATTAATAGTTGTATTTAAATCTATTAAATTCTTATATGTATCACTTCTTTCCTTTGAATAACCACTTTCCATATAATTATAAATTACAGGATTCATTGTTTTTTCAAATTGTAAATAAGCAGCAGTTGCAACTTTTAAATTAGCTCTAAGATCTGTGGAATTTTGATAATCTTTCCATTCTCCAGCAACTCTCTCTTGAGTAATTCCAAATCCATCCTTTGGAAGATCACTAAAATTCTTTTCATACTTAACTTTAGAAAAAGTATCCCTATCAATAGCTACTCAGTTCTCACTAATTTGTTTATTTAAATAAAATATAGCTTGATTGTAATAATCCTCTGCGCTAGTACCATTAACTATATTCTCAGCTTTTTCTTTATAAACTTTAGCTTCTTTAGTTAATTCACTAATTTCTGCTTTTTTCTTAAGCTTATCCTCATCTGTACCAGATAATTGTAAGATATGAGCATTTATATCTATAACTTTATTAGCATTTTCATTATAATCATCAATGATAATTCCTTCAATACCGATTTTATTAGTTCCTCTTACCTTTTCTAAATCTTTAGTAATTAAATAATCAGTAACAGCTTTCTTGACAATTTGGGCATCAGTAATAGCTAACCCTTGTGAATTATATAACCCATCTAAGATTCTAATTTGTTCAATTGTTTTATCAGCAACTAAATCTGCTTGTGATTTTCCTTTATCAGCTGTAGTAATATCATCCCCTTCAACAGTTATTGGAGCAAGACGCTTATTAGCATAATTAGCTCTATTTTCATTAACTTTTTTTATTAATTCTTCAGTATGACCATTCCTAACTAAATTATAAAGTTCTTTTTTAGTATCATCTTGTATTATTGGATCTTTTCCTGATAACCAAGGTTCTATTTGAGTTCTATTGAATTCAAATACAGCACCACCTAAGATACCACCAACCATTGTTGATAAGTAACTTTCAAATCCTTTTTCAGAGAATACATTCTGCAAAGTATTAAATGAACCTTTCTTTTTAGTCATACCTAAATATGACATAGTATCAATCATTCCTTTAGTAGCATCAGATACAGCTTGTATAGATAACATTTCTGCACCTTGAACTAATGAATTTTTAATTATTTCACCTCCAACTGTAGATTGTGAAGTAAAAACATCATTAATATTCTTCTTAATCTTATTAAATGATTCTGCTAAACTTTTCTTTCCAGCAACAGCATCTACTTCAGTAAGTTTCAATCCTGCAGCAACATTGTCCATTTCTCCAATTACAGTCTTATTCATCAAGGCTGTATTGGCACCAGTTGTATATCCTGTAGATTTATCTAAGAACCAATCACCCATCCTATTATTAGCCATAATAGCATAATTTCCAGCTGTAGCTGCAAGTGCAGCAAATCCTGCTGTACGTTTATCATAACCAGCACCTAATGCTTCACCATATACAGCAGCACTACTAGTTAATGACATGTAACCTAATGATATAGCTTTAGCAATTCCTGATTGAGCTTTTTGAATACTTTCTAATTCAGGTATTTTATTTATGGCTACTTGTGCTAATTCAGTATATTCATCTACTGAAATTTTACTTTTTAATAAATCACCAAATAATTCAGAACTAACTTCACTTTGAATTGCTTCCATTTTTGGAGCAATCTTAGACATTTGATAACCACCATATATCTTAGATAATCCTGCTAATGCTCTTTGTTCTGCAATTAAAGAAAATATTCCAGCAGCTGAATCAGCTAATCCTTCATAACTAAATAAAGAAGCAGATCCTTCATCAGATTTAGAAGTCTGTGTATATTTAGCCATATAATTTTCAGCAGCTGTTGCAAGTTTAGAAGTAGGAGCATCATCTCCTAATAATATACCTTCAAATGCTTTATAGAAAGTAGGCATTACACTAGCTAAAGCTACTGCAGCCTTTACACCTCCATATAAACTTGGAATAGCAGCAGCTCCAGTAAATATTCCAAATTCAGGAATTAATAATGGTGCAATTTCTAAACCTACTTGTAATGTAGTTTTAAGGATTGATTTTTCTTTACCATCAGAATCAAACACATCAAATTTATTAGCAAATGATCCATCAGTAGTCAATATATCCATAGGATTAACTACTTGCTTACCATATACTTCTCTCTGTCCAAGTTTCTCAATAAAAAGATTTCCATCATCATCTAATTTCCAATCTCCTTTTTTATGATTAACTAATCTTTTAGATTCAGAATCAGTATGCATTCCATCAGCGTCCCATTGAGCATAAACTAAAGTACTTCCAAATAATTTATCCATTAATCCTAAATCATTAGCTGATTCTTTAGATCATGTATTAGTATCTGGATCAAATACTTTATTTTGTTGTGCAATCTGTCTTAATGAAAAATCACTTTCATCAATACTATTTAACCCAGTTCTTCCATAAGTTTGTTTAAATGGATTTACATCTTTAGAAAATTCTACATCTACTTTAAATGTTTTAGCATCTTTAGGACGTGTAACATCAAAAGGACTATATTGTATTTTATCTAATCCTTTTATATATTCATCATCTGACATTTGTTTATAATGTGCAGATGCTAAATTATATGCTGCATCAAATGTAGTATCATCAAATTTACCATCTTTAGTTTGGAACTTATCTTGTATAAATTTACTTGCTTTATAATCTTCTTTAGAAAACAAAGAAGTATTATCAGGATTCAAGTGCATTGACATTAAATCATTAGTTGTTGCACTTGGATTGTTTAATGATGCAACAAGTATGTCATTAGGTTTTGTTATTTCCATATTAGTTATTAGTTAAGTGCGTTGCACTAGAATCCATATTTAAAGGTTGGTTTGAAGAGAAGTTAAGATTCCTTTGAACATCAGATAATAAAGGTATTCTATCTTTTGGACCGTCTCCAACCATAGCATCAACTATAGCAGCAGAGTTATCTCTATAAGGAATAGTAATCATTCCTTTATAATAATCTTCACCAAAGAAACTAGATGGTGTTAGATTCTTAGTTCCCTTACCACTTTTTACTGTCCAAATTGATTGTAATTCAGGTTTGATATTATTCTTTTCCTGTGAACTTAATTTATGTAGCCATTTTTTATCACCAATTAAATCAGTGGCATCATTTGTATATCCATACATAACTAAAAATGGTTTTACATGAGAATTACTTTTAATTACAACTAATTTCTCACCATTTTCATACTTCTCATCTAAATCAACATTAAAACCATCATGCTTAAATAAATCTTTCAACCATTCTTTAGGTTTAGAAGTTTTATTTGCTTCAAATACAGCATAATCTTCTTTAAATTTCTCAAATCCTTTAAAATCTGGTTGACCTCCATTATCTACTGGCATATAAACCTTAATAGCATCATTTCCATCATAAATTAGATTCCCAAAATCACCACTATCAACTTTCTTATCTCCAAAATAAACATTATTGGGTTGAACAATAGCATTGTATTCATGTTTATATAATACATTACCTAGAGTTTCCATACCAATAGTTTTATTCTTTTTA